>ERZ761609.819-NODE-819-length-32771-cov-76.965919_pt1 | contig 32771 bp, 26 predicted proteins | sample MGYA00511163_ERZ761609 | MGnify/ENA primary metagenome ERZ761609 (study PRJEB28899, sample SAMN02445070) | bioreactor sludge metagenome | biome: EBPR sludge | place: Australia: Brisbane, Thorneside Wastewater Treatment Plant | collected 2011-12-16 ...
GGCAGCACCTTTTGCGATACAGCCTGCATCCGGATGAAAATAGTTGGGTAGAGTAAGTAAGTATAAGTATATGTGCGTAGTGAAGGGGTGATTAAGCCGAGAGCACCGCCCCGTAGTCACCCTTTGGCTAACCTGTAAAAAGCAGATTACAGTGTACTTAGGTTTGGGTTACACTGCCGTTTGATTTGGTACTTTTTTAATACCTCCATCCCCTCAAATCAGCTCCTTTGGGTGCGCGTTTTTGCACTTCCTCCGTCCATTTGGGAATGAACATGCGGTGATAGCGCAGCCGCGAAATGTAGTTGGGTTGCGTGTGGTCTCCGTTCCAGCAATGCTCCGCGCGGTCGCCGTAGTCCACCTCGCCGTCGTAGGGCGGGTTGGACACTTTTTCTAAAATTTCTTCGGTCAGATACACCGCATTGTTGAGGTAGTAATTGTCCATATCGCCGCAATACAGGTGGATTTTACCCCGCCAGTCGACGCCGTTTTTGGGCCAGTCGCGCTTCAAAATATACGCCAGATCGTAGTTTTCGCGCCAGTGAGCGGCCACTTTTTTGTCAATCACGCCGCTCCGTTTATCCCATATCGGCTGGGGGTAGCCGTCCTTGCCTGTGGGCGAATACACCGCCTCCCAAATGTCCCATTGATCGCCCGAACGGCTGCGCGTACCCAGGGCCAACTCTTTGTAGTTTGCATCCCGCAAGGTGGCTGAGATATGCCCCAGCGCATTGCGTGTTCCCGGCCGCAACGTCTTTCGGAACGGCCCCTCGGTGTAGTAGGCGTTTTCGTCTTCGTAAATATTGACCACCGTATAAGCCCTGAAATCAATGGGGTCGGGGCAGGCCGCGTAGCAACCGTTGTACTCGGCAGGATAAAAAACCTGTGCCGCCAGCGCTTCCCAACCGCCGGTGGAGCCGCCATATAAAAATCGCGCCCAGCCTTGGTCGATGCCTCGGAATTGCTGCTCGATGTAGGGTATCAGTTCGTAAGTGATGGCATCGCCGTAAGGCCCCAGATTGGCAGAATTGACGGCGTAGGAATCGTCGTAGTAAGGATTGGCGTGCTGTATGTCTATCACGATGACGCGGGGAAAGTTCGGGCCGGTCCACATCTTATAAAAATCATAAGCCTCCTGCTGCACAAGGCGATTGTAGCAGTCCACCTGGAATCGCTCATTGTACTCGCAGGGCTGCGTGGTATCGGGTGGCGTGGTGCGCCAGCCTCCGAGGTCGTAGTTGAAATGCCCGTGAAAAATGGCTAATGGGTATTTCACATCGGGGTGTTCGGCCCAGCCCTGCGGCAGCAGGACATGCGCGCCGAGGTACATATCGCGGCCCCAGAATTCGGAGAGCATTTTGCTGCGGATGCGGATGTGCTTGACGTACTCGGTGTCTTTTGGCGGCTCTATGGGCGGGATGATCTGATCTAATTCAATTGAGATATTGCCGGCTTTTGCAGGATCGAAATGCACTTTGCGGGGCTTGCTGTAGGGGTTGCCGGGGGCACGGTTCCACTGCCGCCCTTCGCCCTGGTCCATGGGCAGTTGTACGACATGGCCGTCGGCGCGACGGAAGGTTTCGTACTTTTGTAAGAGTACCTGTACGAAATACTCGCCGGCGGGCAATTCGCTCAGACTCTGCACCGGATAGCCGAAATCCTCTTTAGTAAAAACAGCCTCCGAGCCTGGCTGCCAGTCATTTACATCCAAACCAAAGACCTGCTGTGTGCCCGGCCCGTCGGAAATCTGAAAGCGCGGTTCTGCCGAATCGTCGGTAGAAATGAGCAGGAGGAGCCGCCCATCCATCGCCGAATCGCCGGAAAACGTGACGGAAAAATAAGGCGCAGCATCGCCGGAGGACTCGGTGCGGCGGCATTGCAGAGCGCTCAGGGCCGTCAGCAGTGCAAGCAGGGAAGGGAGGTACTTGGTCATCATTGTGGATGTGTTGAAAATGAAAAGAAGTCAACAAAAATAATAATTTTAAAAAAAAGCCTCCCCGGAAACACCGGAGAGGCCCTATTAAAATGCTCTAATAATGAACTCAGGATCAAATCGTCGGGTCGGCCGGCGTATTGGGATTGTTGTCCCGTTCGCGCAGCGGATACGGATAGAAGTTGCGGTTGCGCTCACCGGAAGGAGGCGCAGGGCGACCAAAGCGGCGGCTGTCTTCCAGCTTCTGGCCTGACATGTACATCTCGATACAGCGGTTGCGATAAATCTCCTGCAATACGGCAGTCTGCGTTTGTTCGCCGCTGTATGCCGGCAGGTTGGCATTGACGCCGAAGATGTCGTTGTTTTTGGTCAGCACCTTATCTAACTCGGTGATGGCGCCGGCTATGTTGTTTTTGCGGGCCAACGCCTCTGCTTTGATGAGCAGGATTTCGCCGGGCAAAAACACGGGAATTTCCTTCGTATCGCCGGTGAAGAAGCCCTGCACTTTTACGCCTGTCGGCGGATTGGCGCCGAGGTAGAAGGCGATGCGTCCGTCTCCAGTTGTCGGGGCCAGAGCGCCGCTGAGACCGAAGTTGTTCAGGCCGTCATACGTGTTGTTGTTCACCAAGGCCGTGCGATATACCGGATTCTGATTGAGCGCGTCGAATTTGAATATAGACTTGCGCGTCAGGTTCACCTTATCGGCGGCAGCGATGGCCTGGTCGTGCTGGCCCAACATGTTGTAGTAGCGGGCGAGGAGGGCATTGCAGGCATCGCCGATGTTGATGTCGGTGCCTACTTTGCTGTTGAAATATGCCGATGGCGGAGTAGCGGCAATGGCAGAAGCGCCGGCTTCGAGGAGTGCAATGGCATCCTGAAGCGCCTGAGCGCGCGGCTTGAACGCAGCATACTTGCCGTTGAGAAAATCCTCGGCAGAGCTGGTTTGTGTGGGTACTTGTTCCCAAAACTGCGCCATGGTACCAATAGCCAAGGCTTTGAAAAAATGGCCATACACTTTCACCGCAGTAGAAGTAGTCGGGTCGCTGATGTTGCCTGCATTGTCAATAAGCAATTGACCGTTGGCGCTTACGATGTTGCAACTGGCCCAGATATTGCCCAAAAAAGCATTGGAATTGCCCACCGTACCGCCGCCTGCTTCCAATGCAGCCAACTCGCCGTTGCCGGTATTGATAACATACAGTTCTTTGGTCGTCAGGCCATTGGCCGAGACCATATTGTAAAGCGCGCCGGTAGCGCCCACCGAATACGAGCGCTTGAGGCCCACCACCATACCCAGCAATCCGTCCACACTGGTCAGCACATCGGCACTGGTAGCAGCATTGGGATTGACGTATTCCCGCTCGCAGGCGCCGACCGCCAAGAGCATCGGCAGAGCGAGTAGAACGATATATTGTTTGATTTTCATGGTTGTATTTTTTGATGACCAAAATTTGGTTGAAAAAATCAGAAGCGAGCGCCAATGCGGAGTTGCATCATACGCGGAATGGGCACGTTGCCGAAGTCGTCGCCGCGCACGCGGTCGGTTTGGCCGGCCGAGTTGGTTTCCGGGTCGTAGCCCTGATACTTGTCAAAAGAGATCAGGTTGCGACCGATGAGGCTCACATTCACATTATTAAACACTTTGCCTACTTTGCCCAAATCGTAGCTGAGCGCCAGTTCGCGCAGTTTCACGAAAGAGCCGTCTTCTACATGCTCTTCCTGAATGCGCTCGCCCGTAACGCCGCCTGCGATGGATGCCACATAGCCGCGAGCCACTTCGCCTTTGATTTCCATTTCTGCCAGTTCGCCCTGGCCCACGTTGTTCTGAGTGATGCGGTTCCAGTTATACACATCAAAGCCCCACACGGCGTCGAATTGCACGCGGAAGGAGAGTTTGCCCATGGTGAGATCAGACGTGACGGCGCCGAACCAGTCGGGATTGGGGTCGCCGATGATTTTGCGAAGCTGGGCTGCGGAAGCTACCGGCTGGCCGTCGGCGGCCCGGCTGGGTGTACCCTCCAGAAGAGTCGTTTGTACGCCGCGCTCCGGCTGAGCCAATCCCTGCGAGGTGAGCAGAAGATTGCCGGCTGCGTCGCGGGCATAATAGCGGCCGTAGAACACGCCGTAGGGCTGTCCGTTGATGGCTGCCTGAGCGCCGTCGCTGCCACGCAGGAAGAGCGCGCCGCTGATGCCGTCCACCTGGTTGCGGTTGCTCGACCACATCAGGCCAAGGTTCCAGCGCAGCTTGCTGGTAGCCACGGGCGTTGTTTGCAGCAACAATTCCACGCCTTTGTTAGTCATCGAACCTTCATTGGTTACGATGAAATTACCACCGGCAGTAGGCGGCAGCGGGCGGGTGAGGAGCAGGTCTTGAATGTCTTGGTTATAAACCGTCACGTTCAGACCAATGCGGTTTTTGAACAAAGCGAGGTCGGCGCCGAATTCGATTTCCGTCATGCGTTCCGGCTTCACATCAGGGTTGGCCAAAACGGTAGAAGGAGTCACGGCAGTGAGACCTCCGAGCTGAGCCGTCACATAGTTGTTGTAGCGGTCGTAAGGGCCGATGCCGGTGAGGTTGCCCGCCTGGCCATAGCTGGCGCGCAGTTTGACGGAACTCAGGATAGAAGACAGGTTGCTGTCTTTCCAGTAATCGGACAATACCCAGGAACCGCTGACCTTCGGGTAGAAATTGGCTTGGTTGTTGGGCGAGAAAGCAGAGGAGCCGTCCACGCGACCAGCCAGGGTAAGGAATACCTGCTCTTTGTAGCCGAATGTCTGTTGCAGGAAGTAACCCCACACGCTGCGCTGAGCGATGCTCTGCACAGGTGCGGTAAACAAGTTGGCTGCTGCCGAAACGGTACGCACAAACGGCGCCAGATCGCGGCCTTCCTGAGCAGTGTAGTGGTTGCGGTCATTCTGGATCTGATAACCCGCAGTGGTGGTCGAAGTCAGGGTTTCGCCCAGCTCTTTCACATAGTTGACGGTGAGGTCGTGGTTGAGCAGGGTCACGTTGCTGGTAGCATTGGCCACATAGCCATCGGGAAAGAAAGTGGCGGCTACGTTGGCATACGGGATGCGCGGGTGGTACTCATTTCCCACCAAAGAATAGGTGTCGTAACCCAAAATAGCATTGACCGTCAAGCCTTTAGCTGGATACAGATTGAGTTGCACGTCGCCGATGCTGCGGTTGGTACGCTGCGTGATGTCGAAAGTTTCGATAACAGTGAGCGGATTCACACGCACTTGTTCCACCTGTCTGAGGTTGCCGGCCGCGTCGCGCTCGGTGATGTCCCACACGTTGTCAATGATGAACATGGTACTGATGGGACTGAAGAAATTGTTGCCGTTGGGCAAGTCGCGGCTGAGGCTGTAATTGTAGGACAAGCCTGCGGAAAGCGTGGCCCAGTCTGCCAGCGTCTGGTTGAGGCGCAGGCGGCCGGTGTATTTCGTAAAGTTGGTATTTTGGATGATACCGTCGTTGTTGGTGTAGCCGAAGGAGGCGAAGTACTGCGTCTTGTCGTTGCCTCCGTTGATGGAGAGGTAGTTCTCTGTACCGAAAGCATTGGTAAACACCTCGTCCTGCATGTCGTAGCGCTGCACATTGTATTTGTCGGTGATGAGCAGGCGGTTGACCGGACCCACTTTGGTAAAGTTGACTCCCTGGCTGACGAGCGTGGCTTCTGCCGGCCCCAGGTGCAAAAGCGTAGTGAGGCGGTCCTGTGCCAGTTCAAGACGGTCGTTGCCTTTTACGCCGAAGCGCTGATTGTGCTGCGTCATGAATACCTTCTTGCGTAGTTGGCTCATACTCATGGCCGTGCTGAACTCGATGCTGGGTTTGCCGCTTTTGCCGCGTTTGGTGAAGATTTGCACCACGCCGTTGGCAGCGCGCGAACCATATTGCGCCGCAGCGGAAGCTCCGTTGATAACCTCGATGCGCTCGATGTCGGCGGGGTTGATGTCCACCAAGCGGTTTTGGCCCGCGCGAAGGCCGGTCGTCATGGCGTCCGCGCTCAGGTTGATGACGTTGGTGGAGCTGTTGTCCACAATAACACCGTCAATGATGTAGAGCGGGTCGGAGGAGCCGTTGATGGAGCTGGGGCCGCGCAAACGCACCGAAATGCCACCTGCCGGGTTGCCGTCGTTTTGGCTGATCTGTGCGCCCATCACTTTGCCGCTGAGGGCTGCCAGCGTGTTGGTGGTGCCGGCATTGCCGATGCTGCGATTGTCCACCACGCTGATGTTGTTGCCCAACTGCTTGCGGGTAGCCGTAGGCGACGCGCCGGTCACAATCACCTGGTCCAGGTCGAGGATGTCCGTTTTCAGTGTAATGTCTTTCATCGTGGCTGCGGAAGACGCGCCCACCGTTATTTTTTCGGTGTAGGTAGCATATCCCACATAGCTCACCTGAAGCGTATAAGTGCCTTCCGACACCGCGCCGCTCAATTCGTAGTATCCGCGCACATCAGTGATCGTGCCGATGCGCGGTTCGGTCAAAAGTACGGTAACGCCGATCAGCGGTTCGCCGGTTGGATCGGTTATCGTACCTTTGAGGTTGAAATTGGCTTTTTGAGCCAGAGCTAAGAGCGGTAGCGCCAGCAATAAAGTTGCCGGAAGCAGCCTCCGCTTGAAGTACATGAGCATCATACAGTCGTTCGTTTAAGTGAACAATAATAATTTCGATACATAGTTAGTGAAAGCCGCCGAATCTGCAAAGAAAAACTCATTTTTTTGCAGTATTTTGCAGTGTTTTACAACGAATCAAAGCTAAAAAGCGCTAAAAGGATTATTTTTTGCAACAAATAGCCGGTTTTGCCATGCTCAAAGAAGAACGTCAATCGCTGATCCTGCGGGAAGTCAACATCCATAATAAAGTCCTCCTTTCCGACCTCAGCATTCAGTTGGAAGTTTCGGAAGACACCATCCGCCGCGACCTTCAGGAACTCTCCGATGCCGGGAAAATCATCAAAGTGCGGGGAGGCGCGCTCTCCACCTCCTACCAGATGTATTCCTACCGTGAAAACGACATCTATGCCTATCAGGAAAAAACCGTCATTGCCGGCAAGGTCATCAGCCTGCTGCGCGACGGTATGCTGGTGCTCATCAGCGGGGGGTCTACCAATCTGGAAATCGCCCGCATCCTGCCGCCCGATCTGCGCGTCACTTTTCTCACCGTGAGCCTTTCTACGGCCATGCAATTGCTGGATCATCCCAACAGCGACGTCATTTTCATCGGCGGCCAGTTGTCCAAAACGGCCCGCATCAGCGTAGGCGGCGAGGTGGTGACGACCTTGCATGATTTGCGCCCCGATCTTTGCATCATAGGTACCAATGGCCTTGATTCGGATGCCGGCATTACCGATTCCGATTGGGAAGTAGTGACGATCAAAAAAGCCATCATCAGGGCGTCTCAAAAGGTGCTGGTGCATGCTATTTCGGCCAAATTGAACTCCGTGCAAAAAATCAAAGTCTGCCCATTGACCGACGTGGACATTTTAGTAACCGAACTCAATCCCGACCATACATCTTTAGATGCCTACCGCGCTGCGGATGTGGAGATGATGTAGGAACAGGTGGGAACGGCTGTTAGCTTCTGGCTGCAAGCTGCAAGCTCTTGGCGGGTGGGAGCGGCGGCTGGCGGGGGACGGGGTAGGAACGGCGGTTGGCTTTTAGCCTCAAGCTGCTAGCTGTTAGCGGGTGGGAACGGCTGCCAGCCTCAAGCTGCAAACTCGCGGCTCGTAGCTCACAGCTTTTGGAACCCCGCTAAACAATTACACTTTTTTAAAAACCAAAACAGGCCGCCCCTGCATACAGAGACGGCCCGTTTGAGATGTTGAAATATTTGTTTATTACGGTCTCATAATCACCAGCTTCTGAGTGCCGATGACCTCGCCGTTTTCAACGCGTACAAAGTAAGTGCCTGCCGGCAGATGGCTCACATCGAGCGTGGCGCGGCTATTGCCTTTGAACAGATCGAAGCTGCGCAGGATGTGCGTTTTGCCGGTGATATCGCCCACAGACACCTTCACCGTGCGGTCGGCTTCCAAATTGACATCCAAGGTCAATTGATCCAATGCCGGATTAGGGAACATGGAAAAACCAGAATTGATGACCTCCACCGGAATTTCGATTTCCGTCACCTCGCCGTCGGTGCTGCCGTCGGTACGGAAAGACGAACTGCTCAGGCTGATGCGCAGCGTGTAGCACTGCGTATTGCTGAAGGCGCCGTTGTAGCCATACACCCGAACGTACCAGTTGGAAGCCACCGTGGTGGTATTCCAGGTGATTACTTCGGAAGTAGTCCCGTCGTTTTGAGAAGTCCCGCGAAGTGTATTGTTTTGATACAACTGCACGTCATAATCCGCCGGCAAAGTGGTCAAATCTACCCGGATATTGCGCGTAGCGGAGGTATTTGCAAAACGATACCAGTCTTGATCGGTAGATGTAGAAATCTGCGAACTGAGATTGGTATTCACCGCCGTCAAGGGCAGCGAGCCGCTGCGGCTGTTGTTGGGTTCGAAGGTTTCGGTACAACCGCCGCCGCCGCCGCTGCTGAGCGTGGTAAAGTTGGCCGAACCGGAATAGCTGCCCGTAGTACTGCCGCATACTGCCTGCACCTGGAATTCATACTGCGTGGAGGCCGTCAGACCGGTAAAATTGACCGAGGTGCCGGTAGCCGTGCCGGTACTCCAGGTAGTCGTACCCACCTGGCGGGCGCGGACATTGTAGGAGGAGGCGCCACTCACTGCACCCCAGTTGAGCGTAGCGCTGCTGGCGGTAATATTGGTGGCATTCAGGCCGGAAGGCGTTGCACAAGTACCACCGCCGGAAGGAGGCGTGCAGCCGAGGGAGCTTGCCAGACTGGCGCGCGAGCCGCCTGCTGCCAATACAGCCTGCATGCGGGTTTTTTGGCCTGCCGTGAACATATACATGCACGCATCATAAGTGTAGTCCATGTAGTTCATGGTCATTTCGATGGGCGTACCCGTGCAGGTGCTGTAGTGCGGATAGGTGGGGCAACCGCCGTTGGAAGTGTTGTGTACCGGCGTATCGGCTACCTGATCGTTGCCGCAGGTGGCGTCGCCCCAGATGTGGCGAAGGTTGAGCCAGTGGCCTACCTCGTGGGTGAGGGTGCGACCGCGGGCATAGCTACCGCCGCCGGGATTGGGGCTGGCTACCGAACCCATTGAGGAATGCAGCACTACTACGCCGTCTGTGCTGGCCGTGCCGCCAGGGAATTGTGCATAGCCGAGCAAACTTGCATCGCCGCCGCCAAAAACGACCGACCACACATTGAGATACTGGTTGCGATCCCAAATGGAGGAGGGCTTGAGGTTGCTCTCGATCTGAGTGCGCGTCCAAGAAGCAGAAGTCGTCTGGATGCGATTGATGCCGGTGGTAGCCGTGCCGTCGGGCTTGCGTTGCGCTAAGCAGAACTGGATTTCCGTATCGGCATGTACCCCCTGAAAAATGGAGGGAACCAAGCCTGCATCGGAATTGAGTTTGCGATAGTCTTGGTTCAGTTGCTCCAATTGAGCCATTACCACAGCATCTGAAACGTTTTCGCCCGATCCTATCGCATCGCCATTGTGTACAATGTGGAACACTACGGGGATGGTAATCACGGCGCGGAATTGCACCTGATCGCCGCGCTGGTACTGCTCGGTATGGCGCTCAATGGCCTCCATGCGTTGCAGCATGCCCGGGTCTTTTTGCAATTGTTCGGCCAAATGTTCCATGGCGCCGCAATTGCGGTGATCGTGCTGGCCGAAGAGGGCCAAAGTAAAGAAGGAAAGCAGAAGAGTTGCAAGTAAACGCATAATGTGTTGTTTTGTGATTATGGAATAAAAAATCAAAAGCGTGCAAATGTAAAAAATTATCACAATTACACATGTCATCATTTTTTTTTCATAAAAATACGAATATCACAATATATATTTGGCGGGTATAACAATAAACTCTCAAGGGTACAATTTGTGTACGGACAAAAGCAGCATTTCGGAGTTATGCTCGTTTAACGGAAGACTTATTAGGGGCGATAAAAAATAAAGTGGTCATTTTCGCCAAAGGATTAGATAAGTAAACGTTTCATTTTAAGTGTCTTATCTAATCCTTTGGCCTAAAGAAAATGAACATTTATTTTTGCCCCACTACTTGTTGACATTCAATCGCAGCGCATGAAGCATTGTTACAATTTCTTTTTATATGGTTTGATGGCGGTACTCGTTACAGCGTGTAGTTTCGATAATACCGGCGATCCGATCATCGTACCCGAAGTGGAAAAAGAGTTTCAGATAGAGTTGCGCGAAAAACTCGGCCCTGCTCCCCGCAGCCTTCAGGTATTGATCCAAACCGTCAAATTACAACCCTGCCTCAACGCAATGATCTCGCACGCAATCCTGCCTGCTCCCGGCCTTATTCGTATAGATATTGCAGGTATAGAACTGCCGGACAATTGTATTCCCGGCGCTGCTCCGGCCCGCGACACTATTCTCTTGGATGGCCTGTCGGGCACTCACTTCCTGTTTGAGGTCAATCTTCAAAACACCATTTCCAATGAGGGTACACTGCGCATCACCAACGAGGCATACACCTTGGATTTGGGCAATGAAAAAGGATTGGTTCTTCCTTTTAAACAACTCCGCCGCATCCCGGACTACACCATCTGGGGATATGCGGGCCATAGCTCTCCATCGGCGGCAGGTATTGCCGGCCAATTCGTCAATGAACTGTTTGCCCGCAGCACCGCCGCCAATCTTCAGGCAGGCAATTATGGCTATTTTTCCGTGGCGCCAGGCTCCGGCAGCATCACCGCCGCCAACAGCCCCGCCGACCTGACACTGCGTCCGTTCGCATTTCGTTACACGGGCAATCTGGACGACTTGCGCAGCCTCACAGAATCTTATCGCAATCAATACGGCGCGCTTTTGCAAATCAAATTGGTTGCCGTTACAGGGGAGGTTTTTTAGGGGTATCAATAAACGAATAAATCCGGCAACTGCCAGGGATTCAGCCGGTTGAGGTCAAAAGTAAAAGCAATGCGTTGCAGGAAATTGCCGCGTTCGGCCAAACGGGCGCTCAGATTCTTGGAATTGATCAGAGGCAAATAGATGCCGAAAACACCCTCTCCAAGCTCCAGCGCCAACCCGCCGCTCCACAAAATCTGGTCAACCAAACGGTCATTCTGGCCCGTAGGCATGGCATTGTCGAAATACCCGATATCGAAATAGGGCTTCAGCGGCAACAAAAACTGCCGGGGCAAATCGGCGGCCAGATTCATTGCTATGATAAAATTGTTACTTCTGCCCGCAGCAAATCCTGCACCGGTGAGCGCTTTCATGCCGCCCTCCCGGAGGCTGATTTGTTGAGACCAAATGCCCTCGCGTTCAGTGCGCCCGAAGTAGTAGTCGTCAAAACGGTAGTCGTTAAAGCCCTGTGCCGTGAGGTTGAACGCCTCCGGAAAGATGGCCCCGCGTGTGCGCCTGCTGTTGCTCAAAAATCCGCCGGCAAAAACCCGTAAATGCAAATGCCGCCCTTTTTCGTAAGTAAAGGCGCCTTTCCACTCTGCCGATGCCTTCCAATAGTTCAACGGAATGAACTGGTCTTCATCCTTTTGACGCTCTATGGCCACGCGCCAGCTTTGGGGGTTGACAACCCGCCGCTGCTCGCCCGCATAGCTCCATTCCTGTATCCAGGCTGCCTGGCGCTGAAGCCCGCTGAATGTGCCGTCGGGAGCAAATTCCGCCGACTGTGCCCACTGCCGGATGCCGCGCCATTGCAGTGTTTGCGACAGCGAGGAGGCTGCGGGCCGATGGAGTTCCAACTTGACAAAAGGCGTCAGGCGGGCGTATTGCAGATGGTAATCGTGGCGCTCGTTGTATTCAAAATGAAACATCCGGCCGCCCACGCCGAAGTGAATGCCATGCAATAGCTTTCCCGCAGGGTACAGATGGTATTGTACAGAACCTGTACCTGCCAATGTGCCTGTTCGGGTAGCGTACATGGGCGCCGCGGCAAATTCAAAGGGGCGCTGCGGCAAAGTGCTGTTGTACAAGGCGAGGCCGAACATATTGCCGTCGTACTCATTGGCGGCTAATGCCGGGGCAATGTGCAACACCGTGTGGCGGTCGTCTTCCAACCAAGGCAGCAGGCGCAGGCGAAGCGGCTCGACGCGCCTGAAAATGCCGCTGCTGCGCAGGTGGTTGTTGCGGCGGTTCATGTCCGGCGAAAGCCGAAGCGGGTCTATGCTGAACCGGTCGTAATCTCCGGCAGGAAAAGTCAGTTCTTTTACGCCTTCAAAACCCTCCACCCATTGCCCGGCTACGATGGAGTCTCCCAACATAGCGGCAATGTGCAGCGGCGCGGCGATGCGGCCTTTATTTTGGATGCTCAGACGCCATTCGCCGCCTGTTTTGCGCCCTTTAGAAATGCGGTAATCCAATGGCCGGTTGGAGCCGATCAGCCCATCGAAGAGCCAGTGCAAATCCAGCCCGCTTGTTTGTTCCAATACATTGCGGAAGTCCTTGGGTTGCGGATGCCGGAACTGCCAGATTTGATAATATTGCTGCATGGCGGCATCCATTTTCTCCTGCCCGATGTACCTTTCGAGGAGTTGCAATGCCCAGGCGGGTTTGTTGTACGCGCCGATGAAGTAGTTGAGGCCGCCAAATTCGTTGGAAGTGGTGGCTGGGGCCTGATCCATGCGTCGGCGGGCTTGCAGGAGGTAGGCCGCCTCGTTTGTGCGCATCCCTGATGCTTTTTTTAATGCCGGCCAAATGCCCACATCGGAAGAACCCTCGCCATAGCGCTGCTTCATGTAGCGATGCTCGTAGTAAGAGTTGAGGCCCTCGTCGAGCCAGGCATCGTCGCGTTCATTACTGGCTAAGATGCCGTAGAGCCAGTTGTGCCCCACCTCATGCGCGATCACTTCATCCAGTGAAAGCGCATTTCCCGCTGCTCCGATGATCGTAATCATGGGATACTCCATGCCGCCGCCCGCACTGAGCGCACCTTCCACGGCAGTAGCCTGTGGCCAGGGATACTCGCCGAGTGCGGTGGAATAAAACTGAACCGCTTCGGCCACATATTCGGCGCCGCGTTTCCACAGATGCGCTTCAAAAGGCGTAAAAAATGCCCAGGCATCCGCCGTTTTTCCAGATGGAAGCGCCAGATTTCGGTGCTGCACCATGAAACGCTTGTCAGCAAACCAGGCAAAATCATGTACACTGTCGGCAGTAAAGCGGATGGTTTTGGCGCGCTCGGAGGAGGCGGGGAATGGCGCTTCCTGCCGGCGTTCGGGCCAGTCGGCGAGCAATGTCTCCGTCTCTTTGGTTTTTTCTTTCAAAAATGCCTGCTCGGTTTCGGTAGCCAGTACGCCGGTGGCAGCTACCACATAATTTTCGGGCACGGTAATTTCCACCTCAAAAGAGCCGAATTCTGAATAAAACTCGCCCATATCCAGATAGGGCATGGCGTGCCAACCGTCGCGATCATACACGGCGGGCTTGGGGTACCATTGGGTGAGTTGGTAAGATTGCCCTACATGTCCCAGCCGGGAAAAGGAGGCCGGAATTTTGAGAAAAAACGGCGTTTCGATGCTCACAGAACCGCCGGGCGGCAGGGGAGCGGGCAGTTCGAGGCGGGCCAAGTCGGGATTTTTTGCATCGGGGTTTAAAAGTGCGGGGCGTCCGTCGGCGCGAAAATCCAGACCGGAGATGCCGCCCAGAGAGGAATCGGGGGCAAAATGCAGATCGGCTTTGCGCAATCGCAGGGCTTGTTTGGCAAACGCCGTGCTGCGCATGCTGTATGCGTTGGGCCAGAGGTGCCACCAGATTTCGCGGAGCGTATCGGGCGAGTGATTGACGTATTGCAGCGTCATGTTGCATTGCAGGCTGTGCTGCCGGTCGTCCAATCGGGCCGCTATGCGATAGTGCGTTTCTTGCTGGAAATAAGCGGGTTGTGCAAGGGTGCTGCCGGCACAAAAAGCAAGCAGCGCCGCGAACCAGGTTCGGGCGCTGCCCAAAAATGCAGTCTTATGGTATGCGATCATAGTTGATCGAATTTTTTGACCAAATCACTCCAGTTTTTCAACATTTCCCGGAGCTTTTTGAGTGTTCTTAGCTTGGGCCACCCGAAGGAGCCGGTCTCGATTTCTACAAAAGCCGAGTGTACCGACCCTCCGAGTGGCGGGTGCATTTTTCTGAGCCTGACCTTGACGCCCCCCACTTGCGGAAAGAAATCATTGATTTCATCGGCAATATTTTGGGCGGTTTTTTCAATCAGGCTGCTCGTATTTTTCATCTCTCGCTGGCAGATCAGGTAAATCGTTTCGTAGTTGACCGTATGCATCAACTCGTCGGAATCGGCAGCTTCTTTGATGTTGGTTTCAACATAAACATCTATGATGAACTCCGTACCCAGAATTTCCTCTTCCGGATAGTACCCGTGCCTGCCGTGCAGGCGAATGCCTTCGAGTGCGATGATGGCCATATCAAATCAAGTGCAGCAGGATGACAGAGTTACTTGTTGTCCTTCACTTCCTCGAACTCCACGTCGGTCACATCTTCTGCCGCGCCATTGCTGCCACCTTGCTGATACGCGCCGTTATCCGATGCGTAGTCCTGCTGTTGCTGCTGCTGTTCCTGCGTGGCTTGGTACATTTCCTGACTGGCCGCCTGCCAGGCCGATTCCAATGTTTTGGAAGCGCTGTCAATGCGGTCGAGGTCTTGCATCTTGTGCGCCTCTTTCAACTCTGCGGCAGCCGATTCGATGGCTTCTTTTTTGTTGGCCGGAATCTTGTCGCCGTACTCGCGGAGTTGCTTTTCGGTTTGGAACACCAGCGTGTCGGCCATATTGATTTTTTCTGCGCGTTCGCGGGCCTGACGGTCGGTGTCGGCATTGGCGGCAGCTTCGGCCTTCATGCGTTCTACCTCGTCTTTCGACAAGCCGGTGGAGGCTTCAATGCGGATGTTCTGCTCTTTGCCGGTACCTTTGTCTTTGGCGGTCACGCTGAGAATGCCGTTGGCGTCAATATCGAAAGAGACTTCTACTTGCGGCAAGCCACGCGGCGCCGGCGGAATACCGTCGAGGATGAACCGGCCTACGGTGCGGTTGTCGCGGGCCATCTGGCGCTCGCCTTGCAGGATGTGGATTTCTACCGAGGGCTGGTTGTCGGCAGCAGTAGAATACACCTTCGACTTTTTGGCCGGAATGGTTGTGTTGGATTCAATCACCACGTCATACACGCCGCCCAGCGTTTCGATACCGAGGGAAAGCGGCGTCACGTCGAGCAACAACACGTCTTTCACTTCGCCGGTGAGTACGCCGCCCTGAATGGCCGCGCCCACGGCTACTACTTCATCGGGATTCACGCCTTTGTTGGGCTTTTTGCCGAAGAAATTTTCCACTGCCTGCTGAATGCGCGGGATGCGGGTAGAGCCGCCCACGAGAATGATCTCGTCCACCTGCTCTTTGGAAATACCGGCATCGCGGAGCGCTGCTTCGCAGGGCTTGAGGGTGCGCTCCACCAAGTGGTCCACCAATTGCTCAAACTTGGCGCGAGACAGCTTGATGACCAAGTGCTTGGGCACGCCGTCCACTGCGGTGATGTAAGGCAGGTTGATCTCAGTCTCGGAAGAGGCAGACAGCTCAATTTTGGCTTTTTCGGCAGCATCTTTGAGGCGTTGCAGTGCGATGGGGTCTTTACGCAGGTCCATATTCTCCTGGCTTTTGAACTCATCGGCCAACCAGTCAATGATGATGTGGTCGAAGTCGTCGCCGCCGAGGTGCGTGTCGCCGTTGGTGGATTTCACCTCAAACACGCCGTCGCCCAATTCGAGGATGGAAATGTCAAAGGTACCTCCACCGAGGTCATACACGGCAATGGTCATGTCTTTGTGGCGCTTGTCCATGCCGTAAGCCAGGGCGGCAGCCGTCGGCTCGTTGATGATGCGCTTGATGGTAAGGCCCGCAATTTCGCCGGCTTCTTTGGTGGCCTGGCGTTGCGAGTCGTTGAAGTATGCAGGCACTGTGACTACGGCCTCCGTTACAGGCTGTCCGAGGTAGTCTTCAGCCACTTTTTTCATTTTCTGGAGTACCATAGCCGATACTTCCTGCGGCGTATAGTGGCGTCCGTCAATGTCCACGCGCACCGTGTCGTTATCACCTTTGGCTACTTTATAAGGAACGTGCGAAACCTCGCCCACGCGCTCAGAGTAACGGGTACCCATGAAGCGTTTGATGGAAAAAACGGTGCGTTGGGGGTTGGTAATGGCCTGGCGTTTGGCCGGATCGCCTACTCTGCGTTCTCCGTTGTCCATGAAAGCCACCACCGAGGGTGTAGTTCTGCGGCCTTCATCGTTCGGAATAACCACCGGCTCGTTACCTTCCATTACAGCTACGCAAGAGTTGGTGGTACCTAAGTCAATCCCGATAATTTTACCCATGATATACAGTTTGTTGATTTGGATGATTCAAAATGTCATCCTCTCCTTACAAGCTGTGTGCCAAAACAAAAAAATGCAGAAGCCGTGGGAAATGGCCTGCCAAATCAGGTAATTATTGTTGGACGATTTTAATACCGGGGAATGTGGGCGCGGCAGTGTGACAAAAAGGCAGCCGATTTCGCAGGAGGGATGTATGGGGTGTCAAGTTGTACGATGACCGGCAGAGCAATGGCGTCTGTTGATGAGACCATTACCCTGCCGGATATGCCGGGGCCGAGCACTTAATCCATCATCAGGTTGATCTCAACCTCCTTGCAAGCCTGCTCTTGCCTGTTGGTAATCAGGCCTTTGATCTGGATGCCGTGCTTCTTGATTTCACGGCCCAGTACCTGGGATTGTACCCAATGCGTCGTCTGTTGTACCATGCTGTATTCGGCCAGCTTTTCCACTTTCGCTTCGGTATCGGGCGCCTCCATGATGGCGTGGCGATTGCGCTGAAAAACTTCCAGAATAGGCTTGCAGACAGTTACTTCCGGCTGTTCCTCCTGTTCGCTCACAACCGCTCGAAGAAAACGGCACGATGTATCATGCACGATGTAAATATTATCGGGGTTGTTCCTGGCAATGAAATTCCTGACTTCCTGCAAGTATGGCTCTTCCTCAAATTTGAAGTAGCCGGCCGGCGCGGTCAGAAAGTAATTTTCGTTGCCGTATTTGCTTCTGATGAATGGTTCGACAGATGAAAACGGGCAAATCAGGAATAGGTTATTGTTGGTCATTGTGTGGATGGTTTTATCGTTGAAAAATAACTCAAATATGTTCTATATGAGCCTCTTGCACCTTGTACGCAGGAGCAGACTGCCGCTTCTCTTCCCGCTTGCGGGCAACAGGCGCCGGCATGGAGGCGAACCTGAAAAAAAGCAGGCCGGATATGACAGACAGGCTGATGAACAGGCGGCTTTCAATGAGAGAGCCAGAAGAAAAAGCAAGCGCGAGGCAGGCTATGCACGCTATTGAGCAGAGTATGGCTTTGGCTTTCATGATTAGGAAATTTGATGCGGTGATTTGAATTATTGGCCTTGCCCCAGTGAAAAAGCCGGGGTTCCGTCAAAAGCGTACAGGTTTTCCGTTTTGATAACATCTATCCCATTGGAGTCGGCCTTCGACAAAAGTTCGATGATATCGTTTTTGGAAATGAGACCTTCTTCGGAGGGCTTGAACCGGCAGCGCCAGTGATCGGTGCAAAAGGTCTCTTTGAAGCCTTCGGGAAAAACTTTGATACCTCGGTTGGTGATCATATTGAGCTTCACGTTGGGCTTTTCGATTTTTTGGAGGATGGAGGCCAGTTCGTCCGGGTCGAATCCATTCCAGTGCACAAACATGTCCACGCCTACAAGCTCTTTGCGGGCCGGCGATCTGCGCTGGTATTTGGGCAGGTTGACTCTGGCGTTTTTCTCAAAAGAGGCGGCTTTCAGAGCAGCCGGCTTTTGGCCCAGGTTGGAAATGACCGCCTGCGCAAAACCTCTGGTGCCTACTTTCACTTTGCTGACGCCTTCTTTGAAAACATCGGCGGTGTGAACGCCGTCTTCAATCGTCTTGAGCCAGGCGTTTTGGATGGTTTCTGCTACTTCGGTTTGGCCAATATGATGGAGCATCATCACGGCAGCCTGCAACAGTCCCGATGGGTTGGCTATGTTTTGGCCGGCAATTTTGGGAGCAGAGCCGTGTATGGCTTCAAACATCGAACACTCTTCACCAATGTTGGCAGAACCGCCCAACCCGACGGAGCCGGTGAGCTGAGCGGCCACGTCGGAGAGCACATCGCCATACAAATTGGCCGTCACCACTACGTCGAAGACTTCGGGCGTATCTGCCAGCATGGCCGCTCCGATGTCAATGATCCAGTGCTCGTTTTCAATATCGGGATACTCCGCCGCAATTTCATTGAACACCTTGTGAAACAAGCCGTCGGTCTGTTTCATGATGTTGTCTTTGGTAAAGCAGGTTACCTTTTTACGACCTTGTTGACGAGCGTACTCGAATGCGTAACGAATGATTTTTTCACAACCGGGGCGACTGATGAGTTTGAGGCATTGCACTACCTCATCGGTTTGCTGATGCTCAATGCCTGCGTACAGGTCTTCTTCATTTTCGCGCACAATCACCACGTCCATATTGGGGTGTTTGGTGGCCACAAAAGGATGCAGGCTTTTGCAGGGGCGGATATTGGCAAACAGACCTAAAAACTTGCGCGTACTCACATTGAGGCTTTTGTATCCTCCTCCCTGCGGCGTAGTGATCGGGGCTTTCAGAAAAATTTTATTCCTCCTGATAATATCCCAGGATGCTTTGGCAATCCCCGAAGTGTTGCCCGAAAGGTAAACCTTTTCGCCCACCTCAATTTCCTCAGTTTCAATATCAGCGCCGGCGGCCATGAGGATATCAAGGGTGGCATCCATGATCTCCGGACCGATTCCGTCTCCTTTGGCAATGGTGATTTTGGTCATGATTGAGTATTTTTTGGTTCAACGACACAAAGTTGCGGGGGGAAGTTCATTTGTCTTCATTTATATTTGCAATGAAATTCATAACATATTTTTATGAACTATACATTGAACCAGCTTCAGGTCTTCCTGAAAATTGCCGAAACCGGCAGTATTACCAAGGCTGCAGCGGAATTGCACCTCACCCAGCCTGCAGTGTCTATTCAGTTGAAAAATTTTCAGGATCAGTTTGACATTCCTCTTACGGAGTTGGTAGGAAGAAGAATCTACATCACAGATTTCGGGCGGGAAATCGCACAAGCCGCTGAAAACATTCTACATCAGGTGCAGGCAATCAACCACAAAACATTGGCTTACAAAGGCCAGTTGGCCGGCAAACTGAAGCTGGCCGTGGTTTCCACAGGAAAATATGTGATGCCTTATTTTTTATCCGGCTTTATACAGCAGCATCAGGGGGTAGAACTGCGAATGGACGTGACCAACCGGGCAAGGGTGATTGAAAGCCTCGTACACAATGAGGTGGATTTTGCATTGGTATCCATCGTACCTCCCGATCTGAAATTAGAAAGCTTGGACTTGTTTCAAAACAAACTATTTTTGATAGGAAATGCGGAGGCGAAGTTCAAAAAAAGCCGGAGCGACAAGGCTGTATTTAATGATTTACCGCTCATCTTGAGAGAGAAAGGATCGGGGACAAGGCAAACCATGGAAAAGTTTATTGAACACAACGGTATTACAGCACTGAGGAGGTTGGAACTCGTGTCTAACGAGGCCGTCAAGCAGGCGGTGCTGGCAGGCTTGGGCTATTCCATTATGTCTCTGGTCGGGATCAAGAACGAACTGCGCAATAAGGATTTACAAATAATCCCGGTAGAAGGGCTTCCCATCCGGACTATGTGGAGCTTGGTGTGGTTGCAAGACAAAAGGTTCTCGCCCGTAGCAAATGCGTTTCTGGAGTATATGAGAAAGGAAAAATCGGCCATCATTGAAAGCAAGTTTCACTGGCACGAACAGTATTAGCCTGTTTCGGCAATAACCGATGGTGGACAGATTAGAAAAGATGCCCCATTTCTTCCTGTTTGGTTTTGAGGTAGTTGAGGTTTTCGGCATGCGGCGCAATGATGAGCGGCACCCGGTCCAATAGCTCTATGCCGGAGTTGTCGAATACCTCGATCTTATCGGGGTTATTGGTCAGCAATCTTACCGACTTGATTTCCATAGCATTCAGCATGTCTATGGCGATGTGATAATCACGGGCGTCCACTTCCAGGCCCAGGTGAATGTTGGCGTCAACAGTGCTGAGGCCGAGGTCTTGCAGGTTGTACGCCTTGAGTTTGTTGATGATGCCGATGCCCCTGCCTTCCTGCCGGAGATAAATGATGATGCCGCCGTCGCGGGCTATCATTTCCATAGCGCCATACAGTTGTTCGCCACAGTCGCAGCGCCGCGAGCCGAAGAGGTCGCCGGTGATGCACTCCGAATGGATGCGGGTGAGGACAGGGCCGGTCAGGTCTGTTTTTTCGTGAACAAGTGCGAGGTGCGGCATCCAGTTCGTCGGATGGTCGGAGAAGGCCAGCATCCGGAAATTGCCCCATTTGGTGGGGATAAGCGCTTCGGCTTGTAGCGTCATAACGATGGATTCAAAATACAATGCAAAGAAAACGCAAAAGCGGTCAAATCGTTTGCCGTACGACTTTGCGCCAATCAAAAACGGCTAAGAGGAGTACCCCTTAGCCGTTTCGATCACAAAAATAAAGCGTACTATCAGAGAACTTGCTTCACCACGGCAGAGAAAGCCTGCGGGTGGTGCATGGCCAAGTCGGCAAGTACTTTGCGGTTGAGGTCTATGCCGTTGGTAGCGAGCAAGTGCATGAGCTTGGAGTAGGATACGCCGTTGAGGCGGGCGCCGGCGTTGATGCGGGCAATCCAAAGGCGGCGGAAAGCGCGTTTTTTGCTGCGGCGGTCGCGGTAGGCATAGCCCATTGCTTTATCCACAGCGTTTTTGGCTACGGTGTAAACTTTACTGCGCGCACCGAAATAGCCCTTGGCAGCTTTGAGGATTTTTTTGCGCCGATGCCGGGAGGCAACAGCATTCACTGAACGTGGCATATTGAGTTGTTTTTAGTGCAATGCAGGGTTCCGGTTGTATCAGAAACTTCGGCCTGCATTCTCGTTAAAAAATAAAAATTAGATCCAGAGCATACGTCTTACCAACGACATATCGCCGGCATTGACGATGCTGGAGTCGCGGTTGCGCAATTTAGCTCTACGGCTTTTGCTGGTGAGGCGGTGCGAGGTGTTGGCGCCAAAACGCTTTACCTTGCCGGAGCCGGTCACCGAAAAGCGCTTTTTAGCGCTCGAATTGGTTTTTACTTTCGGCATAATTGTGGTTTTTTAAAACGGAACGCAAAGGTAAGTCGCTTTGCAGGAAAAAACAAAAGCCGATGCAGATTATTTTTTAGCAGCTTTCTTGGGCGTAATGATGACGTGCATCCTGCGGCCTTCCAAACGGGGTAAAGACTCGGCAGCGCCCAACTCTTCCAACTCTTTGAGGAAGCGAAGCAAAATCAACTCGCCGCGGTCTTTGAACACAATGGCGCGCCCTTTGAACTGCACATACGCCTTTACTTTGGCGCCCTCTTCGAGGAAGCCCTTGGCATGGCGCACTTTGAACTCAAAGTCGTGATCGTCGGTGTTGGGGCCAAACCTGATTTCTTTGATCACAGTCTTGGCGGCCTTGGCCTTGATCTCCTTCTCCTTCTTCTTTTTGTCGTACAAAAACTTGTTGAAGTCCGTGATGCGCACCACGGGCGGCACGGCATTAGGGGAAATTTCCACAAGGTCAAGTTCCATTCTTTCTGCCCACTCCCTCGCTTTCCTGGTAGGATATACGCCTGCTTCAACGTTTTCGCCTACAACCTCGCTTATTTTTTCGAAGCTGTCGCCCACCAAACGGACTTCGGGGATGCGGATTTGTTCGTTGATCCGGTACTGTGCCCTGTTGGGATCCGGATCGTTGAATCTCTTTGCCAAATGTTGTTGTTTTAATGAAATAAAAATCTGCTTTCAGCCCGCGAAGTTCACAACTTTTTCGCAAACTAAACAAGTAAGAGGAGATAAAATATTAAGAACCCGGAGTTTTGAACGATTACCGGCACGCTAAGCAGGCTTGCCGGCGCAATTTCCAGTTGATCCAATGGGCCGTAGCAATGGCAAATCCACCTACTGCGGTCAGGTAGTGTTCGAGGTTTTCAGGGGCCAGGCGGCTCGCCACCAATACCGCAAAACCTGCCCCGGCCACCCACAGCGCCAAAGGCCGGCCATGTTCGCGCCGGTAAGACCCGACAAGAGACTGCGCCGCCAAACCGATGGCGGTTATCAACAACAGGCTTTCCAACCACGGCGTTTCCAACCAGGCTACGCCCGCTGATGCCCCGAGTGCCAGCAAAACAGGAATGGCCAGACAATGCACGGCGCAAAGGCCGGATGCCAACATGCCCCAGGCGTCTAATCCGAGGGATGAATGAGGTGATTTTATATATTTGTGCAACATTGTTGCAAATGTAGCGGGTTTTGTCTTATCTGTACAAGTAAAAGGAGGGATTTTTTTTAAATGGGGTAAAAAAGGCCCGCTGCCACACTTTGACAACGAGCCTTTTCTTCTTTATTTAAGGAATAAATGACCTACTCCTCGTTCGGGTTCATCATCTTGCCGAGGAACAGCACATTGCCTGCCTGATTCTCGCGGATGACAAACAGGAAGGGGCGATTGAGCAGAATGTCGGGATAAGAAGGAACGGAAGTTACAATGATGCCGATGGATGTGACAGCGGCGGCCTCCGAGCCTTCTTCGTTCACTTCGATGAAGGATTTGTGTTTTACCTCATCCACCGAGAGTTCTGCATCGGCAATATTGGTAAAGTCGGCAGCGCGGCTGAAAGCGGTTTGCATGCCCAATTCCTGCAGCGCCCGGTTCAGCGTTTTTTCGTACTTCATCTTGAATTTAGGCATCCGAAGGTTCATTTCCTGCACGCTCATGCCGGTGGTGATTTGCTGCCATTTTTGCATGTTCAGGTCGGCGATGAGCGTCTCCACATCGGCATTGCCGCGAGGTACGAGCAGGGTCATGGAATAGACGGAATCGCCGTAAGGCAAATCAACCGCATAAAACGCATCCTCGGTGTAGAGCGGGAATTTTACGGTGCCGCTGTACCCCATCATGTCCACCGGCGTAGTGGTCTGATTGCTCTTGATGAAATGCATTTGCGTGGTCTCGTCTTTGTCGAATTTGCGCGTCCAGGAGCCTTTGAAATACATGGCATTGATGAGGTACATGATGGCATTGTCGGGAATTTCGTCAATGATGGTAGGAATCAGCCCGCGGGTTTTGTCGTTCACCCAGCCGTTGATGACGTTTTTGGCGTCGGGATTGCGAAAATCGAGGGCCTGTACCTGACTGCCGAAGTATTGGGTATTGGTTTCCAAAAACGGCGGTTTGACCGGAAAGCCCTGGCGATACCATATAGAATTGGCCGATTGGAGCGTCACCTCATTGTCTAAGGCAGGCAATGTGGTCAGCATGGTTTTGTAGGCGGCATTGATTTCCGGCAGATCAAACTGGTTGATTTTCAGCATGGTTTTTATTTCGTCTGCCGTAGCTCCTTTGGCGCCGTTGAGGGCCATGGTGAGGGCGGTGGCGATGCTGGAGGGCGAGACAAAGAGGTTGTCGGCGGGGTTGTGCTGATGTAGTTTTTTGAAAACATTGAATCCAAATTCATTATTGGCCCGGCTCAGATTGCAGACCATCGGCGATTCCTGACAGTTGAAGCTGAGTTCCGGCGTTGGTTCGACATTTTCCTGATTGCAATGCCAGTTGGTGATAGCCAGCAGCAGAGCCGGCAGCAGGATGAGCATTTTTTTCATCGTACATAAAATTTTCAGGTGATACAGATAGCACAGCGCCTGCAAAGCGGAGGCACCTTAGAATATAGACGTTGCACGATGGATAAAGGTTGGGATTGTAGTTAGATTCTACGCTTGGGTCTCTTTGGTTTTAGACAGGATTAACGGGATTTACAGGATTCGGGCGAGGTCAGGCCGTAACTTCATGGTTACGCCCTGACTTGGTGGCTTTTTCGTCGGCGGGTAGAATCCGCAGGATAGTCTGCACAAAGTAGAACCTTGCGCAGGCGGGACTTTATGATTTCCGCTGCCCGGAGAGGATTTTTCCGACGCTGATCTTTATGATTTTTATGATTACCGCTGTTCGGAGAGGTGCCACGGTACGCTCAGGTACCGGCGACTTCAGTCGCCGAAAACCAACCGGCGACTTTAGTTGCTGGTACCATCTTCTTCAGTGGTGAATGTCGGCGGGTAGAACCCGCCGGATAGTCTGCACAAGGTAGAACCTTGCGCATGCGGGTTTTTATGATTTCCGCTGCCCGGAGAGGATTTTTCCGACGCTGATCTTTATGATTTTTATGATTTTCGCTGCTCGGAGAGGTGCCACGGTACTACGCGCAAAATCAAGACAAGTCCCGCAACACACCCAGCGCCTCGTCCTCTTTTTGCGTCATGGCGGCCTTGTCGGCATCCGTTTTGTCGGAATACCCGCACAGGTGGAGGATGCCGTGAATCATCACGCGGTGGAGTTCCTGCTCAAAGCTGACGCCGAACTCGCCGGCATTGTCGCGGATGCGGTCGGCGCTGATGAAGATATCGCCTTCGATGTGGGGCGGCTTCAGGTACGGGAAGGTGATAACGTCGGTGAGGGTATCATGACTGAGGTATTGCACGTTGAGGTCGTAGAGGTAGTCGTCGCTGCAAAAGATGAAGGAGACCGTTTGCAAAATGCAAGATTCGCGGGCAATGACCTGCTCTATCCACTGCCTCAACCGGGCGGGATACAACAACTCAAATTCCGTATCCTCGAAATGAAACTGGATGCGCTCTTCGTCCTCGTCCTGATATGGCGCACCTTTGACAGGCTCTTCGTTGTAAGGTTCTACCATAGTTTGAACTGCATTTCCACGGTGCTGCCGTTGTTGCGGAAGTCAATGCGGTCGGAGCAATTGCGCATGAGGAAAACGCCGCGCCCGCCGCATTTGCACACATTTTCAGGCAGAGTAGGGTCGGGCACGTTGTTATAATCGAAGCCGCGCCCCTCGTCGGAGATGCGCACAGCAATAGCGTCTTTGCGCTTGTGCAATTCGATACAGACGTTTTTGGATTCGTCTTGCCCGTTGCCGTGAATCATGGCATTGTTGACGGCCTCTGTGACGCTGAGGCGAAGATTGCCGAATTGGTCCGGGCTGAGCCGGTATTTTTCAGCAACTTTTTGGACGAAAGATTCCACGAGTTCAATGTTTCGTGGATCGGAAGGTAGTTTCAACATGACCTGCTGCACTCGTTTTTCCATAGAACACGCAATTTAAGACAAAAGCCGATACGGCGCAAGGGGTATAGGTGGCTGTATTGATACGGCAATACGCTAATATGCTGATTGTCAAATAAGAGTGTTTAAAAAAAAGACGGGCGGCTTGGCAGATATACTCCTCCCAAGCCGCCCGGTAAGCGTTTTAATTCGACTTGACGGATTTGAAATACTCCTCCACCAACTGTTTGTAGTACGGTTTGAGCGCGGGCGATACCGTCTTGTACATTTCCACTTCAGCCTCTCGTTTTTTGAGGTATTCTTCCAGCGAGGGCGGCATTTTGCGGTCTTTTTCGCGGGCGACTTCCGCTTTGCGCTGCTCGTCGAGGCCGCGTTCGCGTTCGGCCTTGTCGTGCTCCAGCAGGCGGGTGAGGATGTCCTGTTGGCGGCGGAGGGTTTCGTTGGTGAGTTTTTTATTCACCAAGTCGGTTTCTACCTTGTCCATCTGGTCTATGGCCTCTTGCAATCCAGGGCTGCCCTGCCCGCGTTGCTGCAATTCCTGTTGTTTTTCGCGCAGGGCTTTGCGCAGGGCGGCTTGTTTGGCGGCCATTTGGGCAAATTCCTTGCTGCCGGGCTTCTGGCCTTTATCCATGCGGCCTTTCATTTGCTCCAGCGATTCTTTCATTTCCTGCTGTCCCGGCGTGATGCGGTCGGAGGGTTTGCGGCCCGAACCTCCCGGATTTTTGCACATCTGGTTGCCCGACATCATGCCCGCCATTTGCTGTTGCATCTGATTCAAGGTCTCGCTGAGCATGAGGGCCAAGTCGTTGATGTTTTTCATGGCGCGCTGCTGATGATCGGCAGCCTGCGGTTTGCGGCGTTCCTCCAAATCGGCCAGCGTGCTGCGGAAGTTGGAGTTGATGTCCGACACTTTTTCGGTGATGAAAGATTCGATCTGAAAAACACGCTTGGCCAATGCCTGCAGGCTGTCTTGCACGAGTTTAAAATCGTCTTTGATTCTGAATTGCTCCTGCGTCAATTGCACATATTTGGGCGTATTGATGGGCGTTTTGTTGAAATCCTTGATGAGCGATTCCTGATTGAAGGAAAGCCCCACCAAGTTTTCCAGCAATTGCCGCAGCGACTTCATGTCTTCCTCGGTTTGCTGCATTTCGGCCTGCTGCATTTGCATGGACATGCTGTTGGCCATGTTTTTCATTTTCTGCGAAGCCTTTTTCTGCGACTTGGAAGCCTTGCTGTTTTGTTTTTCCTGCAATTCCTGCTCGCTGTTTTCGAGGTCTTCCTTGATATCTTCCATTTCCTCTTCCTGATCGCCGAGGTCCTGTGGTTTTTCCAACTCCTCGTTTTTCTTGTGCGCCTCTTCTACGTTCTTTTTGATATCCTCGAATTTCTCGTTGATCTTCTCCTGCTCTTTTTTCAGTTCCTCCTGCGATTTCTGGTTTTTCTCGGTTTGCTCCGCCAATTTTTCCTGTTCTTCTGCCAATTTTTCCAGGTCTTTTACGGCATCCTCCATCGCTTTTTCCACCTCCAACTGCTTGAAGAGTTCGAGCATGCGGTCGAGTTCTTTTTCCAAGTCTTCGTTGTTGAACTGGAAATTCTCCATCATTTCCAGCGCGTTTTCTTTTTCCAATTGTTGCATCAACTCCTCAATCTGCTGCATGAGTTCTTTCATTTCGTCGCTCATGACTTCTTCGAAAAGTTGCTCCAATTTCTCCTGTTTGTCTAAGATGTTTTGCTCGGTTTTGCTGTACTCCTGTTGGTTTTTCAGGTTTTCCTGAAAGGCTTGCTGCGCCTGCTCAATCTGTTTTTCCAACTGTTTTTGGCGTTCGAGCATTTTCTCCAACTCCTTGCGGTTTTGCCAGGTGAGGTCTTTTTCCTGAAGCATTTTTTCGCGCATCTTCTTAAGTTCTTCCTGAAGTTTGCGCGATTCTTCGAGCGCTTTGAGCAGGTCGTCTTTGATCTGTTCGTTGTTGGCTTCTGCCATCGCCTTGAATTCCTCTACCGTAGGCATGGAAAAAACCATGAGGTTGGTGCGGCTCGATTTAGGGCCGTTTACGCCGTCGTTGTCGAAAATTTCAAAGTAATACGTCACTTCGTCGCCGGGTTCGAGGCCGAGCTTGGCCATGTCGAAGGTGTAATCGAAGTTGGTCTGCTTGACGCCGGGGCGTTTGAGAGAGCGCGTCACGAGTTCGCCCTGCTGCTTGCCGGCCTTTTTGAGGCGGTAGTTGAAGGTGAGGTGCGACAGACCGTGATCGTCGGAAGCATCGCCGGCAAAAAAGAGCAGTTTGATGTCGGTGCTGTCCTGATATTTATCGGCTTTGATGGTGGGATAGAGATCGGGAATGACGGTGATGATGTAGTTGATGGAGTCGGCTTTGGGAAGCAACTTATTGGAAATAAGCACCTTGTAGCTTTCATCCTGCATGGCCCGGCGTTTGAAGGTGAACAGGTCGTCCGAAAAACGGTTGGCCTTCTGTTCCTTTTCCTGCGACGCAAAGAGCAGGGTCACGTCGTCGGTATTTTCCGCATTGAACACCCAGTCAATGGTAGTGCCGAGGGGCAGCACCAGATCGCCGATGCTGTTGAGGGTTTCAGCGGGGCGCTGGAGATAGGAGGGGAAATTAAGTTTGACTTCAAAGCCCAGCATATTGGGTTTTTCCAATGCGTCGAGCGTAAATTTTTGAGAACGTACCGTGCCGGAAAACAGGCGGAAATCGGTGTCTTTTTGTACGTTGACAAATTTGTAGCTGAACAGGCTGGGGCCTTCTTTGGTAAGGCGATACTGGAAATTGTCCACTTCTATGAAGACCTCGTTGGGCAATTGCTCGCCTTCAATTCTCACCATCAGCGGGAAGTCCTCAAACTGCCCCACGCGGAGGCTGTCGCCGGGTACCACAAAGGAAAACGGCGCCGGTCGGAGGAACTCTATGTTGCTGTTGAGCAGGCGCCTGGTACTGTCGCGGAAGCTGGGCGCTGCAAAAATCAGTACCAGAAACAGCATGAGCGGCGGCAGGGCGTAGCGCAGGTATTTGCGATTTTGGCCCAAATTGATGGCCGATTTGAACGGCACGAGCTTGATTTCCTCCGATTTCTGGTTGATACTGGCCAAGATAAGTTCTTTGTTGTCAACGGTATCGGCCTGGCGGCGGAGTTGCAACACGTTGAGTAGCTTGTCTTTTACATTGCCGAAATGGCTGCCGATGATCTGTGCGGCCCGCTCATGGCTGATGATGCTGCCCAAGCGAAAATAACGCAGCAGCGGCAGCAATACCCAGCCGGCCAACGCAACTACGCTGACGCCCACGAAGGTGTAAAACAAGCCCTTGCGCACCCCTGTACTGAAGTAGAAATTGTACTCCAGCAAGGACATAGCCAGAAACAGCACCAATATGAGGCCAATGCTGTACAGGCTGCCCCGAATGAGCTGATTGATGTAATACTTGCGAATGAATTGGTCGAGCTTTTCAACCAACAGCCGGTAGTTATCCATTTTGGGCGATTCCTTTTGTATAACAAGCAAAAACCGCCTGAGCACGCAAAAGGTTGACACAACGCGTCCTCAGACAGGGCAAATGTATTGACAAAAGTCAAACGCTGTTTTGATAATTGTCATCTTTGGGAGAGATAGAAAGGGGTAATTTTGGCATGAAGCGCTTGGAAAACGCAGTGAAAGATGAATAAAATAGCTGCCCATATCACCCGTTCCGGGGCCAAAGTTTCGCCGCTCGAAGTACGACAATTGATGGTGGCGCTGGCCCTTTCTGCCGCCGATGACACCACCCTCCATTATGTGTCGTTTCTGGCCGGCCGGGTGCCCGTTTCATCTGCCTTCTTTTTACACGTTGCCGGTCGTCTGGATTTGTACAGCGCCATGTTGGAACGCGAAGCGCAGGCGATGGTCAGCAATTTTGATTACCATACCGATCAGGCCCGGCAATTGGACAAGGTTGCCCGCGACCGAATGGGGGCCGGCACACAGGTACAATGTGATGTCCGCGAAGGTGATCCTTTGGAGGAGGTACTTCGGGAATGCGTTGATTTACAGGCAGATTTATTGGTGGCAGGCAAAAAAAGCGGGGCTTCGGCACATGGCATCTTAGCCAATAACTTAGTGCGGGAAACGCCGTGCAGTACCTTGGTCGTACCGCAGCAGTCGCGCATTCAGATAGAGCGCATTTTCGTGCCTGTTGATTTTTCTTCCTACTCGGTACGCGCTTTGCAAACCGCTGCAGCCATAGCCTTGCGCCTGCCGCAACCGCCCGAATTGGTAGTAACGCACCTCTACGAGTTGCCCAATATTTTCACTTATCGGCTGGGGAAATCGGAAGAGGAACTCAAGGCGATTCTTGATGCAGACCGGGAAGCGGCACTCAAAGATTTTGTCAACAATTACGCGCCGGAAGCCGAACGCGTCCGCATCCGCATAGAACGACACGACGACGCGGATTTGGCCCGCCAGATAAGCGATGCCGCCCTGCAATGCAACGCCGACCTCATCGTGATGGGCGCCAAAGGCCATTCGCGGGTGGAACGCCTGTTGATGGGCAGCGTCACTGAAAAGTTGCTGCTCGTCAATGATTCCATTCCCGTTTGGGTAGTTAAATAAAAATTAGTGAGGTTAGTTTTCGAAGGACTGTCAAGGTTGGGTTCTTCTCGCTTTGACGGTCTTTTTTTGTTTCATTCAACCAAACACGCCATGATCATTTCCGACGATAAAAAGCTCAGAGAGGTAAAAGAGGAATTCCACAAAAAATTCACCCACCTCAAAATTGAGTTCTACTCAGGCAGTCACCAACGCGGTCAAGGCTCTCGTCAAAGCGAACTATTGGACGCGGAACTGACCCTCGGACAAGTGCGCACCCAACACAACGAAGGCGATTTTCGCATCGACCCGCAAATGCCGGTAGGGGAATTTGAACAAAAATTCTTAGCCAAATACGGCCTCAACGCACAGGTTTTCCGCAAGTCAGGCAATCTCTGGATGCAAACTACCGCTACCGATTCCTGGACTTTGGCCGAACAAAACCGCAAGGGCGGCGCATCGGAAGAGGCTTATCATGAAAAAGTGTGATAGAGGAGGAGGTGAGATGTAGCGGCTGAGGGTTTTAGGCTATACATGAAATCTAAGGCCATAGCCCCAACTGCCACAGCAGTTTCCTTTCAATAATTCTATCAGGATGATTGAATTGGAAAATTTTCAAAGTAGCTCTTCCGATATTGGTTCTGGCATATATCATACCGGTTTCAGCGCACTCAAAGTGGGTGTCCCAGTCATCCAGGCGAGGATTGAAGAATCGTATGAGATTCGTTGAATCGTCAAGTAGGGTGCCAAGGTCTGTCCCCTTACTTCTATTGCAGTCTGGGCAGGCGCAGGCAAGGTTGTCAAGATCGGTAGTTCCCCCGTGTTTTCGGCTCACTACATGGTCTATTTGAAACCCATAGAAAGAGTCTACTGCCGGTAATAGACAATATTCACAACGGCTTCCTGCTCGTTCGGCCGCTGCTTTTCTCATTGCATCAGGGATTTTTCTGCTCATTGCTCTGCAATCCGCAACCGTGCATGCGCTTTGGACAAACGAATCAGGCGTTCAAGCACGATATAGTGATCCAGTTCGTCTTTTTCCTCCGAACTAAGAGTTCCCTCTTTCTCTTTGTCGATCAAATCCTCTAAGCGAATACTCATTGCTTCGGGGGCTTTGAGTTCCAGTAGCAATTGAGGGTTCATTCTGGAAATGAAGTCGGCTACATGGTCATAAACAGTATGTGCTGTCATACGGAGGAGTTGTTAGATATGATGAAAGACAATAATTGAAAACAGTTCTTGCCCCAAGACCAAGCCAAGCGGACACACTCAAATGTATCCGCTTGGCTTCTCTTTTATTACAACAACTTCAAAATCTCAGCCTCAATGGCTTCGGCGCCACGCACATTGGTGGAGGTGATGATGCCGTTGCGGTCAATCATAAAGGCGCGCGGAATACCCGACACTCCGTACATCGCCGCCGGCGCCGCTTCCCATTTTTTCAGGTCGCTGACGTGGTATTCCCAGGCAAGTCCGTCCTGTTGGATGGCATCTATCCAGCGCTGTTTGGATGCCATCTGCACCTGCTTGATCTGATCGGGCGCCTGGCCTGCCAATGCGCGGCTCTCCACGCCGTCGAGCGAAACGCTGAACACCGTAAAGCCTTTGTCTTTGTATTTGTTGTAAACGGCCACCACGTTGGGGTTTTCCCGGCGGCAGGGGCCGCACCAGCTTGCCCAGAAGTCGAGGAGTACAATTTTGCCCTTCAGGTCGGAGAGCTTGTAGTTTCTGCCCTTGGGGTTGGGCAGGTTGATGTCGGGCGCGGGTTGTCCCACCTGAATCAATTCCTGGGCCTGCTGCGCCATGATCTGAGACTCCATCGTAGAGAGGAACTGCGTGTAGCCGGCGGTGATTTCAGCAGTCGGGTGTGCGGCCTGCAATTTGGCCAAAGCCTTTTTTTGCAAAGGCAGGAAAGCAGCGCTGCCGCTGAGGGAACGGAAGGCCACAAAGGCGCCGAGCATGGGATTGGAGCAAGTGTCTATAAAGGTCTCAATATTTTGAGACGAAACCTGCTGCGCCACTAAGCCCTGCATGATTTTGAGATATGCCTCCGTATCGGGGGAGCCGCTGACGGTGATGCCCTGGAAGTTTTCCAGATTGTTCAGGTCGCCCTGGATGGCAATTTTTTTCTCATGGCCATTGGTTACAAAATTGAAACGACGCGCTCCGATGCGCAGGCCGTACACACCAGCCTCCAGCCCTTCAGGGAAGGAGAACTCAAAATTGCCCGAACCGTTGATGTCCACTTTGCCCAGCACAGAGTTGGCCTGCCCGATGACGACTTTGTCCATGAATGCCTGCAAATTGCCGGCGTTTTGAATGGTGCCTTCTACGGTTGTGCCCTTCTGCGGCGCGCACTGTGTGAGGGTGATGGCCGCAAGGAGCGGCAGCATGAGAAAGAGAAAGTTTTTCATATTTTTTTAAGAAAGTTAATGGTATTGTTTACAGTGCTTCATCAACACGATAAGGCTGAAAATGGTTGGGGCGGGCGCTACTGCTGAGTTATAACAGTACATTTTCTGTAGTATACCCGATGAAAAATGGTTTGCGAAAAAATATAAACCAGTTTTCATCGGGATAACTGATAGCCAGTGGTTTTTGCAAAAATCTAAATTCGCAAACCACTGGCTATCGAGTATAAATCCAATATTTATCTTGTCTCGTTTCCTATGTTAATTTTTCACCTGCCCCTTGTTTTCTAATTTTATTTTCCCTTTCTTTGCAGCATCCAAACAGATTTACTCACCTTTCTAAATACTCAAACCATGAAGAACCTCGCCCTACCTTTGATCGGTACATGTTCTAATTACCTCCTGCCCGAATCCGGCGCTGCTATAGTCCTTCCATTTATTTTACAATAACAGAATCAAGGTTCCTTCCGGTAGCCCTTACGAATACGAAAGGGCTACCGGCATTGTAT
>ERZ761609.820-NODE-820-length-32762-cov-59.125294_pt1 | contig 32762 bp, 21 predicted proteins | sample MGYA00511163_ERZ761609 | MGnify/ENA primary metagenome ERZ761609 (study PRJEB28899, sample SAMN02445070) | bioreactor sludge metagenome | biome: EBPR sludge | place: Australia: Brisbane, Thorneside Wastewater Treatment Plant | collected 2011-12-16 ...
AACCATTTCGGTAGTTTTTCCCTGAGTTTCAAAAATCATATACGGCAAAAGCCGTTGGTAATCTGCATCGGTTAACCCATATAGTTTTTTAAAATCTTCGGGTTTTTTAAATTTCCCTCCTTTGCTCAGGTACTTTTCTATATTATTGGCTACTTTTTCGGGCAAACCTAATTGCATCGCTTTGGCAGCAGTAAGTTCATTGGGGTTAAACGGGGCAAGTTGTATATTGGCTATTTGACCGGCAGTAGGTTCGTTTGTTTGCCGGTAATTAGGTTTTGCCTTTTTTGCTTTTTCATTTTCCAAAATTTGTTGCTTATACCGGTCAATATCCTGTTGTAAGTTGCTAAAATCAACGCTTTCATCTGTTAACAGGTAGGGATAGGTAAATGGTGCCAATACTGCTATTATTATCAATGCCGTTAGGAGTAGCACACCTCGCCTTTCCCGATTGGTAAGAATAAAAAACTGTTTAATATTGTTCAGCATAGCATCTCATTAAGTTCTCGTACTAAATTCCATTGCAAATATAAATTACCATTTGGATAATGTTATAGTAAATGCCACCTTTTTTTACAATTTTTGTTCTTAGGCTACTATACTACCATTTTATCCTACCTTAATACCGTGTAAATATGCTAACTATGTATCTGTTCTCTCCCACCGTTATTTGTTAGGAGTATATGATTGTAATTACATCAAAGAAGAAAATCTACTGTATTAGAGACTTTATCTATCCCATTGCATCACCATTTCAATATGCTCAATAGCATCTTCCATAAAAACATTGCCTTTTGGCACAAAACCAAAAGACATATAAAATTTGAGCAGGTAATACTGAGCTTTAATTTTTACCGGTACTTTTCCAAATATGCGGATTAACTCCTTTATGGCTTCCTGCATTAGCATTTTACCTAAGCCTGTACCTCTAACCGCCGGCTGAGTAACCACCCTGCCTATTGAGGCTTCAGAATAATCAACTCCGGGTGGAAGTATTCGGGCATAAGCCATTAATTTGCCTTTAGCATCGTATCCCATAAGGTGATAGCTATCTACATCTAAATAATCGTTATCAATAAATGCACACTGTTGTTCCAGTACAAATACGCGTTGCCTTAGTTCCAGTATTTCATAAAGTTCATAAATGGTTAAAGCGTTAAATGGCTTTATTGCCCAACTTATTTGCATAGATATTTTTTTTACAATAAATACCAAAATAGGACAGGTGTATGCCCATTAGTATAGCAATAATGGGAAAAGAAAAGAGGTTACAGCCTAAACACCTGCAACCTCCTTTTAGGAATTTTGTGCCGATTATCGGGATATTTCCAAAATTTCCAATTTCATTCTGCCCGATGGTACTGTTACCTCCACCACTTCGCCTACCGATTTACCCAACAGCCCTTTTGCTATGGGGGTATTAATAGAAATTTTACCAAGTTTAAGGTCTGCCTCGGTTTCGGTTACCAGCATGTACTCCTGCACTTTATTTAGGGCATGGTTTTTAAGTTTTACCTTTGATAAAATAGCCACTTTTGATAAATCTAAGCGGCTCTCATCTAAAATACGGGCTACTGCCAGCTCAGATTCTAACTGGGCAATTTTACGCTCAAGCATACCTTGTGCCTCTTTTGCTGCATCGTATTCGGCATTTTCTGAAAGGTCGCCTTTTTCGCGCGCTTCTGCTATTTGTCTGGACATTTCGGCACGTCCGGTAGTTTTAAGTGTTTGAAGTTCTTTTTTCAGGTTTTCCAGCCCCTCGGGGGTATAATACTTAACTTCCATAAAATAGTTTTAATTTTTGGTTTACAGGTACATTTAAAAATAAAACCCCCCAACACTCTGGCTAAATGTTGAGGAGATGGTTGTTTGCTGTTTGCGGTTAAAATAACGTTGCTGCCGACAGTTTATTTTGTGTCCGCTGTTTAAAACAAAAACGCCCCCTGTTTTTCAAGAGACGTGTTTTTAAAACAGTCCGTTTGCCCAATAAGTTCACAACAGTCTAATTTTTGTGCAAAACAAAGAAGCCTCTACCAATCAATTAATTGCCATATAAAAACGCCTTCTCTTGTGGGAGAAGGCGTTTTAGAAATGATGGCAACTACCTTACAAATCAATGCGCACACCTAATGTGTGTGTGCCATTATAAGGGTTGGTAGTGCGATAGGAGTAATCAATGCCAAGAGCAGATTCGCCGCCTTTTTTGAGCGGAACTGCTACGCTAACCCCGCCACTTAAGCCGGTAAAGGCAGTAGCACGCTGGTCAAAATTGAGTGATTGGGTAATACCGTCTTCGTAGCGGTAACCGCCTCTAAGCATAAACAGCTCTTTGAAAGCATACTCTAAACCGCCGCCTATTTGGTCGCGCGAGAATGAGTTAGAGGTAAAATTAGCCATAGCAGTAAGGCGATGGTCGTCTGCCAACCAAAAATCGTAACCTGCACCAATGTTTAGGGTAGAAGGCAGCTCGTATTTTTCGGAGCGCTGGTTTACCGTAAAGGTATAACCCTGCGGCGCTTCTAACTTAGTGGCTAAACCATCGCCGGCAAAACGCATGGGAGTGCCCACATTGCGCAATGAAATACCAAAGTGGATATTGTCATCGGGTCCGGTTACGTATTGAATCCCCATATCAAATGCTGCGCCCGTTGAGTTGGCATCGGCAATAGAATGGCTAATTAGGTTTAACTGAAACCCTACGTGGATACTATTAGAAAACGCACGGGCATAAGCTATACCAAGGTTGAGCAATTGGGGGCGGAAAGTAGCGCCGGAGTTGCCTTCGGGCGCTGATACTAAGGTAACGGGTATTTCGCCAAAACCCATAGAAAATACACTGATACCCAGCACATTGCTTTCGCCCAAACGCTGACCAAAACCTATGGCGTTTATGCTTACGCCACTGCCTTGCAACCATTGTGTATTGGCAAAAAGTAATTGTGTTTTATTAACGAATGATAAACCGGCAACGTTATTGCGCATAGCTTCTGCGCCTTTTACCAATGAACTGTTCATGCCATGTAAGCCCGTGCTTCTGCCCCAGGGGTTAATGAGCAGCTCGGTAGCGCCTGCTTGTCCTGCACGGTCTTTATTGCCTGCCCATACCTGATTGGAAATTACAATAAGGCAAGCAATAAGTATAGCTAAGGTAAGGATTTTTTTCATACAAAAAGATTTTCAGAACTTGATTTAATAGTTTTTGTAAGAAATCGGGTTGGCAAGGGAAATAATTGCCAACCCGAAATACTTGCGTTTAGAAAATATCCAAGTCAATAGGACGAGAAATACAGAAGAACTTGAGGGTTACCTCCTCCCCTAAATCGGGGGCGGCTATGTGTATCAGGTAAACGCCGCTGGCTATGGGTATATTCCGCTGGTTTTTCAAATCCCAATCTACTGAGTTTATCTGCTCCTTACCTGCTTCGCCTCCGGCTGCCGTATCTATATTGGGCGCTGAGTTATCTACCTTTATGGTGCGAATAAGCGTACCATCTAAGGAGAATATGGTGATATTGGCGCGGGCGGGCAGGTTGGTTATCCGAACCCTGTTGTCTAACTGGGTGGTTTCGTACAAGGAGAAAGCATAATACGGGTTAGGTACTACTCGTATTAAATCAACCGCTTTTTTGGCTACTTCTGTTTGTTGTTTTTGGGCAGCCATTTCGCGGAAACTGAACTCATATTGTACTTTCGGGTTAGTAGGTTCGGTCTGCACATACGGGCGGGCTACTCTTACTTTTACGGTGGCTTCGGCAGGTATAATGCCATCGGCTACTGATTTCAGGCTAAAGCCGGGTGATAAATAGGGCAACGTTACCCACATAGCATCGTTATACACTGCTCGCTTTTTCAGTATATCGGTATCTATCACTGCGTCTGTAAGCATATCCTGATAAGCTGAACCGCCATCGTAGCGGCTGTTCATTACATATACGTAATGCTCTCCGCCTACTCTTACACGGCTTGCCGATATTTGCGGGGCTATCAGGGTGGCGGTGGGGTTCCACTTCATATCGTCTCCGTTTTCTGATGATAAGAAGGAGTTCTCGCTAAAAATGATGTTCAGGCGTTCTCCTGTTTCTACATTGATAGCATAACCCGGAAACCATGAGCGTCCTACATCGGAAGAACGGTATAACAAAGCGCCATTGATGGCAGTAAATGGCGTAGTTTCGGTAATATCGGTAGCGCGGAAAAAGGTGCTTGCATTGCGAATTACCGTAGCGCCGGCGCTGTTTACATAAGAAATACCTGCTGCTGAGGTGCCACCTACAAAATACTTCTCGCCCGGGGTAAGTGCGCTTACGTTTAAGGGGGCTGCATAGCTATCGTTGCTGTTCCATGACGGGTGGTGGCGGAGGCTGTTTTTGTTGGCACGTCCTTGGCTAAGTACGGCATCTCTACTCATTTCTACCACCACGCATTGTGTCCATAGCGCTTTGTTGGGGGTAAACACAAGGTCAATGCTGTGCATATTGTCTAAGGTTAACGGCGGGTCGGGGGCAGTTACGGGGTCGCCATAACAGTCAGAACAAGCAGGCGCTAAGGGGCGGAATGTAGAGGCTGAGGTAAAGTTATTGTTGGTTAGGCAATAAGGGGCTACCCTACCATCTACTACCGTTTCATAGTACTGTTCGGGGTCATGGAAATTACCTGCACCGTCACGGTTGTCATTGTTTTCGGCATTGGTTGAGCTTTCATCGGTACCGGAGCGTATCCAGTTAAACGGCGATGAGCCTTCATTATCTGTTACTAACGACATCCAAGTTTGTTGGGCATCGGCAAAACTGAGCGAACCGGTGAGGTAGGCATTTGCTTCATTACCCGGTAGGGGTTGCTGCTGGATGGATATGGAGAAGCCCAAGGAGGAGCCTTCCCACCCGCCTATGGCTTGGGTGTATCCTTTGGCTATGTCTTGTTCTGATTGGTAAACCTGACCGGTGGTTAGGTTTTCTAATGTCCAGCGTGTTTTGGGCGATACTAATGTGCCTTTTAGGTCTTTCCCCACATCATTAGCCAATACATCTAACACCGTAGAAGTGCCGGCGCTTACCGAAAACAGGTCGTCCACGGCATTCAATACCTCAGTGGGCAGTACCGATGCCGGATATACATTTACATAAACAGTAGCCTGTTTAGCGCTGTACCCCGGCGCTGATATTCTATATTGGAACACCTCCATGCCTTTAAAATCGGGATTGGGCTGGTAGGTAATTACACCGGTATTGGTATTAAATGCGGTAATTATGCCATGTTCAGGTTCAAATACCTCATCTAAGGTAAGCTGCACGCCGGCAGGAGCAAAATCGTTGTTAAACAAGGGTATGTTTACCGAGCTGCTTACGGCGCGGGCTAATACTGCTGTATTATCAAAAGCATAAATGTCATCAAATTCGGGTGAGCCATTTATGATAACTGCGTTAGCCAAATCGGTTCTGCCTTCTTTGTCCACCAATTCGTAGGTAAACGAGGTTACACCATCGGTAGCAGGTGCGGCATAAAGAAATACCTCATTGTTGTTGTCTAAGGTAATGCTACCGGCTCCGGGTTGGTTAAATGTGGGAAAGGTAACATCTTGCATGGTAAGGCGGAAATCGGCATCGGGCACATTGAAGGGGTCAATTACCCGTATGTTCAACGGTCCGAATCCGTTTTGATAGGTAATTCTGTCTGCAAATCCGTTTGCAAGAATACTGTTTACACTTTCTTGGTTCAGCTCCAGCGCTTGTCCGCCGTTACCGGCGCCCAATACACGGGTAATAGGTGGTCCGTCGCCAAACTGACTGTTCAGGGTTATTCCGTTTCTTTGCGGTGTGGGTATATGTGGTATGGCAGTATAAATTTTGATGTTGTTTCTGCCCTCTAAGTAAGGCTGCAACTGCGCCGTAGGAGATGGATTAGCAGCATCATAAGGTTCATGCGCGTTGTAGGCATACGATATTGCCGAGTAGTAGTACTTAGAGTTGTTTACCAAGCGCTTGTTACCTACTGCAAACTGGTCATCGGTAATTTTAAACGAATTGATGATTCCCGCATCAGCGCCTTCTACTTTTAAGCTGGGCACCAATGCGCCTACAGTTCCGTCAATAGACCAGTTAATGAGTTTAGAAACGCCGTCTTTAATATCCACCTGTGCTACTAAGCGTGCTTTGTCGGGGTCGCCATATTCGGCGGGCGATATGGTGGGGCTTTTTAACTGATAGAGTTTGTACCCTTGGAAAAAGAACATTGAATCGGGGAAACCCTGATTGGCAAGAATCAAATCGGGTTCGGCATAACTTTCGTAAGCGTTGTTTGAAATGAGCGTATCATTCCATAGCGTAATAATGAGTTCCTGGTCTAACTCTCTGATGTAAATACTCGGCGCATCGGGTCCGTCTTGCAATTTAAAGCAGTTGTCAAACAAGGCTTGGGCTTTTTTATCGGCTCTAACCAAAGGTGCAAAGGTGGGGCAGGGATATTGCAAACCGTCTCTTACCCAAACTACCCCTACAATTACGTCGTTTACAGCGCCGGGCGTAAGCTGGAACGGACCGGAAGACTGTAAGAAACGGCGGTCGAAGGGCGTGTTGTTAGCCGAACACTCAGACCAAGCGCTGTTATCTGTGGGGTCGCCGTCAAACATATAAGGATATGGAGTAGTGCCACCATAACCATTTCCGCCAAAGGTAAACGGACGGCCATCTTTCCAAACACCGGCTAAGTAACCATAAAAGTGAGAGGCGTTTTCGGGGTTACCTCTTACGGTAAAGTTGTTATCATAGTACAGGAATGAGGTCATACCCAACTCCTCGTAAACGGCGTTGCCGTCAGCATCAATGGCTACGAGTTTTTTAGGACCTCTAAAAAAGTCCACACCCAACATAGGCGGAGATGCGCCATAAAAACCCTCGTCCACAGCATCACCATTATATACAATACCCAATCCCTCAGAGGGCACACAACCCACAAAGTCATCGGTATATAAGCCAAGGTCGGGGTCCACCCATTGCCCAAAGAAAACGCTGTCCACCGGTTGGGTAGATTTATTTTCCACAATATACTTGTAGAATGTCATATTGTTTACCTCGTCATTGGTAGCAAAAGCAAAAGCAATAGCGTTTACCTCTAAACCAATGGCTTCGCCTCCGGTTTCGGTGTGTATATTACCACGGTCGTTAAAAATCCACCAAATCATTTGGTCGGCATAAACGCCGCCGCAGGTGGGGTCAATAACGGGGTAGTCACCTTTGGTAGGGTCATAAACACCGTCGTCATCGTTGTCTATAAAAGGCGCTAAGTCTTTGTTGGGAGGCAGGTTAAAGGAGGTAAAGAATGGGTTATTTTTACCGGGCCACTGTAAAATAGCTTCCGGCACCTGACCGGGCGAAAGCGTACCTCCTGCAAGTTCAAGGGCGGCTAAATAATTGTCTATATCAGAACCGCGCACTTGCCAAAAGCGGTCAAACCGGTTACAAGTTTCCTGATCTACCTGACCATTGCCGTCGAGCGGACCCGGCCAAAAGTCATTACCCGATTGGCGGTAGGTTTGGGCAGAAACTTTTAATTGCCCAAGTTGGTCAATACCGCCAATCCAGAGAGCGCCGGCAAAAATGGAGTGTACCGATTGCTGCTCAGAACCGGGCGGCACACGCGGCACTTCGTAGTGCGGGTTAGCTCCTACGGGGTCCCACCAAAGGTCGCCACCGGTAAGTAGCCTTGCCCTTACGTTATTTACGTTCAAATCCACTTGGGCGGTAGAGGCATTACAATCGGCTGCTTCGGTTTTTCCCGATGCAGGTTTTGGCGTATTGCTTACCCCGATGTTTTCTTTTGCCTGAGCTGAGTTTAGCATCATAAAGGCAAGCAAAAACAGTAGTAGAAATCTGCTTATATTCATAGCTGTTAATTTTTTTAAAAATGGGTAATTGAGCGTTATGTTAGGAGGTGCGGCATGGCAAAACAACTGCTTTGCCATGCTGCTAAACCATAGTTTAAAAATTAAACATCACACCAAGACGAGCCCTGCGGGGAAGGCTGAAAAAGGCGGGGTTGTTAACTTTAATGTTGTATTGGTCAACAAATGCAACGGGGTCAATTTGTGCGCGAACATCTTCCAAACCTGCTGCTGAGGTTACGTAACCGTCATCGCTGGCGCTACCGGTAAAGCCATAAACACCTACTACGTTATCGGCATCTAACAGGTTTTGTACTAAGAGGTAGATGTTGATGTTTCTGTCTGCTTTACCTTGTTTACGTCCAAACTGTAGCGGGATATCTCTTTCTAAACGCAGGTCCACTCTAAAATTGAAAGGCAATCGAGAGCCGTTAATAGAACCATCTAACTGGCTTTGTGTACGCACACCAAACTGGGCAGAGGGTGTGGGGTTGGCTTGTCGGCTGTAGGGTGTGCCTGAGCGGGCGCGCAAAATGAGGTTTATGCCGGTGTTGGCAAGAATGTCCTTGCCAAAGAGTTTAGGACCATTGTAGTTTTTGCCACGGTCAAAGCGGTAATCGGCATTGATGTTAAACATGTGGCGTGCATCATAACTTACCGGGGTAATGGTACGCAGGTTGGGCAAACCAAAGTCAATAAGTGCAGACTGTGAGTTATTGCCCGAACCGGTAGCATCAGCAAACTGGAGGGTATAGTTGGCAGACATTTGTAAGTTACCCGTGCGGCGAAGGTCAAAAGCAAACTCTAAACCTTTTACCGTACCAAAGTCTTGGTTTCCAAAGGTATTATAGGGGCTTGGATAGGCAAAAGGCACGTTAATTACCTGAATCATATCTTTAAGCTCCCGATAGAAAGCAGAAATGGTAATAGCAGAGGAGTTACTTACCTTTTGCTTAAAACCTATTTGATAATCTACTGTGCGCTCAGGGCGAAGGTTAGGGTTATTAAAGAAACCGCCTACTGCGTTTTCGGCAAAGAAGAAATAATCGTAGGGAGTGGTAATAAGGCTACCTTGCGGGCGCTGGGTTAAGATGTCGTAGTGGGCAAAGAAGATGGCTTCGTCAGAAATTTCGAAAGAGAAAGCCACCCTTGGCATAATGTTAATTTGGGGCTTATAGTCTTCAAATGCCAGATTGGGGTCGTAGTTGGGATTTTTTACGTCGTTTTTGGGGTTATCAGTAAGTGGTGCGGCAAGGTAGGGGTTTACCGTACCACCCGATGATACCAATACGCGGGGGTCTGCCACAGCAGCTCCGGTTGCATCATACCATTGAGTACCATCGCGGTAGCCCAGTATTTTGGTGGGGCTTACTTCGTTGTCCACATAAACTACATAGTCATCGCCAATGGTGCCGGGGTGCGCGCCCAAGTTACTTACTTCACCTGCTTTTCGGGTAGCATATAAGGGTGAGTATTGGTCTTTGGGCACTTTGAGGTTGGCATCAAACCGGTCAACCCGCACACCTACGTTAAAGATAAGGTCGCGGAAAGCAAATTTATCCTGAATAAAACCTGCCATATAAATAGGGCGAAACGCGCCTATGGGTCGGGTAAAAATATCTTCGGCTTCGTTGCGGGCTTTCCAGAAATCTTCAAAAGCGGGTTGGTTTTTAAGTTTGTTACCTAAATAGTCGTAGCCATAGTAAGATACAAAGTTATTACCATTGTTAAACAACTCATCGGGCGAAAACATATCCAGTGATAAGTCGTTGGGGTTAAGGTCATCGGTATTTACTATTTCAAGGGGTCCGTAGCCAAATCTTTCGCGCATTTTGCGGTCAAAATAAGATTGCTCGGCTCTGATAAGGTTGTAGGTAATGGTATCGGTGTAGGGGTTAAAAACATTGGAGATACCGTCATACTGCGAGAATGGGATTTGCTGACCGTTGATAATGAGGATGGGGTTTTCCAAATCTCTGACGATATCCCTTCCAAACTGGCTGTTACGTTGGAACATAAGATTCCATAAACCCATCGGGAAAACGTCATAACTTCTGTCCACCCGTTGCTCATATTCAAAACCAAATTCAATAGCATGTTTGTTACGGTCGCTGGTGCCGGGGCGTTTAATGTCGAACGAACCGTTGAATACAAGACGTGCCTGGTCGTTTTCGTCTAACTGGTAGGCGCTGTAAGGAGTGCCGGGGGTGTACCACAGGTTGTAGGCAGAGTTGAGCGAGGCAGGTACGTTTCCGTTGCGGATACCGCCATTAAGCTGAAACAGCACCAAATTGGAATAGAGTGCAGCTCGGTTATCGCCTGCTAAGGCGTAGTATTGTAAGTTATGATTGTCTTTATCAGAGTTTACGCCGCCGGGCTGATAGGTTACTAATGTATCGGCTAAGCCCTGCAATTCTAAACCGGTAACAGAAATACCATCTCTTTCAAGGGTGGTATAACCATATTGGGGGGCACGGTAGGTGGTAAACTTACCTGCATAACCGTAATCAAAGAGCCGGTCTTGAAAAATGGGGTCCTGAAAACGCTGAAAGTTTTTGGTAAAGTCAAACTGTAAGGAGTAGTAGGCGTTTGAAAAAGCGGAGGGTTTGGCATTTTCGGCATTGCGGTTAGAAAAGCGTTGGGTAATACGGGCATACCCGCGGTAGGTTTGGTCTTGCCTATCGGGCATGTGGTGGGAGTTAAACAGCTCATACCGGCGCAAGAAACCAAGATTCAAACCCGATGTTCCGCCATCTACTCGGTTGGCAGTACCGCCAAAGGTGATGTTGATGTTTTGAACAGGCTGAAAATCTAATTTAGCCGATGCGGTAAATTCATTTTTTTGGACATTTTGCCTAACCGATATTTTTTCAAATCCATCGGCGCGGGTAATATCGGTTTGCTTAATAAAACCACCGGTTTCGGAACGCAGGATAGGATTTTGGCGAATGTTTTCTAATACATCATCTTGGGTTTTCCAGATGCCTACTGCTGAGGGGCGGTCGTCGTTTTCGCGCAGGTATTCGCCGGAAAGGAACAGACCCAAAATGGGGCGCTCATTAGGCGTGCCCTTCCCTTTTTTGAGCAGCGGACCCGATACGCTGAAATTACCCAAATAGTAACCGTAGGGTTCTAAAAATTTAGAAGAGATAAGCTCTACGCCACCCGACCAAAACTGCGACGGACCGCGGGTGGTAATGTTAATGATACCGCCGGTGGCATCGCCAAAACGGGCAGGTAAACCGCCGGTTATTACGGTGAGCTGTTCAATAGATTGTGCAGGTATGGCAGAGCTACCGCGCACTTTGATACCATCTATATAATAGTCGGTTGATTCAGAGCGTTGTCCTTTTACGTTGAGCGAACCACCTTCGTCAGATTGGAATACACCCGCTGTTTGGGAGGCTATTGATGCCACGTTTCGGGTGGGCATTTTCATAATTTGCTCTTTGGTAACGGTAGAACCGGTAGAAGTTTTATCGGCTTCCAGCAACGGCACTTTGTAAGATACTACCTCTACGGTTTTGAGCAGTTCCGATTCTTCGGAAATTTGCACATCAAGAAAAGTTATCCTGTCGGCATATACTACTACACCATCGTATTGTTTGGATTGGTAGCCTACGTAAGATATTTTTACCGTATAACTACCGGCAGGTAATGGTTTTACGGAGTAAAAACCGTCAAAATCGGTTTGCGCTCCTTGCATGGTACCATTAACCACTAAAGATACGTTGGCAAACGGTATGGGTTCGCCGGTATCTTTATCTGTTACCTTTCCTTGTATTTCGCCCGATTGTTGCGCAATGGCAGCAACTGAGCCGATTAGCAAGAAAGCAAACAAGAATAGAAATTTTCTCATAAGCGTTGGTTTATTGTTGTTAATTTTATTGTCTTGTGGTTGTTGATTTTTGCGGTTGCAAAGGTAGTAATTTAACTTTTCTTAATGAATTGGTAAAATTAGATAGTTTGCAGGAATTTTTTACGCTCCTGATGCAAATTCTGACCAATTCCTGAAAAAAGGGCAGAAAAAAAGCTGTAAATAAAATTTAAATCGCATTTGTCAGTGTTTTAGCTGAGTAATGGTGTATGATTTTATCGGCAAGTATGTGTGCTATTTTAAAAGCCGATTCGTGGGTTAATCCTGCCGTGTGGGGGGTTAATACTACATTGGGCATGGCGCTAAGGCGTTGGAGCAGGTTATACTCTGTATGGGTATAGGTGTGCAGGTTTTCATTTTCCAGTACATCGGTGGCAAAACCTTTGAGTTGGTGGGTTTCAAGGGCATGGAGTATGGAGGCAGTTTGTACTATAGCGCCGCGCGATGTATTTATAAGGTACGGTGGTTGTTTAAACTGCATTACAAAGCGCTCATTAACCCAGTGGTGGGTTTCGGGCGTAAGCGGTATATGCAGGCTTACTATGTGGGCATGGTTAAAAATATCGGGTAAGGTACTCTCATGGATACCGTTTCCGCCAAAACCGGTTTTGTATTTATCGTAAGCCAGTATTTTTACCCCAAACCCTTGCAGTCTTTTGGCAAAGGCAGCGCCGGTATTGCCATACCCTATAATACCCACTGTTTTACCCATTAGTTCGGCGCCGGTATTGGCAAGGCGGTTAAATATGCCGTGCCGCAGTTGTGCATCGGATTTTACTATATTGTGCAGCAAAGCCAGCAACATGCCTACTGCCTGTTCCGCCACCGAATCGCAGTTGCCTTCGGGCGAGTTAAAGCAGGTTATGCCTTTTTGGTGTGCATACTCCACATCTATCAGCTCCATACCTGAGCCGGTTCTGCCTATAAACTGTAGGTTACTGCCTTTATCTATAAGCGTTTTATCGGCTTTTACCTTACTACGCACTATCAGCCCTTCATAATTGGCTATCTGTTCCAATACGATTTTCTGGCTCGCTTCTTCTATATGGGTACAGGTAAACCCAAAATCAGCTAGCATATTCTCCAGTACCGGATGTATTACTTCGGTTATGAGTACTCTGCCTTTCATGGTGCGTGTAGCTATAGCATAGTGGTGGTAAAAAGAGCACAAAAAGTCGTTTGCCGACATTTTTTGAGCTTATGTGCCCTAAAACGAAAAAAAAGGTAAAAGGGTTGCCTGAGTTAGTAATGAATATCCATTAAAATGGCAACATTTCGGATAATAGCGCTAATAAGTATGCCGCAAATGTAAAAAACGAATGTTGCCAACAGCATAATTTTGTACTCACGCAAACCCGAAAGGCTAAGACCCGATACCCAACTTGCCGATGCCACTAACAAAATACCCATGACCAAAAATAACCCAAACGACTGCCCTACATAACCGCCAAAGTTGCTTTTCTTAAAAAAGCCCAATACGGCGTTCATCCATACATAAAAGCCCAAAGCTGCCGAGCTTATGAACCATGCGTTTTCAGCATTGCTGCTTACTACTGCGGCAAACGCCATAGCCAGCAGCGCCGTAGGAAATACCAGTAAAAACTGCTTTACCGGGGTGGTTTGCTCAAGTGCATTAAAGGTAATTAGCATGGTAGCAGGGTAATTGTAGGTAAAAGATAGCGCAAAATGCGTTCAATCTTAAATTGCAGAAGCAAATGTAACCAATTTGCACAACCGGCTTCCGTAATTTTACCGCATTTTTTCTTATCCCGATGTTTTTGGCTGTGTAGCGCCGGTTTTAGGGCATATTTATAGGCAGTTATACAATGTAACAGGCTGTTTGTTCACTAAATCATGCTTTTATTGTTTACACCGGTTTGCATTTATAGTAAGCCCTATAACAAACTTGGTTGCCTGTGAAACACAAACAACCAAGTAATAAATTGCACCAACGCTACTAATATGTGCCCGTATTACGCCCTACTGTATTTTCACCAATTTTTGTTGCAGCGCACCTTGGGGAGTTTCTATGTGTAGTAGGTACATTGCCGGCGGCAAATGGGCTATGTTTATGGGGATTTGGTTAGCGCCTTGGTGGCAGGCAAACTGTTCCTGATAAACAAGGCTGCCGCTTAGGTCAAAAAGGAGCAAACGTGCCTGAGCGGTGTGTGGGGCGGTAAACACTATATTTGCCATATTTACCACCGGATTGGGCAACACTGCAACCGATAGTAACTCATCGGGCTGCGCTGCGGTGGGGGTATTTACCATAAAGGCAATACCGGTTTGGGCGGTAGCCAAATTGCTCCAGCGGTTATCGGTATAGTTTACTACCGATAAAATGCGGCATTGGTGGGCAGATGACTGTACCATAAAACCATTTCCGTTGCCCACAGTAACGGCAGCCGATGCATTGCGCTTTTTATACACCCGCACAAAATCATAAGTAGTTTGGCTGTTGCCGGTGCGCAAAGATATAAACTGCCCGGCAGTATAGGGTTCGGGGTCGGTCCATGAAGCGGCAAGTTGGTTATTTACATAAAAATCTATTTTGCCGGTTGCAGGTTGGTAAATTACCTTGTAATCATACCACTCGTTAGGGGCAAAGGTAAAAGTAGCATTGGTTTTTAGTTCAAACACATCGTTTACCGTTTTGTAAATTTGGGCTCGGTTATCATCTATTCGGGCAAACACAAAGTAGGAGTTACCTCTGTTTTCGGCGCTGCCGTTATTGGCAAAAAAGTGCAGCCCTGAGCGGCGGCTAAAATCGGCCGAACCATCTGTTTTGGCTCGCCAGTGATAGAGCCAAACATCAGCGCCCGATTGCTGGAGCGAAGTATATAGATTGGTATTGTTTGCCGATTGTGCGCTTTGGTAAACACCGCCCGAAGCTATCTGCCATGAGCCGGCAGCATTTGTCCAATCGGGGTGAAGGGCGGCGGCATTAAATTCATCGGTAAAAAAGCCCAATTGGGCATTGCTTCGCCACTCGCCGCCCCATGATTGCTGTGGCAGGTAAAAACCGTGCGCCGGCGCTGCATTGCAGTTATCGGTATCGTTAAACTGCACGGTAAAACTGCCGGTGTACTGCGGTGCAAGGGGTAAAATGGCGGTTTGATGCACACAACCGCAATACCATTGTATTTCAAACCCCGATTTTACCGTTGCCCCATCGGAGGTAAACTGTATGGTGAGCACATTGCCCGATGAAGTAAACGTACCCGGGTTGCTACTGCCGGTAAACGTGCCTAACAGCGGGCTGCCTATGCCGGGTCCGTCATAAATGCGCACATAATCATAGTTGGCTTCTACATCAAAGGTGGTAAAGGTAAGGGTAATTTGCTCTTCGGCATCGGGAGCGGCAAGGGTAAATACGCTGTTTTCGTTGTTCCGATAATTGCCTATTGGTCCGCCGGAGTCATAAATAATGCCACTGCACGGCGTATTACAATCGGTAAATTTTTGTTCTATTAAATCCCATAGTTCGTTATATCCATTGTCGTAACCCAGCGCCCAAATGCCAATGCCGCCCATTTGTTTACTCAATACCATATCGTATTTAAAGGCAAGGCTTTGCTCATCATCAAACCAACACTGGCGCGTACTGCCCGATGCTGTATAGCTAAAATAAGGGGTAAAACTATGTTGGTCCCACTGGCGGGTATAGGTGTTCAAAAAATCGGTGCGCAGTTGGGAGTAGGTGCGCGAAGCGCCTGTGCCTACGGTAGCGGAGGGTATGGCAGTGGAGTTGGTTTTCCAGTCATAACCATAATAAGGCACCCCCAACAGTAGTTTGTATGCCGGTACACCTTGTGTAAGGTAGTAATCAATAGAACGGCTAAGGGTGTAAGTACCCCATCGGGTACCATGATACAATGGCGCTACGGGTCCGGCTTGAGCATCGGCAGAATAGTGGTAATCGTAGCCCATTATTATAAAGGTGTTCACCAGTGGCTGAAGCGCCGGAATATCAAACACGTTAGTCCAGTCCACTGCATAAAGGGCAATGCTGATGGTAGTACCCGGTCGGTTGGTAGCAAAGCGGTTTTTGAGGTAGGTAATAAAATTGGTAAAATTAGTGCGCTGGCTGCCCGGCACACCCTCAAAATCAATATTTACCCCATCAGCATTGCGCAAGTTGAGCAGTACCACTAAACTGTCTGCCAACCGCTGCCATGCGGCGGGGTTGTTTAAAAAAGTGGTGTTATTGGTAGCGCCAAAATTGGTAACGCACAAGTCCACCTTAGCGCCGGCAGCCTTTGCTAAGTTGATAACATTGGTGGTTTTCCACGCATGTATGTCATTATAACTTCCCGATGTAGGATTTACCTCATAAGAAAAGTAACTCAAAGTGGAGATAAGTGAAAAATCGTAATTATTAAAAGTTGATGACCCAATCCAATACGGATGCCACCCATATACCTGCCTGTTTAACGTGCAGTTTTCAGAGCCCGATTTTTGTGCCTGTTGCTCTTTATTTTGCAGATTGGGCGCTGCCTTGCCCGCCCAGCCGTAAAGTGCAAGGTAAAGGCTATCATACTGCTCCTCAGTACTTAAATTAAACTGGCGGTAAAATGCCTGTTGCTGCTGGCGGATAGATATGTTTTCGGCAGCCGGAGGCATTTGCGGCGTGGTTTGAGCTGCGGCATATATAAAACAAAAACAGCTAAAAAATAAAGACCAAAAAACGTGATTTCTTTTCATAATCATAGTGCGTTGTTTTTTTGTGTAGTAGGATAAGCATAAGGATAACATGGTTTAACGAAGGCATCGGCAAAAAAACGGTTGCCATTGCCTAAAACAAAATGAGAAGGTGGGTGTTGGTTGTACTAAACCAATTACAATACAACAACTAATTGCATTGGTCTAACTGAATTAGCCCCGGTAAGGCGGGGCAATGTTGATTTATGTGCTAACTTTACCACCCCAACTGTGCCTTATTTTCATGCTTATAAAGCCATATTATGAAACAACTTCTGTACTTTCTTGTTTTGCCGGCTCTGGTATTGGCTTATGCGTGGTTTGCCTCATGCAACCAGCCGACAAATTCGCAGAAACTACCGGCTCAGTACCGTCAAACAGGCGACTCTGTAACTACCCAGGCGCAACAGCTATTGCTCAAAAACCTAAACGGCGCTGTAGAACAAGGCGGTTATGGTTATGCTGTTGAGTTTTGCAATATCTATGCCGATTCTTTGACCAAACTGGCTGCTTTGCCCCTAATAACAGGCATACAACGCCTAAGCGCCAACAACCGAAACCCCAAAAATGCTCTATCAGCGCCGCAAGATATTGCCATGTTTGCACATTACACTAATCAAAAAGCTAACCAAAAGGCTATAACGGATACGGTTGTAACTACTGATAATGGTTATGTTTACTACAAACCCATTATGCTGGTTATGCCCACCTGCCTTAAATGCCACGGCAAGCCCAATGCAGATATAGATGCCGCCGCCTTAGAAATAATTACCCAAAAATACCCCACCGACCGCGCCCAAGGTTATCAACTAAACGACTTGCGGGGAATGTGGAAATTAACCTTTGCCGGTGAGTTTACAAATCCATAAAACCGGCGCTATTTATATCGGGCTGCTTTTGTATTGTAGCGCTTTTGCCCAACAGGTGTTTTCTGTTAGTTTCCAAAAACAAATGGGGCATTTAGAAAACATAAAAATATAGGGCAATATACTCATCTTGTTGCCCGATATTGCTATGCCGTAGCTACTAAATTGCCCCGCAAAAAATACCGTCCACCATCTTCCCAAACAAAGCTAACCCAAAAAACTGTCTTGCCACAACAGTAATGTAACATAAGTAACAAGCCGGTAAACTCTACACCCTTAACTTGTGTTGATTTTGGCAAACCATAAAAAATTAGCCCATGCTACTCAAAAAAAACCTGTTGTTTTTAATTGCTTTAGTCATCATTGGTTTTTTAAGCGCCTGCGATGATAATAACGAACCCGATTACAACCTTACTTTTAAGGTAAAACCATTGGTAAACGGGCAGCCTTTTCAACTTAACCAAGCATACCTATCGCCCCAAAATCAGCGATTTATGTATGAAAAGTTTACCTTTTACCTATCGCATGTAACATTGGTGGCACCCGATGGCACAGAGCAACCGGTTTCGGAGGTAATGTGGTACGACCTTAGCAATCCCGAAACGGTAAAACTTAAAGTTCCCGACGGCAATTATACCACCCTCAAATTTAGCATAGGGTTAGACTCTATTATGAACGCCTCCGACCCCGCCACCTTTGCCGAAGGGCATCCGCTGAGCTACTCGCAAAACAACTACTGGAGTTGGGCTACCAAATATATCTTTGCCAAATTAGAAGGCAGATGCGATAACAACCCCAACAGCGCCGAGTGGGAAACTGCCTTCTTGTATCACTTAGGTTTAGATACTCTTTACAGGCAAACATCGGTTGCCCGAACGGTAAGCCTTACCCAAGATAACCTCACCAACATAGAGCTTACCCTTAATGTAGAGGAAATTTTTAACAACTTAGATATTGTTGCCAATAAAACTACCCACTCTACCAATAATTTACCCTTAGCCATACAAGTAACCGATAACTTTTTGGCAGCATTTGAGTAACGTTTACCTATGAACCCAACGCTAAAGCGCCTATTGCTGAAAGCCCAAAATTACTGCGCCCAAGCCGAGCGCTGCGAGCAGGAGGTACAAGAAAAACTCAAAAAATGGGGCGCTGTACCCGATGAAGCGGAGTGGTGTATGGAAATGCTTAAAGAAGACGACTTTGTAAACAACGAGCGCTATGCCCGATGTTTTACTTCTGATAAGTTCCGCCTGCAACAATGGGGTAAAGCCAAAATTTACCACCACCTTAAAACAAAAGGCATACACCCCGCCTATATAAAAACCGCCTTTGCCACCCAAATACCCGATGACCAATACCGCCAAACTTTGTACGAACTGGCAACAAAAAAATGGCAACTGCTTGCACATTTAGAAAACCCCTATGCCCAAAAACAAAAACTGATGCTTTTTTTACAACAACGCGGTTTTGAGCCGGCGCTGATAGTGCAGGTGGCAGAGGAGGTGGGTTCTACTTATTAACCTCCTCCAACTTAGCGAGCAGGTTAACATCGTCTTTCCACTCTTGCACTAACCTATCGTATGCTGCCTGCGTTTTGATTAGCCTAAGCGTATATGGCGAGCCTTTGCGAATGGTTTCCATTTTTAAGTCAATGGTTACGTTATGGATAGCGTTTTCCATTTCTCTTCTGTACGATTCTGCTTTTATGTAATCAAATGTCGTTTCGGTAGGCGATTGAAGAAAAGAACGCAGCATTTCCCAAATATGGGCATTTGCCTTTGTTTTAGGCACTTCGCGGCTCCAGTTGGGGGGCGGCATCGGCTTATCGGCAGCGCGGGTCTGAATATCTTGTAACGCATGACCATACAATTTACCATACAAGCCACCTTTTACGCCTTTGTATTTAATCAGTTGCGGAATTAGCACTTCATTTACATAAGTACGTTGCATGTTTTGGGTAAATATAACCACTAAGTCGTCTTCCCAAATCGGGTTATTGTTTACAAAAAAGCTTATATCCAGTAGTAATTTAATGGTGGTAGCTATTGCTTCTTTTCTGAGCCTTCCGGTTAAAGCATAGATATATCTATCATCTTTTAAGGCAAAGGGCTTGGTGTGTTCTAAGCGCTGGGGCAATAGCGCCACTTCTTGTTCTATAAAATGGTGAGGTTTAGGCGTTATAGAAGTTTCCGCCAACAAAGACAACAAAATCTCTATTATATGTTTAGTAAGCACAATATCGTTTTGGTCGGCAATTTTATTAAAAACAGTACCGGCAATATCGGGGTTAAACTGAGCGGCTAAATTAGCCCAATTGTCGGAGCTTATAAACGGAAAAATTTGCACCAAATGCTCCTGCATTGTTTGGGTAAACAATTGCGGCTGATTGAGCATTAGCAGGGCTTGTGCTATTGCGTTGCAGTTAATACCATAAGATTTGTAAGTTTCAATAGCGATATCAGATAAATTCTCCAATAATTTAATACAGTACTCTTCTGCTTGGGGCTCTTCCTTGTTGAGGCGTTTTGTGTAGTAATCTAACCATTTTAACCACACCTGATACCCTTTGTCCAATAAAACGTTGGCATGTTTAGATTTTGGCCAAAAAACAACCGCTCCGTAGTGATACCAGTACTCCATGGTCATACCGGCATTTCCGGTATAGCCTTCAGCTTCTTTTTCTATGGGTTCTTCGCTTTCATCAAATGCTATATCGGTAATAATATCCTCTTTTTCTACATCTACCTCTCCCAGTTCGGGAAACTCACTTTTACCCCAGTGTTCAATGGTCATATATTCTTCATATACTTCCCCCATTTCACCGTTTTTCAACTCTTCATCATCATCGTAATAGCCATATCTTCTTTTTCTTGAAGAGTAATCTAACTCCAGCTCACCCATTAAATAATGTGTAACCAAGCCCAAGGCAGTATAATAACCCGCATTTTTGGCTGCTTCCAGCATAGCTTGGTATCGGGGTTTATCATTCAATTTTAGCGTTTGGTCAGAAAAATTAGCAGGCGTATATTGATGTCCCAGCAAAATAACCTTCGGAAACTTAGCGTCGCCATCTGCCTCCATAGTTTGCAAGATATTGGCCATGTTGGTTACTTGCTCGCTAAAATTAGGGCTGCCCACCTGCTTTTCGTTGTTGGCATCGAGCAGCAAGTTGTAAACCAAAGCCAGCCTGTAGCCCGATGTAATGGGTTTAATTTCGTGCGTACAATCGGCATAAAAGGCGGTAAAAGCTATCTGAAACTTATTGGCTATTTTAGAAAAGTCAATTTTATTTTTAACCCCGCCAAATTCCACTTCCAACTCACCGCCGGTATGCTCAGAAGGCAGCGAAATAACCAAAGTGCCAAACATGCCCTTTTCTTTTTCGGAGTCTTTATGCGGCAGAAAAAAATCTCCGGTTTGGTAAATCAGGAGTTTGTATAACTTGGGCTTTATCTTTGTGTTGTTTAAGCCCAATCCGTTCTTAACCTCTTTTATTACCTCTTTCAATAATGGTTTCCATGCCTCATTTTGAAAAGCAACTTTTTTTGCGTCTATTTCCCAAGTACTGCGCACTGTTGTATTGGTAAGGGTTTGCAGTCCTTTTCCGTAAGGCGCTTGTTTGGCGTAAGCTATCAGCTCCTGCGCCTGCGCCTTAGATAAAGGCAACCCCACATCGCCTATATCGGTTATATATAATCCCGGTTGCACAAAATTTTTAACACCCGTAGTGGTAAACGAACCGTTACCCTCTATAGAAAGGAGTTCTTGCAGTAATGCCTCTTCGCTCAACAACATATAGTTTAGTTTTTTTTTAGCAATAGTTTTGTGCCTCAAAGTTACAAAGTAACTGTTAATTTAGGCTGTTAAAAATGGGGTTCAGTAGAATTTTTTACCAACATGCACCCACTTTCATTTTCACAGCAACGTTTAACTAAAACGGTTGTAGTATTGCAGAAGGTAAAACTGCGGCAGTTTGTTTTTTACAATATCGGGCAAAAAACAGTACCTTTGCAGTAACTTAAAGTGTATTGCGCCCTTACGCCTTTAAGGTTAATTGAACAATTGTTTAGCCCATAATTAGAAAAGGTGGAAAGCAACCCGATACGCAACTTTTTAACCTTGATTTTTTCAAGTATTATCATAACCAAATCGGGAGGTGTATCATTATCCTACGATTTGGCTCACACACGACCACATAAAGTAAAAGATAAACAATAGCTCTGCATTTTCAGAGTTTAATACAAATCGGTAACTGATTTAATGGAAACTTTGGTGCAAGGCAAACGCCTAAGAGACATTAGCGATTTGCCGTTTGATATTCTGCATTGAGCCTAAAATTGACAATATGAAATGCTTAATTTGCTTGGCGTTATTGGTTTTGGTTTTCACCACTCCCCTCCCCTCTGCCGCCCAAACGCTGTATTTTCCGCCTACGGTAGGCAATACTTGGCAAACCCAATCGGCAGCCTCGCTGGGCTGGTGCGAAGAGGAAATACCCGCCCTGTTCAGTTTTTTGCAAACCACCAATACCAAAGCCTTTTTGGTACTCAAAGACGGTAAAATGGTGATTGAGCAGTACTTTGGCACTTTTACCCAAGACAGCCTGTGGTACTGGGCTTCGGCAGGTAAAACCATGACCGCCTTTTTAGCCGGCATTGCACAGCAAGAGGGTAGCTTAAACATTAACCTGCCCTCTTCTACCTATTTAGGTAATGGGTGGACGAGCTGCCCACCGGCAAAGGAAGCCCTTATTACCGTGCGCAACCAGCTTACTATGACGAGCGGATTAGACGACGGTGTGCCCGATAAAGATTGCACCCTGCCCTCCTGCCTGCTTTACCTTGCCGATGCCGGCGCCCGATGGGCTTACCACAATGCGCCCTATACCCTGCTCGACGAGGTTATTACCAACGCTACCGGCGCTACCCTAAACCAGTTTTACAACAGCCGCGTGCGAAACGTTATTGGCATGAACGGCGCTTTTATTCCGCTTGGTTACAATAACGTGCTGTTTACCAATGCCCGAAGTATGGCAAGGTTTGGGTTGCTTATTTTAAACAACGGCGCTTGGAATACTACACCCATAATGACCGATGCTGCCTATTTTAATGCTATGGTAAATACCTCGCAAACGCTAAACCAATCTTATGGTTACTTGTGGTGGTTAAACGGAAAATCGTCTTCTATGCTGCCGGGCTTACAGTTTGTTTTTCCGGGCGCACTGTTTCCTAATGCCCCTGCCGATATGATTTCGGCGCTGGGTAAAAACGGACAAATTTTAAACATCGTACCCAGCCAAAACCTTATTATGATCCGATTGGGCAATGTGCCCGATGCTGATGCAGTGCCCGTTACCTATAACCGCGATATTTGGGAGTTGTTTAACAACGTGGCTTGCTGCACTTTTACCCCCGTTATTACCGGCAGCGCTGCGGTTTGCGCCGGCGAGCCGCAAAACTACACAGTACCCCCTCTTACCGGAAGCTCCTATAACTGGACAGTTACAGGAGGCTCTATTCTTAGCGGACAAGGCACTAACCAAATTACGGTGCAGTGGAACAGTGGCACGGCAGGTAATGTATCAGTAGTGCAAACGGTAGAGTAAAGGGGAGTGAAAAGTGATGAGTAGGGAATTACAGTTTGTGGTTAGGGGTTAGTTATTAATTGGGTGCAGCCTCGGTTTGATGTATAACTTGAGCTATTTACCCCTGTTTTAAGCAAAAAGGGCACTCAGATAACGCAGATTAAACGGATAAACTCGGGTAAAAGTGAATCATTTACCCAATTGAGCCTTTATTTTTTAAAAATCGGCGTTAATCAGCTCCATCCGTGTTATCCGTGTGCTAATTTTTGCCGGTTTTGCGCTCCTACCTTTGTGTACCGGTTTACATCAAACTTGGTACACACCCGTTTAATTGCTTTTACTTAGTGCTTGTAAAATTGGTAAAAAAAACGGCTCACATATAAAACCGATGAGGCTTATTTGCGCCCACTTTTTTTGAACGCAAGGGCTCAATAAGTAAATTATATTGGAATTTTGGTTTTTGGGCTACTGAAATAATGGCGCTAAACTACTATAGGGCTTGCCGTTGTTTGGTGTTTTTCTTAAACAATACCTTGCTTTTGTGCAAAAACTGCCAATGCCCAGTATAAACACGCTAATTGCCCAATGGATTCTTTTGCCGGCGGGCAAAGGGCATTTGTTTATTGCTGAGGTAAATAGCGTTTAGTCTTTACATAAAATTTTTGAGATTGTTGACAAAAACAGCAGTCTGTGTGTAAAGTATTGCTGAATACCCAAAACCCTCAGATTTATTAAGTAGAAACGCACGGCATTGCCCTCCTACGCAAAGTTTCAATTCCTCAATGGTACGATTATTACGTTAAGGCGTTGTATGATGCAGGAATAAAAGGTAGTTTCAATTCCTCAATGGTACGATTATTACTTCCATTCAAAGTTTCGTTAGCTAACCGACAATAATTGTTTCAATTCCTCAATGGTACGATTATTACTGTTTTTTTTCTTTAAGTTAGCGGCTGCGTATTTATGTTTCAATTCCTCAATGGTACGATTATTACTCAAAATCTCCCGAAGCGGGGAGATACAATTTAATGTTTCAATTCCTCAATGGTACGATTATTACTTCACAAACCATTTTGCAATAATACCCTCTGCTTTAGTTTCAATTCCTCAATGGTACGATTATTACCTGCTTAACAATAATAATATCCCCATTCTTAACGGTGTTTCAATTCCTCAATGGTACGATTATTACTTTTGTTTAAATTACTTGCAACCCTTTGCAATCAGTTTCAATTCCTCAATGGTACGATTATTACTGCATATTTTGAACTTTAGTTTTTTAATTGAACTTGTTTCAATTCCTCAATGGTACGATTATTACCGTTTAAGTAAAATTAAAGAAGCCCTACCTGCCGAGTTTCAATTCCTCAATGGTACGATTATTACTGCATGTGCCAATTGCCGCTATTTTATTCTGCATCGGTTTCAATTCCTCAATGGTACGATTATTACTTGCCTGCCTAATGGGATGGCGCACATTCGTTCATGGTTTCAATTCCTCAATGGTACGATTATTACCAAATAAACCCCCAAAATGAAAACACTAATAGTAGAGTTTCAATTCCTCAATGGTACGATTATTACAAGATATGTGCCTGGCGACAGGCTGTTTAACGAACGTTTCAATTCCTCAATGGTACGATTATTACTTACCACAATGACAAAGACAAACTTTAAAGTAAAGTTTCAATTCCTCAATGGTACGATTATTACTTACCACAATGACAAAGACAAACTTTAAAGTAAAGTTTCAATTCCTCAATGGTACGATTATTACGCTCATTTTCCTTTATTTTACCACTTGTAATATCGCCGTTTCAATTCCTCAATGGTACGATTATTACATGCAGCTCTTAATCTTTTAGAAGATCAACCCGTTAGTTTCAATTCCTCAATGGTACGATTATTACACAATTTTGCAGCATAAAAGCACATCAAAATGATACGTTTCAATTCCTCAATGGTACGATTATTACAATAGTGGCGTCAATGTTTTGCTTCGCTTTGTTTAGTTTCAATTCCTCAATGGTACGATTATTACTCATCTGCGAAGTCTTCGTCAGGCTCAACATAATGTTTCAATTCCTCAATGGTACGATTATTACAACTAATACGCCGGCTTGTTCTTTTATAGCTTTGTTTGTTTCAATTCCTCAATGGTACGATTATTACTTTAGGGCAACTTGTTCGTTTTCAATCGACTCGGAAAGTTTCAATTCCTCAATGGTACGATTATTACTTGAGATGCCTGATACAGACATAAAACGCAGAGCAGGTTTCAATTCCTCAATGGTACGATTATTACGAAAGGATTTAAAATCTACAAATTAGAAACAAAAAGGTTTCAATTCCTCAATGGTACGATTATTACTTTCTACCTCATACACACGTAGTCCTTTCACCTTTCGTTTCAATTCCTCAATGGTACGATTATTACTCAGAAACGCCCTGCTTGCTGCCGTTACAGGCGGGTTTCAATTCCTCAATGGTACGATTATTACTTTTTGATGCTCACGAAGTACTGCTACGTGCTCTGTTTCAATTCCTCAATGGTACGATTATTACATAACAGTTGCCGCAGTTACAAATTTGTATTGTTGTTTCAATTCCTCAATGGTACGATTATTACTTGCAATTTGCTCGGAAGCAAAACCTGTCTTGCTTGTTTCAATTCCTCAATGGTACGATTATTACTTGTCCATGTGCACGTTAGACAGGCTGTAACCTGTAGTTTCAATTCCTCAATGGTACGATTATTACCTATAGACAGCCTATAACGCGTGTTCATCTGCGCGTTTCAATTCCTCAATGGTACGATTATTACTTTTATAGCATCTCAGATACGGAGGTGGCGCTGCTTGTTTCAATTCCTCAATGGTACGATTATTACAGTATGGGCAGTATGTTTACGTTTTCCATTTTTGGGGTTTCAATTCCTCAATGGTACGATTATTACTTTAAAACGTGCGCTTTTATATCCTGTAAAGTCGGTTTCAATTCCTCAATGGTACGATTATTACTGCTGATTGCTTTGACGTGCTGCCGCTAATTCCGGCGTTTCAATTCCTCAATGGTACGATTATTACTGTAGGGGTTGGGCATTACGTTACCACCGGTACGGGTTTCAATTCCTCAATGGTACGATTATTACCTTCGGGGTATTCGTCCACCGCCGGCGAAGTAGCTAGTTTCAATTCCTCAATGGTACGATTATTACTTACTAAGGCAGTAATTAAACCAATAATAGCTACCGTAGTTTCAATTCCTCAATGGTACGATTATTACTCATGATTGGGTTAAATTTTGTGTTGTGTAAGAATTGTTTCAATTCCTCAATGGTACGATTATTACATTGCCGCGTTTAAAACTGCCGCCGCCATAATAACGTTTCAATTCCTCAATGGTACGATTATTACCGCAGCAGCCTCGCTAAACGTAACATTGACGGCTTTAGTTTCAATTCCTCAATGGTACGATTATTACAATAGTTGCCCAAGAGGTCGTTAAAGCGCACATCTGTTTCAATTCCTCAATGGTACGATTATTACTCCTGTTCCCTGTTATACGTTTTATTCGTAACACTGTTTCAATTCCTCAATGGTACGATTATTACCAAGTAAGGCGATTAGTGAGAAGGGGATTAAAAAAAGTTTCAATTCCTCAATGGTACGATTATTACCATCAGTGCAACGCTGCTGAAACGTATGTCCTAAAGTTTCAATTCCTCAATGGTACGATTATTACCGTAACACTGTTAAAGGTACTTATAGAAGTAGGAGCGTTTCAATTCCTCAATGGTACGATTATTACTCACCGAACACAAGAAGATCAGGGTACAAGCATTTCGTTTCAATTCCTCAATGGTACGATTATTACATTACCGCAAATCCTATCGCCCATCGGCAAAACGGTTTCAATTCCTCAATGGTACGATTATTACTTATTACGCTAAACGTGTCATACTCGCCGCCGGTAAGTTTCAATTCCTCAATGGTACGATTATTACGCCGCCTGCATTGAATTTCAGCAGCATTAACGCAGGTTTCAATTCCTCAATGGTACGATTATTACTTACCCGCCACCAGTCCGCAGCAATTTAACCCCACGTTTCAATTCCTCAATGGTACGATTATTACAGGGTGTGGACGAAGTGCTATTTTTTGAGTGCCTTTGTTTCAATTCCTCAATGGTACGATTATTACCAATTCCGAAGGGCACGGCATTGACTTTTGATGTGTTTCAATTCCTCAATGGTACGATTATTACTTCAATTTTGGCATCTAACGCCCAGCCCGGATTTAGTTTCAATTCCTCAATGGTACGATTATTACAGCAGCACCTTGAAGAGCGCATTGCCTCCGAAGCACTCGTTTCAATTCCTCAATGGTACGATTATTACCAACATTGGGGCTATACCACTGCCAGCCAAAAATGTTTCAATTCCTCAATGGTACGATTATTACTGTTAGCTGACGACTTAACATAATATAGGTTATAGTTTCAATTCCTCAATGGTACGATTATTACCTACGTAGTCGGTTGAAAGTGTTTTTATTTTTTCCGTTTCAATTCCTCAATGGTACGATTATTACCATCACAGGTGATGAACCCTAAATTCCAACTATTGTTTCAATTCCTCAATGGTACGATTATTACCCTAATTTTGAAAGAGCAAAATCGCCTTTATTTGTGTTTCAATTCCTCAATGGTACGATTATTACTGCCGGTACACCCTACTTTAAGAAGCGAGTACTTAAGTTTCAATTCCTCAATGGTACGATTATTACCGCGCGCCAGCGCAAGGAACTGTGCGTGTATTTGGTTTCAATTCCTCAATGGTACGATTATTACTGGTCTGGTCATCGCCACGGAAACCGCTGCTTACAAGTTTCAATTCCTCAATGGTACGATTATTACCTGACGGTTGGCGAATAATCCCCCAAATCATTGCGTTTCAATTCCTCAATGGTACGATTATTACTTTCTTGCAAACCCAAACGGCTGCGCTATACCGGAGTTTCAATTCCTCAATGGTACGATTATTACCATCAGCAACAAACTGATAGAAATACAAACCAAGTGTTTCAATTCCTCAATGGTACGATTATTACTTGCCATCATAACTAAAGGAAACCTCAACAACGCTGTTTCAATTCCTCAATGGTACGATTATTACAGAAGCGCGCTTACAAGCGTTTGCCGAAGCTAACGTTTCAATTCCTCAATGGTACGATTATTACCAACTGGGGCGTACAAGACATTAAGCTAAACTACAGTTTCAATTCCTCAATGGTACGATTATTACCGATGTTTCGGGGTTAGAAAATGTAGAAGTTGAGGGTTTCAATTCCTCAATGGTACGATTATTACACCCGACTTTGTTGCTTTGTGCCGTATTTCCGGCGCGTTTCAATTCCTCAATGGTACGATTATTACAAGCGTTGTTGCTCATCGGGGTCGGCATCAATCCAGTTTCAATTCCTCAATGGTACGATTATTACTTAGTCCTGTTTTCGGGGGTGTCCCCGTTTAAATGTTTCAATTCCTCAATGGTACGATTATTACCGGAGCGGCAGCAAATGCATTTGTGCGATTTGAGTGTTTCAATTCCTCAATGGTACGATTATTACTGAAAAGCTACAAAAACAGCAATGTCGGCACAGCAGTTTCAATTCCTCAATGGTACGATTATTACAGTGTGCAAATAAGTCAAACTCACACAGCATCTTGTTTCAATTCCTCAATGGTACGATTATTACTTTCTACCTCATACACACGTAGTCCTTTCACCTTTCGTTTCAATTCCTCAATGGTACGATTATTACCGTACTCCATCCTGTTTTCCCATGCAATTTGGCTGGTTTCAATTCCTCAATGGTACGATTATTACAGACAGGTAGCCTGTTTCAAGAAAATAAACCCGATGTTTCAATTCCTCAATGGTACGATTATTACCTAATCCGGCACCAGCTAAATACAAATTGCAGTTGTTTCAATTCCTCAATGGTACGATTATTACCATACGGTCGTAAACCTCGCGGTACTTTTCGGGCAAGTTTCAATTCCTCAATGGTACGATTATTACGTACCGTTCCCTATTGGAAGTACGCTTACTGTTTTGTTTCAATTCCTCAATGGTACGATTATTACCACAAGCCATACCCCTTCGCCATCAGATTCGGGTTGTTTCAATTCCTCAATGGTACGATTATTACCAAAAGCAAGGCGGCTCGTGGCCGAGTTTGGCGTAGTTTCAATTCCTCAATGGTACGATTATTACATATTCTTTGTTTTCGCAAGTTGTGTTGCACAAGGTTTCAATTCCTCAATGGTACGATTATTACAGTTTGTAACGGTAGCGGCGGGGTTAAGCACTTGCGTTTCAATTCCTCAATGGTACGATTATTACTCAAATCTTCACCTGACAGATACACTTTTAATTATGTTTCAATTCCTCAATGGTACGATTATTACAGGCAGGGTTCCAAAAACAAGACAGTAATGTTTTGTTTCAATTCCTCAATGGTACGATTATTACTTAGGGTGGGGTAATAAATTTTAGCCTGCTTATGCAGTGTTTCAATTCCTCAATGGTACGATTATTACTTATCGGCAACATGACCTTGCAGGTGATTCAGGAAGTTTCAATTCCTCAATGGTACGATTATTACATAACCGCCTTCTGCAAGTATCACCTCGTTTATGGTTTCAATTCCTCAATGGTACGATTATTACATATTGGTTAGTTTAGGTTAATTGCATGCAAAATGGTTTCAATTCCTCAATGGTACGATTATTACTACAAATGGGTAGCATACGTATGCCGAAAGGTATGAGGTTTCAATTCCTCAATGGTACGATTATTACGCCGTCCACGTTACGGTAATATCCGTTGTGCCGTGTTTCAATTCCTCAATGGTACGATTATTACGTAATTCCTCACTACAAACCCGATTGAGCTTGTGCGGTTTCAATTCCTCAATGGTACGATTATTACCGGATAGAAACGCCGAAACACAAAATGCGCAATTGTTTCAATTCCTCAATGGTACGATTATTACCATATCCCACTGTGACCGGCACGCACCTAAAATGGTTTCAATTCCTCAATGGTACGATTATTACTTCATTACCCGCCTCCCCGATGTCAATTTTATCAGGTTTCAATTCCTCAATGGTACGATTATTACCTTCTATCCACTATCGGCTGAAGCCCATAAAAACAAGTTTCAATTCCTCAATGGTACGATTATTACCGGCAAACCCGAAAGCTGCGCCGATTGGGTAAACAGGTTTCAATTCCTCAATGGTACGATTATTACCTCCAATTTTCCGACTCAAACTTCATGTGAAGACGTTTCAATTCCTCAATGGTACGATTATTACCTATTTAACGCCCCGATAACGGCATCTTTATTCTGTTTCAATTCCTCAATGGTACGATTATTACTGTTGCTGCATCATCGTTACCTGCTGCATAAGTTGCGTTTCAATTCCTCAATGGTACGATTATTACGCACTAATGCTATCATCACAATCAGTTCAAGCAGCGTTTCAATTCCTCAATGGTACGATTATTACATAGCTTTTCGGGGTTTGTGCCGGGCGAGGCTAAGGTTTCAATTCCTCAATGGTACGATTATTACCCTATATGCGGGCTATTATTAACCAATATAATGCTGGTTTCAATTCCTCAATGGTACGATTATTACCCCCAGCTCTTTAAGTGTCTTTTCGTCCATTTTTGTTTCAATTCCTCAATGGTACGATTATTACCGATAATTTTGTATGGGTAGATAGCGACCAAGGCGTTTCAATTCCTCAATGGTACGATTATTACCTGTTGTGCTTCAATTTGAGCGTCAATGCCGCTTAGTTTCAATTCCTCAATGGTACGATTATTACCTTTCCTCTAATGTGATGTTGGCAGCTTTGGCAATGTTTCAATTCCTCAATGGTACGATTATTACCAATACCAACAAACTACATGCTGCGAATAGAAAGGTTTCAATTCCTCAATGGTACGATTATTACACACTACGAACTATGCGAATATTGTAGTAAGTCAGTTTCAATTCCTCAATGGTACGATTATTACTTAAGATTTGCAACCGCTCAAGCCCTCCAACCAAGTTTCAATTCCTCAATGGTACGATTATTACCACCAACCCCGCCACCAACACAGGCTACATCAGCAGTTTCAATTCCTCAATGGTACGATTATTACAACCGGTTCATTCTCTTTGCCCATGTACCATACCAAGTTTCAATTCCTCAATGGTACGATTATTACCTGCATCAGAGCGGCATTGAAACCTATCTCAAAATGTTTCAATTCCTCAATGGTACGATTATTACCTATGCCGATATGATTGTACTTGCCACCCACATCTGTTTCAATTCCTCAATGGTACGATTATTACTTGCAGCGCTGTTGTAGAATGTGCCGCAATGTATTGTTTCAATTCCTCAATGGTACGATTATTACCTTTTTCGCCCGCCTCAATGCGCTTAGACAAGTCTTGTTTCAATTCCTCAATGGTACGATTATTACAGCCGGTTTCGGGTGTGCCGGTTAGGTAGTATTGGGTTTCAATTCCTCAATGGTACGATTATTACGACGCAGTGCATACTGCGTTTAACGAAGAAGCGCCGTTTCAATTCCTCAATGGTACGATTATTACCAACATGGCGGGTAGTTGTACCATGGCAAATAGCGTTTCAATTCCTCAATGGTACGATTATTACTTTTGTGTGGTGGTGTGCCGTTTTGGTTTGTGTGTCGTTTCAATTCCTCAATGGTACGATTATTACTTTCGCGTGCAAAATCGGTGCCAAATGCGCTCACTAGTTTCAATTCCTCAATGGTACGATTATTACACACGCATTTTAACCAACATTTAAATTCTAAAAAAGTTTCAATTCCTCAATGGTACGATTATTACTTAGATGGGCAGTGTCCTCATGGTCGGGTTTGCTTGTTTCAATTCCTCAATGGTACGATTATTACTTATTCCAATCACTCGATAGCCTTTCTTTTGAGCATGTTTCAATTCCTCAATGGTACGATTATTACGGTCTGGTCATCGCCACGGAAACCGCTGCTTACAAGTTTCAATTCCTCAATGGTACGATTATTACATTGTTGTCGATGCGTGCCGCCTGTTCCATTCTTGTTTCAATTCCTCAATGGTACGATTATTACTTTTATGTAAACAAACCTCATCGCGGCATTGGCATGTTTCAATTCCTCAATGGTACGATTATTACTAAAAGCCGTAAGTAATACTGTATAGGCTTGTAAAGTTTCAATTCCTCAATGGTACGATTATTACCTTAGTTTCGCCGGGGCTGATGCTGACAATGAGGTCAGTTTCAATTCCTCAATGGTACGATTATTACACAATCAAATCGTACATCTCCGTGCTGTATGATTTCAGTTTCAATTCCTCAATGGTACGATTATTACCTCCAATCTGGTAATAGTTGTTTTCATTGCCATAACGTTTCAATTCCTCAATGGTACGATTATTACTCATCTGTTTGCCTGCATCAACACCCTCGAATGGGTTTCAATTCCTCAATGGTACGATTATTACATACCGATGTAAACAACCTGTATGCGCCAGTCATGTTTCAATTCCTCAATGGTACGATTATTACGACACGCGAACTGTAGCCTCTGATGTTAACAGAAAGTTTCAATTCCTCAATGGTACGATTATTACCCATTACAACATGCAACTCAAGCAAGAAGACCTTGTTTCAATTCCTCAATGGTACGATTATTACGTGTGGCGGCATCAAATATAGAAATTAACCCTTTTTGTTTCAATTCCTCAATGGTACGATTATTAC
>ERZ761609.821-NODE-821-length-32727-cov-81.226126_pt1 | contig 32727 bp, 28 predicted proteins | sample MGYA00511163_ERZ761609 | MGnify/ENA primary metagenome ERZ761609 (study PRJEB28899, sample SAMN02445070) | bioreactor sludge metagenome | biome: EBPR sludge | place: Australia: Brisbane, Thorneside Wastewater Treatment Plant | collected 2011-12-16 ...
GTGGCGCCATTGGCGCCACGCCGTCTTTCATTTCCCAAGGAGACTTTCATGAACACCCTACTGCACGTCCAATCCCCGTATACCCAACCGCGCCTCAAGACCATGCCCCTGCGCGAACAACCCGCCTATCGCGTGACCCAGGACGCGACCGCCTGCAACCAAACCGAATTACTCGCTGCCCTGATCGGCGGACAGAAACAGATCGAGATCGCGCAGGACCTGCTGGCACATTTCGGGGACGACATCCGCCGCATCTATCAAGCCCATCCGCAGGAACTTGCAAAGGTCAAGGGCATTAATCAGGCGACTGCCGTGCGCATCAAAGCCGCGCTCAATCTGGGCTTGCGCCTCAGCCTGCCTGCCGATGAACGCATCGCGATCAACTCGCCTGCCGATGCCGCCGCCCTCGTGCAATCCGAGATGGCGCTGCTGGAAAAGGAACATCTGCGTGTGCTGCTGCTGGATCGCCGCAACCGCGTGTTGGAGATCGTCGAGGTCTATCAGGGCTCGGTCAACTCCTCCCAGGTGCGCATCGCCGAGGTCTTCCAGCCCGCCGTCACCCGCAATGCCTCTGCGATCATCGTGGTCCACAACCATCCCTCGACCGACCCGACTCCATCACCCGATGATGTGGCTGTGACTCGTGCAATGGTGCAGGCGGGCAAGTTGCTTGACATTGACGTGCTCGATCATTTGGTGATCGGCGGACAGCGCTGGGTCTCGCTCAAGGAACGCGGACTTGGATTCAATTAGGTGGCTGCGATGCAACTGACCCTCAATTTGACATTTGCCCCTGCTCCACCTCGGAACCTGATCCGCCCCACCACCTGGCTCTCTGCAGGTTGGGCAAGCGCCTGCATAGGCTTTACCAAAAATGTGGAGATCAGCCAATCCCTGAGCGATGCCCTGGATCATGGTGATGAGGACGATCACGACCAGCAGCTCTATGACGCTCTCTGGCTTGCCCATCACCATCTGGTCCTTGACCAACGTCCCGCCTTTTCCTTCACCTTTGACTACCTTCACGACGACAAGCTGTGCGGTCGCCACATCGAATGCAGTCTGCGCCTGCATGTGGAGGAAAAAGAACAACTCATCCTGCTGGGTCTCTTGCAGGATTTTCCATCCCAATCACACCAAAACACAAAGGAGTAATCTCATGCCGAACTGGACTGAAAACGAACTGACCATTACCGGTCCCGATGTCAACAAAGTGCTTGAAGCCATCCGCTCCGACTCCATTCACGACCAGGACATGCGCATCCTGGACTTCAACCGCATCATACCCTACCCTCAGATCTATCGCGACATGGATAAACGTGCCGAGGAGTATCGGGAAAAACTTGCTGACGTCGAAAACGATGATCCGGAACGCCAGCAAAAACTCGAAGCGCTTGGCGCGGAATATGGTGTGGAACCCGGTACACCGTGGATCAAGGATGGATACAACTCAGGCGGTTATGAATGGTGCTGCGAATTTTGGCAAACAAAGTGGAATGCCTGCCATGTTCATCTCACCACCCATGCTGACTCCTCCAAGCCTCTCCGCAAGACAGCCAAATGTGCCTACTGCCATACGGTCCACAAGACCGAGGCAATGATCGTCCTGACCTGCCAGCAATGCGGCGCGCCCCTGCCGGATGCCGAGCCCATTCAAGCCTTCCTGGAATTCGACACCGCCTGGAGCCCGCCCATCCCGGTGATCGAGAAACTTGCCGCAATGTTCCCGGATCACACCTTCGAGTTGAAATACTACGAAGGCGGCATGGGCTTCAGCGGACATGCCCGCTGGTCCGAGGGCCGCGAGGAATTCCATCATCAATATGAATACGACGGTCCGCGCGGCGGATAAGGGAGAAAAGAAAATGACCATGCAATCCGAACATCAAAAAATTAAGCCTGTGCTTGATCTGGCGCGCCAACTCGACATCGCCAGCAATCCCGATCCCGCCGCGATCTTCGAAGCGGGCAGCGGCGGCTTTCAGGTCTGGTGTACACCGCACGATCATCCCAAAGGCTGGGAGGGCATTGTGATGAATTCCGGCGCCTTCTCCAAACCCTGTGAGTACGTGGGCAGCGTCCATTGGAAATCAGCCCTAATTTGGAAAACAGAATTCTGGAAATATCAGCAAATGCACGAGGAAATCTACCTGCAGCAACCTTTGAAGATATGCGTGATTTGCTTGAGCTTTTCCAAGTAAAAGTTCAATTTCATGATCTTGGCGATCAAATCAAATTGCATGTGTCATGTGAATTACCGAATAGCGAGGAGGATATTGTGTTAAGTTCTTCTTGAAAAGTTTTGTCCACTCATCCTTCGTGAGCGGATGGTGTGCATCCAGCCAGTTCTTGAACGAGCCATGTTCTTTTTTCAGATCAAGGATTCTTTGCGCGTTGACGATGGCAGCATTGACCTTCAAACGGTTACGGATAATGCCCGCGTCCGCCAGCAAACGGGCGCGGTCTTTTTCAGTGTATTTCGCCACTTTTTCAAGTTTAAATTTGTCGTAGGCTTTGCGGAAGTTCTCCGCTTTTTTCAGGATGGTGATCCAGGAAAGTCCGGCTTGATTGATCTCAAGAATGAGGCGCTCGAACAGGAGATCGTCGTCCGCGATGGGAAACCCATATTGGGTATCGTGGTAATTTTTGTTGAACGTGTCCTCCGGATGTGAGTTGCAGTAATCGCAGTAAGTAGTCATGGTGTCTCCATCCGTTTTATCTCGTTGAATTGTTTAATAACATCATCGAAATGTAATTGGTCATGATAGATACCGATACGCAGGGTGACGATCAGATTGATCCAGCCAAAAACAGGGTCATAAAGATGTAAGCTACCAAGGATGTCTTCTTCTTTGTCTTCGTAGAATTGGCGAATATCGGAGTGAAGTCCGCGCAGTTCCGCTTTGAGAATTTCCAGTGGAACGGGTTTGCGGGTGTTAAAACGCGGCGTCCACAGAAAGCCAACCCATTGCGGGAATTTCGGGTCGCGGTATACATCTTCGATTTTGGTTGCGTATGTGCGTGAACGGCGTAAACGTCCATACCAGCCAAACCATCCATAAAGATTTCTCACTGCTGGAAGAAACGAAGCCATCAACAAATAATTGTGATCGAGAATTTCGCCGATGCTCCACTCTTTCGGCGCGGGTCGCTGCCAGAGTTGCTCGTCGGACAAGCCATCCAACATGGAGAGGACGGTTTCACGCTGGGAATCCATGAGGTCGAGATAGGATTGTATGATTTCACTTTTCATGGAAAACTACCTCCTCATATCCGCGGCAAAAAAATCACCCTACCACTCGTATCTCTCTCGGCATATCAGACAAGCTTTCTGCGCCATGTTCGGTGATGACCAAATTATCTTCGATGCGCACGCCGTTGCGATTGGCAAGATAAATGCCCGGCTCAACCGTAAATGCCATGCCCGGCTCTAAAATTTGCATGTTATCACCGCGCATGTATGGGGCTTCATGCCCTTCCATGCCAATGCCGTGACCTGTACGATGCGTGAAGTATTTTCCATACCCCGCTTTTTCGATAACCTCACGCGCAGCTTTGTCCACGTTCGCGCACGGGGCTCCCGGTTTGGCAGCGGCACGTCCAGCAGCATTCGCCATCTGCACGATCTTATGGATCTTCTGGTATTCCTCGTCAATCTCGCCTACCGCGAACGTGCGAGTCAGGTCGGAGATATATCTATCATATGTTGCGCCCCAATCCACCACGAGCAGGTCACCTGCCTGAATGTTTCTATCCGTGGGTGAGGCATGCGGGTTGGCGGCGTTTGGACCCGCCGAGACAATGGGCGCAAATGGCATTTCGGATTCAGAACCATGCTTCAACAACTGCACCACCAACTCGGATGCGATCTCTTTTTCGGTCATACCGATCTTGATCTGCGGAATGATCGCCTCCAGCGCATCTTGCGCGATCTTCACGGCTGTGCGCATCAACTCCACTTCGGCTTTGTCTTTTCGCAGACGCAGATCCGCGAATACATCGGAAGCATCGGGGAAGTCGGCTTCCGGCGCGCCCGCCTTGACGTGACGGAATTCCATCAGCCGCAGCTGGCGCGGCTCGACCCCGATGCGCTTCCCATCCAGACCGAGAGCCTGTGACGCTTTTCTGAAAGCATCATCCCACTCGGAGGGATTCTCGCCATATGCCACCGCCGTGACCTTGTATGGGAACAAGTCCACTTTGGGGAGTTCGAGTTCGGGCAACACCAGCAGCGGGTCTTTGCCCGGCGCAATGAACAACACCACCGGACGTTCCATCAAATGGAAGTTCAGCCCGCTGAGATATTTCAGTGTGGGACCCGGATTCAGAATAACAGCATCCAGTTTTGAGGTCAGCAGTGAAGCGGTGAGTTTTTCAAGGCGGGAATGAGTCACAAACGTCTCCTAATCCAATTTATGTTTGATGCGCGAGAAGAGATATAGAATCCAATCCACCACGACCGGGAAGAGTGTGTCGAAGGTGGTGATGATGCGGAACCACCACGGGATGATCAGGCTGCGGCGCGGGCGTTTTGCGACATTCAGCACGCAATGAGCGACATAATCCGACGTCATACGGATGTTGAGCGAGTTGCGGATGGACTGATAGGCTTTGTTGCGCCCGATGTGACTACCAAATTCAGTGGAAGCGGGACCGGGGTAAATGCCGCTGACTTTGATTCCGAATGGTGCGATCTCGCGGCGCAGCGAGTCGGTGAAGGCTTTGGCGCCATATTTGCTGGCGGAATAGCTGGAGATAAGCGGTGGAGAGATGAGACCGGCAACGGAGATCATGTTGATGATGTGCCCTTCACGGCGGGCGATCATGTGCGGCAGCACCATGCGGGTCACTTGCATCATGCCGACAAGGTTGACCTGAATCAACGTGTTGATGTCACGGTCAACGGAATGTTCCTCGAACCAACCCACACGCCCGATGCCCGCGTTGTTGAAGAGGATGTCGATGCGGTCGTACAGGTCGAGCGTGGCTTTGACCATGTTATCCACGTCGTCGGCATTGACAATGTCTACGGGGACGGCAATGGCTTCGCCGCCTGCATCCTGTATTTTGGAGGCGAGACGGCGCAAACGGTCGATGCGGCGGGCGGCAAGGACGACCTTGCAGCCTTCCTCGGCGAACAGCCAGGCGGCATCCTCGCCAAAGCCGGAGGAGGCGCCTGTTATAAGAACGACTTTGTTTTCAAGGGAGATGGGGAAGAGGTTCATGGCGACGCCTATTGTAGTGGGTTGAGATGGCTTGTTCCATTTCAATTCTAAAACGAAACCCGTTAAAAATCACTTCCAGTTCCCCGTTTTTAAAAATCCACCGCCAAGCCTGCCAAGACCGCAAAACTTCCGTTTACGTTCTCAACACACCTGGCGGGTTAAGTTTTTTAGTGCGCGTTCAGTCTTACTCTTCCTGTGATTCTTCCTTCGGCTGTCTCTTCGGCTTGGGCGGTTTGACCACTGCCTGCTTACCGAGCGCGATCTCAAGCACTTCATCCAAGTGCTTGACCGGGATGATCTTCATTTCAGATTTCGCCGTCTTGGGAAGTTCCACCAAATCTTTGAGATTCTTCTCCGGCAGGATGACCGTTTTCAGTCCGGCACGATGCGCGGCGAGGACTTTCTCGCGTACGCCGCCAATTGGCAGGACGCGTCCACGCAGGGTGATCTCTCCCGTCATGCCGACATGCTTGAAAACGGGACGCCCCGTCAGCGCGGAGATGATCGCCGTCGCCATGGTGATGCCCGCAGAGGGACCGTCTTTGGGAATGCCGCCTTCGGGCATGTGGATATGGATATCCATGCGCTCAAAGACTTCCATATCGATTTTCAGGGTCTCTGCACGAGATTTGATATAAGTCATCGCCGCCTGCGCGGACTCCTGCATGACCTCGCCCATCTGACCGGTCATTTGCAACCCGCCTTTGCCTTCGATGATGGCAACTTCCACCGCCATGATCTCGCCGCCGGTTTCGGTCCATGCGAGGCTGGTCGCCACACCAACTTCATCCGTTCGCTCGGCTTCGGAGGGGAAGACCTGCTGCGGACCGAGTAGTTTTTCGACCATATCAGGTGAGATGGAAGTGGGGTGTTTCTTCCCTTCCGCTTTTAGGCGCGCCACTTTCCGACACACTCGGCTGATCTCACGCTCCAGGTTGCGGACTCCCGCTTCATAGGTGTACTCGCGGATGATGCGCTGCAAAGCAGGCGGTTCGAGGGTCAGACCGAGTTCTTCGATGCCGTTCTCTTCGATCTGACGCGGAATGAGATAGCGGTTGGCGATCTCGACCTTTTCCTCTTCGATGTAACCGGGGAACTCGATCACTTCCATTCGGTCGAGCAACGGAGAAGGGATACTTCCCAGCGAATTCGCCGTCGTCACGAACATGACCTTGGAAAGGTCGAACGGCAATTCGAGATAATGGTCGCTAAAGGAATGATTCTGCTCCGGGTCGAGCACTTCCAGCATTGCCGAAGCCGGATCACCGCGAAAATCGGAATACAGCTTATCGATCTCATCCAGCATAAACAGCGGATTGGACGTCCCCGCCCGCTTCATTGTCTGGATGATACGCCCCGGCAGCGCACCAATGTACGTGCGGCGATGTCCGCGGATCTCGGCTTCATCGCGCACGCCGCCCAACGACACGCGCACGAACTTGCGCCCAAGCGCATCCGCTATGGAACGTCCGAGCGAGGTCTTGCCCACACCGGGCGGACCAACAAAACATAAAATCGGCTGGCGTTCCTTCTTCGGCTTGAGCGAGCGGACTGCAATGTATTCGAGGATGCGCTCCTTGGCTTTCTTCAAACCGAAATGGTCGCGTTCCAAAATCTTCGCCGCGTGTTTCACATCAAGATTATCCGGCGTGGAGTTATGCCACGGCAGATCCAAAATCCAGTCAATATAAGTGCGGATGATGCCCACTTCGGGAGCCATCGGCGGCATCTGGTTGAGGCGTTCCAATTCCTTGAAAGCAACCTTCTTCGCTTCTTCCGGCAGGTTCGCTGTCTCCAGTTTTTTCTTCAAGTCGGCGGCGTCGCGGGTAAAGATATCCCCTTCGCCAAGTTCGGTCTGGATCTGCTTCATCTGCTCACGCAGATAGAACTCCCGCTGACTTTTATCCACTTCGTTTTGCACGCGCGCGTGGATCTCGTCTTCCAATTCCAGCACATCCACTTCCTGCGCCAGCAGATTGCTCAACTGACCAAGGCGCGCCTTCGGGTCGAGTAAAAGCAGCAGGCGTAACTTGGCTTCGTAGGTCAACGCCAGCGACGTGGCGACCATATCCGCCAGCCAGCCGGGTTCGGAAATGTTCAACGCAAAAACATGCGACTCTTCGGGGATCGAACGGTCCAATTGAATACAACGTTCAAAAAGGTTCAACACCGAGCGCATCAACGCCTGGGTTTGTCGGTCAGCCGTCGTCGGTTCGATGATAATGCGTGCGCGCACTTTGATGTACGGCTTGAGCCGCAAAAATTCCACGATCTCTACGCGCCTGCGTCCCTGCACCAATGCCGAGCGCGAACCATCCGGCATGTTGAGCAAACGCCCCACCGCCATCTCCACACCGATGGGCAGAAAATCTTCGGTATTAGGATCGTCCACATCCGGGTCGCGCTGCGTCAGCCCGATAACCGTCTGTTCTTTTTGCTGCGCATCCTCCAGCGCCAGCAGCGACGCCTCGCGCCCGACAAAGATCGGCGAGACCATGCGCGGAAAAATCACCATATCCCGCAGCGGCAGCACCACCGCCTCGATCAAACCATCCGCTTTTGGCTCCATGTTCGGGATGCGGTACAGTTCCTCTGTCCGCTGGGAAAGCGTCAGGTCGAAATTATCTTCTTCAGTCCAGTTTGGTTGACTCATTCAAAAACTTCCATTCTCTCATCACTTCCGCGGTCACGAACATCGAACCAGCGGATAACACAATGCTACCATCTTTTGACGACAATTCCAGCGCCCGCCGCAGGGCTTCCTTGACGGGAACCACCGCTTCAGACTCGACCCCAGCCTGATCGGCGAGACCCTGAATATGATCCACACTGAGAGCGCGCGGATGATCGGCGCGTGTGACAATGATTTTTTGGATCTTCGCTTTCATCTCCGCAAACATGCCGGGAATGTTCTTATCCTCCGACGCGCCAAAGATGAGATAGACCTTTTTGCCGGGGAAATATTCTTCGAGCGTCTCGCGCAATTTCTCAAACGAATCCTGATTATGAGCCGAGTCAAAAATCACAGTCGGTTCGAGTTGCACCACCTCAAAGCGGGCGCGCCATTGTACCCGAGAAAAGCCGGTTTTTATCTGCTCATCCGTGATCGGGATGCCGCTGGCTTTCAAGGCAACATAAGCAGTAGCAGCGTTCTCGATCTGATGATTTCCCAATAAAGGAATCTCTAACTCAACAACTGACCGCTGACCGTTGACCGCTTGACCTTCGACCTTCAACCTTTGACCTTCTAACGATGACCCAACCCGCTCAAACTCTACATCCCGCCCCACAAGAGTTATATCAGAATTTCGCTCTTTGGCTACGCGAAGCAAAACTTCGAGGGCTTCGTCTTTCTGTGGGGCAGAGACGACGGGAACACCATCCTTGATGATGCCTGCCTTCTCCCCTGCTATCAATGCAAGTGTGTTGCCCAGCACCGCCATATGGTCATACGAAAGCGACGTAATGACCGACACCTTGGGCATGACGACATTGGTCGCATCCAACCGCCCGCCCAAGCCGACTTCAAAAACCGCCGCCGTCGCGCCGTACTTGGCAAACGCCATGAACGCCAGCGCAGTGGTAATTTCAAAGGTGGTCAACATTTCGATCTTCGCCACATGCGGCTGAATCTCTTCCACCAACTCGACCAACTGCTCATGGGTAATTGGTTCGCCATTAATCTGAATCCGCTCGGTGTAGTCCAGCAAATGCGGAGACGTGTACAAACCGGTCTTATACCCCGCCGCCATCAACCCCGCCGCACACAACGCGGACGTGGAGCCCTTGCCCTTCGTCCCCGCCACATGGATGATGGGATACTTCATCTGCGGGTTGCCCAAAGACTCCATCAACGCGAACATGCGGTTCAGGTTGAAGTCCGCTTTGGCTAATTCGGAGGAATGTTTGAGGCTATAATCCACGAAGGAATACAGGTAATCTAACGCTTGGTTGTATCGGGTTTCTATGTCCATGCTTGAGATTGTAAATCTAAAATCGTAAATAGCAAATCAAAAATTACCCATGCTCGCCACCCTCACCCTACATCTACGCCTGCCCCTCTGCTCCTCGCTCAAAGAAAAACGCGGGTGGATCAAGCCGTTCATGTCGCGTTTGCATCGCGAGTTCAACGTCTCTATCGCAGAAATGGATCTGCACGACAAATGGGATGAAGCCGTGATCGTCTGTGCGATGGTTGGAAATGACGCCGCCTTCCTGCAATCTGCTTTGCAAACTGTGGCAAAATGGCCAGAAGCGAATTGGCGCGATGGGGATGTGTGGGATACGAAGATCGAAATGCAGTAACCACGAAGTGTCACAAAGGAGCACGAAGGAAAACCTTTGTGACACTTCGTGACCCTTTGTGGTAAAGGAGAATTTATGGATCTAGGATTGAATGAAAAAATCGCCCTCGTCACCGGTTCTTCACGCGGATTGGGCTATGCCACCGCATTGCAACTGGTCAAGGAAGGCTGCAAGGTTGCCATCAACGGGCGCGATGAAACGCATGTGCAGCGTGCTGTGGAAAAAATTCAAAAAGAGACTGGCGCGCAAGTGACGGGTGTGGTGGGCGATGCCAGCCTGCCCAATGTGCCTGAGAAATTAATTCAGGAAACAGTAGATGCTTTTGGCGGTCTGGATATTCTTATCACCAACACCGGCGGACCCAAACCCGGCAGCATCGACTCGCTCGATGAAGCCGCGTGGCAAATCGGCGTCGACCTGTGTCTGATGGCGCATGTTCGTTTGATAAAATCGGCGCTTCCGCACCTGCGAAAGTCTGCTGCGGCGAGCATTCTAACGGTCACTTCGGTTTCGGTGAAGCAGCCCATTCAAAACCTCCTGATCTCGAACAGCGTCCGCGCGGCGACGGTGGGACTGACAAAATCACTGGCGTTGGAATTGGGACGGGAGGGAATACGCGTCAACTCGATTTTGCCCGGCTGGACGGAGACGGAACGAGTCTCAGAGTTGATGAATGCCCGGGCAACCGCGAACCAAACCTCGGCGGAGGAAGAGGCGCAGCGGCAGGCGGCGGAGATTCCGTTTGGGAGGATGGGTCAGCCTGAAGAGTTTGCAAATGCCGCGGTATTTTTGGTCAGCCCTGCCGCATCTTATATTAATGGAGTCATGTTACAAGTGGACGGCGGCTCGTACAAGGGCACGCTGTAGAAGATTTAATATTTTAGATTAACGATTGGAGAAACTCATGAGTGAAATGAAGGTTTGTTTGAATTGCAATCGCAGTGAAGAAAAGACGCCATTGATCGTTTTAACATTCAAAGGCGAGACGAAACATCTGTGCGCCCAATGCCTGCCGATTCTGATTCATAAAACACATCTACTGGCAGAAAAATTACCCGGTATGGAAGTAACTGCGCATGAGTAAGTTATCACCACTGGCGCGCAACTCGTTGATCGTTGCGTTCTTCTTTTTCATCAACAAGGCGCTGGCGTTCGTGGAAACGATGATCGTTTCGCGCATCTATTCAGACCAGGTGTATTTGTTGGATACGTTCAACGCGGCGAACAACCTGCCCGACCTTCTGTTTGCGTTGATCTCCGGCGGCGCATTGGCGATGGCGTTCATCCCATTGCTGACGGAATACCTGACCACCAAAGACCGAGCCGCCGCATGGGATTTGTTCTCACGTGTGGCGAATTTCGGGTTTGTGGTGACGGGTATCTTCGCGCTGCTGGTCGCCATCTTCGCGCAGCAGATCGTGGATGCTGAGATCGGCATTGCGCCCGGCTTCGATATGGAACAACGCGTGCTGTTGGCAGAGTTGATGCGGCTGAATCTGATCGCCACCATGATCTTTTCCATCAGCGGCTTGGTAATGGCTTCGCTTCAGGCGAACCAGCATTTTCTCGCGCCTGCCATTGCGCCCAGCCTGTATAACGTCGGTCACATTTTCGGCGCGTTGGTGTTGGTGCCGAGATACGGCATTTACGGTTTGGTGTATGGCGTCATCCTCGGTGCGGCGCTGCATTTGCTGGTGCAACTGCCCATGCTGTTCAAGTTCGGTTTCCGTTGGACGCCCGCGTTGGATATTCGTCACACGGGGTTGATCGAAGCAGTTAAGTTAATGGCACCGCGTCTTTTCACGATGGCAGGCATTCAACTGATCTTCATCGCGCGCGACAATCTCGCGTCACGTTTGGATCAAGTCGGCGCGGTTACGTCGCTGACGTATGGCTGGATGATCATGCAAGTGCCGGAGACGATTCTGGGAACGGCTCTTGCCACCGCGCTTTTGCCGACGCTCTCAGAACTCGCCTCAAAACAAGACTGGAAGGAATTCGGCGCTACGGTCGAACGCTCTCTGCGAGTCTTGATCGCACTTACCTTGCCGATTGCGGCGGTCATGGCGGCGGGAATCAACCCGCTGGTGCGCGGAATTTTCGGCTTCGACGAAACCGTCTCCCAACTCATCACATGGACGACCCGCGCCTACCTCGCCACGCTGACGGGGTATGTCATCCACGAAGTGGCTGTCCGCGCCTTTTACGCCCGCAAAGAACCGATGGTGCCGTTCTATGCTGTCATTTTGCGCCTTGCACTATTTCTGGGAATTGGCATTCTCGGCGTTACGCTCTTCCCCGAAGTCGGTGCGCCGATCATTGCGCTGGCAGAACTTGCCCTGCTGATTGAAGCGGTCATTCTGCTCGTCTGGCTTTCGCGCCGCACCCATGAACCGCTCAAAACGAACGATGCCGTTTTCAAGGGGTTGCTGTCTGCTGCGGTTGGCGGCGTGACGACCTATCTCATCGCGCTCTACCTGCCCGGCGGAGCCATCGTCACTGCATTGATCGGCATGGCAGTCGGCGGAGGAATCTCGCTGGCGATCATCTGGTCTGAAATGAAATTGCTCCTGCGGCTCTAATGAATCCAAATTAAGAAAAAAACGTCAATATTCAAAGAGATGTATAATCGTCGCCATGTCTGAAGAAATAGAAAACACACAACCTCATGCTCCTGTGGACGGAAATGGGACACAACCCACCACCCCGCCGATCAAGGAGAGTGACACACAGCCGATAAAACCAGTCAAACCCTCAAGGTGGAAATCCACATTGATCGGCATCCTCGGTTTTTTGCTGCTGATCGGTTTGGGCGGGTTCGGCGGTTACGCCTCTGGCGTAGGCGCACGTCGGTACGCAGAGCAATCCATCCTCGCGCAGCAGCTCACCGAACAGTTTTCCTTCGCCATTGTGGACATTGAATTCGGACGCTACGAAAACGCCCGTCAGCGCCTCGAATTCATCATCTCCAAAGACCCCAACTTCCCCGGCGCGCGCGAAAAACTGACCGAAGTGCTCGTGCTGAGCACGATCCCCACCGCCACCCCCGTGCCCACCGTCACTGCCACACCTGACTTTAGCGGCGCAGAAAGCGCCTTTGCCCGCGCCCAGGAACTCATCCGCGCACAGGATTGGGCGGGCGCACTCACCGCATTGGACACCATCCGCAAACTGGACCCAAATTACAAAACCGCCCAAGTGGACGGCATGTACTACTTTGCCCTGCGCAATTACGGCAACGCTCTCATCACACAACAAGGCAATCTTGAAGGCGGCATCTATTACCTGACCCTCGCCGAACGCTTCGGTCCGCTGGATAACACCTCCATCGGTCTGCGGGATGGCGCGCGCGCCTACCTCACCGGCGCCAGCTTCTGGGAACTGGACTGGGTTCAAGCCGTCGAATATTTTTCGCAGGTCGCCGCAGGCTGGCCCTCGTTATGGGATGGAACCATGACCGCCGGACAGCGCTACTTTACCGCCCTCGTCAGCCTCGGTGATGAACTTTTCACCAAAGAAGACTACTGCGGCGCGTATGACGTCTATCAAAAAGCCGCCGCCTACGGGCAACTGAATGGAACCTCCGCCAATAACTCAGCAGAGGCATTCACCATGTGCTATCCAGCCACGCCGACGGTGGATCCGAACACGCTGATCACGCCCACCGTACCTCCAACCGATGCGCCGACGGAATCCCCAACGGCTGAGCCAACCGCCACACCGTAATCTTCGCTGATGAGTGCTCCCTCCACAACTACCCTGGCAGTCATCTATTGGCTGCACATGCTGGCAACCGTGATCTGGATCGGAAGCCTGGCGGCGATCAATTTGCTGGTGTTACCCGCTTCCACCCGGACCTTGAAAATGGCAGACCAATTGAGTTTTATCTCCGCCCTGCAAAAGCGACTCGAGCCGCTGGCGTGGTTCTGCATGGGAATTCTGGTCGTAACCGGGTTGTTCCAAATGAGCACCAGCCCGCACTACAACGGATTTCTCTCCATTAGTACGCAGTGGTCGCTATCCATCCTCGTCAAACATGGCTTTGCCGTCATCATGGTCGTCGTCAGCGCCATTCAAACCTGGGATGTGCTGCCCGCGATTCAGCGCACATTGATGAAAAAGGATCAAGCCAGCGAAGAAGAACTTGCCAGGCTGCAAAAGAAGGAATTGCTCATTCTGCGGGTAAATCTGGCGCTCTCCATCCTTATTCTCGGAGCGACCGCTTTCGCAAGAGTTTCGTAAACAATCAAAAAAGACCACTGCCCTAAAACAGTGGTCTTTTTTTTGCGATTTGGAACCTGAAGTTCTACCTCAGGAAAGTATCCCGAAAGCAGATCGTTCGGAGTCACTCATCTATTTTTATAGTTTGAGCAAAGAGGGTTGCACCGCGAGAACCCCGGTCAAGTCGTATGCCATCGCGCCAGTGATTCGCACCGGGACGATCTCACCTACTTCCGCCTTGCCTTCGATCAGTACCATGCCGTCAATTTCAGGCGCGTCGCGGTACGACCTGCCAATGGAAATGCCATTGTCATACCCTTCCACCAGCACATCCAACGTCTTGCCGACATAAGACTGGTTCACTTGCAGCGAAATGCCCTGCTGGAGTTCCATCAGCCGTTCATAGCGCTCCTGTTTGACCTCGGCTGGAACCGGGTCACCCAACGGCGCGGATGTCGTCCCCGGCTCGAAGGAGAATTGAAAAGCTCCGACACGGTCGAAGCGCGTTTCTTTCACAAAGTCATACAGTGCCTGAAATTCTTCATCTGTTTCGCCGGGGTAACCGACAATGAACGTCGTGCGGATGGCCAGATCGCTCATCGCGTTACGCATCTTGTTAAGTGTCTTGTGAACCCACTCCATGTTGGAGGGGCGCTTCATTCGGTAGAGAGTCTTCGGGTCTGCATGTTGAAGCGGGATATCAAGATACGGCAGAATCTGTTTGCGAGTCGCCATCACTTCGATCATCCGATCCGTAACGTACCCAGGGTAGGCGTACATGATTCGGATCCAATCCATATCCGGCACGGAGTCGGTCAGATTTTCGAGCAAAGTTGCCAAACCATCTTTCATCCCAAGATCGTGACCGTAGTCGGTGGAATCCTGTGCAATGAGGATCAACTCACGCACCCCCGCGTCACGCAACTCCCGCGCTTCATGGATAATGGATTCGATCGGGCGCGATACCGCCGTGCCTTTGATGAGCGGAATGGCACAGAACGCGCACGGACGGCGGCAGCCATCTGCAATTTTCAGGTAAGCGCTTGCACCTGCCACGCTGACTCGCAGCGCGCCGTTCTCGTCCGCGCCGACGGTGGGGGCTTCGGGCAAATGATAAATGGGCTCGGGGCGTTTTCCCTTGCGGGTTTCATGCACCACCTGCACAATATCCATCCAGCGGCGCGTGCCGAGGATGCCATCGATGCCGGGGACTTTTTGCGCCACTTCCACGCCATAGCGTTGCGTAAGGCATCCCGCCGCAATTAAGACCTGATTCTTTTTCTTGGCTTCGGCAAGCTCCCCCAATACACGGTAAGACTCTTCCTTGGCGGGACCGATAAACCCGCAAGTATTCACGATCAACACCGACGCCTTGGAAGGATCTTCGACCGCGCGATAGCCGTCACGCAGGAGCAGCTGCGCCATCGAATCCGAGTCGACTGTATTCTTTGCACAACCAAGAGAAACCAAATGGAAAGTATGTTTAGACACGTTTTATCCTAACGATAAGTTGATTATTGATTCGATGCCGTGGTTGCCGTGGGCGTCGGTGTGGAAGAAGGCGTGAAAGTCGGCGTAACCGGCGGCGTATTGGTCGGCGTCGGCGGGATGGTGGCAGTGGGCGTCACGACACCAGCAACGGTGTACACATTGCTCACCACTTCTCCAATGCCACCCATCAAGCCCAGGTCGCGCCCATTATACGTGATTCGCAAAGCAGAACCGTCACCGGTCAGGATGACCACCTGCTCCTCCGCTTCGAATACGCGCGTCTCGCGCGGAGCCAAACGCCCTTCAAAAGCGATCTCGCCATCCACCGAAATCCTTACAAAGACTCGCTCCAATGCAAAGACGCTCACAGTCACATTTGCGCTGAAATCCGGCTGGGTGGCTTCCACCGCTGGAATTTCCACCCCACCCGCCGCCGAGGTCGCCAGGCCCGGGTCTTCCACAGCCACAAAGGTCGCTTCCGGCGAAGCCGTCGGCAGAGAGGCATCCCCAAGCACCTCTACGATTGAAGGTGCGGTCGGTTCCACCTGCTCCTCCTGAATGCGGATCACACTCCCCACCCCCCAGATCGCCAACGCCGATAAAACGACAATCATCATCAAACCAAAGATCAGATCACTGGCGATGAATGTCCGCAAAAATGGCATGGATGGTCGAACCTGCGTCTGGATCTTTTCACGCGGGGTTTCGGCATATTTCTCGCGCCGCCGCGCCTGAAGCGCATCGGCAAAACGCAAGAGGATGGCATCCACATCCAGATCGAGGAAGGTCGCATAATTGACCAACATACCGCGCGTCTGCACGGGTGAAGGCAATTTATCGAACGCGCCTTCCTCCAACGCTTTCACAAACACCGTCCGCAAATGGGTGTGCCGCTCCACTTCCTCGAACGTCAGGCTGATGAGTTCCCGCCGCTGGCGCAGTTGCACCCCAATTTCAGCAAAGATTATGTCCGCAGGCAGCAAAGGGGTTGCCGGGGTCGGCGGCTTTTCTTCGAGCGTTTCCTCTTCCTCTGTAACAAGGATGGATTCGGAGTCTGGCGATTTGGATTGGCGTTTAAAGATGGATTCGGAGTCTGGCGATTTGGATTGACGTTTAAAGATGGCTTGGAGGCGCTGCATCCAGCCTGCCCGCGCTTCTTCCGGGACCGGGAGCGATTCCACCCCTTCCAACGGATTCTCCGCCGGGGGGGGTATCTCGGTCTCTATGAACGGTTGGGCTTCTTCTGTCACCACCGTTTTCTTTTTTCGTCCCTTGCGCGGTTTGGGCGTTTCTTCTACGACATCAGGCACGGCTTCCACCGGCGTGGATTCCACTTCGCTGGCAGCTGGTTCAACGGGCGCTTGGATCGCTTCCGGCGTGGCATCGGCTTTGGGTCGGCGGGAGAAGATTCGGGTCAGGAAGGAAGCGGGTTTTTCATCTTGCGTGTCGGTCAGCGGCGGCAGATCTGTCTCGGCAAGGTTGACCTGTGGCAACGGTCCGCTTACTTCGGAAGGCGGCGCGTTGCGCTGGATCTCGGCGATCATCTCGTCGATGTTCAAGTCGAGGTATTCGGCATAGTTGCGCAAAAAACCACGCCCCTGCGCGGCAGATGGCATGACCGAGTAATCGTCCGCTTCCAGGGCTTGAAGGAAGACGGTACGAATGCGCGTGTCTGCCGCGGCTTGTTCCAATGTGAGGTAACGGGCTTCGCGCTCGCGTTTCAGGCGCTGACCGATGGTTTCATGCATGGATGTATTTTACTTCGAACTTAATTGAAAACATCACCGACTGGAAGCCGGTGATGTTTGGGGTTGTATTAGGCTGCTTCAGCGGGGGTTTCTGCGGCGGGTTCTTCAGCCTTGGTTTCGGCAACCTTGGCTTCCCCCGCTTTTTCGGGCTCGGCGTGCCCGGCTAATTCAGGGCTTTCGCCTTCACGGTGGACGATGACTTTGAGTTCGGGTACGAGGTCCATCGTCAGGCGCACGTGGGCGGTGAATTCGCCAAGTGTGCGGATGGGTTGGGTATCGACCTGCTGGCGCTTGATCTCGAAGCGGATCTTTTCAGTAAGCGCGGTGGCAATATCGCCGGTGGTGATGGAGCCGTAGAGTTTTCCGGTTTCACCAGCCTTGGCGGGGAAGATCAGGGTGACATTCTTGATGAGGTCGGCGACACCTTTGAGTTCCTCGTTCTGCGTGTTGCGGCGGATCTCCGCCTGTGCCTTGATCTTCTGCACCTGCTTGAGTGCGCCTTCGGTAGCGAGGACCGCCAAGCCCTGCGGGATGAGGAAGTTGCGTCCGTAGCCATCGGCAACTTTTTTGATATCCCCGGCGCGACCGAGTTTGTAAACGTCCTTGATGAGCAATACTTTCATTTTGTTTAAGCCCTTTCTGGCAATGAGATGATGGGCGAAGGGTACTACGCCCGGTATGGCGGGATTTTTACCCGCGGCGCGGTATTTTACCACAAAAGGGTTTTCCAAGGCGGAAAAGTACGATAAGATTGAAGCCATGTTCAAGTTTCCCATCCATGTCAGGCGCGTGGCAACTTTTACCGGGATTTTTATTTTGATCTTATTTGTGATCGAATTCAATTCGCGTCTCGAAGAACTCAACCGCCTCAATGAACAACGTGAAGAGGTCCGCGCGCAGGCAACCCAGGCGATGCAAACCCAGATCGCGTTGCAGACACAGGTCGCATACGCCGGTTCGACCGAGGCGGTGGAGGAATGGGCACGTACGGAGGGTCATTACATGCAAGAAGGCGATCAACCGGTCATTCCCGTGGGAGTGCCGGGCAGTGAACCCGCCATTGTGAACACCCCTGTACCCGTTCCAACTCCGATGCAGAATTGGGAAATTTGGTGGACGCTATTCTTCAATAAATAAAACCGATCACACCCTTCATGGAAGTTGGGCTTTCAATTTATCTGGTCTGCCTCTTTGTCCTTATCGTCATGACCACGGTGTTTGCCATTCGGGCGTTCGCCCAATGGCGGGAGCCAGGGTCACGGACGTTCGGATTGCTGATGCTCGCCATGGTGGTTTGGGCTGGCTTCTATATGCTGGAAATCCTCACCCCCTCGCTGCCATTAAAGATGACAGCAAGGAAATTGCTTTATTTAGGCATGGTGCTATCTCCGCCATTATGGCTGGGGTTTGCCCTGCGGTATATCAACTATAGCAAATGGTGGCTGCAAAAAGGGCGGATGTTCATCTTAACTCTGCCCGGGATCATGGCATTTCTTCTGGCGCTCACCAACGAACATCACCACCTCATTTGGGTACCTGGCGAACAAGAGGCGGGGCGCTACACCGCCCTGCATCTTGCGGCAGGACCTGCCTTTTGGATCATCACCGGTTTTGCCTATACCATGATCGGACTGGGGATACTGGTTTATTTAAGTGTCTTTTTTCGCAGCACAGGAAGCGACCGTTTCAGTTCCGGCGTCATGCTGGCAGGCGTGACAGTTTCCGCAATCGTCAACCTGCTTTTTCTCCTCGCAGAGATCAGCCCGGAGATCGACCCCACTCCCCTGTCCTTTCTATTATCTGCACCACTGATGGCATTTGGCTACTTCCGCGCCGGCGCCTCGAGCATCCTACCACTGACCGCCCGGTTGGTGATCGACCAGTTTCAAGACGGCATTATCGTCCTGAATCTCAAAAACGAAGTGACCGATGTGAACCGATCTGCCAGAAGCCTGCTCCAGATCAATGATCCCCCGCAAAAAACCGTCATCTTCGACTTGTTCCCGCAGGCAATCCTTCTGAAAACCATCTGGGAATCTCCTGAGAAACATTTGAAAATGGGCTGGACGCAGGATGGACAAAACAAATGGCTCGATGCCAGGGTGGCACCACTTCAAAAAGACGACCATGAGCCGCTTGGGCATGTGATCGTATTGCACGACATCACCGAGGCGCAGGAGTTGCTCAAATCTGAGAGGCGGCGCTCACAGCAACTGAACCTGCTGGAAGAGATCGGTCGGAATATTGCAGACAGTTTCGACGAGAAGGAGATCCTCCAACGGGCAATCGACGCCATCATCCAGCGTTTTGGGTATGCCCTCGCTTCGATCTCCGTCCTCATTTCGGAAGAGACTCTTGAGGTCAAGGTGATCGGCGGCACCAAGGATTTCGGATACAAGCCCGGATATCGGCAATCCATCCACGAAGGGATCATCGGTCATACCGCAACAACGCGAAAGACCTACATTGCAAATGACGTATCCAAAGATCCTTATTATTATTCTTCGCTAAGCACATCCGGTTCCGCCATCAGCACCCCCATCCTCAAGCAGGATGCGCTCTATGGCGTGTTGTACGTGGAAAGCCTCGAGCCAAACACCTTCGACAAAGTGGACATCAAAACCCTCGAAACGCTTGCCAGCCAGATCTCCGCTTCGCTGCACCGGGCGGCGTTATACGACGAAACCCAGCAGAACATCAACGTACTATCCACCCTTCAGAATATTTCCAAAGCCATATCCAGTTCACTGGACATGGGCATCATCGCTGAAAAAGTAGTGCATGGCTTGCAAGAGGCATTCGGATACACCCACGTCAGCATGTACCTATTGGAGGAAGATTACCTGCACCTCGCCGGAGAAGTGGGCTACCCCAAGGATATGGTCATCCCAAGAATCCATATCAGCCAGGGCGTCAGCGGAAGGAGCATCCGCACCAAAACCGTGCAATTCATTGAAGACACGGCTAGAGAAGATGTATTCCTGAAAGCCGACCATAACATCACCAGTGAGATCTGTGTCCCGCTTCTAAAAGAAGATAAAGTTCTGGGGATATTGAACATCGAAGCAAACAATAGCCGCAGGCTCAGCCACAGAGATGTGGACCTGCTGACCATCATTGCGAGTCCCATTGCCGTGGCAGTGGATAATGCCTACCTGCATGCGCAGATCAAAAGGCTCGCCACCATCGACGCCGTGACCGGGTTATCAAACCGGCACGTCTTCGAACAGACCCTCACCGCCGAAGTTGAACGTGCCCAGCGGAACAATTCCCATGTCTCGCTCATCATCTTCGATATTGATTCATTCAAGGAATACAACGACAAATGGGGGCATCCCGCCGGAGATGCGCGACTGAAAGCCATGGGAGACACGATCAAAAAATGCCTGCGAAAATACGACATCGCCGCGCGTTACGGCGGCGATGAGTTTGCGATCATCCTTTCCAATGCAGACGAGCAGGAGGCGCTTGCCTTCGCAAAGCGTCTCCACGAGGCTGCACAGGCTGGCACGGAAGAGCCACCGTGTGAGGGGTTGGGGATTCCCGGCTACACCCTCAGCATGGGCATCGCCACCTTCCCCGCCGATGCGGAGACACAGGCACAACTCTTGATCGCCGCCGACAACGCCGCGTTGCGGGCAAAACATCTCGGCAAGAATCGCATCCAACTGGCAAGAGACCTGAACCCATGAACCGGCTGGATCTCTTTCCCATCACCACCAAAGTGATTCAAGACCGTCTCACCATAGCAGGGGTCGACATCGCCACCCTTGCAGAGGAATATGAGACGCCGCTATATGTGTACGACCGGGCAACCCTGGATGCCGTAACCCAAGAATACAAGACCGCGCTCGCTTCTTTCTACCCGATGCCTTTTTCCATTACCTATGCCGGGAAATCGTTCCTGTGCAGAGCCATCGCACAATGGTCACAAACCCAAGGCTTGCTTGTGGACTGCACCGGCGAAGGCGAGATCGCCATCGCCAAGGCAGGCGGTGTGCCGCGCGAACAAATCCTTGTGCATGGGGTCAATAAATCGAACAATGATCTGAAAGCCGCTGCACAATATGCCGGGATTCTCGTCGTGGATAATCATAGCGAATTACGCCGAATTGCCAACATGCCAGTTATCGATCTCCCAACTCTCTGGCTGCGCCTGCTCCCCGGCGTGACCGTATCCACCCATCATGCCCACACCCAGACAGGGCATCATGCCAGCAAATTCGGCATGACCGCCGACGAAATTCGTACAGCAGCGGCATTCTGCAAGGAGAACAACCTCCCACTCAACGGCATTCATTTTCACCAGGGGTCAAACTTCCGCGACCCGGAGCCGCTGCTTCCCGCCATTGACCTGGCGCTTGACCTCGCCCAGGAGATCGGGTTTTCAAGCGAATGGCATTTTTGTCCCGGCGGCGGCTGGGGCGTGGCATATCATGAAGATGAGTTGCCGCATCCTTCGATTGAAAGTTATGTGTGCGGGATCGCCGAATCTATTCTCAGCGGCTGCCAGCAGCGCGGGCTGGATCTGCCGCATCTCCACCTTGAACCGGGTCGAAGCATATCGGCGCGGGCGGGTGTGGCAATATATCGTGTGGGTGCCATAAAGCGCAGGGGCGATAAGGTCTGGGTGTTGATCGACGGCGGCATGGCGGATAATCCGCGGCACGCGATGTATGGGGCAAAATATTCCTGTCTGGCTGTGACCGCTGTCGGCGGGGAAAGAAGCGAGGTCGTTTCGATCGCAGGACCATACTGCGAGTCGGGAGATGTCATCATCGAAGACCTGCCCATGCCGCATCTCAACGAAGGGGATCTGATCGCAGTTCCAATGAGCGGGGCGTATCACCTCAGCATGGCGTCGAACTATAACGGGGCGCGTAAACCCACGGTGCTCTGGCTGGAGGAGGGGCGGGCGAAGATCATCCAGCGCCGCGAAACACCGGGCGATCTATGTGCGCGAGACGAGAAACTATAGCCTGTCTTCGAGCAGGGCGATGAATTTTTCCACAATGCGGGGATCGAATTGAGTGCCCGAGTTCACAAGAATGTAATCGCGGGCTTTTTCTTTTGACCAGGCAGAGCGATACGGGCGGTCTGACGTCAACGCATCCCAAACATCCACCACCGAAAAGATCCGCGCCGCCAACGGGATCTGCTCTCCTTTCAACCCGCGCGGGTAGCCTGTGCCATCCCAGCGTTCATGGTGACAATAGGGAATATCGAGTGCAGAGCGCAGAAACGGAATGAACGAAAGCATTTCATGGGCGTATTCCGTGTGCATTTGCATGATACGCAGCTCGCGGGCGGTGAGAGGTCCGGGTTTGTGAAGGATGGAATCCGGGATTCCCATTTTGCCGATATCATGTAAGATCGCGCCGCGGCGGATCTGTGTCATGTCATTTTCGGGGATATTTAACAGGCGGGCAAGTTCGAGCGTCAATTCGGTCACGCGGCGGGTGTGCCCCTCTGTGAGTTCGTCGCGAAGTTCCAACGCGCGCGCCCAACCCGTCAGTGTGCTGTCATATGCCTGGGCAAGTTCATCTGCCTGCTGGTGCGTCTGTTCGTACAATTTGGCGCGCTGAATGGCGCTCCCCGCCATTTCAGCAATGGCGGTCAGCAGGCGGGTTTCAGTCTCGGTGAAGATGTGCTTCTTTTGCAAGCGGATGTGCAAAACCCCCACGACCTTCTCGCGCGAAAGCAGGGGCAGGGAAATCCCGCTGCGGGCAGATCGCAGGGTTTCCGCTTCCAATGGCAGAATGACCGCCAGCGGGTCGTTTTGCAGGTCTTCGGTGATGTAGATCTGACCGGTCTGCGCGACATGCCCGGTGATGCCTTTGTATGATACGTGCCGCAAGACCGCTTCTCCCCGGACCTTGATGTCTTCGCCCTGCTCGACAGAGTACCACCCCGGAGAGATCAGATTGCCCGTGGATTCCTCGAGCAGATAGACCGTCCCCAGATCGCCGCCGACGATGTTCACAGCATGGCGCACCACCAGCGGGATGATCTCGCTGACGCTGATCGCCGTCCGCAAAGCAGAGGACACGATCACAAGGGTTTGGAGTTCATCCGCCCGGCGCTTTAGGGTATCCTCCGCCTGTTTCCGCTCTGTAATATCCTGCAAGATCACGGTGTAGAATTTCTCATTGCCAAACCCATGCTGCGAAATGAACGCCTCCATGGGGAATTCCTCGCCTGTAATGCGCCTGCCATACAAAGAGTCGAGCCGTCCGTGAACCCGGCTGGACACGTTCGTCTCTCCAAACCTGGCTATATTCTCACGGTGATACGACCGGAAACGATCCGGGATAAAAACATCGATGGGTTTGCCAAGCGCGTAGTTTGCCGGGCATCCGAACGTTTTCTCCGCAAAGGGGTTGAATAGCACGATGCGCTGATCTTTATCGATGGTGATGATCGCATTCAAAGCCGTATTGATGATGCCTTCCAGCCGCGAACGGCTTTCCTCCAACGCCCGTTCTGCCTGTTTTCGTTCGGTGATATCGAGCGTACTGACAAGCACTCGCGAATATCCACCCGACCATTGCGGCAGCGTTAAGGAGACCAACACATCCCGCCGATTGCCTTTCAGCGTATGAAGAAACGTCTCATGCTCTAAATGCGTCACTCCTTCCGCCAGTGCAAGCACATCTTTCGCAAAGGCATCGTTCGGGTTTTCCTTGAGCACATCGCCCAGCGCCCCCATGAGTTCCGCTTTGTCACACGCTTCCATCATTTGTACAGCTGCGTTGTTTGCATCCATGATCTTGATCATCTTCGCCGCGCGCTTCAGAAAATCGGGATGCTCATCCAGATAACGCCTGAAATCCGTCACGCCCTGTTCCTTTAACCCCTCAATGGCGTTCATCAACTCGGAATAATCATCCTCCCAGATGGGGATGGAGGTTGTTTGAAAGATGGTGCGATACCTTTCCTCAGAATCCACCATGGCTTTTTCCGCGATCTTCCGTTCCGTGATGTCGCGATAGATCACAACGATCCCAGCAATGCGCGGGTCATGCAGGAGGTTGCGCCCGATGATCTCGAAGTGATGCCATCCGTCTTTTTTGTGCAACAAGCGATAGGTTACGCTTCGGACCGTACCGGGGTCTTTTACACCTTCCTGGAACACCTGCAATACCGCAGGAAGATCCTCCGGATGTATATATTGAAATGCGCTTTTTCCAACAACTTCTTCAGGCAAATACCCTGTAATTCGCTCTTCAGAAGGAGCCAAATAGCGGACGGTCCCATCCACTTCCAATATGGCAAACCCCTCGGCTGAGTTTTCGATCAACGCCCGGTAATATGCCTCACGCTCTTCCACTTGCGCATACAACCGCGCATTTTCAATCGCCACCGCGATCTGATCTGCCAATGCCCGCGCCAGTTCGATTTCTGCAGGATCAAATTCCCGCTTCACATCGGAGGTGTACACTTCCGCGATGCCCAGCAAATGTCCTCCTGCCGCCAGTGGGATCATCAAGTTGACCGCCTTTTCCGCCTCCAAAAGCAGGCTGACCTCCTTCGGGTCTGCCATCGGGTCGTCCGCCCGAACGACAACAGGCTGATTCGTCCGAAACACCTGACTCACGGTCGGGTAATCTTCCAGGGTATACAACACACCCTTATCAGAGCTTTCATCCACTTCGCCATCTGGAGGATACAAGGCAATCGTCTGAATGGAATTGGTGCGCGGGTCATACTCCGAGAGCGTACAATAATCTGCTTGCAGGATCCGCGCCAGGGACGTGGCTGCCACCTTAAGCACATCCTTCACCTCAAGGGTCGAAGAGACCGCCTTGGATACGCTCAACAACGCGGCGAGTTCGTTTTTGCGCTGGTTTGTTTCTATGAAAAGCTGGGTACTTTCGATGATGGCAGCCGCATGACTCGCCATCGCTTGCACCATCCGCACCTCCGCTTCGGTAAACTCGCGGCGATGACGGCTCTCCCAGATCTCCGCATCCCCAAATAATTGTCCATGAGCCATGATCGGTATAAAGAGCATGGACTGAACCCCATAATTGTCAAACTGGCGGCGCTCAGACTCCGTCAAGATCTCCGTATCCTTGTGGATGGTAATTGCCTTGCCTGCGATCACAGAACGCATGATCGTGATGTAATCTTTCACAGAATACACACGCCCCAGATCCGAGGTCCGCTCCAGGCCGGAGGCTTGCTCCGACCAGTATTCCGCCAACACCGACATGGTCCCTTGGGCTGCGTCGATGGAAAGGATATTTACGCTCGTGGCTTGCAGTGCCTCTGCCATATGCCTTGCCAGAGACTCGAGCAGCGATTTGGGTTCACCAATCCGTTCTGCCATTTCCTCTGCCGCTTCATAAAGACGGGACAACTCGAGCGCCTTGGAACGGGTCTCGTTCAAACTATGTTCGAAGGTTTGCAGCAAATAAGTGATGGATAGAAGCGCAGTCCCGCTGAGGGTCAGGAAGATGATCCCGCGAGTAAACCAGGCACTCAGTCTGGCGGGATCAACATGAAAGAGGGCTTGAAACTCTCCCGAAACCTGTAAATACCCCAAAACCAGCAGGGCGAGAAACGTACACCCGAAGGCAAACAGACTGTAGCGCAGGTCGAAGAAAACCGCAGTGAAAACAATGAACGCAAAGTACACGATCCATCCCTCCCCGCTGAACGAGGAGAGCGCCATGCCAAGCGTGCCAAGGACAAACAATGCGAACAGGAGCAGCCCCGCCCGCAGTTCATACTTCAGTTCCCTTTTAAAGGTGATGAAAACAAGCAGGGCAGTGGAGAGCAAATAGACGAAAAGGATCACCATGAGCAGCGATAAGGGATATGTACTCCCTCCGCCATTCCCCCAATATTTACCGACCATATCCTTCACCCCTATGGTAAGCGCCAATAGCCATAACAGAAATGCACCCCGCAACACTCCGCGTAGCAGACGCTCGCGCCAGGCGCGCAAAGATAAATCTGCATTCGTACCTGAAGTAAAAAACAAAGAAGAGAGTACGGTACGGCTCAAATTAATTGCCTGATCGATGATTGTACCAATTATAACCATCCGGAAATTTTAGTGACTTGCAGTTTCCTTAGAGTTTCAAAGCCAATCTCAGCGCAGCCTTCCCTGTGGGTTCTTGGAAAATATCAACCAGACCAGGTTGTGCAATAATACACAACAAAGAATATCTTTTTCATCTTCGCTTTTGGGGCTAACCATCTTTGCATTAACCCGCCTGCATGATTTCAATAGACTTTTCGCACTAGTACCCAAACAACATGAAGAAAGGGAAAAGCAGCGAATTTCAGCCGCTTTTCCCTTTCCAATTTTAAGTTGTTTGGGCACTAGACTCGCCATACTCACCCAACCTTACCTGCAAAATCATTTGACAGGTAGACAGGTCATCCCGTACACAGGTATACTTGCGCGCTATATAATGCCCTTGGTCACAATGAATACCCTCCCTTTACAAAAAAGTGACCATGATGGGCACATCATGATGAACCAGCCTTAATGTCTGCTTGTATCAACCCACGCCAAGGAGACCCCATGCAAGCGCAATCGCCAATCGTCAATCGCCAATCAACCATTGGAAACAAGATCCGCCTCTATCTGCCACTCATTAAATCCCTGCAAACCAGCCTGCTTTTGCTGACGGGTGTGGCAGGCTATCTTAGCGCGCACACACAAGTCAACTGGACTGACTTCGGTCAGATGCTGCCCAGCTTGTTCCTCGCCATCGCCGGTTCCACCATCCTCAACATGTGGTGGGATCAGGACATCGACGCGAAGATGAAGCGCACACACAAACGCCCGACCTCCGCCGGGCAGGTCACCCGTGACGAAGTCTTCCGCCTCGGGATGGCAGTTTCGGTCATCGGTATCGGTTGGGCGCTGATGGTCAATTGGCTGTATGGCATAGTCGTTTTCGCCGGTCTGTTCTTCGACGTAGTGGTGTACAGCATGTGGCTCAAGCGCCGCACCTGTTGGAGCATCGTTTGGGGCGGTATCAGCGGCGCCATGCCCATTCTCGCTGGGCGCGTGCTGGCAGTCGGACAGATCGACCTCATCGGGATTTTGCTCGCGTCTGCCGTATTATTCTGGATTCCCACGCACACACTGACCTTCAGCCTCAAATTCTTCGACGATTACCAAAACGCTGGCGTACCCACCTTCCCGTCCACTTATGGTGAAGCTGTGACCCGCTTTGCGATTGCGCTCTCCAGTGTCATTGCTGCGCTGACGATGGGACTCGCCGCCGTATGGATCGGCGTCACTGCCGGTGTACTGCGGGTCATCATTGTGTTGAGCGCAGGTCTGTTCTTCCTCGCCGTCACCACCGTCTTCCGCCCATCTGACCGTGTGAATTTTAGCTTGTTCAAATACGCATCCATGTACATGACGTTCGCAATGCTGCTGATCATCCCATAAATGAAAATCTCCTCACTCAACCGCATTCTTCTCTTTGCCACGGTCTTCCTTGCCGCCTACCAGATCGCCATCGGCATCGACCAGATGGACAACGTCCCCATCATCGCCTACACCATCGCATTCGGCGTGATATTAGTTGCGGGACTTTTACTCGTCATCCTCGGTTTTGAAGTTTTGGATGCACCCATCGTGGTCATCATCTCGACCATCATCCCGCTCAGCCTTGCGATGGGTCTTGTCTGGCAGCACCTCGCATCATTGCGGACCTCGTATCTGGTCTTCGCCATTGTAGGTTTTCTCGCCGTGACAGTGACCCGCTCGATCACCATGCAAAACAAACTGCCTGTGTTCGTCATCGCGATTGTGCATGGCATCTCCGGTATGACCATATTCCTGCTGCCGATCATCATCGCGGCAAAGGGAGAGGTCAGGCCGGGGTTTGCGATGGTCGGTATCGGCGGGGCATTGATCGGCATGGGTGGTTTGCTGCTCTCGTTCCTAAAAACAGGCAAGCCCATCCTGTCGAAAGATAGGATCATGAAGTTATTTCCCGCCTTGTTGTTTTTGACAACGGCGCTTTTTGTGGCAGGCTTTATGTACGGATAGTCAAATAGATTTTGAGGCATGCCATCAGTGTAGAAAAGGCGTGAGAAACCCGCACAGGTTTTCGGTCCATGAAAGAAGCGCCCCTTTTAATGCCGCGTAGTTCGTCTGTAAAAAATCATCCCCGTCTGGCTGACGGGGATGTCTGTTCTATTTTTCCAAATTATCGGGGATGCCCGAAGATGCTTTTCGCATCTGGTCTTCCTGCACCATGCGGATGCCATTGCTGACCTGGTTGCTCATCTTGGCGATCTGGTCTTGCAATTGCATGAGCGTGTCGAGGACGTAGTTATCCGCATCGACGCGCACGCCTTCGGCTTCAGCGCGTGCCTGCGCGAGGATCTGTTCGGCGCGACGCTGTGCCTCCTGCACGATCATGTCCTTTTGAACCAGCTGGTCGGCTTTGTCGCGGGCGATCTGGAGGGTTCGGTTGGCTTCTTCCTGCGCCTGCGCCATGACCCGGTCACGCTGCGCCACGACCTGCTGCGCCTTCTTCACTTCCTCAGGGATGGCGATGCGCATCTGGTCGATCAACTCCAGCATCTTGTCCTCATCCACGACGACATTATGCGTGAAGGGCACTGCCTTCGCATCGTTGAAAAGTTCTTCGAGACGGTCGATCAACTGTAGAATGTCCATTGGCTACTCACAAGGAAAGCGTTTTGTTAATCTTATTAATTCTAGCACATTAATCGCGCAACGCATTCGGCAGGGACTGCTCCCCCATTTGGGCGACCTTTTCTTTGAGAGCGCGTTCAACATGCAACGGAACCATGCTGGAGACATCGCCGTTCAGCATGGCGATCTCTCGCACAGTGGACGATGAAAGGAAGGTGTGCTGCTCGGCAGTGATAAGCGCCACGGTTTCGACATGGTCTCCGGCAAGTCGTTGATTCGCCAATGCCATGCGAAACTCGAATTCAAAATCGGAGAAGACACGCAACCCGCGCACGATGACCTGCGCGTCGATCTGCTTGGCAAATTCGATCGTCAATCCGCTGTAGCCGGTGACCTTGATCTTCGGGTTGTTCTTAAAAGCTTCGTTGACCAATGCCATGCGCTCTTCAGGGGAAAACATCAGGTTCTTCAAAGGCTTATCATAGACCGCCATGACAACTTCATCGAAAAGTTTCGAGGCGCGATTGGCAATGTCCATGTGACCGTAGTGGATGGGGTCGAAGGTTCCGGGGAATAGTGCTCTAACCATGTTTCTCCAATTTTATATAGAGGCGACGTATGCGCCGCCCCTACCGATTTACGATACGTCGCTAGCGGTCCCCTTCCAGAAGCGTTCGAAGGCTTCTGCCAGAAGTGCGTGCTCAGGTAGGGATAAATATGGGTCGCGCTCAAAGAGGGCTTTCGCCTGTTCGCGGGCTTTTTCGATCAGTTTTACATCGGTAATGCTCGCCATCTTCAAGGACGAGGCAAAACCTGCCTGACGTGTGCCGAGGAATTCACCCGGTCCGCGCAGTTTGAGGTCGAGGTCGGCAAGTTCGAAGCCGTTGTTGGTGGTCGCCATCGCTTGCAGTCGGTCGTTCTCGGTTGCATCTTCGTGCGTGGGGATCAGCAGACAGGTCGAAGCCACAGAGCCGCGTCCGACACGTCCGCGTAACTGATGCAGCTGTGCCAAGCCAAAGCGATCTGCACCTTCGATCAACATCAATGTCGAATTGGGCACGTCCACGCCGACTTCGATGACTGTGGTCGAAACGAGGATGTCAAATTCCTTGTCGCGGAACTTTAGCATAACCTCGTCTTTTTCGGCGGGTCGCATACGCCCGTGCAGCAAACCGAGTTTCAGATCAGGAAAGACCTGATTGGACAGCGTCTCGAAATCATCCACCGCTGCGCGAACGTTGATCTTCTCACTCTCATCGATCAGCGGATAGACGATGAATGCCTGATTGCCGTTGTGCACCTGCGCACGGATCATTGTGTAGGCACGTTCACGCTCCTGCGGACGCAGCACATACGTCGCAATGGGCTGCCTGCCAACCGGCATCATGTCCATCACCGAGATGTCGAGGTCACCGAACATGGTCAACGCCAGCGAGCGCGGAATGGGCGTCGCCGTCATGACCAACAGATGCGGGTTCGTGCCTTTGCTGCGCAATTCGGCGCGCTGTTCCACGCCGAAGCGATGCTGTTCATCAATGACGACGAACTGCAAATCCTTGAACTGCACATCCGGTTCGATGACCGCGTGCGTGCCGATGACGATCTTGATCGAGCCATCTGCCAAACCGACACGGACCGCTTCTTTCTCCGCCTCGGATGTGTTCCCCACCAGCAAGCGGATCTCGTCTGGTTGCAAGAATCCCTTTTCGCCGGTGAGCAAATTTCTAAAATTGCGGAAGTGCTGTTCCGCCAAAATGGACGTGGGCGCCATAACGGCTGCCTGCGCCTCATTCGAGACGACCATGCTCACGCCCAAGGCAGCCACCACCGTCTTGCCGGAGCCAACATCACCTTGAATGAGTCGGTTCATCGGTTTGCCCGAATCCAGATCCTTGCGGATGTCGTTCAGCGATTCTTGTTGGGCAGGCGTCAGGGTAAAGGGCAAACTTTCCAAACGCGCACCCAGCCACTCGTCTGCGACAGTGAAGCGACGACCTTCCACCGACTGCCAATCACGCTTCTGGCGCAGCACTCCCATTTGCAGGTAAAAGATCTCGTCGAAGGCGAGACGCTCTCGCGCCAGTTTGAGGCGATCCTGCGAATCAGGGAAATGAACTTGCGTCAGCGCTTCGCCCAACGAAACCAGTCGCGCCTCGCGCTTGATGGTGTCGGGCAGGGCATCCACCACGGCAGGCGCCCAGTACGTGACAACCTGCTTCATTTGGTTGCGCAGCCATTTCTGCGTGATGCGTTCGGTCAGCGAATAGATCGGCACGATACGATTGGTGTGCAGGTTTTCCATCTCCACACTTTCCCAATCGGGACTGTTCATCACGATCCGCCCCAGGTATTGATCGATCTTGCCGGAGACGGAGATCGCCTCGCCTTGCTTGAAGCGGTTCATCAACCACGGCTGATTGAAGAATGAAATCCGCAGTGAACCCGTGCCATCACTGATGACGACTTCGATGATGTTCTGCTTTCCGTTGCGAATCGGTCGGTTGTGAATGCTTTGGATCGTGCCTAACACTGTCACCACATCGTTATACATCAACGACTGGATCGGTTTAAGCAGCGTGTAATCTTCGTAACGACGCGGGAAGTTGTACAGCATATCGCCAAGCGTTTGCATACCCAGCTTCGCCAGCGACTCGGCATTCTTTGGTCCCACACCCTGCAACACGGTCAACTCCGCGCCAAGGGCGGCAGGCGTTTGGCTGTGTTTGGCGCTGGTCGCAGATTCAAAGCGTTGCGGAGCCTGTCTCTGTTTTTGCTGTTGTTGGGAATGTTGACGCTGCGGATTTTGACTCTGCGGTGGAGCGGACTCAGATGCTTCGGCCTTCCCCTGCCCATTCTCATCGCTTCGCTGCGGACGGGAGGGCTGGTCCTGTTTCTGAGGCTGAGTCTGCGCTTTGGGCTTTTGACCCGCTTCGGGGTAGGTTTCTCCGATGCGTTTCCACAATCCCTTGAGCGATTCTGCACGCCCTTCCGGGCTGAGTTTCTCGTACGAACGCAGACGCGCCACCACGGCTTGGATCACTTCTTCAGTGACATTATCTGCGCGGGCTTCCCCTTCCCAATAGTCGAGCATTTTGGCGAGTCCGCCGATGATGGCGGTATTTTGATATTTGTTTTCGTGTTCGAGTCGAAAGAATTTGCGTAGTTTTTCCAAAGACGGTTGCATAATAGTCCATTTTATCATGGGCGCAACCAAATCCCCCGGATGGCGAATAATCCTGAAATGAGACCTTCAGCTGAATGCCAGCCACGGACGCTGGTCAAATTATGGCTTTCTCACCGCCGCAAAGCCAATGCAGTTCGGTCCCAAATGTGTGCCGATCACGGCGGTCACATTGACGAACAAGACATCTCTGGGCACAGACATGCGTGTTTTCTCCTGCATCATACGTTCCAGCAAATGACGGGCACGCGCTTCGGCGTTGGTGTGCAAGATCGCAAGGCGGCTCATCTCCCCCGCCTCGACCAATCTACTATAAATAAATTCATCTGCCTGGCTGGTGGTGCGATTGATCGCCATCGGTTTGACTTCACCATCGCGCAATTCAACCACCGGCTTGATGGAAAGCATCCCACCGATGTTGGCAACCACGCCGGGGATTCGCCCGCTGCGTTTGAGATATTCCATCGTATCCAGGGCGGCGAAAACCTTCGAGGTCTGTTGTGTCAACTCAACGGTTTCCAAGGCTGCTTTTACACCAAGGTCTGCGGCTTCCGCAGCGGCAAGCACTTGAAAGCCAATACCCATTGAGAGAGAGCCACTGTCTACGCAGGTGACTTTGCCGGGGAATTCCTGCGCGGCGCGGCGAGCCACATTGACCACGCCGGAGAGTTTGCCCGATACGTGAATGGACAGGATATGGTCGCAGCCGGAATCCAGCAGTGACTGATAGGGCGCAAGAAAATCTCCAATGGACGGGGCTGCCGTCGTTGCCGGGGTTTGAAGCGAAGGCAGGCGTGTGTAGAACTCTTCGCGCGAGATGCCGATCCCATCCTTGTATTCTTTTCCATCCAAGATCAAGAGAGTGGGCACAACTTGAATTTCGTGCTGTTCAACGAGATAGGCGGGCAGGTCGGC
>ERZ761609.823-NODE-823-length-32644-cov-20.475682_pt1 | contig 32644 bp, 31 predicted proteins | sample MGYA00511163_ERZ761609 | MGnify/ENA primary metagenome ERZ761609 (study PRJEB28899, sample SAMN02445070) | bioreactor sludge metagenome | biome: EBPR sludge | place: Australia: Brisbane, Thorneside Wastewater Treatment Plant | collected 2011-12-16 ...
GTCGTCCTGCTGCTGCACGAAGCCGATGGTTGCCATGGGAAGGTTCTCCTCGTTCGCGGGCGGGACCGTCCCGCCTCGACGGGGAGCGCGGTCGGCACCGGCCAGGAAGCCGGCGGTCGCCCGCAGGGCCGCAACGTGAGTGGAGGAGTGCCCCCGGCACTCGACGGCCGGCGGGCTGGTGCCAGCGAATCGCCCAAAGGAGAGGCGGCGAGGGGACGGCTGGACCGAGGAGGAGTATCACCGCGACCTCGACGTGCGACGCAGAGAGCGACGGCTTTTCGCCAGCCGCGACATCCGGTCGAGGACCTGCCAGGGGCGAGGCATCCCCATTCCCGGTCCTCAAGGCCAATGGCCGCCGGGAACACTTGATATTCCATGCAAGGAATGTCATCCTTCTTCATGGATTAAGAGGGACGTCGCATGTGGGACGTGGAGGCAGTCGACGCCTTCCAGGACTGGTGGCGTACCCTGACCGAACAGGAACAGGATGACGTGACGGCGGCGGTCGAATTGCTCGCTGAGCGCGGGCCGAGACTGCCCTTTCCGTATTCCTCCGGCATCGGAGGCTCGAGATATTCGCACATGCGCGAGCTGCGCATTCAATCGCACGGCGATCCGATCCGCGTGTTCTACGCCTTCGACCCGCGCCGCGTGGCCGTTCTCCTGATCGGCGGGATCAAGACCGGCAAGGATAAGCGCTTCTACAAGGAGTTCGTCCCCAGGGCGGACAAGCTCTACGCCGAGCACCTCAAGACGCTGGAGACGTGAGCCATGGCCAGGAAGTTCTCGGAGCTGACGCAGGACTTTTCGTCCGAGCGCCGCGAGCGTATCGAGACGAAGAAGGCCGCCCTGCGCGAGGACATGGAGCTGGCCGAGCTGCGCCAGGCGCTCTCGCTCACCCAGTCCACCCTCGCCGACGCTCTCGGCGTTCAGCAGGCGGAGATCTCCAAGATCGAGAACAGGACCGACGTCTTCGTCAGCACCTTGCGCCGCTTCATCCAGGCGATGGGCGGCGAGCTCGAGATCCGCGCCGTCTTCCCCGACCGGTCGGTGACGATCCGGAAGTTCTCGTCTTTGGCTCAGGAGAAAGCCGGGGCTGAAGGTTAGACCGCGTTTTTCGCCGAAGTCATCGAGCTGGCGGAACCATGCTGGTCTGCCGGCCGGGGAACGGGACAGCGGCCGACAACGCTGTCAGGCGATCGCCCGGTACCCTCGCCGTTCCTTTTCGCGGCCGAGCTTGCGGCCCGCGGCTTCGGCCTGGCTTGCGCTTTCGAACCACTCGAGCCGCACCGTTCCGGGCGAGCCGATCCGGCCCCACTCGCGGATCAGTGTCCACTCGCCGAACAGGGTCGGCGCGACGTGCAGGGCATAGAAGCGGAGCATGCGCTGCTTTGGCTCGACCTTCTCCAGATAGGCGATCATCATCCGCCTTTCTCCATGACGGTGCTGCGGCTTGATATTATGGCACGACGCCGAGCCGTGTGGCGGCTTGGCGCGACCCGTCTTGCCCTCAGGTCTTGGCGGCGTAGCGTGCCCTGAGTTCGGCAAAAACCTGTTCGGCCGGCATGTCCAGACCGGGACGGCTGGAGAGGAGAAGCATCACCGTGACCTCAACGTGCGTCGCAGAGCGCCACAACGAGCAACGATGAGCGTGCTCGGGTCTGTGGACCACGGGTAAGCGCCCAATCGAGGTTCAGGGTGACCTGGGCCAGGAACTCGGCCTGGCGTCGTTCAGGCGTCGACGCTCTTGAGCGCTGCGGCATAAGCGCCGGGGACGAGGCTGCTGAGGAACCCGAGGTCTGGATGCGAGACGGTGCCGACCAGCGAGGCCCGATCGAGCAGGCGGTTCCCCTGCTCGCAGCTCGTCTCCGGCACGAGGGTACAGCTGTGGCACGCCGCCACATTGCCCGACTCCGGAGCGCGACCGCTGCCCTCCATGCAGACGGGATCGTTCGAGCACCAGGTGGCCCTGCGCAGAGCCTCGCTGATGATCAGGGACAGCCGGCCTGGCTTGCCCTGGGCCACCAGGCCGCCGAGCGTGCCGTCGGCGTCGCCCGAGGCCGTATAGATCAGCACTCCGTTCATCGGTCGGTCAGGATGGCGAAGATCGACATAGAGGCGCTCGCGCAGGGAGGAGGAGCCATAGCCGCACGTGAACGTAAGCTCCTTGATCAGGGCATGCGCAAACGTGTGCAGGAAGACCAGACGAGGGTGAGCGCCCGCAGGCGCCTGGCCGCGGTTCGCGCGCACCGCGTCCAGCCGGCTGAGGGCCGCCCCAAGGCGGCTGGCGACATCTGCTCGTGCAGCCCAGTCGCGGAGCATGTCGTTCCGGAACTCGATGAATACGCCTTCGCCATAGACATCGAGACCCGGAAGCCAGCCTAGATCCCGGCCACGCGCGAGCGCCTGAACCTCCGGTTCGTCCGGATCCGACCGCGGCTCCAGGCGGGAGAAGCCGCAAAGCACGCGCGTCTCGCGGAGACGTCTGACGAGGCCTACGCCTGTGATGTACCGGCTGAGGCTGCCGTACTGCTCGCCGTCCACCCAGTCGTTGACGAGCAGCGACGTTGCGACGCCCGTTGAGCGGCAGAGCAGGGCGTATTCCTGCTGTCTGAACTGCTCTTCCGTCAGGGTCTCCCGGTCTCCTGGCTGGGGCTCCCTGAGCTTCTGCTGGGCCAGGGCATGGAGGCGATCCGGATCGACCCGCATGAGCTTTGCGATCATCGCCGAGTGGCGGGGATCGATGCGCCCGTTCTCAAGGGCCGAGGTGAGCTGATTCCAGACATCTTCGCGGTCGAGCAGCGCGAGAATCGTAGTATCGGCACCGCTTTGCTCGTCAGGGATGTAGATCGAGCTGACAATCACGGGAAAGTACACGTTGGAGGCGCCCCGCTGGACGCCTTTGAGCTCAAGGCCGCAGTTCGTGCTCTCCTCGCCGAACCAGGGCCGGCTTCCAGTGCAGTCGACTCCGGCGCTGTGCAGCACCTTGGGCTGCACCGCCCCCGCGAGGCTTCGGCTTCGTCCACATCGTTCACATGAGATGTAAATGCCGGCGAGGCCGGCGGATGAACGGCCAGCCTTGAAGAACATGCTCGCGCTGGCGTCGTCGGCGCAGGAGCATCGGATCCACTGCCGGAACGGGAAGTCCTGGATGTGCCCGTGATCGCAGGCCGCGACGATCCGGACGGGGATCATGCGCCGGGGGCGGTCCCGCTTGCACGCTTCGCAGCGGGGCTGATCCTGGAAGAAGGTCGCCTTCCGCATCCGGAAGCAGAAGGGGCAGTAGTGCCACCGGGGGAACCTCACGTACGGAATGCGGCGGCGATACCCATCCTCGCCCTCGTGTTCCGGCGGGCGGACGAAGTACTGCTTCCCGAGGCGGCGCTGGAGGCGGGGTTCCTCAAGCATCAGGTAGCGGGGAATGTCGGATGCCTGCCCGAACCACTCGTCAAGGCCGGCGCACATCAGGGACTCGTCGCCCCTGAAGTCGCTGATCGCGCCCACACCGAAAGGGCTGATCAGCTGAGACCGGCGGACCGGCCTTGGCTTTGCGGTCTTCTTCTGCTGCCTCGCCCTGCTGGCCACGGTTACGTTTCCTGGTCGAAGTAGGCGTTGAGAAGGCGAGCTTCGCATTCTGCGTCGACGTTTCGCATCGACGAGGGTGTCGGGCGGGGGATCGTGTCCTCGCCGTCGCCCCAGATCCGGCCCGCGGGGATCATCAGTGGTCGGCCTGGATCGGGGTGTGGAGAGAAGTCCCCGTACCGTTCGGGGTTCTTGCGCGACCAGCTGTCGAAGAAGTCGTCGAGAACCGCCCGCGCGCGCTCCTGCTCGTCCGGAGCGACGCGCGCCACCCTCGACAGGATCACGTCCGTGACCTCGGCCCTGAGATCTGGCGGCGGCCCTCCCGCGGGGCTGGCCCGGCGGGACGGGTCAAGGCATCGGATCAGGGCGACCGCCAGCGCGTGAATGGCGCGCTCGCACACGGGGAGCGAGAACGGCGTGACGCTTGTCGGCTCCACGAACCGGTAGATGCTTTCATGAAACTGCCGGAAGCTTTCGAAATGGGAGCGGTCCCGCGGCTTGAACGGATTGTAGTTTGTCACCACCAGGCCGGGCTTCCCCAGGTCGCGGCCGACCCGGCTGGAAGCCTGGATGTATTCGGACGCTCCCTTGGGCTGACCGACGATCATCATCAGGCTGAGCCGCGGGACGTCCAGTCCGACCTGGATCATGTTCGTTGCGAAGCAGACGTCGACCGCTGTCGTATCGGGAAGACCGGTGAACAGGCGCTCGAGAATCTCGGGTATCTGGGCGCTCGGCACCCGACTGGTGAGTTCGACGTCGTGGTTGATGAACCGCCGCAGATCGACATCCTGCCCACGGCTGTCGCTTATGCCCGTGCGCTGCCAGATCCAGTTCAGGTACTCACGTATGTCCGCCTGGATGAGGGTCGAGGCCCGCCCGAGTTCCCGCAGGCTGTTGAAGTAGGTCACAAGGGTCCAGTAGGGGTCGAGGTCATCCGGCGCCGCGACGCCTCGCAGACTCGCCGGTGACTGAAGAAGCGCTGCCGTCACCCTGATCTGGGCGACGACGTGCGAGGAGAGCCCGGACGCAAGCACGCCGACGTAGGTCCTCCCGGGCAGGTCCGGGCGCTCGACGCCAAAGAACGAGTCCCCCGCGCGCAAGGCCTGAGGCGGAAAAAGCCGTGCGGGACGGGCATACAGAGCTTCCACCTGAGCTTCGGCACGGGCAATGGTGGCCGTCGAGGCGACGATCTTTGGCCGGATCCGCCCGGTTCCGGATCGGCGGGTGGAAAGTGCGTCGATCAGGGTCTCATAGTGCCCCACCATCGAGCCGAGCGGACCTGAGATGAGGTGGAGTTCGTCCTGGATGATCAGGTCCGGCGGGGCGACGCCGCAATCGACCCCGAAAAGTCTGCGGGTCTCCGGATTCCAGGGCAGCATGGCGAACTTGTCGACCGTTCCGATCACAAGCGTCGGCAGCCGTCGGTAAATTCGATCATCGACGACTTCGAGCGGCAGGCCGCGCGAGTCATTGAAAGGGCAGCCGGGGTCTTCGCAGACGAGCTGAACCGAGCGGACCGGATCGCGGGTGCGGGCGTAGCCGAAAACGCGGCTGGTCCGGTCGTAGGTCCTTCGGCCCATCTCCACGCCGCACCAGGGGCAGGCGAGCACCACGAAAGGGTTCTGTCCCTCGCCGTTCTCAAGTTCATTCAGCCTGGTGACAGCGTCGGCATCGCTGTTGGGCGTGACGTTGGACCCAAGCCACAGCCCGATGCTGAAAGGCTCGCCGCCGAGTTCCGCCGGGCGTTCGCGTCGCAGGAGTTCCAGGGCGCAGATCAGCGATGATGCGCGCTGAAACTGCTGAGCGGTCAGAAGCCGGAGGGTGTAGCGCATCAGCACGCTGACGCCGGCGTTCCGGGGATCCAGAAGCCTGCGGTGGAGCAGGACCCAGGCCGCGAGTCCCAGGTATGCCTCCGTCTTTCCGCCACCTGTTGGAAACCAGATCACATCGACAAGGTCGCGTTCGTCGTCATCCGGTTCGATGAAGGAGCGGATGTTCATGAGGATGAACGCGAGCTGGAAAGGGCGCCAGCTCACAGACGGAAGGTACTCCGGTGTCACGAATGGTCGCTCGGGTCCCGGCCCGTTGCCCGTGGGGACCCAGGCCCGCCGCTTTTCCTTCTCAGCGGAAAGGGCGTAGTGGGACCGCTGCTGAACCATTGCCCGGTTCATCCACCTGAACGCTGCCAAGGCTTGGGGATGCGAACGCAGCGCGCTTATGCCCTGGACGATCCGGCGATGGCTTTCTCCGCAGCGTTTCAGGTGGTCGCGCGCCGTCGCGAGCAACTCCTTGCTCAGGCCGCCTGCTTCCGCCTCGTCTTGCTGTTCCGCGATCCAGCGCTTGTAGGCAGCTGCCAGCCGCTCGCACGACGAAAAAAGATCGGCGTCCGTGGCCGTTGCAAGGCCGAGCATCGAGAGGTTAACCCCGGGCAGGGCATCGCGCGCGATGATCGGATGCTGCGTGAAACAGGGGAGGGTGTCGCTCCTCACCTCCTCCACGTGCCCGTCCCCGGCGGCCGTCCAGTCGGCAGCGCACCCGTGCCCAACGGCATATGCCGGCCGATGGCGGTAGAGCAGCTGAAGGGACCGCTCTTCAGGATCCATTTCTGCGTCGGGCCGGCCTGGATAGGGCAGGATATGGCTGTCTCCCAAAGGTCGCGCCCGGAGCTCGCACTGGAACAGGCAGTGGGTGTCGTCGGTTGCCGCTGACTGGCGGCCGTTCAGAAGGGTCAGCGTGATCAGGCGCGCTCCGTCCTGCCACGGGCGGTCGACGATCAGCAGCCTGGGACCAGAGCCGCCGCCGAGCGCGATTGCCTGCTGACAGACCGTCGGATGGCTGGGTGAGCGATGTTCCACCCGCTCCTGGTGAGGCGTGCGGAACCAGAGCTCGGCGGTGGGATCGTTCGATCCGACCCATTCCGGAAGAGTCCGAGGCTGGTAGTCGGCCCATCTGGCCTCGATTGCGACACCGTCGATCAGGTGGCCCAGAAAGCTGATCCCCAGGCTGCTCGGGACGAATGAGTTGTGGATGGGTGGATCGTCATCGTCGTCCGCTTCCTTGTCGGCGCCGCCAGCTCCGGCGGGGCCATCCTCAACATCATCTGCCGGCGCAAGATCGGGGTCAGGCCCGTCTGCACCGCTGTCGACAAGTCCTGAGTAGGTAAGGCCGCTGGGGAACAGGATGCCGGCCCCGTAGCGGGTCCTCGGCCGGTCCTGGGGCCTGAGGATCTCTTCACCGTTCAGGGGCGAGCCTGGGCCGGCCCACTGAACGGCGGGCGGTCCGGGGTCCGGGCCAACGATCTCGCGACGCAGCCCCTCGATCAGGGTTTTTTGGACCTCAAGAGTCGAAGGTCTTGCCATCAGGAGACGAGTTCCTCGTCCTCAGCCCTGGAGAAGAAATTTTCGCGCGAGATCATGGGGAGATCGGTCTTGCTTCCCCGCGCCATCAGCTTCCTCCGCCAGGACTCTGACTCCCACTGGATGCGGTTGACCTGACCAGCCGGCCAGTCCGCATGCGCCTCCAGCCCCTCAACCCCGAGCAGCCATACGGTCCCGAGGCTCAGCTCGAAGGGTGTCTCGTGTTCGGAGTGTTCCAGCACCGACTGGCCGCACTCTGCGAGAAGCAGGGACGTCAGGCGGAAGCCGGCTTCGAGATGGAGGCCGCGCACGGTATGAATGGCCGCCGCGCAGGCCTTCCATCCTGGAGCATGAGGATCCTCCGCAAGCGCTTCGGCGATCAGCGGCAGCGCCATGTCCGGATCACTTGGTCCGATCGGACCGTCTGCGGACAGCCAATATCGGATCGTCGGCAGACCGCGATCCAGGCCCCATTCCGCAAGCCTCTCGCGGAGCTCTTCAGGGCGGAGGCCTGACCGCCGGAGCGTGTGGCGCCAGAGCGCGGCCTCTGTCCTGAGCGTCGCATACCGTTCGCGCCCGGCGATCTCTTCGGCCGTTTCCCGGACGATGTCCTTCTCGCCGCCCTCACGGATCAGCAAAAGGTCCCCGACCTGAAGGTTGCGACCGAGAATGCTGATGATCCGCGTTGTCTGGTCGGCGCTGTCATGGACCCGGGCAAAGCCGTGATCATCGGTGACAGCCATCCAGGACCGGCCGGCGAAGCGGCAGAAGCGCGCGGGCCTCACAGGGTCGCCAGGGCGTGATGCCGGAGGTTGGCGTGCAGGTCGGGCAACCGCCGCCATCGGCTCCGGCGGTTCGGGAGGCGCGGCGGCCGAAGGAAGCCATCCGGCACGGTAGGCGTCCAGTCGAGGAAACCTGAGAAGAGCCTCCCCGGCCGGCCTCAGCTGTGCGATGAGACGGGAGCGCGCGTCAAGGCGACGCTCATAGACCTCGACCTCATGGCGATAGCCCAGGAACAGGAGATTGCGTGCGGGCCAGGGATCGACCAGCCGCGTGAAGGCCTCGCGGCGCATCATCGAGACCACATTGACGCGCTCGATGTCCGGAAGCTTGACCAGCTCCGTTGGCGTGACGCACGCAACGGGAACCCCGACCCCCTTGAGAAACGCTTCGATGGTTCGGGCGGTCTGACCGTGGCCAGCCACGAAGACCTGCCTGTACGCGGAGTCGGCTGCGGCGCTTGCGAGCCGGAGCAGGCACTCCCCCTTGGGCGTTATCGCCAGATCGCGGGTCCGCTCTGCGAATGAACGGACGGCCACGGTCACTTCCATCGCCGCGGCGCCCGCTGCTTCGCCCGCGACCGAAACTAGTCTCCTGCGTCGGTCGCTGATCGCCGCGCACGTGTCATGCAGGTCCTGAAGATCCTCGAGGCATGGTGCGGCGAGCCAGTCCGAGGCTTCAAAAAAGATCTCTCTCAGGCGGCAGTCACATTCCGCGACATCATCATCAACGTCGATGTGGGCGGCCGCAGCCCGGCCGAATGCATCGAGCGCGACGAAGCCTGTCTCCAGTTCAGGGCACCTCTCGGCAAGCATTCCCGGCCGACGTTGCGCCCAGGCGGCTGCGGCCGTCATTCGGTCGAGGGGCGCAATGCCGGTCCGCTGGGCGCCCAGTGCAGCCGATTCGCTGAGGTCGACCACGGTCCAACCAGCGGATTGACGCGCTTTGAACGGCTCACGCAGGCGCCCAGGTGCGAGCACAAGAAGGTGATGTCTCTCCGCGATGGACTCCACGCTTGTCCGGTCGGCAAGAGCGTCATCGGCATAAGTGGAAATGATCACCAGGGAGCATTGATCGACGGAGTCAGCAAGCCGGCGGGCGCTGACGTGATCGCGGGCGACCGCGATGAGCGGACAGCCGCTCGCGCCTGAAGGACTCAGGACGTGGAGGCTCCCATCCTCGTCGACCTCGCCCCACGTGAGCCCCATGTCGACCGCGCGGGCAGTCTCGCCCGCAGTCCCTGCAAAGCCGAGTTCACGTTCAAGCGCAGCCCTGAACCCGGTGCGGCTTCCAACCAAAACGACTGCGGTCCGCGTGAGCGCCGCGTTCCCGCCCGCATGAGTCCCCGAGAAACCATCCCACAGGGTTGGAGAGAGGGGTGACCAGGCCTGCCGATCTGTAGAGCCCAAAGGGCGCTTGCGGGTTGTGGGCTGGAGCCTGCCGGCGTCCCTCATGGGCGCCCACATGCGGCCGGAGGAACGAAAATTCTTCACATCGAGAAGACGGAGCCAGAACCCGCCATTCTCCAGACCGTCAAATTCATAGACGCCTTCGTCAGGCAGGACCCTGACCCGGCTGCCCTTGGCAATCCCCTGGATCAGCTCCTCTGGAGCGCGGCAGGCCGCCGGTGCGAGCGCGCGCGCGCAGAGAAGGCTGACGAGTTCACCTGCCCGCTGGGTGTCCGGGAGGAGCACGACAGCCGGCGTTTGCCGCGCATTTTGGGCAATTTCGCAGAGCGTATCGGCATAGTCTGGAAGCGGACATGCTGGCGAGCCAGGCAGTCCTATCGCAATAGATGAAGGTGTAGTGCCCCCCGATCCCGCCTTTTTCACACCACCAGCTCCCCCCGTCGCCGTTGCCGCTGCGGTAGAACGACTGACGAGGATGCCCCAAGCGGCAGATGTCGAGCACGGCGGGGACGTCCACGTGGAACCCGAGCGGACCTTGCCAGGGTAAACGCCTCGCCTTTATCAGTCTGTGATTGTCATCATTGCCCCGCAGACGTGCACCGTCTCATTACCAGGGCGCTGCCCTGGCTGTCACCCGTTCGTCATCAGCTTGCCGGTTCCGGCGGCACGGCGATTTGATGTTTCAGCTCAGCGGACCGCACCTTGGGATCGGGCGAAATCAGAAACCTCGCGGCGGCCGCGGCCAGCTCCCCAGGCGGCAAGCCCGCGGTGCCACGCATCGCGCATTCCCAGACGGTCAGAACCCGCCAACCCTGGGCGACGAGCGCGTCAAGCGTTCGCCGGTCCCGTTCCACGTTGCCGGCAATCTTGGCCTGCCAGAACTCCGCATTGCCCTTGGGCCATCTGAACAGGTGGCAGTCGTGGCCGTGCCAGAAGCAGCCATGGACGAACACCACGGCGCGCCAGCGCGGGAAAACCATGTCCGGCCGTCCCGAGATGTCGCGCGGGTGCAGCCGGTAGCGGAAGCCAAGGCGAAACAGCGCCTTTCTCAGGGTCACTTCCGGCTTCGTGTTGCGCCCGCCAATGCGGGCCATGAGCCGGCTGCGGGCCTCGGCTGACATGATGTCGGTGCGGCCGGGATCCGGATCGGTCATGCGGTGGCGTCCACGACAAGGGCATCAAGAGCCGCGTCGACCTCGGCGTCGGACATGCCCGGCCGAAGGGTGAGGGCACCGAACCGGAAAGCAGCGCGGTAGCCGGGATGGAACAGCCGGCCGGGAAGGCCGGCGTCCCGCCACTCATCCGGAAGGAAGGGCAGGTGGGGGCTCAGAAGATAGGCCGCCCGAACGATGCCGCGGATTTGCCCACCGTGATCGTCCTCCACCAGGGCGTCGCGGTACATGTGAATGGATGCGAGCGCATCATTCAGGGCGGTGTCGATGCGGTATTTCGCGTCCAGGATGATGAGCGGCCAACCCCCTTCGGGCGGCCCCGAGAGCACAAGATCGGGCCGCATGGACCGGCTGTAGGAGCCTCGCCCCGACGCCTCAAGCCAGAATTCGCGGAAGGTGAGCTGGAAGGAAAGCGCGAAGCCGGATGCCAGCGGCACCGTAACCGGCCCCGGGGACAGGATCACGGTGCCGCGGGCCGTGCCGCCACCAAACAGGGCGGACAGGGTGCCGGGATCGGCGCCGTGCCGGCGCACGGCGGAGCGCAGCAACCGGAGAAAGCACCAGAGTTCGTAAAGCTCGAAGGTCCGTGCCAGCGGCATCTGAAGGAAGTCACCGAACACCCCGGCGATGCCAAGCGAGAACTCCCGGTGCAGGCGGAAGAACGTCCGGTAAGCCGGGACGTTCCGATAGACCGAAGTCAGCAGGACATGCCCCGGCCGGTCGGAAACCTCGGCAAAGAAAGGCAGGGCGAGAAGCCCTGCCAGCCGGCGCGCCATGCCTCGGATGCGGCCGGCCCAAAGGGCCTGAAGGCGCCGCGTCTCGATGTCCTCGGCCGGCGCCAGCCCGAGAAGGTCGCCGGCTTGGGCGAGCCAGCCGGCCCATGCCATGAGGCTCGCCTTGATGTCGCGATGCTCCCTGGTGTCCCATGTCGAGCGTCGGCGGCTCTGCCGGATGCGGGCGGGAAGGTGGCCTTTCAGGCCCGCGGGCAGCCGGGACGCCTGGCCCTGCTCCCGAAGGATGGTCCCCGAGCGGAAGGACCGAAGGATTTCGGGGCCGGTGGCGGTCGACGCCCGCCAGTAGGGAAGGGCGATCTCCTCGGCCTGAAGGGCACGCTGCGGGGCTCCAGCAATTGTTTCGACGGTGCGGACCAGCTCGGCCAGCCGGGAGCGGAGATATTCCAGCCGCGCTATCGGCGGCGGCCGGCGACCCGCGCCCTTCGCAATGCCGGTGCGAAAGCTGGACAGGGAGAACAGGGCGAAGGTGTCCCGCAGGATCTCGGCAACCATGGTGTCGAAGGCGGCGCGGGTCATCTTCCGTAACCGGCCGCTCTGGGCCGCCTTCCTGGGCTGAACTGGGTCTGCGAGGATGCGTCGCTAAGGACGTCGTTAACGACGTCACTTGCGGAGTTGCGGGATGCGGGCGGAGATTTTGGTTGGGCCCGAGCGGCGACGCCGGTGGTCGGTCGCGGAGAAGCTTCGGCTCGTGCGCGAGGCCTTCGCGCCTGGGGCGCGTGTATCCGATGTGGCCCGGCGCCGCGACGTTTCGCGCGGTCAGATCTACCACTGGCGCGCGGAGCTGCGGGATGGTCTGCTGACCGAGGCGGGCACGGATATCGTCGGCTTTGTGCCCGTCGATGTGGCCGCGTCGGTGAGCTTGGAGCCGCCGGTGGCGAGTGGGGTTGCGGCCGATCCGGTGATCGAGATCGGTTTGGCCGGTGGCCGGAGCCTGAAGGTGCCGTCGTCACTGCCGACGGCGGACCTGCGCCGGCTGATCTGTGCGGTTGAAGAGGCATGATCGCCCCTGGAACCGGCGTGCGGGTCTATCTCGCCTGCGGCGTGACGGACATGAGGAAGGGGATCACGGGGCTCGCCGCGGTGGCACAGCAGGTCCTGAACCAGATCCCGACGTCGGGCGCCGTCTTCGCCTTTCGCGGTCGCCGAGGCGATCGGATCAAGCTCCTATACTGGGACGGCCAGGGCTTCTGCCTCTACTACAAGGTGCTGGAGCGCGGCCGCTTCCCGTGGCCGTCGCCGGCCGATGGGGCCATCCGGCTGACCTCGGCGCAGCTGGCGATGCTCTGGGAAGGGATTGACTGGCGCCGCCCGGCATGGACGTCGCCGCCCGCGCGCGTTGTCTGATTCAGAAGCCGAATCAAGGCGATAAGGCTGTTCGGCGGGGTCATTTCCGGGCTACGATCAAGCCATGATCTCGCCGCTGGACGCCTTGCCGGATGACCCCGCCACGCTCAAAGCAATCATCCTGGCGCAACGGGCGGAGGCCGAGCGGATGGCGGCGTCGGTGCGGGCCTACGAGGCGCTGATCCAGGCGCTCAAGATCCGCATCGCCAAGCTCAAGAGGCAAAAGTTCGGGCCGAGCTCGGAAAAGATCGAGCGGGAGATCGACCAGCTGCAGCTCGCGCTCGAAGATCTCGAGGTGGCGATGGCCACGGCGGAGGCCAAGCCCGACCCAACGGAGACTGCGGCAACCACCGAGACGCCAGCCGAACGCGCAGCCCCGCGTCGGCGTGGCAAGCCGCGGATCGCGGAGACCACGCCGCGCGAACGCGTCGTGCTCGACCCGGGCGAATGCTGCCCGGACTGCGGTGGGCCCTTGCGCCTGGTGGACGAGGATGTGGCGGAGATCCTTGACCTCGTCGCCGCGCAGCTGAAGGTGATCGAGACCGCGCGTCTCAAGAAGTCCTGCCGGCAGTGCGAGCGGATCGTGCAACCGCCGGCGCCACGCGCCCGACCCCGCGCGGCATGGCCGGCCCCGGCCTGCTCGCTCACATCCTGGTCGCCAAGTACGACGATCATCTCCCATTGTACCGCCAGGGCGAGATCTTCGCCCGCCAGGGCGCCGACATTCCGCGCTCGACGCTGATCGACTGGTGTGGCCAAGCCATCGCCGTGCTCCGGCCGCTGATCGAGCGGATCAAGACCAACGTGATGTGCACCGACCGCCTGCACGCCGACGACACGCCTATCCAGGTGCTCGACCCGATGGTGCGGCAGACCCGAGGCAAGGCACGGGCGATCAAGGAAGGCCGGATCTGGGTCTATGTCCGCGACGACCGCCCGTGGGGCGGCAAGGATCCGCCGGCGATTGCCTACTATTTTTCCCCCGACCGCAAGGGCGAGCATCCGCAGGGCCATCTTGCCGAGTTCAAGGGCGTGTTGCAGGCCGACGCCTACGGCGGCTTCGCCAAGCTCTACCAGGCAACCGCGGATACCGAGCCGCGGGTCCGCGAAGCGGCTTGCTGGGCGCACCTTCGGCGCGATTTCCACGACATCTGGAAAGCGACCGCCTCGCCCCTTGCCAAGGACGCGCTGGAGCGGATCGGCAGGCTCTACGACATCGAGCGCGAGATCACCGGCCAGCCGGCGGAGCGCCGCCGCGAGGCGCGCCAGACCGCAGCCGGCCGCACGTCGACGCCTTCCGTCTCTGGTGCGAGGGACAGCTTGCTCGCGTCCCGGCCAAAGGCGACCTTGCCAAGGCCATGCGCTACGCCCTCAAGCGGTGGGACGCCTTCACCCTGTTCCTCGAGGACGGCCGCATTGCCATCGACAACAATCCCGCCGAGCGCGCCATCCGGCCCGTGGCGATCGGCCGCAAGAATTGGCTGTTCGCCGGCTCCGACGCCGGCGGCGAAACCCTCGCCGACGCGATGACCATCATCGAGACGGCGAAGCTGTCGGGCCTCAACCCCGAAGCCTACCTCACCGACGTTCTCGCGCGGATCAACGACCACATCGTCACCCGCCTCGACGAACTGCTCCCCTGGAACTGGGCGCCAGCCTCGCAGCAAGCCGCTCAGGCTGCGTGAGCGGCCCAGAGCGGCCGGTTACCATCTTCCGGAGGTCTGGATCGGTGATGATCGGAAAGCGGTGCCGGCGTCCCTGCCCAAGCTCGAGCCGCACCTCCAGGCTGCCGGCATGGAAACCGGGAGACCAACGCCAGCGGGCAATGTCGGGCCCCGGGGGACGCAGCGCGTCCACCGGCAGGTCGTCAAGGAACAGGTCGGCGGCGAGCGGATCGGCGATGTTGCGAAGCTCGATCAGATATTGTCCGCCTTCCTGGATCGCGGCGGCCGGAAGCGGTTCGGTCTCCGGCCAGACCTGCCAGGCGCGCCCGGTGCCTTCGGCAATGATCCACAGGGCAGGCATGGGCGCCTACCGGGTGTTCTGGAACGAGCCGGTTTCGTCCAGGTCGGCCGCCAGCCGCTCGATGACGGCGGCGCTCCTGGGCCATGGTGCCAGTTCCGACAGGAGTGTCTCCAGAAGCGGCCTCTGCGCCTCGGTGCCGCGGAGACGCACCAGAATTTTCTGGCTGATGGCCTCGCCGATCACCTGATCCGAACTGCGGCCGGCGGCCGTGACGGCAAAGGCGTGGTAGCGGATGAACTCCTCCGCGAGCCGGTAGCCGAAGGCGAGCCGGTGAGGGGCCAGAAGCCCGTGAAGCCGGATCAGAACGGGTCCGCAGATGCCGGCGGAAGCCTCCAGATCCGGACTGGCGCCGGTCAGCTTCATCAGGAAGCCCGGAAGATCGACGGCGGACATGTCGATGAGGCTGGCCCGGTCCAGCACCTTGTCGCTCACCGGATTGGTGGTCTCGTCGACGTTGATCGTGCCGGTGATGAACAGGTTGGGGGGCAGGGGGATTTCCGCCCTGATTTCGCCGCCGGTGCTGCCCTCCAGGGGGACGGCGCTGGAATGGAGCTGCAGGGGAACACCGGTCTCGATCGCGCTGAGAACGTCGGAAAAGTAATATTCGACGCGCGCCAGGTTCATTTCGTCGAGGACGACGAACACGGGCGAATCGCTCCAGGCGGTCGCGACCAGCACCGCCTCCAGGAAAGGCGGGACCGTGTAGCGGTTGCTGAGAACGTCATAATAGCCGGTGAGTCCGGTCGGATCTGTCCACTCCGGCCGGACGGGGCAGACGTACAGCAGCGGGTCGGCTTCGCTGTTGGTGGCGATGCCGTGAACGGCGCGGGCGTATTTCAGGGCGAGCTGGGTCTTCCCGGTGCCCGACAGGCCGGCCAGGATCACGAAATGCTTGGTAGGATGGAAGTTCAGGGCTGTGTGGTAGCGCTCGACCAGCTCGTCAACGTAATGGCCGCCAAGCGCCTCAATGCCGGCCCGGATGTCGGCAACCGGGATGATTTCCGGCATGCGGCGCATGAGGGGGCCAACGGCCCGCTCATCACGCCATACCGCCAGCTCGTGAACCTTCTCGCGGCCGATGAAGCGGCCGAGATAGCCGACGAACTCGCGTGCCAGAAGACTGCGTCGGGCGGAAGCCGCCGGCGGGTAGAGCGAAACCGCGATTGAATCGACCGGTATTCCCGGCGCCGCCACCGACAGGTCGAAATCGAGGCTGTCCCAGAAGCCCTTGTTGCGCAGATAGATCATGCCGTCCCTGGTGAGACAGGCGACCACGAGGTTGTTGCGGTGGGAATAATGGATGTCTTCTGGGACGGTCGGCGTTTCGTCGCCGGTCTCGGCCTCCGTTTCCGCTCGGCCGCGCGTCGCCTCGCCGCGGGCGCGCATCCCGTTCAGCCGGGCGACCATGGCGGGCAGGCCGGTGCGGACCTGGATGGCGAAGAACACCTCGTCCTCGGGGGGGAAGCGGATCACGCAGCCCATGAGGAACTGATCAGTTTCCGGGTCGAAGCGGTCCAGGTTGGCAACGCCAAGCTGAAGGCCACCCTCGATCACCTTGGCGCTGTTGGAAACGCCGAAGGCCCTGTTGAACTTCGTCCGGCCGGTGACGCCGTAATGATCCCTGACGGCGTCCTCAAACTGCCGCTGTCTGTCTGACAGGCTCATCGGGTGTCTCCTGGGCGGCAAGCGCCTGCCCGACAGTCCGGCGGACTTCCTCGGCCAACGCCTGGGCAAGAAGGGGCGGGACCGCGTTGCCGATCTGGCGGAAGGCCGGGTTCATGGTGCCCCGGAACACGAAGCCGTCGGGGAAAGACTGAAGGCGCGCGGCCTCGCGCACTGAGATCGTGCGCGCCTGAGCGCTGTCGTAGTGGATGTGGCTGTAGCCGTCCTTGCCGAGATGGGCCATGAGGGTCCGGGCCGGCTGGTCGCGCCACATCTTGCGCCACTTGTTGGGGAACTTGCCGGCGTCGTAGGGCGGCACGATCGCCCGGTGGAGGGTCTGGTACTCGGCGGAACCGGGCCTGATCTTCACGCCGCGGGCCGCTAAGGCGTCGATGCGCTCCTGTAGCATGTCGTGGGCGTGCTTCCACGCCTCGGGATACTGGTCACCGGGGTTCAGCCGGGCGAACAGGTCGTAGTCGCGGGGCAGGTAGCGGATGACGTGATCGGCAAGGCCGGTATGGTTCGCGAAGCCCGGCCATGTCCGCATGCGGTGGGCATAGGGGGAGAGGGGCCGGGCCGGGTCGTAGGGGGTCATCAGCTCGAAGCGGCGGGCGCCGCGGCGCAGGGCGCCGGCCGCCAGAAGCTCGCGGGCCATGATCGGTGGAAGATCACCAATGGCCTCCTCGGCTGTAACGGCCGCCGGCAGGCCATTCCTGCACGCTTCCGGCGGCTCTATATAGCCATGGGCCTTGCCAATGAGGTTGCCCGCCTTCAGCAGCTTCAGGGCCACCTGCCGGCTTCCCTCGTAGCCGGGGGGCAGGTCAACCCAATGGGTCGGCTGCGGAAAGGTGACGCCGGCGCCGAGTTCGCGGTGATGGGCAACAAGGAACATGCGCTCGCGCATCTGCGGAACGCCGTAGTAGGCTGCGTTCAGAAGCGTGTAGCAGGCGACGTAGCCCTTGCGGTCCAGGGATTCGCAGATTTCCTCGGCGATGTTCTGCCCGCCGTGGTTCAGGATGTCCGGAACGTTCTCCAGAAGCAGGGCAAGGGGCCGGAAGGCCTCAACCCAGTCCAGGTATTCCAGATAGAGCCGGGCGCGCGGGTCATGCCTGAAGGCCTCCGGGTGCTCCTCAATCTCACGGAGCTTGGAGCGTCCGACACGGGCAAAGGCCTGACAGGGCGGGCCGCCGACAAGAACGTCTACGGCGCTCCGGACGGGGCCAAGGTGAAGCTCCCTGGCAAGGTCGGAAGGCTTCAGGGCGGTGATGTCCCGCGGCACGGCATGGGCCGGGGCACCCGGATGGAAATTGGCGCAGTGTGAAGCCGCGGCGTCGGGGTCGGATTCGACGGCCGCAACGATGTCGAAGCCGGCGGAATGAAAGCCGAGCGAAAGGCCACCGCACCCCGCGAACAGGTCGAGGACCCTTGGCCGGCCGCCTGCGGCAAGCCGGGCGATCTTCTGGCGCACCGGGTCGGCAGTCCCTGTCACGATCGCTCTCCTTTTCTCCTGTGGCCAAGCGCCTCGAACAGCGCCGGCTGGGAGCCGTATCCCTCGTGGTCCAGGTGCTCGCGGACAAGCCGCGCGATGAGTGTGGATTTCTTGAATCCGCGCTCGCGGCAGTAGTCCTCGAACCGCCGCGCCTCTTCCTCGGGCATCAGAACCTGGACTCGGACGGTTTGTGCCATGGGCTGCCCCTTTTCCCTTTAGGGCAGCTTGCCTCATCGCCCTCAGAAATCAACAGAAGTGTGTAGTTATGAGCATGAAAATGATGTGGTAAGGTGTGGCGCTGCCGCGTGGATGCTGGCGCCTATCCACGCCTATGCCGATCGACCGTTCTCCGTCAGGACGGGATGATCTCGGTGAGCATGCGCGCTGCTTCAGCCGCGGCCGATGCCTCTACGATCTCGGTGCCCTTCGAGGGATAGGGCGCCTAGCATGGGGAAAGGCGGATAACTAACGGGGGCAGACTGCCACAGCGGATACATGCCGCCGGTGCCAGTAGCCGAGCGTCAGTGCCTCATGGCGGTTGAAGAAGGTCTCGAACAGGAAGACCTGTAGAGCGCCATTGCGGTCTCTGAGAACGATCTCACCATTTCCGAGGCTGCCGCCGCCCTGCGCTCCGCAATAGCCGGCGATCGCCTCGAACAGCTCGATTTCCGTGGTGCCGAACCGCTCGCGAAACTGCGGCGACTCTACGCAATAACGACAGGGGTTTCCCGGATCGAAGTCGGCCTTTCTGCGAAACGGGTGAGGGTGTCCCGTGACCAGCGCAACCATTGGCCGGCCGCCGTGCGCTTGTTCAGCAAAGCGCCACAGGGTCGAGGTCATCGTGTTTCCGAACGCCTTGCTGAGGTCACGCACGAGGTCGAGGCTGGGCATCGAAGCGACGGCTTGGGCGCCGAAGCGGCCGGCCAGAAAGAGGAGCTGGCCCGCAGCATAGTTTGCCTCTGCTTCCATGACTTCATGGCAGGCAGGCGTGAGTGTCTGCTCGGTATCGCCAAGCATCATCTCAAGATGCCAAGGGATGATGTCGTGCCCGATCTCGTGCGCCTCGTTCCAGCGGTGCTTGAGCGGCGGCAGCTCCTTGTCGAGGAGGATACGCTTCTGGTCGGGCAGGTAGAGCGCCTTGAGACTGAGCGCGCGGACGGCGTCGCGAAGCAGGGTTGGGCGTAGCAGGACTTGGCGGCCCGCAACCTTCATTTTCGAGATGGTCTCGCGCAGAAGACTGTCGTCGGTCGTGCTGTAGTAGCCTCGGTCGAGCTTCAGGAGATCTCGGACGACGCGAAGGTCAAGGGGTGGCTCAGGATCGCCAAGCCCGTGCAGGACCTTGGCGACCTGTCCGTCAATGTCGGAGATCGTGCGTGGCCGGAGACTGACGTTCCTCACTTCACTCGTTTCGGCTCCTGCTCGCTCAACACTGCGATAAACGCTTCCAGAGCCGAACTCTCCTCCAGGGTCAACTTCTGCACGGACTCTGAGCGCGCAGCGAACCGGACAGCCTCCTGGCGAAGACCGGCGTCGTTCGCTGCCGTGAGCCCCGCGAGCTGCATGAGGCGCCGTTGCGGAACCGCGAAGGTTTGCGCAAGCCTGTACACGGTCCGCGGCTCGGGGACGTAATAAAGGTCGGCCTCGATCTCGAGAAGCTCGCTCGCGTCCAGGTCCGTCGCGTCGGCAAGCTGCTCCATCGACAGCCCACGCCGCCGTCGCATCAGGTTGACGAACTTGCCGAAGGCGATCCGGTTCTCTTCGGCCGGCGTCGCAGGCGCACTCAACGAGCGCTGCTCGGGCGCCGGATCAAACGCGAGCAAACCGGCGCCGATGGCTGCGGCGCCTTCGCGCCGCGCCCGGGTCATCCACCAATCCTTGCTCCGTTCCAGTTTCATGATCCTCACTCCTCCTCGAGGAACGCGTGTGCCCGCTCGGCCGTCATCTCGAAGTATCTCAGGTTCTGATAAGCCGGGTCTTGCCCGAGGTCGGTCATCCCGATCCTGGCGTAGAAGGCGTCCGCCTGCGGCAGCGAGTGCAGCCCGATGCGGCCCTTGAAGCCCTCTTCCTCGCTCAACGCGACGGCGGCCGTGATCAACGCCGTTCCGACGCCACGCAGTCGCGGTGCAGCACCCAGCTCAGGGCGGTTCCAGGGCGCGACTTCAAGGTAGTCGATATAGACGAGCGGTTTGCTGGCTTGGCTGGGCTCGCGCCCAGACTTGGTCAGATCAATTTGGGCCAGTCCCTGCGTCTCGCCTCGCGCAACTACACTGAAGCCGCGAAACGCCAGCAGGCCCTGCACCTTCGCGGTCTTCTGCGCCCAGTTCCAGTGCCAGCTCTGCGGCCACTGCGTTATCGGCACCCCTCGGCGGGCCAGGCTCTGGAGGACCTCCAGCAGAGCTGGTTGCCATTTGGTCACCCAATCGTCGATCTGCGCTGGCTCTATCGCATCGCGCAGTTCGGCCTCGACGCTCTCGCCGCTCACAACGTCGAGCAGGTAGATGGTCGAGACCTCGACCATCACAGGAACATCATCTCCGCCTTCTCCTTTGTCGCCTCGTTCTCAAACAGGAGCTTGTCGCCCTTCTCAACCCGAGCTTCGATCGTCTGGTACAGGCGCAAGGCTTGGCGGAGCACGGCGGTTTTGGTGATGTCCTTGCGTGCCGACAGGTCGTCCAAAACCCGCATCTCGGCGTCCGTGAGGTTCAGCGTCATCGTGCGCTTCGCCACCATCTCATCCTCCATCGTGAGCCTCACAATAGAGAATCCCTAGGCTTACGTCAAGGTCCATTGGCCATTTCACGGCCCTTGCATAGCCATTTTCTGGCCACTATATCTTCAGCTAGACGCGCCGCCGCCCCGCTCAGGTGCCCGGCCAACAGGAGTGGAACGATGGGGCGACAGCATGTCGGCCATGCCGAAATCGCCGCCTTCGCGCAGAACAAGGTGAACCTGCCGAAGGAGATGGCGAACGAGTACAGGGGGCAGGCGCGCCGCCTGCGCGAGAAGCTCGAGGGCTACCTCGACGAGCACCCCAATTTCACGCTGAAGAAGATGCTGCTGTCCGGCAGCCTTGCCAAGGGAACCGCGCTTCGCTCACTCAACGACATCGACGTCGCCTGCTACGTCAGCGGCGTAGACGCGCCAAAGGACGTGTGCGCGCTCCTCGACTACCTCGCCGAACGCTTGCGTAAGGCCTTCCCGAACTTCAGTCCCGACCAAGTCCAGCCCCAAACCTACTCGGTGACCGTTTCGTTTCGCGGGAGCGGGCTCGACGTCGACGTCGTGCCGATCCTCTACGACGGCGACCCGAATTGGTACGGCAACCTTGTCAGCCAGGACGACGGCACCTTCCTCAAGACGAGCATCCCGCTCCACCTTGAGTTCGCGTCAAAGCGCAAGCGCTGCCAGGAGAAGCACTTCGCTCAGGTAGTGCGGCTAGTCAAATTCTGGGCCAGGAGCATGAGGCAGGAGCACGACGGCTTTCGCTTAAAGTCGTTCATGATAGAAATGATCCTGGCCAAGCTCTGCGACGACAGCCGAGACTTTTCAGATTATCCGGAAGCGCTACAGCACTTCTTCACCTACGTCGTCCGCAGCGACATGCGCGAACGCATCTCTTTCGGCGATTATTACCCGGCCTCGGCCGTGCCCGCTTCGTCTGACGTGGTCCGGATCATCGACCCGGTGAACGCGACCAACAACGTCGCGCGGCTCTACACGGCTGCCAATGTCGACGTGATCGTCGATGCGGCGCTCGAAGCCGGCGACGCTATTGACGCGGCGCTCGCCGCTCCCACCAAGCAGCTGACCGTCGCCTACTGGCAGAAGGTCTTCGGCTCCGCTTTCCAGGCGTGAGGTGACCATGTCCTACAGCGACAGCTATACCGAGAGCTCGACGTTCACGGTCACCCACGCCCGGCACATGGCAGCCAAGGTGGCGACGGACCTGAAACGCATTCAGCGCTTCTACAGCCATCCATCCGATGCCCGTATCGCGCAGTACGAGGCGGAAGCCACCGAACTGATCAAGTCCGGCTACCTCGGGACCGTCACCTATGGCTTTCAGCGGAACGGCAGTTGGATTGAGCCGACGCTCCGCTATACGGCTCGCGACCTGGCCGGCGCCTCCGCTAACGATGATGATCCGGGGCGCATCCGACCGAGCGCTGACGTGAGCGGCGCGGTGTTCAAGAGCTATCTCGCCTACAGCGCCGCTTGGGATCAGCTCTCGCTGGCACAGCGGCAGGCGTTCGAGGCGACGCTGCCCTTCTCTCGGAACGGCGTGCCTGAGCCGGACATCACCGGCTATCTCGCCAACGATCGGACCTACTCGTCGGGTGGTCGGGCGCTCGATCGCGCCACGGTGCGAAACTTCTAGATGAACGCGAAACCCACTCTCGACGAGCTGTTCGAGCGCCGCATCACCTACCCGGACTTCGAGCCCCAGGCGCGCCTCGCCCAGCTCGTCGGCCTCGACGAGCAGAAGAGCCGGCTGGCGAAGATCCTCGGCCTGCTAGTGAACCCGAGCGGCCTCGCCGACTGGGCCAAGCGCCACCATCCCGGCGCCCAAGCCCTCCTTGAGACGGTGCTGCGCCGCCCTCCTCTCGTCGTGCTCGCCGGCGACGTCGGATCGGGCAAGACTGAGCTAGCCGAGACGATCGGCGACGCGGTCGCCCGCGAGGAAAAGATCGACATCACCCTTCTGCCGTTGAGCCTGTCGACGCGCGGCCAAGGCCGCGTCGGCGAGATGACTCAACTCCTCTCGGCCGCGTTCGATTACACCGTGACCGAAGCAACACGCCTCAAGTCAGCATCGGGCAAGGCCCGCGGCGCCGTAATCCTGCTAGTCGACGAGGCCGACGCGCTGGCGCAGTCGCGCGAGGCGGCGCAGATGCACCACGAGGACCGCGCTGGCGTGAACGCCTTCATCCGCGGCATAGACCGCCTCGCCAACGCCAAGCTGCCGGCCGCCGTAATCATGTGCACGAACCGACTGAGCTCGCTGGATCCTGCCGTGAGGCGCCGCGCCGCCGATGTGCTGAGCTTTTCGCGCCCCAGCGACGAGCAGCGCCGTTTCGTTCTGTCGAACCGACTCGAGCCTCTGGGACTCGGCCGGTCCCATATCGATTACCTCGTGGCGGCTACCGGTCCGCAGCGCGGATCTCAGGACTACGGCTTCACCTTCTCCGATCTGACGCAGCGGCTACTGCCGACCATCGTGCTTGACGCCTATCCCTCGCGGCCCGTGGACGGCGCGCGGGCGGTGGAGATCGCGCGCGCAATGGCGCCGACCCCGCCGTTCCGCGACGGCGACGCCCGGTGAGGCTCGGCCCATGACGCAGGCCGTTACCGTTCGCCGCGACGGCGATACTTTTCAAGCGCGGCATTTCTGGCTGCACGCCGCGCGGCTGCTAGATCCTCACAGCCCCATCGTCCGCGTGGGGTTCGAGACGGGTCCGAAAAGCTTCGACGACATCTGGGTCGAATACGACCCCGCCCGCAGCGCCCTCGACCATTACGGCGACCCGCTCTGCCGCGAGCACATCCAGTGCAAGTGGCACGTTACGCCCGACAGCTACGGCTACGCGCACCTCGTCGACCCGGAGTTCATCAACGCCAACGCTCGATCGCTTCTCCAGCGGGCGCGCGAGGCTCAAGTCGCCTATGCCCCGACAGGAATCGGCGTTCGATTCAAGCTGCTGACGAACTGGCGGCTTGATCGCGCGGACCCCTTACGCGAGATGGTTGGGACGCGGTCGGGCGCGGTGCGCCTCGAACGTCTCTACGGCTCCTTGACCGACAACAGCAAGGCCGGGGCGGTCCGCAAAGCTTGGCGCGAGCACCTCGCCATAGACGAGGACGAGCTCAGGATCCTGGCCCGCACGCTCGCGTTCGGCGAGGCCATCGACACGCTCGACGCCTTACGCGACAACCTTGACCTCCTCTTCGCGTATGTCGGGCTTCGCCGCATCCCCGCCAATCGGAGCGCCTTCCCCTATGACGATGCGATCTTCCAGTGGATGGCACAGGGCCGTATCGAGTTCGACCGGACGAGCTTCTGGGCGATCTGCGCGAGGGAAGGCCTGCTCGGCCGCGCGGAGGATCGCCCGCGCGTCTACGGTGTGAAGTCCTTCGAACACCCGATCGACCGCCTGGAGGAGCGATGCACCCGAGTGCTCGACCTCGTGCCGGCTTTCGATGAGCGCTACATCCGCAGCGACGCAGATTGGGCGTCGGTCCTCTACCCGGCACTCCGCGCCTTCCTGCTTGAGGCTGCCCAGGACGGCGTGCGGCTTAGACTGGCGCTCGACGCGCACGTGACGCTCGCATTCGCTGCAGGCTCGGTCCTGAATGTTAAGTCCGGGCGCCATGTGGAGCTGGAGCAACGGACGACAGGCCGGAGGATCTGGGCTGCCGATGATATGCCTTCCGATCCGACTTGGCCGACCTTACGGGCTGAGGTGATCGAGATCGACTCCTCGCAGCCGGACTTGGCGGTCGCGATCGGCCTGACTCACAACATTGAAGGTGACGTTCGCCGGTACGTTGAGGTCGCGCTCGCCAACGTCGGGCGGATCCTCGTCCTTGAGCCAAGCACGGCGGCCGGCGCTCAGTCGGTTTCTTGCGGACGTCACGCCTGCGAGCTGGCGGAAGCGGCAACCGGCGCGGTTCGGGACGCGCGCGCGGGAGGGCCGGGCATCGTACATCTCTTCATCGCGGCGCCGAACGCGTTCACGTTCTTCTTAGGGCAGCGCCAGCCCGCGCTGGGACGCGTGCGGCTATATGAGTTCGACTTTGAAGGAGAACGAAACCGCTCCTACACGCCGGCGCTGACCTTGCCCTTAGCAGGCTGCTGACAAGGCGCCTGGTTGGTCAGTTTGCGGCTGGGGCGGGTCAGTGCTGGCGTGGAGGGGGGATGGGATCATAGGCCGGGAGTTCGCGCCCTCGATCTCGCTCCGGCTCAGGAGCTCGATGTAGGCGGCGGGCTCAGCAAAGAGGGAACAGGCCCCACTCAGTCCCCCGGCGTTCTGTGCGGCGGCAGGGCTGGCCGTTTTTCCCAGGACAGGCCGCAGCGCTCAAGGTGGGCGACGATCGCCGCGGCGATGATCCGCGCCCGCTGCTCGTCCTGCTCCCAGGTCTCGTTCCAGGTGCGCCGTCTCGGCCGGACCGTCCCCTCACGCAGCAGCGCCTCGGCGATCAGGCGCTCGAGCTCGTCGTGGGTGACCTCCATGCCCACGAGCATAGGATAAGAACATAAGCAGAACAACGGCCGGCCTTCGGCGCGGCAGTGTTCGGCTCGCCGGCTGTGGAATCCAATCTTGATAAAATACGTTATCAAGATAGAATCGGGGGATGGAGAACGACGAAAGCGAGAGCAGAAATCTATCGGTAACGACGCCGCGGCGCCGGCTGCTGAGCCGCGCCGAGTTCCAGGGCCTCGCCGACGTCCCGCCCGAGGCCGAGTGGTTCGCCAACATCGACAACGCCAAAACCCGCCGCGCCTACCGGATCGACCTCACCGACTTCCTGAGCTTCACCGGCCTCGCCGGCGCCGACGAGATCCGCCTGGTCAGCCGCGCCCACGTCATCGCCTGGCGCAAGGCCCTCGAAGAGCGCCAGCTCGCCGGCGCCACCATCCGCCGCAAGCTCGCCGCCCTCTCCTCGCTGTTCGAATCCCTCTGCGAACGCAACGCCGTCAGCCACAACCCGGTGAAGGGCGTCAAGCGGCCGCGCGCCGACGGCAACGAAGGCAAGACCCCGGCTTTGGGCGACGCCCAGGCCCGGGCCCTGCTCGACGCCCCCGACGCCTCGACGCTGAAAGGCAAGCGCGACCGCGCTATCCTCTCCACCTTCCTCTACCACGGGGTAAGGAGAGAGGAGCTGTGCCTGCTGAAGGTGAAGGACGTCACCCAACGCCGCGGCGTCGCCCACCTCCGCATCCACGGCAAGGGCGACAAGCTCCGCTACCTGCCGCTCCACCCCGGCACCGCCGAGCGCCTCTCTGAATACCTCGAGGCCGCCGGCCACGGCGGTGTGCCGGGCGCGGCGCTGTTCAAGCCGGTCCGCAACAACCGCACCGGCGAAACCGACAAGGCGATGACACCCGACGGCGTCTACAGGGTCGTGGTGGGTTACCTCCGCCGGATCGGCCTCGGTGACGTCGAGGGGATGGGCGCCCACGCCCTTCGCGCCACCGCCGGCACCAACGCCCTTCTCAACAACGCCGACATCGCCAAGGTCCAGGAGTGGTTCGGCCACGCCAACATCTCCACCACAAGGCTCTACGACCGGCGCAAAACCCGCCCCGAGGACAGCCCGACGTTCCGGGTGAGCTACTGAGAGCAGGCTGCTGGTAGCACATGCACCGCCACAACCACCGGCGGCGAAGTGATCTCCGCTCTCCCTATACCCTTTGAACCTTCAGTAGGTTCGTGGTGCCCGTCCCGCCGAAAGGCGTGCCTGCGGTGATCGCGATGATGTCGCCACGCCTTGCGAGATCTTCCCTCACTGCCGTCTCTGAAGCGAGCGAGCTCATTTCGTCGACGTTCGTGATCCCGTCGACCCGGACCGAATGAATGCCCCAGGCCAGGGTTAGCCTCCGCGACGTTGCCATGCTCTGCGTCATACTGAGAATTGCGGTGTTCGGGCGCTCGCGGGAGGCCCGAAGGCTGCTGGATCCCGAGGTCGTGTAGGTGACCGTCACCGCCACTGGCAGCGCGACCGTGGCACCCCGCAATCCGGCGCAGATCACGCCCGCAATGGTCGCGTCATTTCCGGGATGGGCCGCATCAGTGTTGGTGCGCCAGTAGGAATCCTGCTCGGCCTCTTCGATAATCCGGTTCATTATGGTGACGGCTTCGACCGGGTACTGGCCCGCCGCGGACTCGGCCGAGAGCATGACCGCGTCGGCGCCGTGATAGATTGCGGAAGCGACATCCGAGGCTTCGGCACGCGTTGGCGTCGGCGCCGTGATCATCGATTCCAGCATCTGCGTCGCTACGACGCTCGGCTTGCCGAACTTTCGGCACGTGCGGATGATGCGTCGCTGGATTGGCGGGACTTTTTCGGGTGGCATCTCTACGCCAAGATCGCCGCGAGCCACCATGACCGCATCCGAGAGTTCGACGATCGCCTCAAGATTCTCGATGGCGGAAGGCTTCTCAAGCTTCGCAATGATCGCAGCACGGTTGCCAACGATGCGACGGAGCTCCTCGATGTCCTGCGGCCGTTGCACGAATGAGAGCGCGATCCAGTCCGCACCAAGCTCAAGGGCAAAGCTCAGATCGCGCTTGTCTTTCTCCGTCAAAGGCGAAAGGGGCAAAAGCGTGCCCAGGACGCTGACGCCCTTGCGGTCGGACAAGGTCCCACCAACGTCAACCGTCGTCTCCACGTGAGTGGGGCCGACCGCCTCTACCGTGAGCCTGAGCTTACCATCATCCAGCAGTAGCTGGAGGCCAGGAGCAAGAGCCGCGAACACCTCTGGATGAGGCATGCTCACGCGACTTTCGTCGCCTAGTCCGCCATCGAAGTCCAGACGGAAGCGCTGACCTTTTTTGAGCGTGACACGGCCTGCGCCGAATGTCCCGATTCGAAGCTTTGGCCCTTGCAGATCCATCAGGATGCCGATGGGGCGGCCCGTTTCTTCTTCGACGGCGCGGATGAGCTCGTAGCGCTGCCTATGTTCGTCGTGCGTTCCGTGGCTGAAGTTCAGGCGGAAAACGTCCGCGCCTGCCTCGAACAGGGCCCGGATCACTTCCGGGGTGGTGCTCGCCGGTCCCAAAGTTGCGACGATCTTGGCTCTGCGGTTGCGTTTCATCGGCCTCGCGCCTCCGTGGCGTCCGCGCTGCGCAAGCCTCCCTTGTCAAACCTGATCAGAATCGCCCGGAAGTCGTTGACGTTGGTGAGCGTGGGCCCGGTAATTACGGCATCACCAAGCGCCTCGAAGAAGCCATGCCCGTCGTTCGCGACGAGCCGGTCTTTGGGTCGGATGCCCTGTTGCCAGGCACGGGCGAGGCTGTCCGGGCCGATGTAGGCGCCGGCGATCTCTTCCAGGCCGTCGACCCCATCAGTGTCGCAGGCCATCGCGTGAACGGCCGGATGACCATCGACCGCAATGCCGAATGATAGGAGGAACTCGACGTTGCGCCCGCCTCGCCCCTGGCCGCGCACAGTGACGGTCGTCTCGCCCCCGGAGAGCAACACGCAGGGCGATGCGAACGGCTGGCCGCGCCGAGCCACCTGCAGAGAGAGGCCGGCCATGACCTTGCCTACCTCGCGCGCTTCGCCTTCGATGCTGTCGCCAAGAATGTGCGCCGGTAAGCCCGCTTCACCCGCGACGGCCGCAGCCGCTTCCAACGCCATCTGCGGCGTCGCGACCATCCGCACCTCTGACGAGACCAGACTTTTGTCCCCCGGCTTCACCGTCTCGCCACGTCCGCTTTCCAGAACCTCGCGCGCTATCGGCGGCAACTCGACCCCATAACGCTGCACGATGGCGAGCGCATCGGCGCAGGTCGTCGGATCGGACACCGTCGGGCCGGACGCGATGTTCAAGGGATCATCGCCGGGCACATCGGAGATAAGGAGCGTGACGACCTTAGCCGGTGCGCACGCCGCCCCTAACCTCCCGCCCTTGATCGCTGACAGATGCCGGCGCACGCAGTTCATCTCGCTGATGCTGGCGCCCGAGGCCAGCAGGGCGCGGTTGACCGCTTGTTTGTCGTCCAGTGACAGGCCCTCGAGGGGCAGGGCCAGCAGGGACGAGCCGCCGCCCGAGATCAGGCAGAGCACCAGATCGTTCGCGGTCGATCCTCTCGCCAGATCCAAAATACGTCGGGCGGCGGTCAAGCTCGCGGCGTCCGGCACCGGGTGCGCGGCTTCAACGATCTCAATGCGCCGGCAGGGCACGGCATAACCGTAGCGGGTGACCACCAGCCCCGATAGTTCGCCCGGCCAGTGATCATCGACCGCCCTCGCCATTTCTGCCGAAGCCTTGCCGGCGCCGATCACGAGGAGCCGGCCCGCCGGCCGCGGCGGCAGATGTAGCGGAACGCAGCGTGCCGGTTGTGCCGCTTCGACCGCCGCCTCGAACATCCGCCGCAGCAACTCCTTAGGTACGATGGTCATTGCGGTTGCGCCGGCTTTACCGGTTATCGGCCTGAATGGAAGCGATCACCGCGTCGGTAACTTGCCGGGTGGTCGCCCTGCCGCCGAGGTCCGGCGTGTGCAGCGCCGGATCGGCCGTAACGCGCTCGATTGCCCGCATCAGCCGAGCGGAGGCGTCCTTCTCTCCCAGGTGATCGAGCATCATGCACGCGGTCCAGAACGTCCCGATCGGGTTGGCGATGCCCTTGCCGGTGATGTCGAAGGCCGACCCGTGAATGGGTTCGAACATCGACGGAAACTTGTGTTCCGGGTTAAGGTTTGCCGTAGGCGCGATCCCGAGCGAGCCGGCCAGCGCCGCCGCGAGATCGGACAGGATGTCGGCGTGCAGATTGGTGGCGACGATGGTATCGAGCGTCTTCGGCCGCATGACCATGCGCATGGTCATGGCGTCGACCAGCATCTTGTCCCAGGTGACGTCGGGGAAGTCGGCCGCCACCTCCGCCGCGATCTCGTCCCACATGACCATGCCGTGGCGCTGGGCATTGGACTTGGTGACGACCGTCAGCAGCTTGCGGGGCCTGGAGCGCGCAAGCTCGAAGGCGAAGCGCATGATGCGGGTGACACCTGCCCGGGTGAAGATCGTTACCTCCGTGGCAACCTCCTCGGGCAAGCCGCGGTGGGACCGGCCGCCCTGGCCGGCATACTCGCCCTCCGAGTTTTCGCGAACGATCACCCAGTCCAGATCCTCCCGGGCGATGTCTGCGAGCGGACTTTTGATGCCGGGGAGGATGCGGGTCGGACGGACGTTGGCGTATTGATCGAAGGGCTGGCAGATCGCAAGCCGAAGCCCCCACAGCGTAATGTGATCGGGTACGTCGGGCGCACCGACCGCACCGAAATAGACCGCGTCGAAGTTTCGCAGCTGCTCACGACCGTCTTCCGGCATCATCACGCCGTGCTTCTTGTAGTAGTCCGAGCCCCAGTCGAAGGATTCGACGCGAAGACGGAAGCCACCATCTCGCTCGGCAAGAACCTCAAGGACTTCCAGGCCAGCAGCGACGACTTCCTTGCCGATACCGTCTGCAGGGATAGCTGCGATCTTGTGTTCACGCATGAGACGTCTCCTCTCCTATCGTGATTGAAGTTTTGGTAATGCTCAAGAAACGGCTGCTTCCGTAGCCCGTCGGCGAACGCCCGCGATGATGAGCGTAAGCACGGCGGACAAGATCAGCAGACCGGCGACGAAGTAGAGCCCGCCCGTGAAGCTGCCCGTCAGGTCCTTGATCCAGCCGATCATGAAGGGCCCGACGAAGCCGCCGAGATTGCCAATCGAGTTGATCGTGGCGATACCCGCCGCGGCCGCCGAGCCGGACAGGAACATGGTCGGCATGCTCCAGAGCGGCGGCTTGGCGGACGAGATGCCAATGTTGACGATCGTCAAGGCCAGAACGACGGCAACCACCCCGACGGCGTTTCCGGCGAAGGCAAGGCCGGCCGATGCCAACAGGCAGGGGCCGACGACGTGCCAGGTGCGCTCCAGGGTCCGGTCGGAATGACGCGCCCAGAACACCATGGCGAGAATGGCGACGGTCGGCGGTATCATGTTGAGGAGGCCCACGGTCATCGACGAAACGCCAAGCTGCTTGATGATCTGCGGCGCCCAGATGCCCAGCGTGTAGAGCCCCGCGGACGTTCCGAAATAGATCAGCGCAAGGGCGAGGACGCGGATGTCGGCCAGCCCGCGCCAAATGCTGTGGCTGGCATGGCTCGCCTTGCTTGCCAGCTCTGCGTCCATGGCGTCGACGAGCCAGGCGCGCTCCTTCTCGGGCAGCCACTTCGCCTTCTGTGGCCGATCCGTCATGTAGAAAAAGACGACGACGCCGAGCAGGACGGCGGGGATCCCTTCAAGGATGAACATCCACTGCCAGCCGGCAAGACCCAGCAACCCGTCCATCTCCAGGAGGGCGGCCGAGATCGGCGATCCCAGCGCGACCGAGATCGGTGCTGCGGCCATGAACAGGGCGGTGACGCCTGCCCTGTGGCGAGCCGGGAACCAGTAGCTCAGGTAGAGAATGATGCCGGGAAAGAAGCCGGCTTCCGCCGCTCCAAGCAGGAAGCGGAGGACGTAGAAGCTCGTGGGTCCCTGGACGAGAGCCATGCAGGCTGAAATGATCCCCCAGGTGACCATGACGCGGGCGATCCAAATCCGCGCGCCGACCTTTTCCAGAACCAGGTTTGACGGGACCTCAAACAGGAAGTAACCGATGAAGAAGATGCCGGCGCCGAAGCCGAACACCGCGGACGAGAACCCCAGGTCCTCATTCATCGTCAGCGCGGCGAAGCCTATGTTGACCCTGTCAATATAGGCTATGAAGTAAAGCAGCATGATGAATGGAACTATGCGCAAGGTTACCCTGCGCATGACACTCTTTTCCAGCTCCGTAGACATCCTCGTCTCCTCACCATTGGCAGAGCATATTGGACTACTCCGCTTTTCAACTGGATATTTACTGCCAGATTACGGGGGAGGACGTCGGTGGTCAATTTGCGCAGGTTTATACAAGCAAATGGTATAATCGACGCTGGGAGGGGAAGCCGGTGGATCTGCACCAGCTTCGGTGCTTCGTCGCGGTCGCCGAGGACCTTCACTTCGGCAAGGCAGCAGCGCGTTTGGACATGCTGCCCGCGGCGCTTGGACGTCATGTCCGCCTGCTCGAGGAGGATCTCGGGGTTCGGCTGCTGGCGAGGACGACCCGGAGCGTCACCCTCACCGAGGAGGGCGCGATCTTCCTCGAAGAGGCGCGGGCTCTCCTGAGCCAGGCCGAGAGCCTCGCCAGACGATTTCAGGGCCGCGGGCGAACGAACGCCACGGTGCTAAGGGTCGGCGCGATCGACAGCGCCGCCGCCGGGCTGATGCCGCTCGTCATTCGTGACTTTCGCGAACGGCGGCCGGACGTCGTCGTACAGATGATCGAGAACAAGACGGTTCGCCTGCTGCCGCGCCTGCTTTCCGGCGCGCTGGATCTGGCGTTCGTCCGGCCTCCCGAGATCCCGGACAAGAACCTCGAGTTCATGTTCCTTTTTCACGAAACGGCAATTGTCGCTGTTCCGACGCGCCATGTGCTCGCGGATCGCGAGCGCGTTTCGATCCAAGATCTCGCGGATCAGCCCGTGATCGTTCCCGAGCGACGATCGCGCCCACACAGCCACGACTTGACGATGCAGTTGTTCGCCGAGGCCGGCCTGCAGGCACGGGTCGCCCTGTTCGCCGAGGAGAAGTACACGATAGTCAATCTTGTCGCGGCCGAACTCGGTGTGGCGATCGTTCCCCTATGGACATCGCGAATGCCGGCGGCCGGGGTACGCTACATTCCACTCGATGATGCCGGAAGACGCCGGGCCGACAAACTGCCGCTTGCGGCGGCTTGGGCGCGCGGCACCCACGATGCCATCCGCGAAGAGATGCTCGCGATGCTTCGGGCTCGTTTGGCTGGCTATGCCGAACAGGCGTGATGCAGTGAGGTGGCTATTGAGGCCAGCTTGGCTCGTTTTGTTAGGCACTGTTCTGGCGAACGAGACCGTCGCGCTGCGCATGGCCTTGATGAGGACGCTGCTCCGAAGGCAAGAAGAGGGGCTGGCTGTCAAAGCGCATTCGGGTTCAGCCAGATGTCGTCGATCCGCCGGCGCCCGTTCCTGACCGCGATCTGGACGACGGCGCCGATCGAGGCCTCGACAGCTTCGAACCGCGAATTCGGCTCCGCCTCCAGAACCAGCGAGTGAAGCCGCGCCATCGACTTCTCGCGGCCGTTGGCGTGCAGGGTGAACATCGAGCCGCCGTGGCCGGTGTTGAGCGCGCGGACCAGCTGCAGGGCTTCGGGGCCGCGGACCTCGCCGACGATCAGCCGGTCGGCTGACATCCTGA
>ERZ761609.824-NODE-824-length-32616-cov-20.225792_pt1 | contig 32616 bp, 34 predicted proteins | sample MGYA00511163_ERZ761609 | MGnify/ENA primary metagenome ERZ761609 (study PRJEB28899, sample SAMN02445070) | bioreactor sludge metagenome | biome: EBPR sludge | place: Australia: Brisbane, Thorneside Wastewater Treatment Plant | collected 2011-12-16 ...
ATTCAATGGAGATTCTTCACTTTCGCTCAGAAAAACGACATTCTTTAACTTTTGAGACAACTCCTTTTTTATAAATCACCATTTCAAGGATTGCCGATGAGGTAGGAGGTATAAACAATGTACCCCACAAACAGGATAATAGCTTCCCAGCGGTCTAGTTTTCTTCTACCCAAGGTGAACATAAAAATCATAAGTACCAGGCTGGCTGCCAGTACAATGTAGAGGTCAAAATTCAATGCAGTATTATAGCTCATTGGATTGATCAAACCGGTGGTACCCAGGATAAGGCAGATGTTAAAAATATTGGATCCTACTACATTGCCAATGGCAATATCTGTATTCCTGCGAAAGGCCGCTACCGCAGAGGTGGCCAACTCAGGGAGGGAAGTCCCGGCAGCTAAAACGGTCAGCCCAATTAACCGCTGACTTAATCCAAAGTACTCTGCAATGGATACAGCATTTTCTACCGCAAGTTTTCCCCCACCCAGCAGCATGGCAATACCTAAAGCAATATAACCAACAGAAAGGGAGGTGCGGAAAATCTTGATTGGTTCACCCTCCCCAAAGTCACTGGCAGATTTCATGGTTTTTACAATATAAAACATGAATAAGCCAAAGAAAGCGAGCAATAAAAAAGCATCAACCCGACTCAGTTCATTAGAATTACTTCCAAAAATCATCTGGTCATTAACGAGAATAAAAAGCAACAGGATCGCCCCAATGGAGATGGGCACTTCATACTGGACCGTCTTTCGTTGGACAACCAATGGGAAAATAATCCCTGAGACACCCAGGATGAGGAGTAGATTGAAATTATTGCTTCCCAAAATGTTGCCGAAAGCAGCATCGTTATAGCCACTTGTTGCAGACATGAGATTAACCAACAACTCTGGAGCTGAGGTGCCCAAAGAGACTACTGTGAGCCCAATGGCCAGATTAGAAATGTTTAACTTTCTGGCAATGGAGGATGCACCACTCACAAGCAGGTCTGCACCCTTAACAAGGATAGCAAAACCAGCAATTAATAGGAGTGATTGTAAAACCATAGACTTGGTTAAGTTATAAATTTATCATCATTTTCGTGAAATGAAACACCATTTTGATCGAAAATGGGGCAAATCATGGTTGATCTTAATTTCCCTACAATTGTTCATTTTTTGGAAAGGTTAGAGTTGGTAAATAATCACCACTGAGGGGTTAGAAAGCTTCTATTTTATAAGGAAAGTGGCCTATAATCTCCATTTGCAATGCTTATTATTGCATTCATAATATGACGCTCGAAGAAATAAAGACTCCCATAGCCAAAGAGATGGACGAGTTCGAAGTGAAATTTCGAGCATCCATGAAAACCAACGTTTTCTTTTTGGATAGAGTCATGAGCTATATTGTGAAGCGAAAAGGCAAACAAATGAGACCTATGTTTGTCTTTTTAAGTGCCGGAGCCAGTGGTTTAATATCAGAATCTACTTTTACTGGTGCCTCTCTGATTGAATTGCTTCATACTGCCACATTGGTGCATGACGATGTGGTTGACAGTGCCAATTACAGGCGTGGCTTTTTTTCTGTTAATGCGCTTTGGAAGAATAAGGCTGCTGTTTTGGTCGGTGATTTTCTTTTATCCAAAGGACTGTTACTTTCATTGGAAAACGAGGAATACGAACTGCTGCGCATCGTATCCAATGCCGTGAAGGAAATGAGTGAAGGAGAGTTACTGCAGTTTGAAAAAGCCAGAAGGCTGGATATCACCGAGGAAATTTATTACGACATTATTCGCCAAAAGACGGCCTCTCTGATCGCTTCTTGCTGTGCTGTTGGTGCCAGTTCTTCGGGTGCACCACAAGATGTGGTAAAACGGATGAAGGAATTTGGTGAAAATGTGGGAATGGCATTTCAAATAAAAGATGACCTGTTTGATTATGGTGATGAGGAAATCGGAAAGCCACTTGGGATTGATATTAAAGAAAAGAAAATGACACTTCCTTTGATATACGCGCTGTCGAAATCATCGTGGCTGGAGAAGCGTAAAATAATAGGTATTATAAGTAAGGAAAGCCATAAACCTAAAAAGGTTAAAGAAGTCATCGAATATGTAAAAGCATCCGGAGGCATAGGGTATGCCAAAGAATCAATGAACTGGTACCACCAGAAAGCGTTGGCCATTCTTCAAGATTTGCCTGATTCTACTTATAAAGATTCATTGAAACAATTGGTTCAGTTTACCATAGACCGTAAAAGCTAATGGATATAAAAGGGCAGCTGGCCATCGTAACAGGGGCAAGTAAGGGGATAGGACTAGCTACAGTTAATGCGCTATTATCTGTAGGTTGTAGGGTAGCGGCCTGGAGCAGAACCCCAATGACATTAACACATGTACATTTTAAATCCTATTCGGTAGATGTAAGGAGCCACTCTTCAGTTGAAAAGGCGTTTAAAGCTACTTGCAGCGATTTTGAAGCCACACCTTCCATTCTTATTAACAATGCGGGGCTTGGCTTTGAAGCTCCTCTTGAAGAGTTGCCTGTAGAAAGATGGCATACCATGTTTCAAACGAATGTAGATGGTATTTTTTATTGCACCCGACTGGCATTGCCTTCTATGAAAAAGGAAGGGAAGGGGCATATCATAAATATTTCTTCTGTTGCAGGAATGACGGGAATACCAGGAATGACAGGCTATTGTGCCACCAAATATGCAGTGCGCGGATTGTCACAGGCTTTATTTAAAGAAGTAAGGAAGTTTGGCGTGAAAGTAACTTGTATCTACCCTGGTTCTGTACAGACTAACTTCTTTGATGAAATTCCTTCTGTTGAAGTGTCAGACCAGATGATGCAACCGGAAGATATTGCGTCAACGATTGTTCATTGTCTCAATTCGCCAGACAATTACCACCATGTGGACATTGAAGTAAGGCCTTTAAAGGGTAGAGGATAAGTTACGCAGGCAGTTTTTCTCTTCCTGCTTCCTGGATGGCGTACAACTCCAGCGCTTTGAAAGTCTCCGCGTCCAGATGGTCAGTAGCAGGCCCCGTTTCAGCAGGTTCGAAATTGCCATCGTTTTCCCACCATTTCTGTGCGTATTCTCTTGCCTTTGATTTATCTACATCAAAGTATTTGATGATAGAGTCAGATACGATCCAGGGCTTATCGATAGTCGCATACTTGTCAAAGATCATGGAACGCATTTGCGTGCCCATGCCATCATTTTGAAAATGAGAAACAGTATAAGACATGGTTTCAGGTTCTGTCATAATCATGTCCCAATATTTTTTTGACTTTACTACCTGTGCGGTAGTGAGCAAGTAACCATATCCTTTTTCAAGTGGTTCTTTGGTGATGAGGCAAGATGCTTTAAATTCTTTTTTCTTTTTTCCGAACAGTGTATCGAGAAATGCCATAGTAGTTTCAGGGTAATTTTTAGAATATATACTTACTTAGATACTCCCAAATGGGTAAATGGTTGCATCTGTACATTGTTTTTTTGAGTGAAACGTTGAATAGGCGCCCTGAACTGTGAATTTTTATTGAAATTTATTCATATCCACCTACACCTTCCTTACGCTTTTGCATTCTCTCATAGTTTTCCAAAAAGTCAACTAAGCGATCGATGGGAGGTTTCTTAGCAATGATTTCTTTCTTTTCATTGATAATGTACATAGTGGGAGTAGAGAAGGCATCGTATAATTTTTGGTAGCTGCCAACCGTGCTTCGAGGTCCATTTACAGTGATCCAGGGCATCTTCATCTCCTTAATGTAGTCTTTCATTTTCTGCATTGACGTATCTGCACTGACTGCGTACACCTCCAAATTAAAACGATCTTTGTTGCCATTATAGAAGTCAACGAGTTTTGGTGTTTCTTCTCTGCAATGACCACAGTCAGGATCAAAGAAAAAGATAATGGTGTATTTCTTCTTGATGTCATACAAGGACTTTAACACCAGATTTTGATCTTGCATGATGAGGTTTTTGGCTGTTTGCCCCACCAGACTCAGGCGTAGTTTATCTGCGTGATCCTTTAAGTTTTTCTTAATGGCATCACTGATCCAAAAGTCCATTTCTCCGGATGCAAAATAGGTGTCGTACAATCGTACATACACTTCATCAAGCCCCATGATTTTTGGGTTTTGATAAGTGAGTACGGCATTCCAGATCAGGTATTTATAAGTCTCTTGATTGTTTTTTACCCTTGTTGCCAAAGCATTAATGGCATTCATTACCGAATCAGGATGGGGAACGATTAATTTTTCGAGGTACTCTGTTAGTTTCTCCGCATAAAACGGTTTAGGCAGCCGAATCAACGCATCGTCAGAGATGTCAAAGTTGTCGAAGAAGTGTTGTCGATAATATTTGTATTGGAAAGTAGAATCTATGGTACCATCTGCTTTTTTCGGTGGATCGGGAACCTCAACAGGTTTGGTGGCCTTGAGCATCCTTGCTGTCATCGATTGGGGGTATTTTTCAAGTATGCCGTTCTGATAAGCAAAAACCTTTTCATTGATTTTCTGAAGAGAAGCGCGTGCAGAAGTTTTGGCTTCCTCATTGGCCGACTCATCATTCATGACAGAGAAAAAAGGAGTGGCCTCCTGATTTCTGGCCATGTTGAACATCATGTTCTCAAAAAATATTTTGTTATCATCATCGCCCGTTACTTTCATATTCTTGATGTAGTCGGCTGTGGATGTTTCCATTTGAAATTGTTGGTCGCTGCCTACTACGATTTCAAATATTCTTGTTTTGTTGAGTACCAGAAAATAAACCCCTTGAGGTAGACTGGTGGTAGACGCAAACTGAAACTCTCCATTGGCGTTCACACGAGCCGTATCCTTGACATAGGTACTCTCACCATAATAATAACCCAGATAAGTCGTTGTGTCCTTCAATCCATTGATTTTGAAATCGATCTTGTATCCTCCCTGAGCCCATGAAGAAATGGACAGTATGACACCTACTATTATTACTACAATTCGCATGATTCAATTATTTGAGAGACAAATTTCACAAAATTCTATGGCCAATACAACGGCAATTAATAGGCCAAGTTATAAATTGGTGACCGAATTAAGTATTTTTTAACACAATACCTATTGTTTAGGATAAACGACACTTTCAATTACTTTTGTGCGCACGTAATTCATGTCGCTTCAGATACAAAATCTCACTAAAATTTATGATCAGCAGAAGGCTGTTGATTCAATTTCTTTTTCTGTAAAGGAGGGGGAAATAGTGGGATTCCTGGGTCCCAACGGAGCAGGAAAATCTACCACCATGAAAATCGTGACTGGTTATTTGCCACCCTCTTCAGGAATAGTGAAGGTGGGAGGATATGATGTACAGGAGCAACCACTTCATGTAAAAAAGATCATTGGCTATTTGCCAGAACACAATCCACTCTATCTGGACATGTATGTGCACGAGTACCTCGGCTTTGTAGGAGGGTTATATGGATTGAAAGAAAGGGCGCTCAAATCTCGTGTAGAAGAAATTATTGCACTTTGCGGCCTTACTCTGGAACAGAATAAAAAACTGGAATCACTTTCCAAAGGATATCGTCAACGGGCAGGGTTGGCGCAGGCTTTATTGCATGATCCTGGGGTGTTGATTTTGGATGAACCCACTTCTGGATTGGATCCCAATCAGATTATTGAAATAAGAAAAGTGATTAAAGAGGTGAGTCGTAATAAAACGGTACTCTTCTCTTCGCACATTATGCAGGAAGTACAAGCTTTGTGTGATCGTGTAATAGTGATCAACAAAGGGAAAATAGTCGCTGATGATCAACTGAGTAACCTGCTTCAGCATAGAGGTGGAAGTACCCTGGTGGTAGAGTTTAAAGAAGAAGTGAACATTGATGAACTCAGTTCAATTGAGGGGGTGGCCAGCGTAACGACTCTTTCGGCATTCAAATGCAAAGTACACGTACAACCAGGAGTGGATGTAAGAAGTGAATTGTTCAAATATGCATCAGATAAAAACAGATCACTGATTGAGTTGAAGGTAGAAGAGCACTCAATGGAATCGATTTTTAAAGAACTTACTTCTGAAGAGAAAGAGAAATGATTCAGATTTTTGCCAAAGAGTTTAATGGGTTTCTCAATTCGCTAATAGCGTACATTGTGATCGGTGTATTCCTTACAGGCATCGGTATGCTGATGTGGGTTTTCCCAGAAACAGCCGTGCTCGATTATGGGTATGCTGATATGGACACCCTCTTCTCACTGGGGCCCTATGTGTTTATCTTTTTAATACCCGCCATCACCATGCGCAGCTTTGCGGAGGAAAAGAAAATGGGTACCATGGAGTTGCTGTTGACAAAACCATTGTCAGAATGGGATATCATCATGGGTAAATTTTTAGCGGGGTTTGCCCTTGTATTGGTGGCCGTGATACCCACCTTGATCTATTATTATTCTGTTTATTTATTAGGTGAACCCACGGGTAATATTGATACTCCAGGTGTAATCGGATCCTATATAGGATTGATCCTTTTGGGTGGAGTGTTTTGTTCAATAGGAATCTTTGCTTCATCCATTACTCCCAATCAAATAGTTTCTTTTGTAGCGGCTGCTTTTCTGTGTCTTATTTTCTATTCTGGATTTGATTCCTTCTCTTCTCTAATAACAGAAGGAGGATGGGCTTTGCGAATTAAACAGTTGGGAATATTGGATCATTATGATTCGATGAGCAGAGGCTTGATTGACAGCCGGGATTTACTTTATTTCTTTTCTGTAACAGGGTTGATGTTGTTGTTAACCAAAACCGTTTTGAGCAGCAGACAGTGGTGAATTGGAAAAGTAAAAAATTAGGTGATCTGTTATTACTTGCCAATGGCATTGTACTGGCCATCGTATTGAATATGGCCGCTGTTCACTTTTTCTTCAGGTTGGATCTTACAGAAGAAAAAAGATACAGCATTAAGGAACCTACACAAACTTTGTTGGAAAACCTGGATGATGATGTGTACATCGAGGTGTTTCTGGCAGGGGATTTAAATGCAGGATTTAAACGACTGCAGCGATCCATCGATGAGTTGCTTGCTGAATTCAGAATTACTTCAGGTAACAGAGTGCATTACACTTTCACTAACCCTGAGGCTGCATTAAGTCAAAAGGCACAGAGCGAATTCATGAACGAGTTGGTGTCAAAGGGAATTTCGCCTATGAATGTGATAGATAACAAAGGCGGCCAGCGCACTGAAAAGATTGTGTTCCCCGGTGCAGTGGTCAGTTATGGTGGTTTTGAAAAAGGAGTGATGTTACTGAAGGGCAATCGTGCCAGCAGCTCAGACGAGGTGTTGAATCAATCCATAGAAGGATTGGAGTATGAGTTGGCCAACACCATTCAACAACTCACCAATACAAATCCAAAACGAATAGGATTACTCACCGGCCATGGTGAATTGGATAGTCTAAAAATTGCCAGTTTTAACAATGCGTTATTGGATAATTACGGTGTGTATAAAGTAGATCTTACACGAAAGAAGGCAATTGAAAATTACGACTTGCTCATTGTACCCAAGCCCACGCATTCATTTAGTGAAGTGGATAAGCTGAAGTTAGATCAATTTGTAATGCACGGTGGAAAGTTACTGGTGTTGATCGACAAGTTGGATGCAGTGATGGACAGCGCCTCGAGGCAAGACTATTTCGCATTTCCTTATACACTCAACATTGAAGATTTGTTATTTAAATATGGCGTTAGGATCAACCCTGATCTTATTCAGGATAGGATTGCAGCCCGATATCCGATTGTAACGGGTATGGTAGATAATCGCCCACAGCTGATGCAGATGGATTGGCCTTTTTTTCCCTTGGTCAATCAATATGCTACTCACCCCATTACTCGCAACCTTGATGCAACGCTGCTCCGTTTTGCAAGCAGTATAGATACGGTGAAAGCGACAGGCATTAAGAAAACTCCCTTATTATTTACTTCACCCGCATCGCGTAAATTGGGCACGCCCGTAAAAGTAAGTGTCAATGATTTGCGCAACAACACAAACCCAGAGTTGTTTCAGCCCGGTTCAATACCGGTAGCTTACTTGCTGGAAGGAGAATTTACTTCGCTTTATAAGGATAGATTTTTACCAGATGGGAGTGATGGGATTGTGCTTAAAGAGAAAAGCTTGCCAACAAAAATAATAGTGATCTCAGATGGAGATGTGGCAAGAAATGATGTGAATTCAAGAACGGGGCAACCCCAGCAATTGGGCTTCGATCCTATTTCGTCTTACACCTTTGCCAATGAAAACCTGTTGATGAACATGGTGGCTTATCTGGTGGATGACGATGGGTTAATCAGCACACGAAGCAAAGAAATAAAAATCAGGCCGTTGAATAAAACGAAGATTGAGGAGGACAGGGCTTTTTGGCAAATGATCAATCTGATACTTCCTCTGGTAATTCTGTTTGTTTTTGGATTGTTAAGAGCTTATTTACGGAAACGAAAATATTCTAACCATTGAGTCAGGAGAAAAAGAATAAGACGTTGTTAGCTACACTAGGCGGTTTGTTAATACTCGCTGTCGTGCTATTCTTTTATCCATCAGACCGACAAGAGATCGACAAAACCCTTTTTAAAGTAAGTGACCTCTCTTTAGTGGATAGGGTTATACTGTCATCTGCTGGGAGCGAAGTAGCGCTAAGCTTTAGTGGTTCGAAATGGCTGGTGAATAAAAATCAGGAAGCGGATGAACAATTGATAACTGTTCTGTTTGCTACGCTACAGCAGGCCGAACCCAAAAGGCAAGTGGCAAGCAGCCTTAGAGACGCTGTGTCTTCTATGGTAATGAAGAATGGTGTGAAGCTCGATTTATTTCAGGGAGATGTCCTGGTGAGGAGTTTCTATGCAGGAGGAAATGCTGCAAAAACGGAAGCTTATTTTCTTGATGAAGAGCTTGGCCCCTACATTATGACTATCCCGGGGTATAGGGTGTACATTTCAGGAATTTTTGAGGTTGAGGCCAATGGATGGAGAGACAGACGCGTGTTTAATTTCAATTGGAGGAATTTCAAGAAATTAGAAACAGAATTCAACAGGCAGCCCAGCCAAAACTTCACTATTGCCGATCAGGGGTCAGGTTTTGATTTGGTGAACAGCCCCCCTTCGGATACTACAAGATTGAATGACTATTTAGATGCGGTGTCCTTGCTCATGGCGAAAGAGTATTTGACTCCCGGGCGAGTGCCAGTGTATGATAGTCTCATCCAAACGCCACCTATTGCCACAATCAGTGTTTATGACCTGGGTGATAATGCCCTTGTTCTTGACCTTTATCCACCCATTGATGGCGATCCTGATGCTTTGGGCAGGTTGAATGGTACAGATCCAGTTCTTTTCAGCCGGGAACAAGTAATACCCATCTTGAAGACGCGAGAATATTTCAAAAAATGATGTGGCTGTAAGGCCCAATTTTGAGGTATCAAAGTTCATTTCCAGAATTGGTTTTTCTTCATAACTTTACCGCCATTACAACCAATAACCACTGACTTAGATGAAGTTTATCGTCAATTCAAGCTACTTGCTAAAGCAGCTTTCTAATATTAATGGAGTTATCACCACCAACCCAGTTGTTCCGATCCTCGAGAACTTCCTTTTTGAGATAGAGAAAAGTATACTTACCGTTACTGCATCTGATCTTCAAACTTCCATGATCACCGAGATTACAGTGGAATCAAAGGAAAAGGGAAGTATTGCAGTTCCTGCGAGGATATTACTGGATACTTTAAAAAACTTACCTGACCAACCTGTAACGTTCTCCATCGATGAGTCAACCTACAGCATAGAGATCAGCTCAGACAACGGTCGCTATAAATTAAGTGGTGAGAATGCCACTGATTTCCCCAAGGTGCCTGCAGTGTCCAATGACTTCTCTGCGGTATTATCCTCAGATGTATTGGCCAAAGCCGTAAACAACACCATTTTCGCTACAAGCAGCGATGAACTGCGCCCTGCGATGACAGGTGTGTATGTTAATTTGGGTGAAAAGAATACCACTTTTGTAGCTACAGATGGCCACCGTTTGGTGCGCTACCGCAGAACTGATATTAAGTCGGATAGTGGTAATGCGATCATCATTCCGCGCAAAGCCCTGAATTTATTGAAAGCCACCTTGCCTACAGAGAATACAGAGGTGAGCATCGACTTCAACATGTCCAATGCATTTTTCAAGTTTGGCACCATTCGCATGATTTGTCGCCTGATTGATGAGCGTTTCCCGGATTATGAGAATGTAATTCCTTCTCAGAACCCGATAAAGATGACCATCAGTCGCACGGAGTTGTTGAGCTCATTGAAGCGTATTGCGATTTATGCCAACAAAACAACGCATCAGGTAAGGCTAAAAATTACAGGAAGTGAACTTCAGGTTTCTGCTGAGGATCTTGATTTCTCTAATGAGGCAAACGAACGCCTTTCTTGTGAACACGAAGGGGAGGACATCGAAATTGGATTCAATGCAAAGTTCATCATCGAGATGCTGTCCAACTTGGATACAGATCAAATCAAATTGAACATGTCAGCCTCTAACAAGGCAGGTGTTATTCTTCCTATTGATAAAGACAAAGACGAAGATATCCTCATGCTGGTGATGCCAGTGATGCTTAATCAGTACGTTTAGGCAACGGATAACCAAAATAAAAAGAGGCTACCTCAAAAGTTAAGAGAAGTTCGTTTTTCTGAGCGAAAGCGAAGAATCTCTTTAGTTTGAATTTGAAACAAAGGATGTTTCACTTTCGCTCAACAAAACTTGTCACTTTTGAGGTAGCCTTTTTTATTTTCAGGAATTTGATATTCTATTTTAAATCATCAAAGTTGAAAGATGTTTCCAGAAAGCTGGTAGTAAACTTGCCTGACCTGAAAATTTGATTGTCCATTAGTTTCAGATGGAAGGGGATGGTTGTTTTAATACCCTCGATCACAAATTCACTCAAGGCTCGCTTCATTCTGGTAATTACTTCTTCTCTTGACTGGCCGCTCACAATAAGCTTTGCAATCATAGAGTCGTAATTGGGGGGGATTGTATACCCCGCATAGATATGGCTATCTATACGCACACCGTGCCCTCCCGGCATATGCAGGTTAACAATTTTACCAGGTGATGGCCTGAAACCATTTGCAGGATCTTCTGCATTGATACGGCATTCCATGGCAAACAAGTTAGGGAAGTAGTTGGTGCCAGAAATAGGCACGCCTGCAGCCACTTTTATTTGCTCTTTGATAAGGTCGTAATCAGTAACCTCTTCTGTAATGGGGTGTTCCACCTGAATTCGGGTGTTCATCTCCATGAAGTAAAAGTCACCATGTTTGTCTACAAGAAACTCGATTGTTCCTGCACCTTCGTATTTTATTGCTTCAGCACCTCTGATGGCAGCTGCTCCCATTTTTTCACGCAACTCCTGAGTTACTACAGGGGAGGGGGTTTCTTCTACCAATTTCTGATGCCTGCGCTGGATAGAGCAATCACGCTCTGACAAATGACATACTTTACCATATTGGTCTCCAACGATCTGAATTTCTATATGCCTTGGTTCTTCAACGAATTTTTCGAGATAGAGACCATCGTTTCCAAATGCAGCAGCTGATTCTCTTTTCGCCTCATCCCAGGCTTTTTTGAATTCGGACTCATTCTTGATAATCCGCATCCCCTTTCCACCACCTCCGGCTGTAGCTTTCACTATCACGGGGTACTTGATCTTTTTGGCGATCTTGAGTCCCTCTTCAATTGTACCTACCAATCCATCAGATCCGGGGATAGTAGGTACTCCGGCTTTTTTCATGGTGTCTTTGGCTGTAGACTTATCACCCATAAGGTTAATCATCTGAGGTGATGGGCCTATGAATTTGATGCCGTACTCATGGCATACGGCCGAGAACTCCTCATTCTCAGACAGGAAGCCATAACCGGGATGGATGGCATCGGCATTGGTAATTTCAGCGGCAGAAATAATTCTTGGAATGTTCAAATAGGAATCCTTACTGGGAGGAGCTCCAATGCAAACGGCCTCATCTGCAAAACGCACGTGAAGGCTTTCACGATCGGCTGTGGAATACACGGCAACTGTTCTGATGTCCATCTCCTTGCAGGTTCTGATTACGCGCAAAGCAATTTCACCACGATTTGCTATTAATATTTTTTTAAACACAATGCGAAATTTAGGTTATCAATAAAAGATCAGAGATTAAGCATTGCTCAATCTGGCTCCACCACAAAGAGCGTTTGCTCGTATTCTACTGGAGTAGCATTTTCTGCCATTACTTTTACAATTGTTCCTGACACCTCTGATTCAATCTCATTGAATAGCTTCATCGCTTCAATGATGCATACTGTTTGTCCTTTGGTAATTTTATCTCCTACCGACACCAGCGGAGGTGTGTCAGGGTTTGTCGAACGATAAAACGTTCCAATCATTGGGGATTTTATTTCTAATAAATTGCTACCCGGTGCTGGTGATGCTATTGCAGCAGGCTGAGCCACTGGAGCTGGAGCTGCCGCTGCGGGAGGAGCCGCAGCTACTGCAGGTGCCGCCATCATTTGTGGAGCAGATGATTTAAGTACCTTTTGATCCGGTTCTCTCTTTACGTGAAGTTTTAATTCTTTGGTTTCAATATCCACTTCATTTAACCCGGATTGGGCGATAAAGTCTATAAGGTCTCTGATTTCTGCAGTTTTCATGTCTGAAGAGTTTTGAACTAATTTCTTTTTTGGAGCTTGCTTTCGCGCCCCTTTCAATGAGGTTTTTCTCGTCTTTGCCATAAGTTACTTTACTCGTTCTAAATACTCACCATTTGCTGTATTAATCTTTACGTTATCGCCCGTGTTAATAAACAAAGGCACTCTTATTTCGGCACCAGTTTCTACTGTTGCGGGTTTTAATGTACGGGTTGCTGTGTCTCCGGACAACCCAGGTTCTGTGTAAGTTACATTAAGTACTACGTGTGGAGGTGGTTCTGCTATAATTGGGTCGGTTCCGTTTTCAAACGCAATAATAAGCGTTACGGCTTCTTTAAGGTATTTGAATGAATCGCCTAACAATGCTTTGTCCAGATAAATCTGCTCAAAAGTCTGATTGTCCATACATACGAGGCTATCACCTTCTTCATAGAGATACTGGTACTCTTTGGTTTCAATGCGCAGAAGGTCCACCGATTCTCCCGGGCGAAACCTATTTTCAACAATTTTACCAGATCGAATGTTTCTCATTTTTACCTGATAAAATGCACGCAGGTTTCCCGGAGTACGGTGCTGAAGTTCCTCTACCTTCACCACTTCTCCATTGTATCGAATGAAATTTCCTTTACTTAAATCAGAAACAGTTGCCATAAAAAATCAGCCTATAATTTACAAATGAAATAATTAATAACAAGTTGGATTAGTTTGTATCGTAGGACCATCTTACATAGATGGAGCCCCAGGTAAACCCACCACCAAAGGCAGCAATGATAATAGTATCTCCTTTCTTCAGTTGTTTTTCATAATCCCAAAGTAGCAGCGGTATGGTTCCGCCAGTTGTGTTGCCGTACCGTTCGATGTTCATCATCACGGTTTCTTCAGAGATACCCATGCGGGTAGCAGTAGCATCAATTATTCTTTTGTTGGCTTGATGTGGAGCAAGCCAGTTTACGTTTTCTGCTTTTAGGTTATTTCGCTCCATCATTTTGGCGGCAATTTCTGCCATGTTGGTAACGGCAAACTTAAATACGGCAGAACCTTCCTGATAAACATAATGCTCCCTGGCATCTACCGATTCATGAGAAGCTGGCTTTAAACTTCCTCCTGCCTTAATATGAAGGTACTGTGCCCCTGATCCATCACTTTTGTGAATAGAATCGATGACACCGGTGTCATCCTTTGAAGGTTCAAGTAAAACGCAGCCGGCACCATCGCCAAAAATGATACAGGTGGTGCGATCAGTATAGTCGAGAATAGACGACATCTTGTCTCCACCAATTACAATTACTTTTTTATGCATGCCCGCCTCAATGTATTTTGCGCCCGTTGTCAATGCATAAAGAAATCCGGAACATGCGGCACTTATGTCAAAACTAAATGCATTGGTAGCACCTACCTGAGAGGCTACCAGGTTGGCAGCAGCAGGGAAGGGCATATCGGGAGTAATCGTAGCAAAAATGATAAGATCAATTTCCTTTGGGTCTGTATTGGTTTTGGCAAGTACTTCTTTTACTGCCATGGCACCCATGTACGATACCCCAAGGTTTTTGTCTTTTAAAATCCTTCTTTCTTTTATTCCAGTTCTGGACGTGATCCATTCATCACTGGTTTCAACCATTGTTTCCAGCTCCTTATTGGTAAGGATATAGTCGGGAACATATCCACCTACTCCTGTAATCGCTGCTTTGATTCTACTCATTGGTTTATTGATTGTGGTGTTGGCCTATCTCGATAAAAAACAAATGCCCGGTTGTATCAACCGAGCATTTCGTTCAATTCATTTTATCTAGTCCTTTTCAGTTGTAAACAACGGAAAGGCCAGATTAAATTTTTTTATATTAAAGAGAATCATGACTTAGGCCAAAACCTCTTTCTCCATTACAACATTGCCTTTGTAGTACAGTTTACCTTCTAGCCAGAAAGCACGATGAGGCAAATGGTGCTCACCTGTAGTGGGGCAAATAGTAAATTGCTTTGGTTCTGCTTTGTAGTGTGTTCTTCTTTTATCTCTTCTCGTTTTCGAGATTTTTCGTTTTGGATGTGCCATGCCTAAATTGTTTTTACTTTAATTTTTTTAACTTTTCCCATATTGGGTCTACTTCATCTTCATCATCGGTATGATCATCTGATGCCGAACTGTAAACCATTTTTCCTTCATTGCTTTCGTCCTCATCTTTGAATCTGGGGTGCAATTTTTTCATGGGTATGGATAACCCAATGAATTCATAAATAAACTGCCCTAAATCAAGACTTACGCGATCCCTGCTGATCATAATGATCTCATCCGTCAGTTCTTTATCTTCCTCTCCATATTTGAAAAGAATCCTTCCCTCTTGTTGAATGGGAAAGTCGAATGGATCAAGACTTCGATCGCACGTTAATTTCGCGGTGCCTTCAATTTTAAAATCAGCTTCAATGAACGTTTCGTGCTTATCCAACACGACCTCTACGCTGAATTGACCACCAGGAAGATAACCTTGCCCATAATGCTGCAAAAAATCATCACCCAACTCGAAATTAAAGTGATGGACCTTTTTCTCAAGCCCTATGATGTTAATGCTAAGCGGTTTCACCCTTTTAGGTGTCTTAAAATTAGCGGGCAAATTTATGACGTTTTACGGGATTTTCCCCTTATGAAATTGATTTTCTTGAGCTTGTTAGTGCTCATATCGACCTGAAATTCACCTTTGTTATACATATTCTGCAAAAATGCGTGTTTTTAGCTGTTCTTTGGTCATATTCTCTCTTTCAGAAACCATAAAATCCACCACACTTTTCTTGAATCCCAGTTTTATAGCCACGCCCCTGCAGAAGATAAGCTCACTTTCAAAGAGTTTCTGATCAGCAAAGATCAATTCTATACAACCATGCAGGTACAGGAATTTTTGATCAGCGGAGAGTGCTCCCAAAGAACCGATGGGCTCAGGGTTTCTGATAAGGTCATTGACGGTATCTTCAGGAAAATTGCGGTCTCTTGCGATTTTATAAATCATTTCGCGCTCCACTTTAGCAAAATGCTTGTCAGCCTCAGCCAGTTGAATAAGTATATTGAGCTGCTTTTTGGTTACAATGTCCATTGTTTTGCTTTACATCAAAGCTAAGAATTAATGATGGCTAACGGAATTAACTGTTAGGCACATCTTACATAGGTCGTCTTTTATTGTTTTTCTTCTAATTGTGCTGCCCGGTGTTTGACAATATCAGCGGCAAGGTAGATGGCCTGCCTCATGGAACTTTCATCGGCCCGATTTTTACCTGCGATGTTGTAAGCTGTACCATGGTCTGGGGATGTCCTGATCACGGGAAGGCCAGCTGTAAAGTTTACACCTGTTTCAAAGGCTAAGGATTTAAATGGAATAAGTCCCTGATCATGATACATGGCGATAATGCCATCATATTTTTTGTGCTGCCCGGCTGCAAAAAAGCCATCAGCAGGAAATGGCCCGAAGATCAACTTACCTTTGTTCTTTAAATCGATTATGACCGGTCTGATGGTATCATTTTCTTCCGAACCAATCAACCCTTCATCTCCGGCATGTGGGTTGAGACCGAGCACAGCTATCTTGGGTTTACTGATGTTGAAATCATTTTTTAAAGAAAGCTCTAACAGCCTGATTTTTAATTCTACCCTTTCTTTGCTGATTAAACCGGGTACATCCTTCAAAGGTACGTGTTCGGTTACCAAACCTACACGAAGCTCCTGCCCGGTCATCAACATCAGGCTTTCGGTGGCTTTAAATTCATGGGTGAGATATTCTGTATGACCGGTAAAAGGAAAAGCGTCTCCATGTATGGTGCTTTTATCAATGGGGCCAGTAACAAAAGCATCAATGATGTCTCCCTTCACTTCTTCAACTGCCTTTTGTAAAGCAAGGAGCGCACCTTTGGCAGATTCAGGAGATGGTTTACCCGGATTAATGTCAATGACTTCTTCCCAGCAGTTGACGACATTGATAGATTTAGGAAAAAACTGTCCGGTGCTTTTTACCTGACTGTAGTTGAACTCCTCCATGTTCATCAGCTTTCTATAAAAAGATAAAACCTTGGTGGAACCATAAATTACGGGTGTTATCATTTGAAGCAGTCGATTATCAGCCAACGCTTTAATAACGACTTCCGGACCAATACCGTTGAGGTCTCCCAATGTTATCCCAATTTTAGGTTTCTCCTGATGCTTGTTCATCTCTTATTAGAATTGAAGTATATCCGCAATTTAACCGTAATTATGCAATAGAAGTTTTTCTGTTGTAAAATTTACCCGATGAAGGCAATGGATGGTAGTATTCTTGCGGGTATAAGTTAATTTTCGTCCGACTTTTTAAACGAATGGTAAGACCAAAAAAATCCCTTGGACAACACTTTCTGAAAGATCAGAATATCGCCATGCAAATTGTAGATGCATTGCAGCTAGATGGCAGGCAACCTGTTGTAGAGATAGGACCAGGTACAGGTGTGCTCACCCAGTACCTATTGAAAAGGGATATCGATTTAAAGGTGGCAGAGATAGACAGGGACTCAGTGGCCTATCTTAAAAAACATTATCCTCAATTGGAGGGCAACATTATAGATGGTGACGTGTTGGAAATGAATTGGAATGAGTTTGCAGAAAATTCATTCCATGTGATTGGTAATTTTCCATATAATATTTCCTCACAGATCTTTTTTAAAGTATTGGAGCATCGGGATAAAGTGGATCAGGTGGTGGGGATGTTACAAAAAGAGGTGGCAGAGAGAATTGTGTCTGATAAAGGGAATAAAGTGTATGGTATACTCAGTGTGCTATTGCAGGCTTACTATGACATAGAACTTTTGTTTAAAGTGCCACCGGAAGTTTTTTTTCCTCCTCCAAAGGTGATGTCTGCTGTTATTCGATTAAAACGAAACAAGACCGAGCGATTGGACTGTGATGAAAAAAGATTTAAGGCAATAGTGAAGCAAGGGTTTCAAACTAGGCGCAAAACATTGCGCAACGCACTGAAAATCCTAAATTTACCACCCTCTATCACGTCAATGAAGCTGCTTGATTTGAGGGCAGAACAATTATCGGTGGCCGATTTTGTTTTTTTAACACAGCAAATTGAAAAGTCGGATGGTTGAATCCGTTGCATTTGGTCTTACAAAAGAATACCGTGATCGTTTTCAGCAAGCACTGGACAAACGAGACGATGCCTTTATTCTGAAAAATCTGGAAGGAGTAAATGCTGCTGACATTACTGCGCTGTTGTATGAATTTAACAGTCAGGAGTCGAAGTACGTACTTGATCTGCTTGATGTTGAAATAAGAGCAGAGATAATCACAGAACTGGATCGGGATACGCGCATTGCATTTTTTAAGATATACCAGCCTGACGAGTTAATTAAAATTATTGATCACCTGGATTCGGATGATGCAGCGGATATCCTGAATGAACTACCTATAAAAATACGGGAGGAGGTACTTGCCGGATTGGATAAGGTGCTACGCATGCAGGTCATCGACTTGTTGCGCTATGATGAAAATGTTGCGGGTGGATTAATGGCAAAAGAATTAGTCACTGCGCACGTCAATTGGACGGTAGTGCAGTGTATTGAAGAAATCCGTAAACAGGTTGAAAATGTTTCTAAATTTTATGCAGTCTATGTAGTTGACGATTATAACAAATTGTTGGGGAGAGTTCACCTTCAGCAATTGATATTGACAGACTCCAAAACGTTGGTCAAAGATATTTACGATCCGGAATTAATATCTGTGCAAACACATCTTGAAGATACAGAGGTGGCCAGTATGATGCGCAAGTACGATCTTGAATCAGTACCTGTTGTGAACGTATATGGCCAATTGGTAGGCCGGATTACCATTGATGACGTGGTGGATGTAATCACTGAGCAGGCAGAAGAGGAGAGGCAATTGATGTCGGGTATCAGCGAAGATGTTGAAGAGGACGACAGTATTTGGAGACTTACCAGGGCACGTTTGCCATGGTTACTTATTGGAATTATTGGAGGGTTGATTAGTGTTCAGTTTATCGGCCTTTTTGCAATTGACCTGATGCGAATTACAGCCATTGCTTTTTTTATTCCATTGATTCAGGCGACCGGAGGTAACGTGGGAATTCAGTCTTCATCCATTGTGGTTCAAAGCTTAGCCAATCCGGGGTTTGTGGAAGAAGGATTGTGGAAAAGGTTAATTAAAGTTTTTTTGGTTGCTCTCTTAAACGGATTTTTACTTTCTCTTATCGTTTTAGCAGCGAATATGCTATTGGGTGGTGATAACAACAGACTTTTTATAGTTGTTTCTCTCGCACTCTTCACGGTAGTGTTAGTAGCATCTCTTATTGGTACAATTACTCCATTGATTTTGAATAAGTTTGGATTCAATCCCGCTCTTGCTTCAGGGCCATTTATTACTACCACTAACGATTTATTGGGGTTGGGTATTTACTTTCTCACCATCCATTTCTTTTTATAAACCGAGTTTTTGCTCCTAAAATTGCCCGTTGCAACGCTGAGCTCCATGTAATATTGTTGGTGAAATTAAACAATGCCCTCCATCGAATTAATCTATTTTTGCCTCTTGAAGACTGATTAAATAGTTTTGAAAGGATGTCGTTAGGTGAAAAAATAATTAAGAAGTCGCGAGAGCATTACAACAACATTGTTGAAAAACCACTACTTACATCCGCTATTGTCCTGATTCTGGTAACGATAATCGTTTTATCGTTTAGTCTGAAATATTATATCTATGACTTTGATGCATTTTGGCCAAATATTTTGGCTGAGGCCCATGGTATGATTTTCGACATTGCAATTATTGGTATCCTGTTGTTCTGGTTGAATCAAAATGGCGAAACCCGACAACGCATTAGAACCTATAAAGATGAGATTGACGACTTTCGTCTTTGGGAATCTGATGAAGCCGCTTTCCGAACTGTTGGTAACCTAAAAAGGTTGAACCGTCATGGTATCTATGAAATTAATTTGGTGAATTGTTACCTCGCACGCACCAACCTAAACTATGTGAACCTAAAAGGCTCCAATCTTAATTCTGCCAATATTTCAAATTCGTCCTTGATCGAATCTAATCTGGAGAATACCAGATTGAATCAAACAAACCTCGAGAACACCAACTTGAATCAGGTGAATTTGAGAGGGGCATACGCCAGTGGTTCGAATTTTAATGATGCATTTTTAATCAAAGCGCAGTTAGAAGGGGCGTTTCTCATCAAAACAAGTTTTAGAAATGCTTTTCTCATGGAGGCGAACCTTCAAAATAGCTACCTTATGGGGGCAGACTTTGAAAATGCAAGTTTGTATAAAGCAGATCTGCGCGGAGTAAAAGGACTTACCATCGATCAGCTTTCAAAAGCTAAAACTTTGTATCTGGCGAAGTTTGATGATGCTTTTTTTGACGAAATTAAAATGAATATCCCTGAATTAGTGGGCGGCTGATCAGGTAAGTCTCAACATTTGATTTTAGTGGAATAATCAATTACTTTTGTACAGAAGTTATGACAACGGTTTCCGCCATGAAGCCGTTGTTTCTTTTTTTCAAAGACGCCCAAGAAAATAGATAGATAAGTAATAAACGAGTGATTATGAGTGCAAAGATTTCTTACTATACTAAGGAGGGACTGGAGAAGTTAAAAAATGATTTGAACCAGTTGAAAACTAAAGGCAGAGCTGATATTGCAAAACAAATTGCTGAAGCTAGAGATAAAGGCGATTTAAGTGAAAATGCAGAGTATGATGCAGCAAAGGATGCGCAAGGCCATTTGGAAGCCCGTATTGCAAAACTGGAATCGTCTTTAAGCACTGCACGCGAAATAGACGAAAGCCAGTTGGATACTTCTATGGTTTCAATTCTCTCTAAGGTAACGATCAAAAACAAAAAGAACGGAGCCAATTTTACTTATACACTCGTGTCTGAAGAAGAGGCTGATTTGAAGCAGGGTAAAATCTCCACTCAGTCACCCATTGGACAAGGTTTGTTAGGGAAGAAAAAAGGTGACACTGTAAAGATCAAAACCCCGGCTGGTGAAATAGAATTTGATATTATTAATATAGAAATATAGTTTAATACTACATGGCCAGTCTTTTTACAAAAATTATTAATAGGGAAATACCGGGACATATTGTTGCTGAAGATGATCAGTTTATTGCTTTTCTGGACATTATGCCATTGGTAAATGGGCACACACTGGTAGTACCTAAAAAAGAACTGGACTATATTTTTGATCATGATAATGCCACGCTGGAAGCCATGATGGTGTTTGCCAAGAAAGTAGCTGTTGCAATTAAGAAAACCATTCCATGTAAGAGGGTGGGTATTGCCGTGATTGGTCTTGAGGTGCCGCACACCCATATGCATCTGGTGCCGATGAATACGATGGATGATATTAACTTTACACGGCCTAAGCTAAAACCCACTTCAGAAGAGCTGGCTGCTACTGCCAGGGAAATCCAAAAGGGCTTTGCCAGCTAATCCATTTCAGTTTGATATCAATCATCCTACTCTGTTGCTGGATAAGCAAAAGTGCATCAGGAATATTGATCGTTTCGTTGAAAAAGCAAAAAAAAATAATGTTAACCTAAGACCTCATTTTAAAACCCATCAATCGCATGAGGTAGCAAGTTGGTTTAAGGAGCGAGGTGTTACTTGTTGCACTGTGTCGTCATTAAAAATGGCTCAATATTTTTCTGAGGATGGGTGGAATGATATTACCGTTGCCTTTCCGCTCAACTACCTGGAAGCAGATTTGATCAATTCGCTTGCGTCAAAAATTCAACTCAACTTACTCATTTCTGTTTGTGAGGTATTGCCCCAGCTTTTGAAAAAATTAAAGAACAGGGTAGGTATTTTCATTGAAATAGATTCGGGTTATCACCGCACAGGCTTCGATCCACAGGATATAAGTGGAGTGGAAAGGGTGCTCTCGGAAATTGAGTCATCCCCATTGACTGAATTTAGGGGATTCCTAAGTCATGCAGGTCATACTTACAGGTGTAACTCCAAATCTGCTGTGGAGGAAATTCATTTGGAGGAAGTAAGAGTGTTAAATGATTTAAAAAATAGATATAAAGCAAGATGCCCCGATTTAAAACTTTCAGTAGGTGATACGCCATCTGCAAGCTTGGTGGATGACTTTTCGGGAGTAGATGAGTTGAGGGCAGGAAACCTTGTGTTTTATGATCTCACTCAGGCTAAAATTGGTGCTTGCAGCCTGGATCAGATAGCCATTGCCATTGCCTGTCCTGTGGTGGCAACTTACCCGGAACGGAATGAGATTATTATCTACGGTGGTGGCGTTCATTTTTCTAAAGATTTTATTACAACTGAAGGTGGTGCCATTAGTTACGGAGCCGTAGTGCTTTTAACTAATAAGGGATGGGAGTTGCCGCCAACAGCAATGTTTGTGAAAGCCTTATCACAGGAGCACGGTACGGTTCATTCAGATAAAGAAAGTATTCGCAATTTAAAACCAGGAGATTTGTTAGGTGTGCTCCCAGTGCATTCATGCCTGATGGCTGATGCCATGGGGAGCTATCTTACATTAAAAGGGGGAAGGGTATCCAGATTATCTGAATCCTGAATGAAGTTAATGTCTACATCCAGGGGATAGCGCATAAGGTGTCCTAATGCTTCTTGTACAGTCATTCCTTCAAATAGCACTTTATATAATCTTTCAGTAATAGGGGCTCTTACTTTATAGTAGTCAACACATTTTTTTACAATGCGAATTGTGTTTACCCCCTCGGCAACTTCATGTAAGTCGCTTAGAATTTGTTGTAGTGTTTCTCCTTTTGCTAACCTGTATCCAACGGTGAAATTTCTACTCATCGGACTGTTGCAGGTGGTTACAAGGTCTCCAATTCCAGCAAGCCCGAGAAAAGCTTTTGTATTTCCACCCAGGGCTCTTCCTATATAAATCATTTCTACTGCTCCCCGGCTAATGAGCAGACCTTTTGCGTTTTCTCCATATCCCAAACCACTGAGAGCCCCGGAGGCTATGGCAATGATGTTTTTTAGAACACCAGCCATCTCAACACCTATGAGGTCATTGTTTCCATATACCTGAAAACGATCGTTTCTGAGAAGTTTTTTACCAATCTGTATCACCTCTTGAAAGGGGCTGGCTACTACTGTGGCACTTGGTTGGCGTTGGGCCAATTCTTTAGCGAGATTGGGGCCTGCTAAACATCCTACACGTACCACCACACTTTCTTCCTTGATCACCTCGCTCATGGTTTTTACCTGCTCACGGGTGAGTACTTTTACAGTTTCAAGGGTTTGCCCTTCAGGTAACTTTATATCGAAGCCCTTAGTACCGTGAATCATAATGTGGTAGGGATGAAGGTGAGGAGAGAGATTCTTCATCATTGCACGAAAGTGTGCAGCGGGTACAATAGGAAATAAAACATCGCACTCATTGGCAAGATAGGCCATGTCGTTGGTGGCCGTTACCTGCTCATTGAAAGTGTGGCCTCTGTTTTCTCTCTTCTCCTGAATGTGATTAACTACATTGGAATCACGAGCGTATAGCAACACCTTAGTTTGATAAGACAAAATGTTGGCAATGGCCGAGCCGAAATTTCCTGCGCCTATTACACCAACAGGCTTTTCAGATAAATTTCTCAAGGTCATAACCTGTCAGGCGATTGTGATAATAGTATAATACAGTAAGGTCTTGCGTAATGATATTTCCTTTTTTGTTTTTGAGCAATGGACGTTTAAGGTGAAAGGTTCCTACATTATCAAGCCCATGCTTAATCACCTCGTCTGCTTTGCCCTTAAAGTGCGTAGCATAGTTGATTTTGTCTTCCTCCTTGAGCTCGTAAATTTTCTTCCGCACACGCTTAAAGGTTTCCTTAAATTCGGAATATTCTATTTCTAAATCTTCTTCGGGTAACCTTAGCAAACTAAAAAGATCCAGCTTTGGAAATTTCTTCATCCACATTTCAAAGGCAACAAAGGCAACCAAATGGCTGGCAAAAACCCGGTTGATACGATGATATTCTTTGACGATTTTATTTCCCAACATGCGGGTGTACTCCTCTTCACGCTGCAAATCCACACCTACCTTACCATTAGAAACAAAATAATCTCTTGTGTCTATAATACGACCCTGGGCATCAAGGCTGTTGCCATCGTTGTCTACATAATTGCCAAGTACATCCAACCCCGGGCCTATGGAAACTGAAATATTGGAGCCTTTTGTAAAAAACTTGAACAGGAACTTGAGCAACTGCACACTACCATAGTTGTCCTGTTCGGGAAAATATCTGTCTCGTCCTTTTACATGGAGATAATCTTCTATTAGGTCGGGAGCCTCTAAAACAAAATGATAATTGAGGGTAACAGGAACTACAAAAATCTTTCGTACTTCTTCTCCCGGATTAGGCTTGTCCAAATAGAGGTTTCGTTGCGCTTCAACAGAAGTACTTAATAAGCCCAGTCGCAATCGTGGTTCTATGGCGCCAGACCGAGATCGTGTACCCCCTGGAAAGAAAAGGCTGTGTGCTCCTTTTTGGAGAGCAATGTTGGAGTACATTTTGAGCGTCTCAAGGTAAGGAAGGTTCTTTTTTCTTCTATCTACCTTAAAGGCACCGAGGCTATTCATAAAATAGGCAATGATCTTTATATTGAACAGATTGAGACCGGCACCATAGAGAAAAGCAGGTAGTCCTAATGAATGAATTACCCAACCAATTAAAACGGAATCGAGATTACTAAAATGAGTAGGAACCATCACCACAGTTCCTTTCTTCGCCAGATTACGAATCATTTTTGCCTTACCTACAATATGAATTTTATCTTGCAGGGCGTACTTACTTCTGAATATAGCACCGAATTTTTTTACTCGGGCACCATTGAGCAATCTTCTGAATCCAAACTTGATTACCGCACGGGCAACCTTATAGGAACTTGGTTTGAAGTTGCCTGCAATTTCATGGGCATACCGCTGGGTAATTTTTTTTAGAATTTCATCTTCCTTATTGGAAGTTTCGCTTTCAGCTTTGCTACTTAATTCAACAAGATCTTTTTTGATTTCAGCCCAAAAAGCATTTTCATCCGGTGGGTCAACTCTCCACCGGTTTCTTTTCATCCTATTTTGCTCACGGTATACAGTAGTTTCAAGCTCATCAATGAGCTGTTTACGGGAGGGGCGTAACTCTTTGATCCGGATGATGGATTTCTCTGTCACCTCTTCCAAAAATTCTTTTCGGTTTTTACTGAGCTGGTAAACAGGCCAGTCGGGTATCCCATCAAGGATTGGCTCGTATCCTATATTTTTATTCTTCTTTTCAACAATCTCCATCAACTATCAGGACAGGTGAACCCCAAAGATAAACCAGATTGGGGATTAGACTAAAATGGGGTGAAATATATAATGGATAAAATCCTGAAATACGGTATTTACCACAATTCACTTATAACTATTATAACTATATTTTTTCAATGGCCTGACCCAGCGAATTGGCCATATCTTCAAAACGGGCAAGGCTTTGATTAATAAACTCTTCGGTTATTATTTCCTTCAACTCCTCCTCAGAGGCCAGATCATACTCCTGAATTTTGAATGTTTGCTCAAAGGGGCCTGCTTCTAATTTGATCAGGTATCGATTGTTCCAATGAAAAAAGGTAATGTTACATTTTTCATGAACTATGTTTCCAATTACTCTCATATAGCGATTTTTCAATCAATTTTAAAAGTATAGACTTAACGCCTTGCATCACGGTTGAAGTTATACCTTGACTTTCAACTGGACAAAGCGCAAAAGAATTGTTGAACAAATTATAAAGAATTGTCACCATTGTACGTTCTCCAGGGGACAAGTTGCGGTATTTTGCGATTGGTGTAACCTATTCTCCCGCATTATTGTTGTAAATTTAATGCGATTTTGATTGAATGGACGTAACGAGCAAAAAATCTCTTTTATTCATCTTTTTCTTCATGATGGGGACTTTGTTTTTGTCAACAGAGGCGAAGGCTACTCATTTGCGTGCGGGGGAAATTACTGTCCATCGGTTGAGCTGTACCGGACTTACATTTCGAATTACCATAACTGTTTATACCAATACAGGCTCTGATATAAAATTCGGAGAAGGCCTTTTGGATTTTGGCGATGGTAGTACCCCTCATACAACACCTATCGTTGAGAACACACTTCGCCCAGATCTTGGGCCGGAAGTGGCCACTGTTTCGTATTCAGTCGACCATACTTTTGGTGGTCCTGGTAAATATGTAATCAGTTATCTGGAGCCCAACCGCAATGCAGGTATTTTGAATATGATTAATTCAGTGGAAACAAGATTCTACCTGGAAACAGTAATCAATATCGATCCATTTCTTGGATGTAGTAACTCCCCGCTTTTGCTTGTACCTCCAATTGATAAGGCATGTACAGGTGCAGCATGGTTTCACAACCCTGGTGCCTACGATCCAGATGGAGACAGTATATCGTTTGAGTTTGCCATTCCCAAAAAAGAAAAAGGACAATTCGTAAATGGCTACCGCGATCCTAATGCACAGGAATTTTATAGTCTTACAGGAATTAATTACGGCACTGCTAACGAAAATCAAACAGGGCCTCCCACTTTTACTATTGATGCTCAAACAGGCACTATCGTTTGGGATGCCCCAGGTGCTCCCGGAGAATATAACATTGCCTTTCTCATTAAAGAGTGGCGCAAGATCAAAGGTGCCTGGATTCTCCTGGGATATGTAACACGGGATATGCAGATAATTGTTGAGGATTGTAATAATCAACGTCCTGAGCTACAGGTACCACCAGACATATGTGTTGAGGCAGGAACAATCATCAATGAAGAAATATTGGGCTTCGATCCGGATTTGGATAGTGTGAAGATTGAAGCATATTCACAATTGTTTGGTATTGCTCCATCTCCGGCTACTTACACCCCTAACCCTGCAAAGTTTCAGTCCACATCGGGGCCGGGACAAGCTAAACTTACTTTTAATTGGGAAACGAAATGTGAACACATTAAAGATCAACCGTATCAGGTGGTATTTAAGATTTCTGACAAGAATATACCCAGTTTGGTATCTTTTCAAACCTGGAACATTACGGTAGTAGCGCCTGCACCTGTATGGGTGGATGGACAGGTAGATCTGGGCAACCGGGCTACGGATTTGACATGGAACTCCTATGCGTGTACCAACGCTGAAAAAATCCAGATATGGAGAAGAGTAGATCAGTTTGCATTTACACCTCCGGAGTGTGTTACCGGAATGCCTGATTTTCTGGGATATACAAAGATTGCGGAAGTGGATGCCGCTGAAACAACCTACCGCGATTCCAATGGTGGAAGAGGGTTAGCACCTGGCGCTGCCTATTGCTATCGGTTGGTGGCTACATTCCCTTTTCCCGGAGGAGGAGAGAGTTATGTGTCGGATGAAATTTGTATTCCACCAATTTTGGCGGATGCCCCTGTGATTACCAACGTCACCGTAGACAGAACTTCAACCACAGAAGGACAAATTACCGTAAAATGGAGATCCCCCTTTGATGTAGACAAAGTACAGTTTCCACCTCCTTACTCTTATGAAGTATTGCGCGCACAAGGCTTTTCAAGTGCTTTGCAAATAGTGAAACCACACCCGGGAAGATTGAGTGATTCAACTTTTGTGGACATCGCTTTAAATACGGAGGAGACAGTATACAACTATCGGATCATTGCTTTCGATGCCAATAATACAAGGGTAGATACATCTGCTACAGCGTCTTCGGTGAGGCTGGAGGCTGGTTCGGAATTTGAACAAATATCTTTGGCGTGGGCTGCTGATGTTCCCTGGAGCATCCAAACGCAAGATTACCCAATGCACTTAATTTACCGAGGCCCTGCTGGCGCTACTGAAAGTCAACTGGTCTTGATTGATAGTGTGAATGTGAACGAAAAGCAATTCAGTTATGTGGATGCAGGTCAGTTCAATGGAGTTCCCCTGGATAATACGCAGGTGTATTGCTATCGTGTGCTTACAAGAGGTGCTTATGGCAACCCGGAAATTGATGAACCACTTTTGAATTTCTCTCAAATTATTTGTGCTCAGCCCAATGACGATGAACCACCCTGTACTCCTGAATTGGCGATCATCGCGCGCAACTGTGATGAGTTTTTTGCCAGCAATTCATGCGAACCACAAACTTTCTCTAATACTCTCCAATGGAAAAGACCTGAAGATCCAGCCTGTCGCGCAGACATTCGCAGCTACAACATTTACATTGCCAATAGAGTAGGAGATCCATTTGAGCTTTATGTTACTAATGTTAAGGACACTTTTTTCATTGATACCAACCTTCCTTCCTTTGCAAGGTGCTACAAGATATCTGCTGTGGACAGATCGGGTAACGAAAGTGAACTGAGCGAAGAATTTTGCTTTGATAATTGTCCATATTACGAATTGCCCAATGTTTTCTCTCCCAATGGTGATTGCTTCAACTCCAGCTTCAAAGCGTTTGATAATGTGAAGTTGGATGAGAATTCCTTTGATCCCTGCGGTTCGAAAAGAGATATTATTGACATTAGGAGCAGATGTGCACGATTTGTAGAGCGGGTAAACTTTACTGTCTTTGATCGGTGGGGGAAGGAGCTTTACACTTATACGTCAGGTGGTGAGCGTACCATCTATATCAACTGGGATGGCCGGGATAATTCTGGAGCAGAGGTGCCGGGAGGTGTTTACTTCTACTCAGCCGATGTGATATTTGATGTGGTTGATCCTTCACAAAAAAACAAAACCTACAAGGGATGGGTGCACCTCATACGATAGAAAACGCTGTCGTATTGTTTGATGGAGTTTGTAATCTCTGTAATGGGTCAGTTCAGTTTATTATTAAGCGTGATAAAGCCAGTAAATTTCATTTCGCAGCGCTTCAATCAGAATATGGACAAACGCAATTGCTTCGATTGGGTATTCCACCATCAGCACTTCAAAGTATTGTTCTTATAAAAGGCGATCGGTTTTATCAACGAAGTAATGCAGTACTCGAGATCACCAAAATGTTGGGTGGACTTTGGTCTGTATTGTATGTTTTCAAAATTGTCCCAGCATTTTTACGCGACTGGTTATATAACGGCATTGCCAACAACCGCTACAAATGGTTTGGACGCCAGGATCAATGTATGATTCCAACGCCTGCACTTAAAGCACGCTTCCTGGACTAGGCTGGTTTCTTAATTTTGAAATTATTTTTACCTTGACGCAGAACACCAGAAACCAGAATCCAATTTTAATTATGAACGCATATATATTTCCAGGGCAAGGCGCACAGTTTGTAGGTATGGGCAAAGACCTGTACGAAAATCCATTGGTTAAAAATATTTTTGATGATGCTAATAAAATCCTCGGGTTCAATATTACCGACATTATGTTTGGTGGGACTGCCGATGAATTGAAGCAGACCAAAGTAACACAGCCGGCAGTTTTTATTCATTCCATAGCTGTGGTGAAGGCTGCCCAGGAATTTAGCCCGGATATGGTAGCAGGCCATTCGCTGGGAGAATTTTCTGCACTAGTGGCCAATCAAACACTTTCTTTTGAAGATGGACTTCGACTGGTGTTTCAGCGAGCCATTGCTATGCAGAAGGCCTGTGAAATCAATCCATCTACAATGGCTGCTATTCTTGGACTTGACGACCATGTGGTGGAGGAAGTTTGTGCGGGTATTGATGAGGTAGTTGTAGCTGCTAATTATAACTGTCCCGGCCAGCTTGTGATATCAGGTTCTATGAAGGGGATAGAAATAGCTTGTGAGAAATTAAAAGCTGCAGGTGCAAAACGTGCCCTTCCCCTTCAGGTAGGGGGAGCATTTCACTCTCCATTGATGGAGCCTGCGCGTGAAGAATTGGCAAAAGCCATTGATGCGACTACTTTTAACCAACCCATTTGTCCTGTTTATCAAAATGTAAACGCAAAACCATCTATAGATGTAGCCACTATTAAGAGGAACCTCAATGATCAGCTAACTGCTCCCGTTCGGTTTACCCAGTCAGTTCAAAACATGGTGAATGACGGAGCCAAAACTTTTATTGAATGCGGTCCGGGTAAAGTGTTGCAGGGACTTGTAAAGAAAATAGCACCAGAGGTGGAGGTAAGAAGCCTTTGAACAACTGGCTGACTAAACCGGAACATACGGCCAGACTTCCAGTTTATCAGGGCATTCAGCCAGCAATTCATCAATCGTTTTATTCAATACGGGATGAACAAGCTTTGGTGCAATTTCCTGCAAAGGGAGTAACGTAAACCTGCGCGAAGGGATACCGGGGTGAGGAATGATGATGTGCTCGTCATTGATCACCTGGTCTTCATAAAACAAAATATCAAGGTCTATAATACGCTCCCCCCATTTTACCTTTCGTTGCCTTCCAAGGGTAGCCTCAATCCACAGTAGTTTTTCCAGAAGCGAATGCGGGTCGATGTGTGTTTTAAGCATGATCACCTGATTAAGGAAATCAGGCTGATCCTCTTTGCCCCATGCTGCGGTTTCATAGATTTTAGACGAATAAAGGATTGTACCTATCTTTTCGCCTATGTGCCCTCGTGCCACCGTAAGGTTGAGGTCACGTTTACCAAGGTTGGTGCCCAGAAGGATATAAGTCGTTTTTTGCATTTATGGGTGCAAGAGGTAGCAAAATTAGTATTTCAAGTGAGATCAACCAGCGTAGTGAAGGTTTTGATTACCCTGATATGGATAAGGGGATACTGAGGCGGTTTAATTAAGTTTGTAACCCAAAAAATGTATGCTATGGGATTCTTCAAAAATTTCTTTGCCTCCTGCCTGGGTTCAATTGCGGCATTGGTTATTGTTATTCTGCTAGGTGGAATAATATTTTCAATAGTCATTTCCAGTGGAAATGTAGTAACGGTGAATGATAATACCGTCTTGTACCTGGACTTGTCAGCTCCTGTAGTGGAGCAGGCCGTAGACGACCCCATAGCCGAGATGATCACGGGAGGGCAGCAATCCATAGGATTGCTTCAACTCAAAGAGACGATCGCCTACGCCAAAAATGATACGAAGGTGAAGGGCATATACCTCAACACCAATTTTCTTATTGCCGGGACTTCCAGTATAGGAGAGATAAGGGAATCCCTTCAAGATTTTAAAAAATCAGGGAAATGGGTGGTAGCCAATGCCCCCGCCTATACAGAAAGTTCTTATTATCTGGCCAGTGTTGCTGATAAAATTTATATGAATCCTACTGGCCAGCTGGAGTTAAACGGATTGGCGATAGAGGTAATGTTCTTCAAGGGGTTGTTGGATAAGTTAGAAATAAGGCCAGAGGTTTTTAGGGTAGGAGATTTTAAAAGTGCTGTGGAACCATTTTTAAGAAAAAATCTCAGCGATGAGAATCGATTGCAACTGAATGACATGATCAATGGTATTTATGATGAAATGTTGGAAGGAATATCTGAGGCACGTGGCATACCTGTGGGTGAACTAAAAACGCTCTCGAATAAAATGACCATACGTTCGGCAGAAGAAGCTGTAACTCATGGTCTGATCGATTCTCTTTATTACGATGACCAGGTGAGGGATGAAATGCGGAGCCGTTTGGGTTTGGGAAAGGATGAGGACATAAAGTTTATCCGTTATAATGTTTATCGTAAAAACATCACCCCATCCACGGCACGGGACGAAATAGCCGTAATTATTGCCGATGGTGAGATTATGCCGGGCAAAGCGGGGAGTGGTGTAGTGGGAGCTACAACCATTGTGAAAGAACTAAGGAAGGCCCGAACCAATGACAATGTGAAGGCCATTGTATTGCGTGTAAATAGCCCAGGAGGTGTATATCAGGCAGGAGACGAAATGTGGAGGGAAATAGTATTGGCCACTCAAGAGAAGCCCGTAATCGCTTCTATGTCGGATTATGCTGCATCAGGGGGTTATTACATGGCCATGGCATGCGATACCATTGTAGCGCAGCCTACCACTATCACAGGATCAATTGGTGTGTTCAGCGTACTGTTTGATATGAGCGGTTTTTTGGAAAATAAAATTGGCATTACTACAGAAGAAGTAAAGACCGGTGAGGTAGGAGGGCTAACCATAACCCGGCCACTTACCGATTTGGAAAAGAGCATCTGGCAAAAGCAGACGGATGAAATTTATGAGGTTTTTACTCGTAAAGCGGCTGAAGGCAGAAACATGAGTCAGGAGGAGATCAAGAAAATTGCATCTGGCAGGGTGTGGACAGGTGTACAAGCCAAGGACAATGGTTTGGTGGATGTGTTAGGAACTTTCAACGATGCAGTTGATCTGGCAGCTAAGAGTGCAAAGATGGGTGATGATTACCGCATCCGCTATTATCCACAACCCAAGAGCTTCCTGGAGCAACTCACGGGCGACTGGGAGGAAGAAATAAGAACCCGTGCTTTGAAAAATGAAATGGGGGATTCCTATCATTTCTATCAAAACTGGGAAAAGGTAAAACGCTATCAGGGGGTGCAGGCAAGGTTTCCCTTTGAGATGGAGGTGAGGTGATTACCTGAAGCATAAAAAAAGGCAACCCCTTTGGAGTTGCCTTTTGCTGTAGCATTAAATCAATATTTTTTACCAACTAGTTTGGTTAGACTCAGTAAAACCAGATTTCTCGGCTCCTTTAAGTGCTTTGATTTCATTTTTTGATTCCTGATTTAACGTTTGTGTGTCATTGGAATTGAATGAAACAAAACTTAAGGTTGCAATGGCTACAACAATGATTGGAATTAATATTTTAACTTTTTTCATTGTTTGAGTTTTTTAGGTATTGGATTAATATTTTTGAGTTTCACCGGCTCCGCCATTTCCACTCTGTGGTTGAATGTTTTCTTCAGTACAAGACACTAAGCCAGTAGTAATTAAAATCAGGGCGATATAGATAAGCTTTTTCATTGTTTGAGTTTTTTAGGTTTTGGATTAATATTTTTGAGTTTCACCGGCTCCGCCATTTCCACTCTGTGGTTGAA
>ERZ761609.825-NODE-825-length-32613-cov-52.748572_pt1 | contig 32613 bp, 35 predicted proteins | sample MGYA00511163_ERZ761609 | MGnify/ENA primary metagenome ERZ761609 (study PRJEB28899, sample SAMN02445070) | bioreactor sludge metagenome | biome: EBPR sludge | place: Australia: Brisbane, Thorneside Wastewater Treatment Plant | collected 2011-12-16 ...
GTGGGCTGCGGACCCTGCGACGGCGGCGGATGATGAGCGGGCCGGGCGCGAGCACGAACGGCTGGGCGTGATGCTGGCGCGGGCCGTGGCGGGCCTTCCAGTGGAGCGGGGGGCGGCGGCATGACGCAGCCGTGGGAAGACCTCGAACGGCCGGCAACCGAGGCACGGCTGAACGGCGCGCCGGGCGTTGAACCGGAGACTTCCGAAGATGCGCGGCTGCGAAGCCTGCCGTTCACTGACAGCGGCAACGCCGAACGGCTTGAAATCTTGCACGGTGCGGACCTTCGCTTCGTGACGGCGGAGGGCAAGTGGTACGGCTGGACCGGCTCACGTTGGGAAGCTGACGAAGGCGCGGCGCTGCTGGCGACGAAGGATGTAGCGCGCCGTCTGTATGCGCTGGCGAGCACAATCTCCGATGACGGCATCCGGCAAGCGATGGCGGGCTGGGCGCGGCAATCGGAATCAAGCGGTAAGCGCGCGGCCATGCTGACCCTGGCGAAAGCCGAGGGACGCATCCCGGCAACGCCTTCCGACTTCGATGCAGACCCTTGGCTCCTGAACTGTAAGAACGGAACCATCGACCTGCGAACCGGCGAGCTTCGCCCGCATCGGCGCGAGGACTTCATCACGAAATTGTCGCCAGCGCACTATGAACCGAGCGCGCGTTCTGAACTGTGGGAGCGGTTTCTGGACTCGCTGACCGATGGCGACGGCGACTTCCGCGAGTTTCTTCAGAAGGCGGCGGGCTATTCGCTGACCGGCGACTGCGGGGAGGAAAAGTTGTTCCTTGTGCTTGGCGAGGCGGCAACGGGCAAGAGCACGTTTGTTGAAAGCCTGCGGGCCATGCTTGGAGACTACAGCCGAACGGCGGACTTCGAGAGCTTCGTGCATCGGCGCGATGCCGGCGTCCGCAACGATTTGGCGGCGCTTGCCGGGCGGCGGCTGGTGGTATCGGTGGAAGTGGAAAAGGGCCGTCATCTTGCCGAGGGACTGCTGAAGACCTTTACAGGCCGGGACACCGTGACGGCGCGGTTTCTCTACGGCGAGCACTTCGAGTTCCGGCCCCAATGCAAGCTGTGGCTTGTGGCGAATGACCCGCCCGGCGTCCGGCACGACGACTCTGGAATGTGGCGGCGCATCCTGCGGTTACCGTTCGAGCACGTCATCCCGAAGGACCGGCGTGACCCGAGCATCAAGGCACGGCTGACCGCAGACCCGCGCGAGCAGGCGGCGATACTCGCCTGGAGCGTCGAAGGCTGCCTGCGCTGGCAGGAATCCGGCTTGCAAGAACCCGCGCGCGTGATGCGTGCAACCGAGGCCTACAAGCACGAACAGAATCCGCTGAAAGACTTCATCGAGGAACGGTGCGAGCTTGGCGAAGGCTGCATGGTAGCACCCGCTGCGCTGAGGGCGGTTTACGTTCGGTGGTGCGAAGAGCAGGGCGGGCGTCCGCTGGGGCCGAAAAACTACGCATCGGCGCTGCGGGCCTTGGGGTGTGAGAGCACAAAGCTGTCCGAAACCCGCTTTTGGATGGGAATTGGCCTGCGGGAGGCGTCCGCATGACAGGTTTCGGACGTTACGGACGCAATGGGGGGCTTTTCCGTATAACTTCCTTCCGTATCCCCCCGCGTAAAAAGTTATCCGAAAAAAGGCTCCATTGTGTCCGTAGTGTCCGGGGGGGGATAGGAACGGAGGTTACAAAACGATGAACGGGGCACTTGAGAAGTTGCCGAAGCTGCGCGATATGCCGACGCCTGAACTGCGGGCGCGGATGTTCAGCGCGATTCGCTCAGCCGACAAATCCGACTACTCCGACTCGGGCCGGGCGGCGAAATGGGAATTTGCTGAGTCGTGCTGGCGAGAGCTTGTGAAACGCGGGGCCGCCGATTTGGAAAACGGGGTGGGGCCCTATGAGTGAGCGGTGGACTATCCGGCGCGGCGACGTCGATTGTAAGAACAAAGCGAAGCACATCGACGGGCGGCTTGAGGAGTTGGGCCTACTGAACCGCAGATGGCCGACTCCGAAGGGTCCGCATCGGCGGGTGGACCTGGGGCCGGGGGGTGGCCTCAGGAGCTACGGGCTGCTATCAGAAACCGATGGGGAAGAAACGCGCAAACGGCCACGAGTTTTGACCCAAAAACCATTTGAGAACGAGGTTCACATCTATGGGCGCTAGAGGGCCTGTTCCGAAGAAAACAAGCGCGCGGGGCATCGACGCCGAGCGCAACCCGCACCCTTTGCCGGGCGATGAAACCGGCTTCAACCTGGAGCCACCAGAAAGCCTTGAACCCGAGGCGGTGATCGAATTCCAGCGGCTGAAAGCGGCGCTAACAGACCCGCCATGCGTGCTTTCATCGCGAGATCGGGATGCGCTGGCCGACCTCGCAACGTGCCTGATTCGGCTGCGGGCTGCCGAGGCGGAAATTGCCGCAAGGGGTGTCCTGGTTGACACTTCGCAGGGGCCGCGGCGAAACCCTGCCGTCATGGTGGCGTCAACCTACCGGCAGGCGGTTCAGACCTGGTGCGCGCGGTTTGGTTTGTCGCCAGACGCAAGGGCGCGGATGGCGCTGCCTGTGCAAAACACGGCGGATGATGACCCGCACGGAGAACTGGATTGAACCCATGAGCGAACCCGAGAAGACCGATCGGCAGCGGATTGAAAGCCTCGAAGCGGCCGTTATCAGCCTGCATGAGCGAGTCGCGGACCTCGAAGCGGTGAATCAGAAAATTCTGAGCTGCATGAAGTTGACGGCGAAAGCGCAGGCCGGGCTGCAAGCGCAGATCGAGGCGTTGTCCGGGCCGCCAAAACCCGCCGCGCGGAAACCGGGCGGGCTGGTGCAATAGGCGAAACCTTTATGCTTCCAATGGCGATAGGAAAAGGCTATACTGGAGTCGCAGCACTCCCAAGCGCAACGCTGAGGCCGGCCGCAAGGCTTCCCGAGGCGTCCCGGTTGGAGCAGCGCACGGCACCCGCGAGGCAGACTCGCGCAGGCCGGAAACGCGGCGGCACCCGCCTCAGCGGTGCGAACCAATTCACAACTAGGAGTGTTTGCATGAATACCGAGCAAATTTTGACGGAATTGCGTGACGCGCAAAAGACCTTTGTCGGACGCGCGCGCGCCGATTTTGACGAACTGACCAAGCGCCTCGACAACATCGAAGCCGACCTCGCACGCAAGGCGGCGGACGGCGGCGGCGGCTTCCTCCGCGATGCCAGCGGCTTCCCGGTCCGCAGCATCGGCGATGGCGCGGCCATGCTGACGAAGGCGCTTCAGAGCGGACTGCCGGAATTCACGAAGAGCGCGCGCTGGCGCGGCGAAGTGCCGGTGAGCGCGTTCCTGGAAACGAAGGCGCTGGCGAGCGCCGGCTTGGTGACGGCGCAACCCTCACCGATCATCGGCGCGTATGGCGAATTCGCGGCCGGTGATGTGCGGCGGCTCTTCCGCGCGGTGCAGGCGACACAGGGCGAAGTCTTTGCGATCCGCGAAACGAGCGGCTCAAACTTCGTGGCCGGTTCGCAGACCGAATTGAGTCCGAAGTCCGAATCCACGCCTGACTTGACCGGCGAGGCGCTGGCGATTCGCACGCTGGCGTCCTGGCTGTCGGTTTCCAAACAGGCGCTGGCCGATGTCGCGGGCTTGACCGAGTTCCTCCGCGCGCGGCTGTTTGAAGCACTCGAAACCGAACTCGAAACGCAGATCTTGACCGGCACGGGCATGGGCGTCACCATGACCGGCCTGATTCCGGCCGCATCCGCGTTCAACCCGGCGTACTTGCCGGCTGCTGTGGAGGGCTGGGACCGCGCGGCAGTGCTGGGCGCGGCGGCGGTGCAATGCCGAATTCAGGGTTTCCGGCCTGACTTCTGCATCCTCAATCCGGCCGATCATTACCGGCTGCGGTTCACGCGCGATCAGGAGGACAGGTACCTGAGCTATCCTCCGTTGCCGCGGATTGTTGAGTCCGTCACGATGCCGCAAGGCAGCTTCCTGACGGGCGACAGTGGCCAAGCGCTGCTGCGGCCGCGGCAGGAAATGACGCTGGACCTTTCCGAGCATCACGCGAATCACTTTGTCGAAAACAAGGTGGCGATTCGCCTTGAAATGCGGGCGGCGTTCCAGATCATTTCCGAGCGGGCCTTCGTTTACGGTTCGCTGGACACCAGTCCGGCGTAACGACCTCGCCCGGCTTTCCTCCCTGGGCCGGGCAGCGGGCGGGGCTGACTCTTTCCAGTCCCGTCCGCAACCTGAAACTTCAACCCTGGCCGCCCGTCATCCCCTGGCGACGGCCGGGCAATTCGAGAGGTCAAATCATGCATGGAATTCTCCGAAACTACAATTCGCAACGCGGCTACGGCTACATTCAACCGCTGCGGGGCAGACCCGATGAGCCATGGGTGTGGTTCCATGCGCGCGCGTTTCGCGGCGGCGCGGACGGCGTGCCTGCTGGCAGCCGCGTTCAGTTCGATCTTGTGCAAGGCGAGAACGGCCGCCAGATGGCCGTGCGGGTGAAGCTGGTGGCGCCGAGGGAAACGACGCCGGAGGTAAAGCCATTCGTGCGGCGTGCGGATCTGCGGGCGCAACGTGCGGCGTGTGGGCCTGGCTTCGCGTCTGCGTGCGGTTCAGGCAGCGCTACGGCACCCGGCGCGCGGGGGGCTGAGTGACAGGGAGATCGCGCGGCACGTTGGGGTGCATCACAACACAGTCAATTCGTGGAGGCAGAAGGTATCTTCCACAATTTGTGTAAGTCAGCCTCCCACCCGCACGGCCACCCGCAACGAGAGCTTCCAGCGGGGCGCGAATTGTGATAGGGTCAAAAGCGGACCCGGCAAGCGCGCCAACGCTTACCGGGGCCTGACCGAACACCGTGAGCAAGCACGATGACGGCTTCACTCATTCTACAAAACGCTCCCCCAAAGCCCCATCCTGCGCGCCCGTGGTGTATCACCTCAGTGAATGGAGAACACCTATGAGCACTCGCAAAATTGCGAAACTGGCCGCCGTGGAAACCGCGACGGCGAAACCGGAAACGACGGACGTCCCGCTGGTGAACGTGTGGGACGTGTACGGGGATCAGATTAGCCCGTGGCTGACAGCCGAGCTCGCGTATGAGCTGAACGGGGAGGCGCGGGATGGGCTTTCGAGCGCGCCCTGGCAGGCGACAACTTGGCAGTGGATCTTTTTCCGCTGTCTGGTTGACGATGCGGTGGAGGCCGGGGCCGATGGCCTGTTGACTTTTGCCGATGTGCTTGAGCAGCACGTCAACCGCATCCGGGCGGCGGCTGACGCCAAGCGCGCGGCGCTGGCGGCGGCATAACAACCCTGAGGGCGGCTTTCGGGCCGCCCTTTTCTTAGGATGGAGGTGAAGCGATGGCACTCTACAGGCGCGGACCCGCACCCGCAGATCCGAAAAAAGACAAGCGCATCTTCCACTACGAGATCCTATTCGCGGGCAAGCGAATCAGGGGAACGACCCACACGAACCGGCAGACTGTGGCCGAGGCCTTCGTCAAACAGAAGCGGCTCGAATTGGAGCGGGCACTCGCGGGGCTGCCGGTGGAAGAGGCGCGGCAACGCATCGCAACGGTGAAGGATCTGGCAGACGCCTATCTGGAGCGAGCGAAGATCACCACGCCCAAAACGGCAGTGACGTTTAGCGCGCCATCGCTGAAGAATGTAATCCGGCACTTGGGCGGCGTCATGCTGCCGAATCTCACTCAGGAGCGCATTGTTGCCTACATGAAGGCACGGCAGAAGGAAGGCGCTGCCGGGCGAACGATCAATGGCGAGTTGGGCGAACTCGCGCGGGCCATCGGGCACCCTTGGCGCGTGCTGTGGCCGAAGGTGTCGAAGTTGGAGCAGGCGCGCGACGTGGGCAAGGCGCTGACGGTGGAGCAGGAACGGGCGCTGATTGAGGCCGCGGAACGGCTCGCGCGAGGCGATGTGAAGGTGGCATTCAAACGGAAGGATGGCCGCAAGCATGAACAGACCCTCGGGCCGCGCGGCGTCATGATGCCGGCCTTGTTGCGGATGGCGCTGCTGACCGGGATGCGTGCCGAGGAGTTGACCGCGATGCAGTGGGGCCAAGTGGACCTCGAAGCGAAAACAATCACTGTTGGCCGCGCTAAGACCGAAGCGGGCCGGGGGCGCGTGATCCCGCTTGGACCCGAGGCGCTGATGGCGATAGAGGCGCATCTGGCGTGGTGGGCTTCCAAGTTTGGCGAGGCGAGGCCGGAGCTTTGTGTGTTCCCCGGGGGCAGTCCGCAGCCGGTGGACCCGGCGCGGCCGATGACCACGTTAAAGCACGCATGGGAAACGATCCGAACCGAGGCGAAGGTGAGTTGCCGGTGGCATGACCTCAGGCACTCGTTCTGTACGAAGCTGGCAGAGGCGGGCGTGCCTGAGAGCACGATGCTGGCGCTGATGGGCCACATGAGCCGGGCCATGCTGGAACGCTACAGCCATATCCGCATGGCGGCGAAACGCGAGGCCGTGGCGGGCTTGCGCGTGGGCCAAAAGACGGTGAAGCCCACAACGGAGGGGGAGTCCCCCACAAAATCCCCCACACAACGGAAACGGGCCACTATCCAGTGACCCGTAAATCGTTGAAATCATTGGAGCCGGCGACAGGAATCGAACCTGCGACCCTCTGATTACAAATCAGACGCTCTACCAGCTGAGCTACGCCGGCCCGCTCCAGAGTCAGGATAGCAAAGCCGGATTCGGCAACGCGCGGGGCCCGTGCTTCATCCACACTATTGATGATGTTGCTTTCCATGTCCATGGCCGTGGCGTTGGCCTTGGGCGCGCCAATGCCGGAATTGCAGGGCAAGGATCTAACCGGCGCCGAAGTGAAACTGCCAAACGCAGCGCGGGGGAAAGTCACTCTACTCATTCTGGGCTTCACCTATGAATCACGGCATGCCGTGGAAGCCTGGGCCAAGCGCTACAAGCAGGAGTTTGAGCGGCTGCCCGGCGTGGAGTTTTACGAAGTTCCGATGATCGGCGGGATGGCGAGGATGGGCAAGTGGTTCATTGATTCGGGCATGCGGAGGGGAACTCCGGCAGGCGATCACAAGCGGGTGATTACTGTGTATGGCGGAACCGGGGATTGGAAAAAGCGAGTGGGATTCAAGGAAAAAGATGCGGCCTACCTGATTCTGCTGGACCGCGCGGGGCGGGTCCGGTTTCTCCATTCAGGCGGGATGGAGCAGGCAGCGTGGCGGCAACTCGCATCGGCGACCCGTCAGTGGGCGCAATAGGAAAAAGTCACAGGCAGCGAAGGAGACGAGGGGAATGCAGGAGTTTTTCGGACCGATTCCAGTACCGGCGGTGATTGTCGCGGTTCTGCTGGCGACCGTGATCACAGTCATTGCATGCGCGCCGCATCGCTGGGTGGAAATGGCCGAGCGGGCGCTCCGGAAACGCAACGCCCGCCGGTAGGAGTTTCAGCGCAAGAACCGGGTTCTTCAGCCGCCTTTTTCCGCCTTGCGGCGTTCGGCGCGCTTGCGGGCAGCTTCGGACATTTTCCGGCGAGTTTCCTCGGAAAGCCGCCGGCGCGGTTTGGCAGCGACGGTGGCCGCGGAGAGTTCCGCCAGAGCCTTGGGCTTGCGCCCACGGCGCGGAGCTTCGGTTTCGGCCAAAGCCGTGAGGGCAATAATGGCTTGGTCAATTGCCGCCCGCCGCTTTTGTAGCGATTCAAGAATTGCAGGAATCGAGTTGGATAGGGCCATCTAGTTTCTCCAGATCAAAAGTCACCCGCCAATTACCAGGGTAGTTGGAGCCCTGGGGGAAGCGGCCAGATACCAGCAATGCACCTCGACATGACATTGCGATATCCCTATTTGAGCGTAGCACAGGGAAAGCAACAGACAAACACTAAAATTGAGCGAGCCTGGGGAAAATTCTGGTTCGTTGTATTCGCCGCCGTATGCCGGAGGAGCGGGAGGAATTGCGGCAGGAAGCGGAATTGTCCGTGTTCAGGAGGCAGTGGGGCGCGCACATCAGCGGAGCTTATGGGCAAAATTGCTGTCTGGCGGAGAGAGCGGGCAATGAGGGTGGATTGAGGGAGAAAGGATGCAGCGAATCAGGCGCCGGTCCCACGCCTTCCTTGAGTTGAGGGCGCAGGACCGGCGGCGGAGGGATTATCCGCGGATTTGCTGGAGCAGGGCGACGTCCCGTTTGAGAGCTTCCCAACGCTGGGCTTCGCCATGGACGCCGGATTCAATGCAGACCGGGCCGATGTAGCCGGTTTCCCGCAGAGCCGCAAAGAATTTGGGAATGTTCACGGAGCCTTCGCCGAGGGGGCGCTCGACGCCGAGCGAACCCGGTTTGGCGGGGTCGGGCCAATTGCCGTCCTTGCCATGGACACTGATGACGTGGGGCCGGAGGAGCCGGAAGGCCTCAATGGGCTCACCCGAGCCATAGAGGATCATATTGGCGGGATCGAAGTTGATCTTCACATTCGAGCGGTTGACGTCCTGGAAGAATTCCAGAAGCTGAGCCGCGGGTTCCTGGCCGGTTTCCAGGCAATAGGTCATGCCGTGGGTGGCGGCATAATCGGCAATACGCCGGACCATATCACGGACGTCGATGTAATCGGGATCATTCTTGTCGTGGGGAATATAGCCGACGTGGCAGCCAAAACTCTTCACGCCAAGAGCGGCAGCGAAATCGATGACCTCGCGGGTGCGGACTTCGCGCGCGGCGCGAGTGGCTTTCGGGATGAATCCAACCGTGCGAACAACGGTGGGGATGTCGGCGTAATCCTCCCCTTCATAGGCGGCGAAGACGGTGAACAAATGGAAGCCGGCCTCGGCAAGCGCGGCTTTCCAGGCGGCCGCGGTTTCGGGAGACAGTTTCACGGTGCCGTCGATGGCGAGTTGGCCGGAGGTCACTCCAGTACTGAGGACATTGACCAGGGTGGCGCGGGCATCGGGTTCGGCCCAGAAAAAGAGGCCGATTTCGAGGTCTTTTATAGCTGGCATGGGACGGGTTCTCCTTTTTTCTCGCGGGCGGCGGCGGCAATACGCGCCAGTTCCACCGCGGCGGCGGATGATTCAGGGGTGCAGCGCGCGGGCGTCTGGCCGGTACGGCAGCACTCAATGAAGTATTCGATTTCGGCCTGATATCCGTCGGTCTCACTGAGCGGACATTCGGTGGCGGAGCCATCATTGCCGTACCATTTCGGTGGGCGGCCGTCAGAAGAATAGTCGAGAGCCCCGTTTTCGCCGACCACGGTGTATTCCATCGAGAAGGGGTAGGCCTTGGGATGGTGCCAGCCTCCGGTGACGGTGACGGAGCCGAGACCGGGGTAAAGGAATTGGGCGGTGATGACATCGATGCCGCGTTCGAGGTTCTCCTCGCCCCAGGCCATGACGGCATCGGGCTTGCCAAAGCAGACCAGCATCATGTCGATGTCGTGGATGAGGAGGTCGAACACGCCGCCGCCGGAAAGGGTCTTGTTGGTGAGCCAGGCGGACCAACCGGGCGCGGCGCACCGGCGGCGGAAAACGGCATGGTGGACGCGGCCGAGTTTTCCGGTCTCCACTGCTTCGATCAGCGGCAGGTAGGCAGGGAAGAAGCGCAGCACCTGCGCGGACATCAACACCTTGCCGGCGGCCTTGGCGGCGGCGATCATCTCGCGGGTCTGAACACCGTCGAGCGCCATGGGCTTTTCGACCAGGACGTGCTTGCCGTGCTTGAGGGCTTCGATGGCGACGGGCGCATGGAGATGAGTGGGCAGGCAGAGGTCGACGGCGTCGATGCCGCCGGCGCGGACGCAGTCCATCGAGTCGCTGAACTTGCGCGCGGAACCAAAGTCGAACGTGGCGCCGCCGGTACCGAGGTTGCCCTGAATGCCGGAGAGGTCGCCTGAGAGTGCCTTGGGATCGTCAGAGGCGACGGCCGCGATTTCGATCCCAGGAATGCTTTGATAGGCCTTGAGATGGGTGAGGCCCATGAATCCGAGTCCAACAACACCGATACGCATAGCTGTGGACATGGTAACAAAGGAGGCATGGATCTCTTTCGCGTAGCGACGTTGCAGATGGAATCGAAGCCGGGTGACAAGGCGGCAAACCTGGCCAAAATTGACGGGTTCGCGGGGGAGGCGGCGCGCGCGGGGGCGCGGCTGTTACTGGCGCCCGAGTGTTCGGTGACCGGCTACTGGTGGATGCGCAACCTGCCGCACGATGAGTTCGCGGCGCTGGCCGAACCGGTGCCCGATGGGCCGACGACGCAGGCGCTGCTCGAAATGGCGCGGAGGCACGGGATTTCGATCGGGGCGGGCTTCATCGAAGTGGCGCCCGATGGGCGGCTGTTCAAGCCGTACGTGGTGGCGATGCCCGACGGACGTTGGGCCGTGCACCGGAAGTTGCACGCGTTCGTGCATCCCAGCCTGACCTGCGGGGACAGCTACACGGTGTTTGAACTGCCCGAAGGAATCAAGGCGGGCATCCTGATCTGCTACGACTGCAACCTGGTGGAGAATGTCCGCATCACCGCGCTGATGGGGGCCGAGGTGCTGCTGGCGCCACATCAGACGGGCGGGTGCCGGGGGTCGAATCCGCACCAGATGGGCGTGATCGACGCGGCTTTGTGGCACGCGCGGCACGAGAATCCAGAGGCGATCGAGCGAGAGATTCTAGGCGAGAAGGGGCGTGGCTGGCTCATGCGCTGGCTGCCTTCGCGCGCGCATGACAACGGGATCTTCCTGGTGTTTTCGAATGGAATCGGGGTGGACGACGATGAGATCCGCACCGGCAACGCCATGATCCTCGACCCATACGGGCGCATCCTTGCTGAGTCGCTGAAGGCGCGCGAGGAGATTGTGGTGGCGGATCTGGACATGAGTCTGCTGAAGCAGGCCACCGGGCGGCGGTGGCGGCGGTCGCGGCGGCCGGAGTTGTACGGGAAGTTGCTGGAGCGGACGGGCGACGAGCGGCCGACGCGTGAACTCAAGTTCGAGGAATGATATAGTGCGATGATATGCCGCAAGGCCCAGCAGCACGAGTAACCGACACTGTGGCGCATCCGCTGCCTCCGATGTTGGGAGTGGGTCCCGGGAGCACGAACGTGATGATCGGCATGCTGCCGGCGTGGCGCGGGATTCCGTTGGCGGCGGTGGGAGCCTTATCGGCAGCGAAAGCGACGTCGGAAGCAGCGATTAAGACCGCGGAGGCGGCAACGCTTGCGGCGGCGGGAACGCCGGGCGCGCCCGCGGCGAAAGCCGCCGAGGAACTGGCGAAATCGACGGCCGCAGCAGCGATGGGGAGCATGATCAGCGGACTCGCCGGGGGGATGTCAGACATCCACACCTGTACGACGCCGCTGCCGGTACCTCCACACGGCCCCGGAGTGGTGATCACGGGCAGCCCCACGGTGATGATCAACAACATGCCGGCGTGCCGGATGGGCGACACGATTCTGGAAGCTGTGGGTCCTCCGAACTCGATCACGAAGGGCCAGATGAATGTGATCATCGGCGACATGGCAGTCCCGGATCTGGCCAATATGTTGCCGGGGATCAACCCGCTGGACGGCACGGTGAACTGCGGCAATATCATCGACGCGGTGATCGACCGGTTGACCGGGAACGATCCGAACGCCAGCGCGCCACTCGACCGCGACGGGAGCTTCTCAGCCATCGAGGACCGGCACAAGACGGACATCGCCTGGGGCGGGACGTTCGATGATGCCTTTAAGGCGGTGAAGGATGGGGGCGACGGTACGATCGCGATCGTCGGGATCAAGTACGCAGGTGGTGGTTCGCACGTCGTCGTGCTGGCGAACAAGGACGGTCAGGTGGGAATCGTCGAAGGCCAGCACTGGAGCGACGACAGCCCCAAAGAGGTGATCACGAGTCCCCAACGGGCCAATGAGCGCTACAGTCCTGGTGGCGACAGCACGGTGGGCTACGGTATCGTCGGTAGCAGAGGGGATTAGAAATGCTTGGCAGCGCCATGCTGCTCATGATGATGATGGGACCCGTAACAAGCGAGAAGGCCCTGGAGATCGCGCGGGCGAAAATCGCCGCGATCAAGTCCGAGCACCAGTATGTGCTGCTGGAGAAGCAGACCCAGGAGCACGACTTTGGCTGGGTGTTCTTCTACACGAACCGCAAGCATGCCCAGAGTGGCGATCCCAAGGACATGGTTCCAGGGGACGGGCCGCTCGTTGTGGAGCGGGATACGGGATACTCCGAGTTTCTGCCGACCTCGGTGCCGCCAGCCACGGCGATTGGTTCCTATAAGAAGAGGAAGCAAGAGCGGGAAGGGAAGGAAGCGGCGGCGAAGCAGGCAAAGGAAGAGCCGCCGGAGTAGGGGCGGCGTGCTTGTGTTTGTGCGTCTTGACGCGATTTCGCACCTCGGCTGACGGCTCGGGAGCCGGTCAAACGCAGCCCGATTGCGCCGATTTTAGGGGAATAACGGTGGTGGCAATTCGCGCGTTCCCCAGTACGGGTCCTGTTTCGACCGGTAAGTTGGATAGGCGAGCCGGACCCGGTCAGCGATCCTGGTGACTTCCGCTTTCAAGGCGTTGAATGCCGAACAATGCCGCGCCGCCTGACCCGCGCATTGTTCGGCGGCGGTGGCGGCATGGCGGCGCAACTTCGCGATCATCTGAGCGCGGAGGGGATCGCGTTCGAGTTCGGGTAACCCCTCGTTGCTATCCCCGAAGGCCACCAGTTGCGTCTCGAACAGCTGGTCGAACCGGCTGAGGAGATCCCCGCCCTCGGTGTCTTCCGGCTCCCATTGATTCAATATCGTGAGGAGGGACCAGGAATAGGTTCGCCACCAGACCCTGCGATTGTCGATCATCTCCGCGATGCGCAGCCCGCCTTGCAGATACCAGGTTCCGTAAGGCCCATCATCCCGTTGCTCGGCATACGCGACAATGCTTCCGCCAACCGGGGAAGTCTCGCTCGGACCGCAGCGCGGGAAGCGGTGACGAAACCGGACCTCGCCGCCCGGCGCGACGGCCGGATGAGCAGGGTCCAGGGCATGGTCAAAAAACCAATAGGCTGGCTCCGCGGCCTCGCCTTCTTCTCCGGATGGGGACCCGGACTCGATGACAAATGCAGAGAGCCAATACGGACCCTTATTCCGGAACACCATCTGAATCGAATCCCCGTTGCATTCGAGGTGAAATTCGGTATGACCCCAAGCGTGCTCGTCGGCGCCCGGCTGCTGACTCATGACCTGTTGGCAGGATGCAGGGACGGCGATCGCCGTCACGATCGCCATCCCGATCACGGATACCCGGCGGCGGAGGGATTCGGTTCCAATCCACGTTTCGCCGCGCACTCGCGTTACCTCCGGTTCGCCCGCTCGATGGCCCCCGCGATCCGTTTCCAGTTCGCGGTGATGGCGCCCGCGATTTCCTGCATGCCCGCCGAATCCCAGTTTGACCCTGGCGGCAGCCCCTTCATTTGATCGGCCAGAAGAGCAAAAACGGACCGGCGCTGGAGGAAGAGGGCCACAGCCAAACGGTCGGCGGGCCGCCGAGCTGGAGAGAGCTTATCTTCAATCTCCTTACTGAGTTCGGCGAGCGGCTGGTTGCGCCTCCGGGATTCGGTGAGGAGCAAGTGCGCTTCCTCCAGCGCCTCGGCGGTTGCGGTTCGTCTGCTTCTAAGGATCTCGATGGATTCGGCATCGCCGCCAGCCCCTCCATCGCCAGACAGCACCGCCTTCACTTCGATGCGTTCGGCCGGACCAGGAGTAGCCGGACTGGTTGGGGTCGAAATCGCAACCAATCTGGTCTCTCCCGGCGGTAAGGGGAGGACGGTGGGGTCCATCACGCTATCGAAAACGAGAGTGGTCAGCGCTCTCCTTGGACGATCCGGAATGCCGGGCGCCTGCCGGTCAATTTCAATCATCCACGCGATGGCCGGCGCCGTCCCAGTGTTGGTGAGACGAAGCTGACCCGCATTCCGATCTGGAGGAAGGACCATCTCCGCGACCAGGTGAAGGCTGGAATCCTGTGCAAATCCGGCCGCCCCGGAACTGGATGCCAGCAAGGCGGCCAATCCAATCACGATGGCTAGCCTCATGAAGAACACCTCCTGTTGCACCGAGGTCCATTCAACACCAGATCATCGTCCAGCCGACATTGAACTGATAATAATCCGGCGGCCACGTTTCTTTCTCTGCTTGATGTTCACACTCGCTCGGGGGCGAAGGGCAACTGGAATACTCCGCATCATACCGATGGACGACCGTAAAATGCACGAACCACTGACCGGAGTTCCAAGGATAGGAATGCCCATTGATATGCCCGGGCCTGTCCTTAGGGTACTGCGGATACTCAGTGCTGCAGCTACAGTTAACGTGTGTTCTGCGGCAACCAGCCCCCGCTATTGAATCGTAGACCCACTGCAGGTAATAACCACCCCCGCCGTATGGGTAAATCTTGGCAAAGAGATCAAACCCATCACCAGCGCACCCGTAATCAGTCACGCGCAGCGTTTCCCCAAACACGAAACAATCCGCTACGGCGAGGTTGGGCAGCAAAAGCAGTAGCAGAATCAGTGGCAGAAACTTGAATTGTGGTGACATGCCCCCACTTTTATTGCCATTTTATCGAAATGGTCAAGCTATCCACTGATTGCAATACATTTATCATTTCTGCCGCAGATAGCCAGACTGAATGCGCGCCGCCGGGGGCGCGCGTCATGCCCAACCAGGGACAATCCGAACCGCAACCGGGCGAACCTCGGGAGACGTCAGTCCGGCGAATGACTCCTCTGCGCAATCCGGCTTGTCTCGCGGGTACGGTTTCGCAGAGGCGTCAAACAAGCGCTGGCCCTCTTCTCGAGGTTTCGCGCGCCGGGGAGGGTACCGCAAAAAGGCCGTCCGAAGACGGCCCCTTGCGTTTCTGGGCTTGGCCTACATCTCCAGTTGCGGACGTCCGGGTTCGGGCCAGTCGATGTGGAAGAACTTGCCGCGAGGCTGGTCGGTGCGTTCGTAGGTGTGGGCGCCGAAGAAGTCGCGCTGGCCCTGGAGCAGGTTCGCCGGGAGGCGTTCGCTGCGGTAACCGTCGTAGTAGGCGAGGGCGCTGAAGAAGGCCGGAGCGGCGATGCCATTGCGGGCCGCTTCGGAGACGACCAGACGCCAGTTGGCCTGGGAGCGGTCGATTTCGCCTTTGAAGTAGGGGTCGAGCAGGAGGTTGGCGAGAGTGGGGTTGCGGTCGAAGGCTTCCTTGATCTTCTGCAGGAAGCGGGCGCGGATGATGCAGCCGCCGCGCCAGATCATCGAGATCTCGCCGAAGTTCAAGGTCCAGTTGTACTCCTTCTGCGCCTCGCGCATGAGCTGGAAGCCCTGGGCGTAGGAGCAGATCTTCGAGCAGTACAGCGCGTCGTGGATGGCCTGAATGAAGGCCTGCTTGTCGCCGGAGAAGGCGGGCGTGGGGCCGGTGAGGACGTGGGACGCGGCAACGCGCTCGTCCTTGATGGCGGAGAGACAGCGGGCGAAGACGGCCTCGGCGACCGTGGGCGCAGGGATGCCCATGTCGAGCGCGGAAACGCTGGTCCACTTGCCGGTGCCTTTCTGGCCGGCGGTGTCGAGGATCATGTCCACGATGGGATTGCCGGTGACGGGGTCCGGCTGCTGGAGAATGTCGGCGGTGATCTCGATGAGGAAGCTGTCGAGCAGGCCCTTGTTCCACTCGGCGAAGACCTTGCCGCATTCGGGAGTGGACATGCCGAGCAGGTTCTTCATCAGCCAGTAGGCTTCGCAGATCATCTGCATGTCGCCATACTCGATGCCGTTGTGGACCATCTTGACGTAGTGGCCCGCGCCGTCGGGGCCGATGTAGGCGGAGCAGGGCACGCCACCGACGATGGGCTTGCCGGGGGCGGCGCCGGTCAGCGGCTTCCCGGTGTCGGCATCCACTTTGGCAGCGACGGCGTTCCAGATGGCCTCAATCTCCTTATAGGCATCGGGGTCGCCGCCGGGCATGAGGGCTGGACCGAAGCGCGCGCCTTCTTCGCCGCCGGACACGCCGGAACCGATGAAGCGGAGGCCCTTGGCCTTCAGTTCGCGCTCGCGCCGGATGGTGTCGTTCCAGTTGGCGTTGCCGCCGTCGATGATGATGTCGCCTTCCTCAAGCAGGGGGACCACCTGATCGATTACCGCGTCGGTGGGCTTACCGGCTTTGACGAGGATGATGAAGCGGCGGGGGCGCTTCAGGGACTTGACGAAGTCCTCCAGCGTTGCACAGCCAACCAGGCCGCCGGGGGTGGAGGGGTTTTCGGCGACGAATTTCTCCATGGTGGCAGTGGTGCGGTTGTACACCGAGATCTGGAAGCCGTGGTCGGCGATGTTGAGGGCCAGATTCTGGCCCATGACGGCGAGGCCGATGAGTCCGATATCAGATTGTGCTTGGGGCATAGGAGTCTTAAATCCGTTTCTATTCTATCCAGAGTTGGATGGAATTGGCCAGCATGGGGCGGTTTTCGAGGCCGGCGCGGCCGGCCCCGCGGATTTCAGACGATGGCGGCCTCGTTGACGAGGGCGCCCAGTTCGGGCGCAGAAACCGTCACGATATCGCCGGGGGCGAGGGCGGCTTCCTGGGTGGCGATGATGCCAGTGCCGGTGAGCAGGACCGCGCCCGCGGGGACGGGATTCGAGCGGAGGAGGTACTCGACCAGGGATTCGATTTTGCGGCCGAGTTTCGCCGTGGAACACGAGCCCTCGAAAATAAGGCGTTCGCCGCGGCGGATGGTGCAGGTCATCTCGATGTTGTAGGGATCGGTGAGTTCATCGGGCGTGACGAACCAGGGTCCGATGGCGCAGCAGGCGTTGTACATCTTCGACTGCGGCAGATAGAGCGGATTTTCGCGTTCGATGTCCCAGGCCGAGACGTCGTTGGCGAGCGCATAGCCGAGGATCCTGCCGCGGGAGCCAAGCAGGACCGCGAGTTCCGGTTCGGGCGCGGTGAAGCTGGAGTCTTCGCGAATTCCGATCTTTTCGCCGGGGCCGACACAGAAGCGGGCGGTGCCCTTGAAGAAGATCTCGGGGCGGGGCGCCGTGAAGACGTGGCGGTAGAAGCCTTCGCGCGTACCGTGTTCGGCATCGCGGAATGAGGCGCTCATCTCGTAGGTACATCCGCAGGCCCAGACTTCACTGGGCGCCACAGGCAGGATCGGCGTGCAGCCGCAATCATGCTTCGCCGCGCGTTCGGCGATGAGTTCCGTGAGCGGCGCTTTCTCGCGTTCGCTCTTGTCGATGAGTTCGCGGATGGTGTACTCGGGGATGGGGTACGCCTTACCGTTGTCAAACAGCGCCGCGGTGGTGCGACCGTTCCAGTTCACGCGTCCAATCTTCATCGGGGTAATTCCTGCTTCAGTACTTGATATAGACAGTCTTCCAGTCGCTATAAAACTCGAAGGCGGCCGGACCCTGTTCCTTGGGGCCGAAACTGGAGTCCTTGGTTCCTCCGAAGGGCAACTGGTATTCAACGCCGGCGCTGGGGAGGTTGACCGTGAGCAGGCCGGCTTCCATCCCATACACGTATTCGTACATGCGGGAGAGGTTGGAGGTCTGCAGCGAAGCCGAGAGGCCGAACTCGCTGCCGTTGGCGATTTCGAGGGCGTGGTGGAAGTCGCGGGCCTTCATCACGGCGAGGACAGGTCCGAAAATCTCCTCGCGGGCGATGCGCATTTCGGGGGTGACGCCGGCGAAGACGGTGGGTTCGACGAACCAGCCGGCGGCGTGTTCAGGGCCGGTGAGCCGGTGGCCGCCGCAGAGAGGTTCGCCGGCCTCCTTGCGGCCGATTTCGATGTACTCGAGGACCGTCCGCATCTGGCCTTCGTCCACGCAAGGGCCGATGTCGATGCCGGGCTGCATGCCGTCGCCAACCTTGAGCTGTTGAGTGCGGGCGACGACGGCTTCGACGAAGCGGTCGTAGATCGGCTCCTCGACAATGGCGCGCGAAGTGGCGGTGCACTTCTGGCCGGTGGAGAAGAAGGCGCCATTGACGACATTTTCCACGGCGGCGTTGAAGTCCGCGTCCGCGAGAACGATGGTGGGGTTCTTGCCGCCCATCTCGAGCTGGATGCGGAGGCGGCGGCGCGAAGCTTCCTCGTGGAGCTTGAGGCCGACGCCGCAGGAACCGGTGAAAGAAACCGCGCGGACCGGAGCCGCATTCAGCAGCGCCGCGCCGAGCGCGCCGCCGCCGCCGGAGATGAAGTTCACGACACCCGCGGGAATGCCCGCTTCATGGCAGGCCTCGATGATGCGCCAGGAACTGATGGGCGCGGCCGAGGCGGGCTTCATGATGACGGTATTGCCGCAGATGAGCGCCGGGGCGAGCTTCCACGCCGGGATGGCGGAAGGGAAGTTCCAGGGGGTAATGAGAGCGACCACGCCGACGGGCTTGCGGATGGAGAACATGTGGACGCGGGGGCGTTCGCTGGGCGCAAGCGTTCCGGCGAGGCGCGCGCCTTCCCCGGCGAAGTAGCGGAAGATGTTGATCGAGCGGCGGACTTCGCCCTTGGCCTCGGGCAGTGTTTTGCCTTCCTCGCGGGTCATCTCGGCGGAGATTTCGTCGAAACGCGAGTCCAGAATGTCGGCGACCTTGAAAAGGTAAGCGCCGCGGGCGGGGGCGTTGAGGGCGCTCCAGGCGGGCAGCGCTGTTTCGGCGGCGCTGGCGGCGCGGGCGATGTCGGCGGGCGTGCCGGAGACGTGGAGGCCGACAACCTCGGCAGTGTTGGCGGGGTTGCGGTTTTCAAAGGTGGGGCCTTCAACCCAGGCGCCATCGATGTAGTTGGGGAACGTGGGGGCGGACATTTCAGTTGTCTCCAAATTTCACGGCCGGGGCGGTGCGCGCGCCGGGCTCAGCCTTGAAGTAGGCGTCGTTGCGCTGGAAGCCAAGCATGCCGGCGAAGATGTTGTTGGGGAAGACGCCAAGGGTGGTGTTGTAGCGCTGGATGGACTGGTTGTAGCGGCCGCGCTCGACGGCGATGCGGTTCTCGGTGCCGGCGAGTTCATCCTGAAGGCGAAGGAAGTTCTCGCTGGAGCGGAGGTTCGGGTAATTCTCGACGACGACCAGGAGGCGGCCGAGCGCGCTATCGAGTTGGGAGTTGGCCTGGATCTTCTCCTGGGGCGTGCGGGCGCCGATGAGGGCGGCGCGGGCATTGGCGATGCTGCCGAGCACCTCCTTTTCCTGGGCGGCGAACCCCTTCACGGTCTCGACGAGGTTGGGGATCAGGTCGGCGCGGCGCTGGAGGACATTGTCCACCTGCGCCCAGGCGGCGTTGACGGCTTCGCGCTCGGTGACGAGCTGGTTATTGATCCCGGCAACTTTGCTGCCGACACCGAAGGCGATAAGAACGAGGACGGCGATGATGATCAGGGCGATTTTCATAAAGTCGGTTCCTGGCTGGGCATGCGGTCAACCGCATCGACCAGAGTTGTGACCTCGCGGAGATACTCCGCGAAGAGGTTGGCCGGATTGGTTTGCCGGGGTTTCAGTTTTGCCTCGCGCAGATCCAATAGTGTATAAAACACGCCGGGCTGGAGGTCGAAGGCGGAAGCGAGGGCGGTGACGATCTCCCTCTTGGTCCATGGGGCATCGCCATCACGGAGGCGGAGGACGTGGCGGCCGAGGACACAGAAAGTGGAGATGGAGTCCTCCATGAGGCGGAGGAGCGAGGGGGGATCGGAGGCGATGCTGGCGGCTTTCTGGCGCAGCCGGATGAGTTTGGCGCGGAGTTCGTATTCGACGCGGGCGCGGTAGTACTTGTCGTCGATGACGAGGCCGGCGACAATGTCCTCGCCGTGCAGAACCTGGCGGCGCTCCTGCATGTCGTGAAACTCGATGGGGAAGCAATCGGTGGCCGGGGCCACTTCGTCACGCGCCATCAGCAGCGGCGAGGGGTTGCCGAGTTCGCGCCACCAGTTGATGACCTTTTCGGACCTGGCGAGTTCAGGCACGCCGAGGCGGTGAAGGACGCAGAAGATGTTGAGGTCGGAGAAGGCGCCGTGGTAGTCGCCGGCGGCGGCGGAGCCATAGAGGATGACGGAGACGAGGTTATCGCCGTGGGCTTCGGTGAGCTTGTCAACGAGTTGATTGAGACGCTTCTGCATGAGAGTGACTCGCTAGAGATTACCAGCGGCCGGAGGCTCCGCCTCCGCCGGACATGCCGCCGCCAAAACCGCCAAAGCCTCCGCCGCCGCCCCAGGAATCGTAGCCGCCAAATCCGCCGCCGCCCCGATGAGAGCGGCCAAGGGCGTTGCCAAGAAGCATGGCGAGCAGGAGGTTGGACGTGCCGCCGCGGCCGCCCCGCCCGCCGCGGCCGCCCGTCAGCAGGAGGAAGGCAAGCACGCCGAGAGCGACAAGAAAGGGCGAGAGCGGGGCTTCTTCCCGGCGGGCGGGCGCGCGGCGGCGAATGGGCTGGCCGGAGATCTCGACATTCTTCGACCGGGCAATGGTTGCGCCGATCGTTTGGGCGGCTTCGCCAAAGGCCGAGGCAAAGTCGTTCGCGGCGAGCGCGGGGCGCATGGAGCGAAGAATGGAACCCGCGAAGCCGTCCGGGATGATGGGCTCGAGTCCGTAGCCGACCTCGACGCGCGAGCGGCGGTCCTGGATGGCAAGAAGGACGAGAATCCCTTCGTTGTTTTGCTTGTTGCCGATGCCCCAACGCTGGAAGAGCAGGACGGCGACGTCCTCCACGGGTTGGCCGTCGAGGGAGGGAAGCGTGACGAGGGCGATCTGCGCACCGGTGGCCTGTTCAACGCGGGAGCAATAGTCCTCGAGGGCAGCCCGGGCCTGGGGATTCATCACGCGGGCGAAGTCGCTCACGTAGCCCTGCGGCTTGAGGGCGGCGAAGTCTGCCGCGGAAGCGGTCAGGGCGAGCGCAAGCAGCAGAATGAGCCGGCCTGTGCGTGGCGTGGGCATCGTCAGCAGGCGAGGTCCTCGCGGTGGACGGGCGCGGAGTCGATTCGGCCAAGTAGAGTGAGAGCGAGTTTGCCGGGCTGGAGGAATTCGCGGGCAACCTCGATGACCTGGCCGGCAGTGACTTCGTCAATGCCCGCGGCGATTTCGTCGAGCGTGTAAAACCGGCCGAAGTTCAGCCACTGGCGGGCGAGATTGGACATGCGGCTATTCGTGCCCTCCAGGCTGAGCAGCAGCGAACCTTTCATGTGCTCCTTCGCGTGAAGGAGTTCCTCCGCGGGCAGGGGCTCATTCTTGATGCGCGTGAACTCCTGGAGCACGCTTGCCAGCAGCGGGCGCACGGTGGCGGGCGAGGTGGCCGCGTAAATGGCGAGGCAGCCCGAGTCGTGGTAGAGCTGAAGCTCGGAAAAAATGTTGTACGCGAGTCCCTGGCGCTCGCGAATGTTCTGGAACAGGCGCGAACTCATGCCGCCGCCGAGCAGGACGTTGAGCGTGTAGGCAGCGTAGCGCAGCGGATGATTGATCGGGTAGCAGGGCGCGCCGAGGCAGACGTGCACCTGCTGAAGCGAGCGCTTGTTCTTGAGCGTGATGGCCGGATGGGGGTGCGGCGCACTGAGGCGCGGGGGTTTCCCGGCGGGCCGCAGGGGTCCAAAATGCTTCTCGGCAAGTGCGGCGACTTCATCATGGCGCAGGCTGCCCGCCGCGGTGATGGTGAGGTTCGAGGGCGTGTAGAAGCGCTGGTGGTAATCGCAGAGCTTGCTCTTTTCAAAGCTCAGGATGGTCCGGCGGTTGCCGATGATGGGACGGCCCAGGGGATGGCGCTTCCAGAAGTTGCTGACGAAAAGGTCGTGGACGAGGGACTCGGGCGAATCCATCTCCATCTTGAGTTCCTCGAGGATGACGCCTTTTTCCTTCTCGATGTCCTCCTCGGCAAAGCGCGGGTGGAGGAGCATGTCCGCGAGGATGTCGAACGCCTCGGGCAGGTGCTGGTCGAGAACCTTGGTGGTGTAGCCGACGAGCTCGCGGCCGGTGAACGCGTCAAGCTGGCCGCCGAGGGCGTCCACTTCGCGCGCGATGTCCTCGGCGCCGCGGCGGGTGGTGCCCTTGAACAACATATGTTCAATGAAGTGGGAGATGCCGTTCTCGGCGGGCTTCTCCGCGCGGGAGCCGCAGCCAATCCAGATGCCGGCGGCGATGCTGCGCACAGCGGGCATGGGTTCGGTGATAACGCGGATGCCATTGGACAGCGTGGTGACCACGATGTCGCGCGAGGCGGAAGGATGGCTCATGGGCTCGCTTCCAGTGTAGCGTTTCCGCCCGCCGGCACCGCATAATGGCGGAGGCGCGAGGCTGCGATGATCGCGATCCTGATTTTCCTTGGGACTTACTTTGTGCTGGCCGTGGGCCGGTTTCCCGGATTACGCGTGGACCGCACGGGCGCAGCGATGGTGGGCGCCAGCGCGATGGTGGCGGCGGGCGTGCTTACGTTCACCGAGGCGCTGGCGGCGGTGGACTGGTCCACGCTGGTGCTGCTGCTGGGGATGATGATCGTGGTGTCGAACCTGCGGCTGTCGGGGTTCTTCCGGGTAGTGAGCGCGTGGGTCGTGCAACGGGCGCACCGGCCGCTGACGCTGTTGGCGGGGATTGTCGCGGTGGCGGGGTCGATGTCGGCGCTTTTTGTGAACGACACCATGTGTCTGGTGTTGACGCCGCTGGTGCTGGAGGTGACGCTGGCGCTGCGGCGCAACCCCGTGCCGTACCTGCTGGCGGTGGCGATGGCGAGCAACGCGGGCTCGGTGGCGACGATTACCGGGAATCCGCAGAACATGATGATCGGGAGTCTTTCGCAGATCCCGTATCCGGTCTTTGCGATGAAGCTGGCGCCGGTGGCGGCGATTTCGATGCTAATGGTGTGGGCGGTGGTCGCGCTGCTGTACCGGCGGGAGTTCCACTCGGAGGCGAGGCTGGACGCGGGCGGGGTATTGCGGGTGCGCGTGAACCGCCCATTGATGTGGAAGTCTCTGGTGGTGGCGGCTTCGATGGCGGGCTTCTTCTTCGCGGGCTGGCCCGTGGCGCAGACGGCGATGGTGGCGGGGGCGGTGCTGCTGGTGACGCGGCGCGTGAAGCCGGAGAAGGTGTACCACGACATCGACTGGCCGCTGCTGGCGCTGTTCGCGGGGCTGTTCATCGTGGTGGCGGGAGTGGAGAAGAGTTCGCTGGAGGAAGATTTGATCAGCGTGGCGCGCGGCTACGGGCTGGATCACATCGGGGTGTTGACGGCGTTATCGGCAGTGATGTCGAACCTGGTGAGCAACGTGCCGGCGGTGCTGGTGTTCCGGCCGATGATGGGGCAGTTGGCCGATCCGCAACTGGGGTGGCTGACGCTGGCGATGTCATCGACACTGGCGGGGAACCTGACGCTGGTGGCTTCGGTGGCGAACCTGATCGTGGTGCAACGGGCGCGGTCCCAAGTGCGGATCGGGTTCTGGGAGTACTTCCGCGTGGGCGCGCCCCTGACGCTGCTGACGCTGGTGGCGGGGGCTTTGTGGCTCCATTACGTCCGCTAGACTGGAGAATCGAGGGAGCCAATTGCTGCGACCAATTCCCGGCATGGATGTGGATGATTTGCGCGCGGCGCTTGGCGCGGATGTGCCGGCGTACCGGGCAAGGCAGATCTATGAGGCCGTGTACCAGCGGCGGGTGGAGAGCTTCGAGGAGATCACGGGCTTGCCCCGCGAGATGCGGCGGTCGCTGGCGGAGCGGTTTTCGCTGGACGCGCCGGCGGTGGCGTCGCGGTATGAGTCGGCCGACGGGACGCGGCGGTATCTGCTCGCGCTCGAGGACGGCAAGACCGTCGAGGCCGTGTTCATGCCCGAGGCGCAGCGCGACACGCTCTGCATCTCGACGCAGGTCGGCTGCCCGGTGGACTGCAAGTTCTGTCTGACGGCGCTGATGGGGCTGGAGCGGAACCTGACGGCCGGCGAGATCGTGGGCCAGGTGCTGACGCTGGCGCGCGACAACGGACTGTGGGCCGACGCCCGGCGCATCAACATCGTCATGATGGGGCAGGGCGAGCCGCTTCTGAATCTGGCGGCCGTGCTGAAGGCAACGCGGATTCTGAGCGACCCGAAGGGCTTGGGCATCGCGGAGCGGCGGATCACGGTCTCGACCTCGGGCATCACGCCACGCATCGCGGAGTTGGGTGCGGCGGCGGTGCGGCCACGGTTGGCAATCTCGCTGAATGCTTCCTCGCAGGAGCAGCGCGAACAGATCATGCCAATCACGCGGAAGTGGAAGCTGGACGGGCTGATCGAGGCGTGCCGGGCCTATCCGCTGCGCCCGTGGGAGAAACTGACCTTCGAGTATGTGCTGCTGAAGGGCGTGAACGACACCGATGAGGATGCGCGGCGGGTGGTGCGGCTGCTGGCGCATCTGAACTGCAAGGTGAATCTGATTGCGCTAAACCCGGGTCCGGGCATTCCGTTTGAAACGCCGGAGCCGGATCGTGTTTTGGCCTTCCAGGCGCGGCTGCGACGGTCGTTCCCCACGTTCATTCGCCGTCCGCGGGGCTTGGACATCTATGCGGCCTGCGGGCAACTGAAGCGGATGGACACGTTGGTCACACTGCCATGACGGGACAGCCGCTGTTGCGCGGGGCGCGGACGCTGGTGATGGGCGTGGTGAACGTGACGCCGGATTCGTTCAGTGACGGCGGAGCGTTTCGCGATGCGCGGCAGGCGATTGACCATGCACTGCGCCTGGAAGACGAGGGCGCGGACCTGCTGGACATCGGCGGCGAGAGTACGCGCCCTGGGGCGGAGCCAGTGAGCGAAGAGGAGGAACTGCGGCGGGTGACCCCGGTGATTGAGGGGCTCACAGGACGGGTTGAAACGCCGATTTCGATCGACACGATGAAGCCGCGCGTCGCCGCGGCGGCGCTCGAATTGGGCGCACGGATTGTGAATGACGTGACGGGGCTGCGCGACCCGGCGATGCTGCCCGTGCTGCTGAAACACAGGGCGGCGGCGATCCTCATGCACATGCGCGGAACCCCGGCGACGATGCGCGATCTCACGGATTATGCGGACGTGGTGGCGGAGGTGCGGGACTGGCTGGTAGACCGCGCCGAGGGGGCGCGGCTGGCCGGGGTCCGTGAAGTGGCGATTGATCCGGGCATCGGATTCGCGAAAACACCCCTGCAGAGTTTTGTCTTATTGCGCCGCTTCGGGGAGTTCACGGCAACCGGGTATCCGGTGGTGGCGGGTGCGTCGCGGAAGTCCTTCCTCGGGCTGCTCGAAGGGCAGACCCGCGTTGAGGACCGCCTGGAAGGCTCGCTGGCGGCAGCCGTGATCGCGGTGCTCGCCGGGGCGGCGATTGTCCGGGTGCATGATGTGCGGGCGACCTGCCGCGCGGTGGCGGTGGCGGAAGCGGTGAGGGGCTCGTGAGCGACCTGATCCAATTGCGCGGGGTGCGCCTGATGGCTCATGTTGGCGTGCCGGACGCCGAGCGCGCCGTGGCGCAGGAGTTGGTGGTGGATGTCGATCTCGATTACGACATCCGTGCGGCGGCGGCCGCGGATGATTTTGCACAGACCATTGATTATGCGGCGGCGCGCGAGGTGCTGGCGCGCGTCGCGGACGCGCAGCCCTACCGCCTCATCGAGACCATGGCCGAGAGAATGGCGGCAGCACTGCTCAGTGAGTTCGCAACGCCAAGGGTGCGCGTGCGGGTGAAGAAACCGGCGGCGCTACGCAACGTGGGCGTGGATTATCCGGCGGTAGAGATCGTACGGGAACGCGATGGCTGAGGCACTGATCGCATTGGGTTCGAATGTGGGGGACCGTGAGGCGCACCTGCGGTTCGCGATTGAGCAGTTGGGGCGCTTGGGAACCGTGCGGGCGGTTTCGCGGTTTCATGAAACGGCGCCGGTCGGGTATCTCGACCAGGGCATGTTCCTCAATGCGGCGCTGGCGCTGGAGACCGGGTTGACGCCTGAGGAACTCATGCGCGAACTGCTCCGCCTCGAAAAAGAGCGCGGGCGGGAGCGGCGCGTTGTGAATGGCCCGCGGACGCTGGACCTCGATCTGTTGATGTATGGGGACGAGGTAATGGACGCACCAGGACTGACGCTGCCCCATCCGCGGCTGCATGAACGCGAGTTCGTCCTCGCGCCCCTTGCGGAAGTGGCGCCCGGAAAAGTGCATCCTCGTTTGAAACAAACAGTGCAGGAATTGTTGGAAGTGTTGAAGCGATGAGACTCGCAGTGCTGATGTTGATGGCGGCTGGGCTGGTGGCGGCACAGGAAGCACGGGTGTCCAAGACGACAGGGCAGGGTGGCCTGCGGGTTCACATTTTCAAGCCGGAAGGTGGGGACTCGGGGCGTCCGGCGGCGCTGTTCTTCTTTGGTGGATGATTCGCCGGAAGGGCAGTTGATCGGCGCGCCCATCCAGCCTGTTGCACGAGGCGCTGTGGAAGGCCGGCGTCGATTCAGCCCTGGTGGTGATGAAAGGCGCGGGACACGGCGGGCCGGAGCTTCAGGCGTTCTGGATCATGGGGCGCATCCTGGATTTCCTGGACCGGGCGCTGCAGCGCCAGGGTTCCAGGCAGCTCACGCCGTGACGGCAGGCTCAGGCGCCGCATGTCCATCGGCGGAGACTTCGTCAGCCGAGGGTTCGCGAAGCAGATCAAGGAAGGCCTGGGCGGCGCGGGTAAATGTCCGGCGGCGGCGATGAATGATGCCGAGAGGGCGGCTCAGTGGTTTTTCGAGCGGGATGGCGCGGAGACGGCCCTCGGCAACTTCGTCCCGCAGGATCGGCGCAGGCAGCAGGCTGACGGCGTGGCCGAGGCGGAGCGCCTCCTTCATGCTCTGGATATTGTCGAAGCGCATGACGGTGCGGACGCGGACGCCTTGCTCGCGAAGGAATCGCTCGATGTCGCGGCTGATCGGGAGGTCCTCGTCGAAACCGATGAACTCAACGCGGGTAAGGTCGTCGGAACGAATTGAGCCAGCAGAGGCCAGCGGATGCGTGGGGGCGCAGGCGATGACCATCGGCTCCTCCCGCCAGGGAAGGACAATGACCTCTCTGGTCGGCTCAGGGTAGGAAACAAGGCCGAGATCGGCGCGGTCGTCCACCACGGCCTGGTAAACCTTCTCCGGCCGCAGGTAGCTGACCTCGAGTTGCGCGGCGGGCAGGCGGCGGGCGAATTCGGCCTCGAGGCGCGTCATCTCCGAGATGCCGACGGAATAGATCGAAGCAATCCGGACGCAGCCGCCGGCGTCGCCACGCACCTCCTCGAGGCCGACAAGGAATTCCTGGTGGCGGCGGAGCACATCGCGTCCGAACTCATAAAAGAGCTTGCCCGCGGGCAGCACCTCGAGAGGGCGGCGGGAGCGGTCCAGCAACTGCACGCCAAGGACGCGTTCGAGTTCCTGCAGCGTCTGGCTGGCGGCCGATTGGGTGACGCCATTGAGGGCGGCGCCCCGGCTGATGCTGCGCGTCTGCACAATGTCGCGGAACAGATGGAGTTGCGAGAGGTCCACGACCGGGATTCTATCATAAGACCGGCTGATGTGGAAGCAACCACAAATTCACTTTGACTGATGGAATAGATGCGCTTATACTGAGAGGATCATACGCACATCTTCAATCCAGGCAGGAACCACGATGTCCCAACAACCGAGAGCGCATGGACTCCCGCCCGCGGCGGGGCTGTACGATCCAGCGAACGAGCACGATGCTTGCGGGATTGGCTTCATCGCCAACATCCGGGGCGTACAATCCCACGATATCATCCTCAAGGGCATTCAGATCCTTTTGAACCTGACGCACCGGGGCGCGTGCGGCTGCGATCCGGAGACGGGCGACGGCGCTGGACTGCTGATTCAGATTCCGCATGCGTTCTTCGCCCGCGAGTGCGCGAAGCTGGGCTTCACGCTGCCCTCGCCGGGCGAGTATGGAGCGGGACTGGTCTTTCTGCCGGTGGAGCCGCAGCAGCGGCTGCAATGCGAGGGCATCGTTGAGCGGATCGTGCAGGAGGAGGGGCTGCAGTTTCTGGGGTGGCGCGACACGCCGGTCGACGTGGACGCAATCGGTCGCGTGGCGCGGGCTTCGCAACCCTACATCGAACAGGTGTTCATCGGGCGCGCGCACGGCATGGACGAAGACACGCTCGAACGGAAGCTCTACATTGTGCGGAAGCGGGCCGAGGCGGAGATTGCCGCCTCATCCATCCGCGACAAGAGTTTCTTCTACGTTCCTTCACTGTCCTGCCGCACGATCGTCTACAAGGGTCTGCTGTTGGCGCCGCAGATCGCGAGCTTTTACAGCGACCTTTCGGACCCGCTCACGGTCAGCGCCATCGCAATGGTCCATCAGCGGTTTTCGACGAACACTTTCCCGTCGTGGCAACTCGCGCACCCGTTCAGATACGTCTGCCATAACGGCGAGATCAACACGGTGCGGGGCAACGCGGCGTGGATGTACGCCCGGCAGTTCATCCTGAACTCGCCGTTGTTTGGCGACGATCTGAAGAAGATCATGCCGGTGGTGCAGCCGGGCGGCAGCGATTCGGCCACGCTCGACAACGTGGTGGAGATGCTGACGCTGGCCGGGCGCAGCCTGCCGCACGTGATGGCAATGCTGATTCCGGAGGCTTGGGATGGCGACAAGCACATGCATCCGGACAAGCGCGCATTTTATGAATATCACGCCTCGCTGATGGAGCCCTGGGACGGGCCTGCTGCGGTGGCATTCACCGACGGGCGCATGATTGGTGCGACTCTGGACCGGAACGGACTCAGGCCCGCACGCTATCTGGTGACCCGTGACGGGCAATTGATCATGGCCTCCGAGACTGGCGTGCTGCCAATCCGGCCGGAAGATGTCGTGGAGAAGGGCCGCCTGCAGCCCGGCAAGATGCTGCTCGCGGACCTGGCGGAAGGGCGGATCGTTCCCGATGAAGAGATCAAGCGGAGGCTGTGGGAGCGGCAGCCCTACGCGAAGTGGATCGAGGAGAAGCAGATCCGCATCGAGGCGCTGCCCGATCCGCCGCGCTACCACCAGACGGACCACGACACGGTGCTGACCCGCCAGCGGGCGTTCGGCTACACCGAGGAAGACCTGAAGCAGATCATCATCCCGATGGCGGCGCAGGGCCAGGAGCCGGTGGGCTCGATGGGCACCGACACGCCGCTGGCATGCCTGTCGGACAAGCCGCAGCCGCTGTTCCACTACTTCAAGCAACTCTTCGCGCAGGTCACCAATCCGGCGATTGACCCGATCCGCGAGGAACTGGTGATGTCGCTGACCAGCTACATCGGCACCGAGTCCAACATTCTCGCCGAAACCCCGCAGCATGCGCACACGATCCGGCTGGACCATCCGATCCTGACGAATCACGAACTGGAAAAGATCCGCCGCATCAGTTGGGGCGATTACCTGTCCATCACCATGCCCATGCTCTATCGCGCCGAGGGCGGCGAGAAGGAACTCGAGCGGACGCTCGACGGCATCTGCAAACGCGCGTCGCTGGCCATCAAGAACGGCTACACGGTCTTGATCCTTTCCGACCGCGGCGTGGATGATGAACTGGCGCCGATTCCGTCGCTGCTGGCGCTGTCGGCGGTCCACAACCATCTGGTGCGGGAAGGCACCCGCACGCAGGTCTGCCTGATCTGCGAATCGGGCGAGCCGCGCGAGATCATGCACTTCTGCCTGCTCATCGGCTACGGCGCCAGCGCGGTGAATCCGTATCTGGCGATCGAAACCCTGGAAAACCTGGATTTGCGCGGGATGCTGCCCGAGGGCGTGACGTTCGACAAAGCGCTCAGGAACTACCGCAAGGCCATCGACAAAGGCCTGCTGAAAGTGTTCTCGAAGATGGGTATCTCGACGCTGCAAAGCTACCGTGGCGCTCAGATCTTCGAGGCGATTGGGCTGAGCCGGTCGCTGGTGGACAAGTACTTCACCGGCACGCCCTCGCGAATCGAAGGCATTGGCCTGGGTGTGATCGCGGAAGAGACGCGGCGCAAGCATGCCTTCGCCTTCGCGCCCCGCTCGGAAAGCGAAACAGAACTCGACGTCGGCGGGCAGTATCACTACCGCGCGCGCGGCGAGTATCACCTGATCAACCCGCTGTCCGTGGCCAGGCTGCAGCACGCCGTCCAAAAGCAGAGCTTCGATTCCTACAAGGAGTTCGCGGCGCACATCAACGAGCAGAACCAGCAACTGTGTACGATTCGCGGCCTCCTGGATTTCCAGTGGGCCGGCAAGCCGCTGCCGCTGGACGATGTGGAACCGGCTTCGGAAATCGTGAAGCGCTTCGCGACAGGCGCGATGAGCTTCGGGTCGATCTCCAAGGAAGCCCACGAGACGCTCGCGATTGCAATGAATCGCATCGGCGCGCGATCAAACACGGGCGAGGGCGGCGAGGACGAAGCCCGCTACACGCCCGACCCGAATGGCGATTCGCGGCGGTCGTCCATCAAGCAAGTCGCCTCGGGCCGCTTCGGCGTGACGACGAACTACCTGGTGAACGCCGACGAGTTGCAGATCAAGATCTCGCAAGGCGCGAAGCCCGGCGAGGGCGGGCAGTTACCGGGCCATAAGGTGGACGCCGAGATCGCGCGCGTTCGCCATTCGATCCCCGGCGTTGGTCTGATCTCGCCCCCGCCGCACCATGACATCTATTCGATCGAAGATCTCGCGCAGCTCATTTACGACCTGAAAAACGCCAACACGCGGGCGCGGATTTCGGTGAAGCTGGTGGCCGAGGTGGGTGTTGGCACGGTCGCGGCTGGCGTCGCCAAGGCCCACGCGGACCTGGTGCTGATCTCGGGCGACACCGGCGGCACGGGCGCAAGCCCGTTGACCTCGATCAAGCACGCGGGCATTCCCTGGGAGTTGGGCTTGGCCGAAACGCAGCAGGTGCTGGTGATGAACGACCTGCGCAGCCGTATCCGCGTGCAGACCGACGGCAAACTCCAGACCGGGCGCGACGTCGCCGTGGCCGCGCTGCTGGGCGCCGAGGAGTTCGGCTTCTCCACCATGCCGCTCATCGCGATGGGCTGCATCATGATGCGCAAGTGCCACCTCAACACCTGCCCGGTCGGCATTGCGACGCAGGATCCCGCGCTGAGGAAGAAGTTCACTGGCACGCCGGAGAACGTGATCAACTACCTGTTCTTCGTCGCCGAGGAACTCCGCGAGATCATGGCGAAGCTCGGCTTCCGCACTGTCGATGAGATGGTGGGCCGCGTGGACAAGCTCAAGATGCGCGAGGGCATCGAGCATTGGAAGGCGAAGGGCCTCGACTTCTCGACGATCCTCTACAACCCGCCCGCGCCCAGCCGCGTGGGCCGCCGCTGCCTGATCGCGCAGGACCACGGGCTGGATCAGGCCCTGGATGCGAAGCTGATCGAAACGGCGCGCGATGCGATCGAGACGGGCGCGGCGGTGGACTTCAAGCTCCCGGTCCGGAATGTCCACCGCACCGTCGGCGCGATGCTCAGCGGCGAAATTGCCCGCCGGTACGGCTCCGCCGGACTGCCCGAGGACACGATCCGCGTCCACTTCACCGGAAGCGCGGGGCAAAGCTTCGGCGCTTTCCTCGCCCGCGGCGTGACGCTCACCCTCGAAGGCGACGCGAACGACTATGTGGGCAAGGGCTTGTCCGGCGGACGGATCACTGTCTATCCACCCCGGCAGTCCACGTTCATACCCGAGGACAACATTCTCGTGGGCAACGTGGTCCTCTACGGCGCCACCAGCGGAGAGGCGTTCTTCAACGGCATGGCCGGCGAGCGCTTCGCGGTGCGCAACTCGGGCGCCACCGCAGTCGTGGAAGGCGTCGGCGACCATGGCTGCGAGTACATGACCAACGGCCTGGTGGTCGTGCTGGGCCGCGCGGGCCGCAACTTCGCCGCCGGCATGAGCGGTGGTATCGCTTACGTCCTCGACGAGGACGGCGAGTTCGTGGCAAAGCTCTGCAACCGCTCTGGTGTCGATCTGGAGCCCGTGGTGGAGCCGGTCGATGTTGACAAGCTGCGCGCCTTGATTGAGCGGCATGCCGAATTGACCGGTTCGCCGCGTGCGCGCTGGATTCTCGACCACTGGTACGCGATGCTGCCCAGATTTGTCAAAGTCTTCCCGCACGAGTACAAACGCGTGCTGGGTGTGCCAAGAACCGCTGACGCGCCGCCGCTGACACTGACGCGGCCCGACGCGGTCGAGCAGGAGGTGCGCCGTGGGTAAGATCACGGGCTTTATGGAAATCGCGCGCGAAGTGCCCTCGCGGCGCCCGGTGGCCGAGCGCGTCAACGACTGGTTCGAAATCTACCAACCCTTCCCCGTGGAGAAGGTCAAGTCGCAGGGCGCCCGCTGCATGGACTGCGGCCTCCCGTTCTGCCACACGGGCTGCCCGCTCAACAACCTCATCCCCGATTGGAACGACCTCGTCTATCAGGACCGCTGGCGCGACGCGATCCGGCAGCTGCACGCCACGAACAACTTCCCCGAGTTCACCGGCCGGGTCTGCCCCGCGCCCTGCGAGGCATCGTGCGTGCTCGGCATCAATGAACCGCCCGTGGCGATCAAGACCATCGAACGGGCGATCATCGACCATGCCTGGGAACAGGGCTGGATCACGCCCGAACCGCCGGCGGCGAAGACCGGCAAGCGCGTGGCGGTCGTCGGCTCCGGCCCGGCGGGCCTCGCCGCGGCT
>ERZ761609.826-NODE-826-length-32607-cov-19.550780_pt1 | contig 32607 bp, 33 predicted proteins | sample MGYA00511163_ERZ761609 | MGnify/ENA primary metagenome ERZ761609 (study PRJEB28899, sample SAMN02445070) | bioreactor sludge metagenome | biome: EBPR sludge | place: Australia: Brisbane, Thorneside Wastewater Treatment Plant | collected 2011-12-16 ...
CCTTTTCAAAATCCTCCATGGGAAAACCCATCACATTCGAATAAGACCCGTGAATATGCTCAACAATGCTGGGTTTTGACTGCACTGCATACGAACCGGCCTTATCCAGCGGATTCATCCTTTTAAAATATTCGTGAATCTGTTTTTTATTCATGGCGCGCAAGGTAACGCGTGACCGAACACTGCGTAAACATCGTTTTTTAGTCTTTGAATCAGACATCGCCCAAGCCGTAAAAACTTCATGCGTGTTGCCAGTCAAACGGAACAGCATACGGACAGCATGATTCATGTCTTTGGGCTTTCCATAAACTTTTCCCTGAAACGCAACCACCGTATCCGCGGCAACGACAAATCGGGCGCCGCGGGGAATCACAGCGGATTGAAGTTTTCCCAGGGCATGCTTCAAAACAAGATCACGTGGACAACTTTTGGATTCATGCTTTTCAATATAGGTGCTGGGAATAACGCGGCAACCGTAGCCATGCGCTTTAAGCAATTGGCGTCGTCGTGGAGACTGCGAGGCAAGATAAATAACCAAAGAAGATGCCATTCTCCTCAACTTTCAAGAACTCCGCCGCCAGGGTACGCAAGCTCTTTGAGCGGAGTCGGTGAAAAAACAGTATTAAAAACACCGGCAACAGTATTTCCAACCCCTTCGTAAAGACCGCGTGCAACCGTTGCCCAAGCATTCGGATCCTGATTTGATTTCTCATAAGGTACTGTAAAAACCTTGCTCCAGCCTAAAAGAGTGTTCACGACTCCCCGCTGAAACTTGGTATTAAATTGATGCGCATAAGACTCGCCCGCGAAGCAGGGTAAAGACGAAAGCATGAGGGCTAATGATAAAAGGAAGGCAAATTTGAATTTCATTTTGTTCTCCCGTATTGATTTACGATAAATCTTAGCACAAATTATCAAATTGTGGCTATAGAACAAAAAAAGCCCCGACTGAATTCAGTCGGGGCTTTAAAAATCAATAAAATTAAACCGGCTTGGAAATAAGCAATCCCTGTAGCTCGGTCGGACATTGACGAACCATTCTCTTCCAATGTCTGTGTGCCAGTTTAAATTGCTGACGAGCCGCTTTCATTTTTACTTCCGCGGCAATGCGCAAATCACGCGATGAATCATTCACACGGTCACACACAGCACCCTGATAAGCCTCAAACTGACTTTGCCATTCTGTCAGGTGACGGCGCACAAGTTCATACCGGCGAGTCCAAACTGCCTGAACTTCCTGATGCTCTTCCTGTTTTTTCTTCAAAGCTTCAAGGGAGCGTGAAACCTTTACGTTCTCAGCGTGCAATCGCGCCGCAAGAATTCGAAACTGCGATACTTCCTTCAAGTCCCAAGTCAAACCAAGATTTGCCAAACCGGCAATCAACCACTTACTGGGATCAAAGTGATACCAGCGAACACCGTTGCGGTAATCACTCGGAAAACGATGATGAAAGTTATGATAGCCTTCCCCATTTGTGGAAAGAGCGCTGAACCAATTGTCTTTTGCGGTGGAATCAGGATCATAAGTCGCACTGCCGAGCATATGACAAAGCGAGTTGATAAAAAACGTGTTCTGATAGACAACCGTAATGCGGAAGCAAACAGCAAAAATAAAAGCACCCAGCGCGTGACCAAACGTCGCCCCGATCACAACCGGAGTAATAACGCCGGCGATAATCGCCCAAAAAATATAATGCTTGTTCTGGTGAACAACCATGGAGTCTTTCTCAAGATCATGCACATTGCTGAAATCAACATTGTGCTCCCAAAACATCAGCCAGCCCATATGCGCGTAGAAAAACCCTTTTTTAATGTTGTACGGATCGCGGTCAGTATCGACATAACGATGATGATCACGATGCTGGGAAGACCACTCAATGGCAGACTGCTCAAAAGCGGCCGCGCCAAAAAACAACAGAGCGTTTTTAACGATAGGATGCGCTTTGAATGTTGAATGGGAAAAAAGACGATGATAGCCGACGGTAATACCCATGCCGGTTGCAACCATATAAAACGCAGTCAAAGCAGCCAGAGGCCACGAAAAGCCATAATGGATAATGTAAAGTGGTCCGCCAATCAGAGCGACCAAGGCGGTAAATGCAAAAAAGATGATGTTGCGCCAAACAATCTTGGGACGTGAGAAAACGCCGGGTGCAAAAGTTTCCATTAAATTTCGATTCCTTTTATTTCTTGTTATTTAACTTAATTGTGGGCAAAAAGTCATGCCTTAGAGTAACGGATGATTTCATCAAAACTTCATAAAGAACATATCCCTTGATACAAGCCCGAGGTGGGCCCCAAGGAATAGACGTAAAAAGCGCCGTGTGCGCAGAACAAATGTACCCAAAAAGACGGCTATTTACAATCTTTTATTTGTTTTAAAGCATACTCAAAACGCAAAGCCGTGATCCTGAATGCTATAAGGAGAAAGGAGTCTCCCTCCTATGACCTAAGATAGGTCACAATCGGCTGACGAGGAATAGGTTTAAGGGCAATGCCCATCACTTTTTTAGAAAGAAGCAACATAGTGTACGGGCGAACAGCACTTTCACTCAAAAATTTTTGAATCAAAAACGCTAATCCCCACGGCAACACGTTGACCCCATACTTAAGTGCCAAAAAAATCCGAATGAGTACCGATCCAAAGCGACCATAATATTTACGCGTAAAATAAGCTTGCGAACGGCGGTATTCGACCAAGACATGCAAAAGATTATGCTTTGCCGAGCGCCCTCCATAATGGCATATCGTTACCGCCGGAAAATAGCGTATTCCCCAACCTTTGTTTTGAACACGGCAACAAAAATCAATATCTTCAAAGTACATAAAAAATTGCTCATCCAGCAAACCTGCGTCCATCAGAGCCTTGCGCCGAATCATCATACACGAGCCCGAAACCCAATCGACCAAACCTAAGTTAGAGTATTTTTCATCCAAATAATCACGAATTTTGTGATCATTAATCGATAGGCGATAATGCATGATCTTGCGGATAATCTCATTGATAAAATTTGGGAAATGCCCGCATGAAAGCTGAAAGTTTCCGTCCCCATCCACCTCTCGGCAGCCGATGACACCCAATTCGGGTTGTTGCCGCATAAACTCAACCATGGCATCCCAAACAGATTCGATTAGCTTCACATCACTGTTAAGCAAAACGACAAACTCACCGCGAGAGTTATGTATGCCTAAATTATTGGCGCGGGAAAAACCAACATTATCCCCTGTTTCAATAAACCGAACTGCCGGAAACTGCTCCGCGACTTTCTCACCAATACCATCATTCGACCCATTATCAACGAGAACAATCTCAAATGAACATTGAGGCTGGAAATCGTATATAGATTGAATGCAGGCGAGCGTTAACTTCGTTGTTTTAAAGTTAACAATAAGAATGGTGAGCGTTATTTTGTTACCCATAAAAATGACTCGTAATTAAAATTGAATCCTTGAAACTTGGGCAAGCCTATCACACCAGTGTTTTGAGCTCCAATTCTTTCTGGTGTATTCCACCCCATTACTGCCCAGCTTGGTTGAATGATAAGGGTCTGACATTAACTGTTCAATTTTTTCGGTCCATACTGGAATTTCGCGCGGCAACAAATATCCCACTTCCCCATCTTTGACAGACTCAACAAAGCCGCCTTCACGCACTGCTAACACAGGTGTGCCGCATGCCATCGACTCTAAGGGAACCAACCCAAAAGGCTCATGAACCGAAGCGCAAAGCGTCCAAAGTGAGTCCCGATAAATCTCGCGCAATTTTTCTTCAGAAATTCGGTGGTGAATTTTAAAGCAAACATTAGCTAACGCCGCCTTTTTTTGAAACCGCTTATAAAATCCCTCGTCAATATGGTCGCAAACAATATGCCATTCGGGACGGGCCGAGGGCGCAATGGCTGTCAGCACGCTTAGCAAAAAATCATACCCTTTCATCGCATCCAAACGTCCCACCGAGACAACCTGCTGTTTTTTTTGAATATTCGGATCCGGTGTAAAGAAATCAGCATTCACGGAAGGATAAAGAACCTTGGCCCGAACACCGTAAACCCGCTCAATCCAAGCCGCGGTATATTTTGAGTTTGTTAAAATTTTTCCGCTCGCAGAACGGATGCTTTTTTTATCCTCAAACTTGACCCTAAAGTGGTCATGGGCCGAAGAAATTTTAGCCAACAATTCAATCGGGTTCGCGGGATTAAATCCCACAGCCGGTATCGAACCGGCTAAGCGCTCATTTTCAAAGTTACGCAACGGCTCATGGGCATAAAACAAACAGGGCTTTTCGATATATTTCAAAATGGGCGGAGCGCTTAAAAAACGGCATTTATCCACCCAAACAAAATCAACCGATGATTGGTTAATTTTTTCAGCTAACTTTCTGCTTGCCTCATCATAGCGGTTAAACTTCGCCCAGCCCGAAAAAATGAAATCATCAACATGAGTCCTGACGGATGGAGACAAAGAGATAAACTTGCTGTCAGCTGTGCTGAATGAAAAAACTTCGGCCTCATGCCCTCTTCGCTCAAGCAGCTGTATCGTTTGCGCCAGCATCTTCAGCGCACCCCCTGAGGGTAAGTTGTGAAAGAAAGCAATCTTCATGACTAGCGCGGACCTTCGTTTTTAGTTTTCACAAGAAAGTGAATGACTGCAAAAAAAGACTCTGCCGGATAGTTTCTCCACAAAGCGCGGTTTTCATACAAAAATGAACGGATTGACTTTTTCTCGCGCCACGCCCTTTTAAGCTGGTCTTTATGACGCAGAGCAAAACGCTCATACCTAGCCCGCATCCAAATCATAGGTGACCACAAAGCATGCAAAACAGTGATTTGTACTCGTTTCAGAAAAGGCAATTTTTTCCAATGTGGCCGGCTGACCTCAAGAAGCTTTCGCTCAAGTACTCCGTTTTTAATATCAATCACACTCCCAGCATCGTCCTGAATACAAATTGCAGAAAAAAAATCAGGCACGGAATAAATTTTAAATTTCTGGCTTAACCGCAGAACCAAATCATAGTCAGGATAATCATGCAAAGCCGGATTGAATAATCCAACGGCAAGCAAAGCCTCTCTTTTGAAAAATATGGAGGGCTGGGGCAGAGTCTTATTTTTCCAAAATTTTAACAGTCCCTCGAAATGCAGCTGATTTTCGGGATAGGCGTCCTGATCAAACAGAAAACGACCCTCTGCATTCACCACGCGCACGCGCCCAACAACAATTTGGGCATCCGGATTTCGTTCAAAAAACCCGGCGACTTTCAGAAAAGTTTCAGGCAAGTAATAATCATCCGAATTAACCCAGGCAATAACATCCCCTTCCGCAAGGGCAAAGCCTTTATTGAGGGCATCGGCGCGCCCTTTATCTTTTTCAGAAATCCAATCTAAGTGCGGGTATTTTTTAAGAATCTCAACCGTGCCGTCCGAAGACCCGCCATCAATCACAATATGTTCAAACTGAGGGTAGTTTTGAACAAGAACACTTTGAATTGTTTTCTCAATAAAAGCGGCCTGATTCAGCGTCGGAGTAACAACAGAAAATGAAGGCATTTTTAAAGTTTTATTTCTTTTTTACGGGGTAAATACAAGCGGTTGTAGATGAACCCCCCAAAAATAAAAGCATCCAAATTGCGCAGCGCTCCGCGTGTCCGGTTTTTAATTACGGGATAAATCTCCCGCTCGAAAAGCGACGGCATAAAAAAAAGCACCGTCACGCGTAAAAAAAGCCGCAGTGTCGGCCTGCTCAGGAACGCCAGCGCCAGCTGCCGCCAGGCGAGCTTCCTGTCATTAACAATATGCGGCGGTAAAAAATGTCCTGCAGACCATTCGAGAATTCCCGAATGAGCTTCCCGCCTCAATTTTTTAATTTCGTCGGGAGTAGACGGAGCAAAAAAAAACTTTTCCACCACTTCACGCTTGGAAGCGGCCATTTTAAAAATAATGCCGGCTTGCTGCCCCTCCGAACCTGTATGGATGCGGTAGCGAGCCACAAAGCCGGGAACATATTTCATCTTTGTCGTGAGTCCTAAACGCACCCACTGCTCATAGTCAGGACAAGTCGGACGCGTAACATCAATATAAAAGCCCGCCGCTTCAAAAGCGGATCGGCGAACAAATGCCGCCTGAGCCGGAATTACAGCCTGGCAGCAAAAAATCTTTTTGTAGTCATAGGGATTGGGGCCGGAGCTGCGAAAAAGAACTTTTCCGGTTTCATCAATATTAGATTGATCTCCGTAAATAACACCGACACTTTTTTCTTTGATGAAATTTTCAACGGCCCAAACCAAAGCGTGAGGCTCATACTCATCATCCGCATTTAAAACACCAATGATATCGCCTTTGCAGCGCTGAAGAGCCCGGTTCAACCCATCGGATTGCCCCTGATCCTTTTCGCTGACCCAAGAAACACGGTCTTTATATTTTTCTAATATCTGCAATGTTTCGTCAGTCGATCCGCCATCTTGAATAATATGCTCAACAAATGGGTATTCCTGCAGTGCAACACTTTGAATGCACCGCTCGAGAAACCTGGCGCTTTGATAACAAGGTGTTAAAACGCTGACAAGCGGTTCTTTTTCGAGGCCGCCCAGTAAATCTTTGCGTTTAAAATACATGTTCAGTTCCTGCCCAAAAGACTGGAAATTCTGCCGGATAAAAAGAAAACCCTTCGAATGAAGATAGTCCAAAACACTTTCTTTGGTTGCGCCGCCCTGATAAATCTCAGCTCCCGGAAGCTGCACTTCGCAAACCAGTTCGTCCACTTTCCCGATATGATCTCCGAGCGATTTCAGCACCTCCAGGTCATATCCCTGTGTATCGATTTTGAGAAACCTGATTTTCTGAATATCGAATTCAATGCACAAAGAATCCAGCCGCCGCATGGAAACACTGGTTTTTTCGCGTAGCCGCCAGTCCTCTCTCGCGGCGGGCTTTCCGGTGTGTCCGTCGATGTAGTTATCCAGCCGGGTATAATTCAGCGGAAGAACTGAACCGGTCTCGGATTTATAGCGGTAAAAATCAGCCGCCCCGTCCTGCGGTCCAACAGCGATGTTCAGCTTCTTATCTCCGGCGCAGACGGGAATTTTTGCAAAGTTTAAAGAATCCGCTTCGATAAATAAAACCGGATATTCCGCTTCTGACATCAGCGATTGGCGGATACGTAAACCCTCCACTCCTTCAAACGCGCCCACATCAACAATCCAGGCCTTTGCGTCCGTCATGGCGTTGTCTGATCCTTCGTATTTTTACGGTTTGACTTTCAAAAAAGAAGCCATGTAGTATGGGGATATCCCAATTCATTTTACACTAATTTTTTCAATTAAATCTTTACAAATTATGCGGCCATTCGACTTCTTTAAAAAACTCAGCAAAACTACGACAAACGGCAAAAAAAATAATCCGGCCCCGATTAAACTGCCTCAACAAATATCTTTTTCTCAGGAAGAAATAAATATAAATCAGGTTTTTCACTCCGACTCAGCAATCGAAATAAATAAGTCCAGAATGCGGCACTTGGAATCGCTTGGTATCGAATGGCAAAGCCGCTCTCTGCTGGACATGGGCTGCGGCGTCGGGTATTTTTCAGATTTCTTCTCAAAAAAAGGATGCCTTGTTCATTTTGCCGACGCACGGCCGAGCAATGTCGAAGAAACAAAAAAGCGCATTCCGAAGGCTTCCCATCATTTTTTTGATATCGAAAAAGATAAAATTGAAACACTGGGGTCTTTCGACATCGTTTTTTGCTACGGTCTTTTGTACCACCTCGAAAATCCGTGGAGCGCAATCGCCAAGCTGTCGAAAGCGTGCAGACAAATGCTGCTGATTGAAACAATCGTCTGCGACCACGAGCTTCCTCTGAATCAGCTGGTTCTGGAAACGCCGCATTCCAATCAGGCTTTAAACGGAATCGGCAGCCGTCCCTCTCCCGCATATATCGTTCTTGCACTGCGCAATGCGGGGTGGAGCTGGATTTACGCGGCAAAAAACCCTCCGGATCACCCTGACTTTCATTTCGACTGGAAAAACAATCTGGAATACTCGCGTAACGGAAATAATTTGCGGTGTTTTTTTCTGGCAAGCCGCTCCGTACTAAATGACCCTGAGCTCGAATTAATTCCCGTTGCATGAAATTCATTGATGCCGCGCTAGACCGTTTCATTCCCTCATTGCAGCGGATTCATCCCATCGGTTCGTGGAAAACGTGCTACCAATCGCTTCCCCTTTCGTGGGATCAAAAACGACGCATAAAACGGTTCCGGAAATCTTCCCGTGCGTTTACCGCATTGTGGCATGAGTCGATTTTGCTTTCGATTCAACCCGGAGAAGAAGTCAGTGAATGTGTTTATACGCAGGGATTTTATGAACCCAATCAATTTTTTGCCATGCGGCAAATTCTTAAAAATGCCGGTACCGTTGTCGATATCGGTGCGCACATCGGCCTCTATACTCTCTTTGCTTCAAAATGCATCGGCCCGGCAGGTCATATTTATTCTTTTGAACCAAGTCCGCGTGAACGGGCAAGGCTTGAAAAACACACTCATTTAAATCACCTAAGCAATATTACCGTCTACCCTTTGGCGCTCTCTGACTGCAGGGCACAAACTGAAATGAAAGTGGCAGAATACCCCCATTCCGGACACAACACTTTAGGAACTTTTGCGTATGAAACTACCCGCGAAAATTCACGGCCGCTCATTGAAACACAAACTTTGGACGAATGGGCAGAATCAAACCGGATCAAGGCAATTGATTTAATTAAAATTGATGCCGAAGGATCGGAAGAAAAAATATTGCATGGAGCCCGTCAAACTCTTCTGAAGACACGCCCTATTCTGATGATTGAAATCACTTCGCTTTCTCTAAACCATCAAAATAGTTCCGTAGAAAGCATATGGAAATTGATTACACACTTAGGCTATATTCTCATGGCTTATGATCCGGTATCGGGACGTCCTTATGCGGTCTCTCAACATCCGGGCATTGATCACACGGATTTTATCGCAGTACCTTCAGAAAAAATGAACACGATCGGATTTGATAAATAGTTTATGGAAATTGAAATTAAGGCGCATTCAGATACGGGAAAATTTTCTGTCGGCGAAGCTTTCTGGAAAAATAAAGCCACCTTATCCGATTTAAAGCCCCGTTTCCGAACTCTCATCGAGGCTGTCGGGCATCCCGGCGATCTTTTTTTAACGCAGTGGGCACAGCTCGCGGCTATCACGCTTGATTTTAAACCTGACCTGATCATTGAACTGGGGCGCGGACGCGGCAACTCGACTTGCGCTTTCACCGAAACAGCGCGTCAATTTCCTGGAAAAAAAACAACGGTCGCCAGCTTTTGTCTTTCGGAAGATTGGGAAAAGCTGACTCAGCCCCGCCTGAAACCAATCGTTGATAACGGCTGGTTTGATAATCTCAAAATCTACAATGAGAATATACTTCTTTTTCCGTTCGAAGAGCTGATCGCCAAGTCTGAGCGCTGTTTAATTTTTTGGGATGCGCACGGCTTTGAAATTGCTGAATGCGTTTTGGGAAAAATCCTGCCTCTGGTCGTCCGTAAGCCGCATCTGGTACTGATGCACGATCTGTCCGACACCCGCTACACTGATCCCAAGGGACGTTATTACGGCGAGAAAAGCTTGTGGAAAGGCAATAACTGGGAAGGCCCGCGCCTCCGAATCGGACACATTGATAGTGCGGTTGAGCAGGCTGTGGCGATTCTCGACTTCACGGCGAGAAATAATTTCGAACTTGAGTCGGCCGATCATGACCTGCACACTTATTTTATTGAGCAGTATCCGGATCGTCTTAAAGAACTGCAAGCCGAACTGGGAAGTGATTTCTTCTCGCTGAGCGCGCATTGGTTTCATTTCACGCTCAATGGTATAACGGGAACGCTTACTTTCCCGAAAATTCACACTGGAAAACAAGGGCAAGATGCTCCGCAGTCCGCCGCTCCGGCAGCTCCGTTCGGCGTGTTTCATCTTCTAAAAAGAATCACCAAAAAGATTTTAAAAATCTTCCGCTAGAGAAATCAAACTGTCCGGAGAGGGTTTAAAAGCGTTACCGCTTCACCCCCTTGACCTACCACTTCGGAGGGATGATTGAACAGTGTTGTTTCAATCGGAGGACTTCCCTCCACCTTAAACTCAAAAGCACGGATAACGGCGTCATAGAGAAATTGATCGATCACATAAAACCGGTTATTCTTACCTTCAAGATCCAATTGTTCATACAGAAGAATCGTCACAAAATAATTCCCGGCATTTAGCAAAAGCTCTGGAAAACGGACTTTTATCTTCCCTTCCTGCTGACTCTGTGCCACTTCGAAAATAGTCGCGGTCATCAACAGGCCGTCGGAGCGTGAAATTCCACAAATGACTTTCAACGGTAAAGGACGTCCCGCAGCGACAGAACGGTAAGAAAATAAAATATTAAAAGCTTCGCCTCGACCATAGTGGTGTTTTTTTTGCCCGCGGTCATCTTCGAAAGACACGCCCGTCACACGCATCAGCCCCGTGCCCGGCCGGTTAACACCGGGAAGAGCTTCGGATAATGCACCTTCTTTTTCCGTCTGAGTTTTTGCCGATTGCGGAACCAACGCAGCCATCCGCTTCTCTTCCTCTTCCCGCACCGAAAGATCATACAGATTCAGAATTTCAATCGGATTCCCGACAGCTTTGATTGCCCCTTTATCAAGCCACACAATCCTGTCGCATAAATGTGAAAGCGAGCTCATGTTGTGTGAAACATAAATTATGGTGGTGTTTGAATCTTCCGATAAATGTTTCATTTTATCTAAACACTTATTGGAAAAATAAGTATCGCCTACACTAAGCGCTTCATCCACCAGCAGAATTTCAGGTTCAATGCTTGTAGCAATAGAAAATGCGAGACGCATATACATTCCTGTAGAATAGACACGTACAGGCTGATCAATAAAGGTTTCTAATTCTGAAAAACTAACAATCGCTGAAAATTTATCCTGCGCTGCTTTACCCACAACCCCCATGTACGCGAGCGCGGAAAAAACATTTTCGCGGCCTGTAAACTCCGGGTGAAATCCGGTTCCCAACTCAAGCAATGCATTCACGCGTCCGTCAACTTTCAGTTTTCCCGAGGTCGGCTGAACCCGACCTGAAATCAATTTAAGCAGCGTACTTTTTCCCGAGCCGTTTTTCCCGATAATTCCTATTTTGGAACCGCGTGGGATATTTAAAGAAACATCAGAAAGAGCGTGATTTTCCGCATAAGCAGATTGCGGAATCATCTTCGGACATAAAAAACTAAGCAGTTGAAAAAGCGGGTGCTTGTAAACCCGGTAAGTTTTATTTAAATTTTCAATTACAAAAGCAGGATCAGACATATTCAAGTAATAGCTTATGGTTTTTTTTGAAAAAAAAGTACCCCAAACCAAAAACAACGGGACAGATAACAGCCATCACGGTCAATTCAAAAGCAGGAAATTGATTCGCTCCGAGAAAGCAGTAGCGGTAAAGCGTAATCGTATAGTGAAGAGGGTTAAAATGGAGCATCTTCTGCAAAAAATGAGGCGCCATACCGGGCGTAAAGGCAACCGGTGAAATAAAAAGCAGAAAAAAAAGCGCAAGATTAAGAACATATTGAATATCTTTGAGCACGATAGATAAAAAGGAAACAATCCAGACCACTCCTTGAATAAGCGCCGTCTGCAAAATAAAAATAACGGGCAGAAGCCACAAAGCGCCGTGAAGTTTTCCAGAAGCCAGAGTCATAGCAAGCAAAACAGTCAATGCGGCCGAGTGGGCAACCTGAGAAACAAACACAGTTTTAACTGGAATCAACAATGGCGGAAAAACCGTATTCTTCAGCAAATTAACATTCGACGAGAGAGACTGAACTCCTTGCTGCAAAGCATCTGAGAATCCGAGATAGGGTACCAACCCGCAAAAAACCGTCAACACATAGCCCCAATTGGACAATTCAGGAATTCTGACTTTAAAAACAACCAAATAAACGCCCGCGTAAAAAGTCAAGAAAACCAACGGATATAAGAAAAGCCAAGACATACCTAGCAAGGAGCCTGCATATTTCTGCCTGATTTCAATGCGAACCAAATAAAAAAGAACACGTGTGCTTCTAAAGAAAGAATCTAGAATACGCCCCTGCTCCGAACTCGTCCTATCACGTGAATATAAAACAGCCATTCTCTTTTACAGTCCTTTACGAATACAAAATTCTAAATCAAACCGTCTTCGAAGCGCCGAAAGACAAGAAATTGACCAACGGAAATGCCATCATTTTTTAAAATTATCCCTGAGACCATTTGCAAATAAAAAACGGCAAATTATACGCTGTACGGAAAGCTCTGACCATCAAAGAATCCCATAACTTTAGAACTCGCTCATTATCACCGTAACTTTTCACATAGTTTTTATACAAAAAATATGCTTACCCACTATAATGACGACTGATTAAAACTTGATTTAATATTCGATGACATCACTTAATACAAAAAAAATATCTGTCCCCACGAACATTGCGGAATGCTTGCAATATCCACAAATGGATGCAATCACATCCTTCCCCGTCGAGGACGGAATTATCAAGGCCTACATTCCAAATAACGGGGACGCAGAAACGCTCACTTCGCAGGTTAAGCAGTTTTATGAAAAAACACCCTTTCCGAATTATGACGAAATGGACAATCTTGGGTCGTTGATTGAAAAAAGCCGCGAACGCCAATTTCCTGAAATGCTGAATCAATCCATCCCCCCCAACGCGAAAGTACTCGAAGTCGGCTGCGGAACCGGGCAGCTGGGCAACTTCTTAAGTATCGCCGGCAGAACCGTTTTTTCAGTCGATATGTGCTGGAATTCATTACGGCTTGCACAAACATTTAAAGAAAAGAATAACCTGCAAACTGTTTCTTTCGCGCAAATGAATTTATTCCGCATGCCTCTGAAGCCTGAGTCGTTTGATGTTGTCATTTGTACCGGGGTTTTACATCACACCGGCTCGGCTTATGAAGGTTTTAGAGGACTACTTCCACTGGTCAAACCCGGCGGACATATCATCATCGGCCTGTACAACCGTTACGGACGCATGCAAACCAAAATTCGCAGTGCATTTTTCAAAGTATTCGGGGAAAAATTTGCCTACATTGATCCCTATCTCCGGCAGCATGGCGTCATGAATGCAAAAAAATCGGCATGGTTTCAGGATCAGTACTGCCACCCACATGAAACATGTCACACTATGGATGAGGTCTTAGGCTGGTTTAAAAAAAATCAAATTGAATTCATCCGCTCATTCCCTTCCTGCGTTTTCGGAGACTCCTTCAGCTTGGACTATCACAATTCCGTATTCAGCCCTCAGCCATCTGGCTCGCGCACCGACAGGCTTTTCAGTCAACTCCAACAGATGTTCACAGACACTGAAGGCGGACTCTTCATTATGATTGGAAAAAAACCATGAGCCCTTCAAAAAAAATGCTCTTTGCGATTTTTTCAGTCCTGCTATTTGCAGCAATCATTGAAGGCATTGCGATGATTGTTTGGTTCAGTATGGAGCAGAAGGTGTTTTCCGAACGCTATAAGCGAGGCGAAGAACAGCTTAGAAATGACGGCATTAACTTTTTAAAACAACCCGACTCTATTTACGGATATCGACTTCGCCCAGGCGAAAAAGGCAGCCAATTTATCAATCAAGACGGCTTCGCACAGCGAGACACCGTGCCGGTTAATCGAAAACCAGATGCCTTGCGAGTTGTGACTATGGGCGAATCCACAACTCATGGACATAATGTCGATATGGGAAATTATCCCATTTACTTAAAAAATATTCTCACTGAAGAAGCAAAAAACTATTCCGACATTGAAATGATCAATGCCGGCGTGGCGGGATGGATCAGCGACCAAGTTGCCCTGCGTGCTGAAAATCAAACCGCCGCATATAAACCCGATATTGTCATTCTCTACATCGGTTTTAACGATTTTCAAAGCTACAACCCACTTGGCCCGGCTCCGCGCGAATCTTATTTTGAAACAGCTTATGGGAAAAGCTCTTTCATTACTGCTTCCCGCTTCAAATCAGTTGTCATTCTGAACGCCATTTACGCCTCTGTTGTCCATAAAATTTCGAAAAAATGGCGGAAAGCACATCCTGCGTCCACAGGAGCAACTGCGAATCAACCTAGTGCGCCTGCAATCAACGAGCTCAACAAATATTATCTTGCTAGCCTGGATAGAATCGTTGCCGCTTACAAAAAAACAAATCCCAAAGTTCAAATTGCAATCTCCACCTTAGTCGGAAGATGGCCAGAGGGTTCGAGTGAAGATTACAATAGTCCGAACGGAGCAACTTGGTGGATGAAGTTGGCCAACCTTGCACCTGAAGAAGCAGCTACGCATATGGAAAATTTTAATAACTTAATTCGAACCTATGCCGCGGAAAAACAACTTTTACTTATCGATGCAGAAAATACTTTCAAAAACCTAGACCGATCAAAGCTGCAGTGGGATTTTGCCCATATGCATGCGGAAGGCTACGAGCTTTTAGCTGAAACTATGTATGAAAAATTAAGAGACCTTGAAATCATTCAAGGCGCCGCTCGACCGCGCTTTCAAGAGCTCACAGCAAAGTATAAGAAGTCCGCATTATGAGCATTTATATTTTAGGTATCTCGGCCTTCTATCACGATAGCGCCGCTTGTCTATTGAAAGACGGTAATATCATCGCGGCTGCCGAAGAAGAACGCTTTTCTCGGCAAAAGGGCGATGCCCGCTTTCCGCGCGAATCCATTGTTTTTTGTCTCGCTCAAGCCGGCATCACCGCCTCCCAGCTTGAGATGATCGTTTATTATGACAAACCGATTTTGACTTTTGCACGACTCATGCAATCGTATTTGGAGTACCCGTTTTCTAGTTTTCGCTCATTCCAAAAAAGTCTGCCGCTCTGGATTCATGAAAAATTAAAAATTCCGCAAGTGATTGATGCGGCCTTACCCGAATTTCAAGGGCAGCTTTATTTTTCCCGTCACCATGAGTCCCATGCCGCTTCAACCTTCTTTTGCAGCCCCTATCATGATGCCGCTATTTTAATCGCGGATGGAGTCGGTGAATGGGCATGCACTTCCATTGGACATGGCCAAGGCAATAACATCAAAATGCTTAAGGAGTCTCATTTCCCCCACTCGATCGGCCTTTTTTATACAACCATGACCCAATACTTAGGCTTCAAGGTTAATTCCGACGAATACAAGGTTATGGGGCTCGCTCCTTACGGTGAACCGCGCTATGCCGAAAAAATGAAAGAGCATCTTATCGACATCAAAGAGGACGGATCAATCGCACTCAACTTAGAATATTTTGATTTTCCTCACGGACTCAAAATGATGAATAAAAAAATGCCGAATGTTTTCGGTCATCCGCAGCGCAAATCCGAACAATCTCTTGAGCAGTTTCACATGGATATCGCAGCTTCGACACAGGCTATTACAACCGAAGTCATGATTAAGCTCGCTAAGACTGCGCGGCAATTGACCGGTTCATCGAATTTGTGCCTCGCGGGCGGGGTCGCACTCAACTGTGTGGCGAACGGCCATATTTACCGCGAGAATATTTTTGACAACATCTACATTCAACCTGCCGCGGGCGATGCCGGAGGAGCTATTGGCGCAGCATTGCAGGGCTGGCATCAAATACTTGAGCATCCCAGAACCGATCCAGCGGACAAGATGCGAGGGGCATTGCTCGGACCCAAAATTGAAGCCGCTGAAGCCCGCGATTATCTGCTTTCAGTCGGCGCAAAATTTGAAGAAATACAACCCAATGCATTACCCAAAAAAATTGCCGGCTGGATCGCTCAGGGACACATTATTGGTTTTTGCCAAAATGGCATGGAGTTCGGCCCGCGTGCTCTTGGCGCGCGAAGCCTGCTGGGCGATCCGCGAGATCCCGATACCCAGTCACGCATGAATCTTAAAGTAAAGTACCGCGAGTCATTTCGTCCATTCGCCCCAGCCGTTTTGCATAACCATGCACAAGATTTTTTCAAACTTGATATACCAAGCCCTTATATGCTGATGGTACTTCCCCTGCTTGAAAAACATCAGCTGAACCGCGATGAGAACTTATCGGCCCAAGGTATTAATAAACTCAAAGTAATTCGCTCCCCGGTACCGGCTGTTTCGCATGTTGATTATTCAGTCCGGATCCAAACCGTACCACCCGACTCCAACCCCTTGTTTTATCGGGTTATCGAAGAATTTCATAAAATGACCGGATGCCCGATGGTGGTTAATACGAGTTTCAATGTGCGCGGAGAGCCGGTTGTTTGCTCGCACAAGGATGCCTATCAGTGTTTCCTGATGACGGACATTGACATTTTAGTTTTGGATTCGGTGGTCACTTCAAAGCCGGGAATCTGCTTAACTGACGCTGGAGCACAACATTATGCTTCGAAATAGTTTCCTGCCGGACACCAAAAAAGAAAAGCGCCAACTTGAAGTTTTAGCTGTTGGTTTCACCCTCATCGCGTTATTTCTCGCCCTAGTGGGGCATCGCCAGACCGGGCCTATCGTTTTTTCCATGCTTGCCGTGGCTGCGTTTACCGGAAGAATTTTCTTCAAAAAAATCGGCCGCGATTTTTATTTATGTTTTGCTCTGATCGCGACCGGCATAGGATATGTTGTTTCAAAGATTGTTATGATTCTTCTTTACGCCGTGGGAATCGCTTTTGTCGGCTGCCTTCTTAAGCTCTTAAAAATTGACCTGTTGGAAAAAAACTGGTCGCAATGTAAAACAAAACCAACCATGTTTAAAACAGCTCCGGAAACGACAAAAGAATCTTTTGAGAGGTTAAGCTAATGACGCAAGATAAATTGAATAAGCCTAAACGCAGAAGCCTTTTCGGTGAGTACGTTTACTTTCTTAAAACCTACAAAGCGTGGTGGCTTGTCCCGTTATTTCTTCTGGTCGCACTTTTGGGGGTTTTAGTCATGCTGGGCGGAACCAAAGCTGGGCTTTTAATTTACGCTCTTTTTTGAAAACGAACTATTTTATTTTTAGACTCAAAGTAACCTGTTTTGATATCCACTGATAAGTAGAACGCATACCTGTTTCCAAATCAATTTCAGACGCCCCTAATCCCAAGACAGAAATATGTTTGATTTCTTTTTCTATAAGCCTGATACTTTAACAAAATCACCTCATAAATTAAGGCTTTTTTTCCCATAGATATGGCTCACAACTATTCTGAAAAAATTGAAAAAATGCATCTTTTTTTAATTGAAGCATTTATTGGTATAACGATTTTTTTTATGCCGATATCAAAGGCTTTAGTGGAAATCGGCAGCATCAGCGCGATAGTGCTTTGGCTTATTTTCAAGGCTGTAAAAAAAGAGGGCTTTTCAGTTCCCCGAACTATCTTATTTCCTTATCTTCTTTTTCTGGTGCTGTGTCTTGCGTCTTTGATACCGGCCGATCTTTCTGACTGGAAAAACGGCTCCCGCGGTCTTTTGAAATGGCTGCAATATTTTGGTTTTTTCTGTTTGTGTGCGGAATGGTTTACAACCGAGGCCCGCGTTTACCGTGCCTTAACCGTCTTCTTAAGCTCCATGACTCTTGTCACCGTGAATGGTTTTTACCAACTGGCAACAGGCACTGATTTTCTACGGCACGTTTCTCTCGATCCGGGGCGCATCACCCGCATGAAAAGCTCGCTAGGAGCACCCAATACACTGGCGGCATTTTATCTTTTCGCAATCCCCGTGACCGCTGCTTGCCTCGGAGTGTTGAAAAGATGGCGTATTCCTCTGGTTCTCATCATTTTACTTTTTGGCTCGGGCTTTATTCTCACGTTCTCCAGAGCCGCCTTTTTAGCGTTAATGGCATCCACGCTTTTCCTCCTAGCTTTACAGAAAAAATGGAAATGGCTATTAGGCTTGCTCTGTGTTTTGGCAGCAGCATTAATTTTGGTTCGCCCGTTTTATGAAAACTTTTTTGGATCACTCAACTTCAAGGATATTTCGGTCGGCGAAAGGCTCCGCTACTGGTCTTATACCTGGGATATGATTCAATCTCACCCATGGATCGGTGTGGGCATCAATCTCTTCATGAAAAAACTGCCGCTTTTCATTCCAGCGGGAGAAATCTACAGCGGCTACGCACACAACAGCTATCTCCAAATATGGGCGGAAGTCGGCTTACTGGGGCTTTTAAGCTTTCTATTTCCGCTTACCCATCTTGCGGTAAGCCTCCATACAAAAAAACTGGGCGAATCTTGGTTAAATACCTGTTTATCGGTTGGCTGTCTGGCGTTTCTATTGCAGGCGATTTTTGATAACCATTTCTTTTCAATGCAGCCCGCCTTTTTGTTTTTTTGCTTTTGGGGAATGTGGGTGGGACTAGCAAATATTAAATCCAAAGGGGTCTCTATCAATTTTTCAAAATGAGTCAAATGCAAGGCATGTTTGAGGCGACGCGGAGGTGTGCTGAAAAGCACATCGCACAAGGAGCCGAAAACATAACGCAGCAGTTGACCATTTTCAAAATTGATTTGGTGGGTGATACTGGATTCGGCGCCTGCCGTTCACTCTCTCGCTGGTCGCTCGGGTTCACTTCAGGTCGGCCACTCACTCCTCATAAAGTTTTCACCTCTCTCCAATCTGACATTAAGTCAGATTCTCATTCGGTTCAACTGCATCATCTGTCGTCGTTCACTTCGAATCGTTTATCTAAAAAAAAATAAGCACTGTTTAATGACCAGTGCTTATTTTTTCATGGGTGATACTGGATTCGAACCAGTGACCCCTACCTTGTCGAGGTAGTGCTCTAACCAGCTGAGCTAATCACCCGCAAAACCAGACTAAAGACCGAAGACTATAGACTAGGAAGGGTCTGAACTTCAAGTATTAATCAAACCTATTTAAGCTATGCCTTGGCTTCCGTCTTGAGATACTCACTTAAAATCTTTTCCGCTTTTTGCATTGCTTTCGCACGATGCGAAACTCGATTTTTTTCATCAAGCGGCACTTCCCCGAAAGTTTTCTGAAAAGGCGGGTAGAAAAATAGTGGGTCGTATCCAAAACCCTGACTGCCAACTTCCGAATGATGAATCACGCCCCGAACAAGTCCGGAACAAGTTCCAATGAGTTGCCCCTCCGCGCGTACAATCGCGATATGCGACTCATACTGAGCCCCGCGACAATTCACCGGAATTTTCTCAAAAAGGGCCAGTAATTTACGGTTATTATCCGCATCGCTTTTGTTTTCTCCCGAAAAACGCGCAGAAAACACTCCGGGCGCTCCTTCCAAGGCATCGCAACAAAGTCCGGAGTCTTCCGCCAAGGTCATCATCCCCGTCTGTGCAGCATACCCACGTGCCTTCAAAAGCGCATTCTCGGAAAAAGTATCTCCTGTTTCAGGCACTTCTTTTAAATTCGGAATGGATTTCAAAGAAACCAATTCAATCGGCAATCCTTGAAAAAGACTTTCGAATTCGCGGACTTTCCCGGCATTAGTCGTCGCAATCAGCAGTTTTTGCATCTCAGGCTATTTTTTTCTGAAGGCGAATCAAATACGCTATCCCTTTTTTAGCGTGCTTAATCAGCGACGCCATTTCTTTTTCGGAAAACGGCGCGGATTCCGCAGTGCCCTGAACTTCAACAAATTTACCGGAGCCGGTCATCACCACATTCATATCCACTTCCGCGGCGGAATCTTCAACATAGCAAAGATCAAGCAAAGGTGCTTCATTGACAATTCCGACGCTCACAGCGGCAACATAATCACGGATAGGATTCTCCGTAAGTTCTCCGCTTTTCAAAAGTTTATCGACTGCCATTTTGAGCGCAACGAAACAGCCCGTAATCGCCGCAGTACGGGTTCCGCCATCGGCCTGAATCACATCCGCATCCATCAAAATACTGCGTTCACCGAGTTTCTCCAAATCAATCACGGCGCGCAAACTGCGGCCGATCAATCGCTGAATTTCCTGTGTGCGGCCGGATTGCTTGCCTTTGGCGGCTTCACGGGTAATACGCTGATCGCTTGAGCCCGGCAGCATGCCGTACTCCGCAGTAACCCAGCCTTTTCCCTTGCCTCTCAAAAAACCGGGGACTGAGTTTTCTACTGAAGCTGTGCAAAGCACATGCGTGTCGCCCATTTGAATAAAACAAGAGCCCGAGGCTTTTTTCAAATAGCCGGGCTTCATTTTTACAGGCCGAAGTTGCGAAGGTGTACGTCCGTCCGATCGTTTCATGTTTTCTCCTTAGCGAATATTTAAAAGCCGATGTAAACGCAATCCAATCCGAATATCTTTAATCCAAGCTTGCCCGCGGCGCTGTAACTCTGAAAGCATCCGCATCAACTCAGGGTCATCATGCCCTTCTTTTTTCGCCGTCACGGGCTGTAAATAAAGTGTCAGCGACGGATTAATTTCAGCCGCCATTTTAACCAACGCATCATACTCTTGGTAATCGATTTCTTGGGAAACAACCATTTTTAAAAAGGTTTCACGGGTTAACGCTGACTTTAAGAATTTACGGTGATCTTCCAGGTAAGATTTTTCTTTGGTAACACTCGCGGGTTTTAAATCCATGGCAATAATCTGGCAATCTTCAAGCACCTCTTCCAACGCACGCCACAAAACTCCGCTCGTCTCTAAGTAAGTTTGAAAATTTAAACGCTTCAGCTCTTTCATCAAGGGCTTGATAAAAGGCAAATAAAGAAGCGGCTCTCCGCCCGTTAAACTCACATGCAAATGCGGGCCAAACTCTTTTTCAAGCCGACTCACTTCGCCGATAACCCGATCCAGTGTCCAAGGGCTGCCTACCTTATGAATCTCATCACAGTAGGTGCAGTGCATGTGGCATTCTTCAAAACGAATAAAAATATGCTTCGAGCCGGCGTAGGGGCCTTCTCCCTGCAGGGATGAAAAGATTTCCGTAATCCGGGCTTCTGTTGCGGTTGCGGGAATCTTCATAGGGTCGGATCCTTCACAGCCGCTTTCTCAAAGCCTTTGGCACGCAACAAACAAGAATCACAACGACCGCAAGGTTTGATGCCGCCGCGGTAACACGACCATGTTTTCTTGAGCGGAACACCCAACTGAATGGCCTTAAGAATGATCTCTTCTTTGGAAAGTCTTAGTAACGGCGCGAAAATCTGAATCGCTTTGCCCTCGATGCCGGCTTTCGTGCCTAATTTCATCATCCGTTCGAATGATTTTAAATACTTGGGGCGGCAATCAGGATAACCGCTGTAATCCACGGCATTGGCACCGATAAAAATTCCGACTGCGGACTCCGCTTCGGCACAGGAAGCCGCTAAAGCCAAAAAAACACTGTTTCTCGCGGGAACATAAGTATTCGGGATACGCTTGGAGATTTGTTTGACGCTCGCGGCATCATGAAAGGCCATTTTCTTGTCCGTTAATGAACTGCCGCGCCAGGGCATTTGAAAATCAACTTCATAGAGTTTGATCTTTAAAGATTTCGCGATCGCGCGCGCGGAAAGAATTTCTTTGAAATGACGCTGACCGTAATTCAGGTTAAGACCGATAACTTCGTAGCCAAGCCGGTGCGCTTCATACGCACAAACCGCGGAATCCAACCCACCGGAAAGTAAGCAGATAACTTTTTTCTTCATACACGGACAAGCTTGAAACTCTTAATTTCTTCGCCCAAAAACTTACTGCCGATTTTAACAAAATTACGGCCGTGATCCGTGACAAAAACCTTTAAACTTCCCGAGACTTTGCGTTTTGCGATCAGATTTTCTTTAAAAAGCAATTTTTTGAGTTTGAACGCGGTGGGCTCGGCGGAATCCACCAAAGTGACGCGATCCCCCATCTCTCGCTGAATAACGCCGCGAATCAACGGATAATGCGTGCAGCCTAAAATAAGCGTATCTACTTTTTTAGATTTAAACGGTTGTAAGTATTTCGCGGCGACACTTTCAACAACCGGCCCCTGAATTTCACCTTCTTCAACCAAAGGAACAAATAGCGGGCAGGCGCGGAGAAAAAATGAAAGTTTTTCGCCTGCGCGCAAAAGCTTCTTTTCATAACTCGAACTTTGAACGGTTGCCTGTGTCGCAATCACGCCAATACGTTTGTTTTGCGTAAAACGGACGGCATCTTCCACCACCGCGTCGATTACATTCATTACCGGTTCTTTGATACGGCTCTTAACATAAGGGTAAGCGTAAGCGGAGGCAGAATTACAGGCAATCACAATGGCTTTTGCTTTTTTTTGAAGTAAAAACTTTGCGCAAGCCAAAGAGCGTTCTTGAATTTGGCGCTGAGATTTATTGCCGTAAGGAAGGTAAGCTAAATCGCCAATATAAATGATGTCTTCATTGGGGAGCAAACGGCGAATTTGCTTCACCACCGTCAAACCGCCCAGACCGGAATCAAAAACTCCGATCGGGTTGCGGCTGGCGGAAAGTTTCAAGGAACCGCTCACTTCGTGGGGTTCAAAAACCGATCAATTTGCTTGAGCGCTTTACGGATGACGGCTTCATTTTGAACAAGCGCAAAGCGGATATACCCTTCGCCAAATTCTCCGAAGCCTGTTCCGGGAGCAACCGCAACACCGGTTTTCCGAACTAAAAGCTCGGTGAACTGCATCGAGTTGAGATGGCGATAGGCCTTAGGAATACGGGTCCAAACATAAAAAGTTGCTTTCGGCTTGGTTGTTGTCCATCCTGCTTTGTTAAGACCATCCACAAAAATATCCACGCGTTTTTTGTAAATATCGACGATCTTTTTCACATATCCCTGAGGACCATTCAGCGCCTGCGTCGCGGCATACTGAAGCCCGCGAAAAATGCCAAAATCAACATAGCTTTTCGCCTTATAAAGACCTTTCAGCACCGTGGAATTTCCAACCGCGAATCCAAGCCGCCAGCCGGCCAGACTGTATGATTTCGAAAAAGTGTGGAACTCGACACAGCGCTCTTTGGCACCCGGAACCTGCAAAATGCTCGGGGCTTTTTCTTTCGTAAAAACGAAATCAGAATAAGCGAGGTCGTTCACAAAAATCATTTCACGTTTGCTGGCCCATGCCACGCATTTCTTAAAAAACGCGAGATCACAAGTTGCCGCGGTCGGATTATGCGGATAGCACACAATCATGAGTTTTGTTTTGTCGGCAATTTTCTTCGGAATCGCGTCAAAGTTCGGCAAAAAGCCTTCTTCTTCCTTAAGCGGTAAATTGTAAAGCTGTCCGCCATTGATCATCACACTATTAAAGTGGATCGGATACGCGGGCGAAGGAATCACAGCCACATCACCGGGGTTTAAGAAAGCCACCGCAAGATTTGCAATACCCTCTTTGGAACCGATTAAAGGCAAAACTTCGGTGTCCGGATCCAAAGTGACATTAAATTTTTTCTTATACCAAGCCGCAATTGCTTTGCGGAAGTTTTTCTCAATTTCCCAAAACGGTTTGGAATATTTATGGATATCTTTGATTTTAAGCGACTTCTCAAGCGCTCGCACCACATGCGGGGCGGGCGGCAACTCGGGGTTTCCCATGCTGAAGTCAAAAATTTCCATGCCCTTCGCCGCGACTTCTTTTTTCCAGCCATCCACGGTGGTAAAAAGATACGGCGGCAATTGTTTTAAACGGTCAGCTTCCAACATTTTCACAAATTTTCTCCTCGCGGATTATCCCGCGTCTTCTGTGTCGATCGCACAAATTACTTCGTCACGCTCAACAGTTTCACCTTCATCATAATAAACTTCGGCCAATATTCCAGCACACGGCGCTGACAAGGTAAACGTCGAGTCATTGATTTGAAGCTCAACGAGCGCGTCCCCTTCATTCACCGCGTCGCCCTCCTCATAAAACCAAGTTTGAACCTGGGCTTCATCAATATTAACCGGTAAACCGGATAACAAAACTTCTTTCATAAATGTCTCTCAAATAGGTGCGGCTTGCGCCGCAGGTGCCGCCGCGAGAACCTTACTGTAAGTTTCTCCGGCATGATAAGAACTGCGCACATACGGGCCCGCAAAAACCTTGTCAAATCCCATGCGCTCATATTTTTCCGCAAGCGCGTAAAAACGGTCAGGGTGAACATATTCGGACACCGGAAGATGATCGGCACTCGGCCTTAAATATTGACCTAAAGTTAAAATATTAACTCCTGCCTCCACTAAATCTTGGCAGGATTGATCCAATTCAGATTCCGTTTCCCCAAGACCAAGCATTAATCCGCTTTTCGTGGTCATTTTAGGATCAATTTGTTTAATCAGTTTCAGCATTTCAAGCGAGCGGTCATATTTTGCCTGAACTCGCACCTGCGGAGTTAAACGGCGAACGGTTTCCAAATTGTGATTATAAACCTCGGGTTTCGCCGCAACAATTTGACTGATTAACTCAGGACGGGCATGGAAGTCAGGGGTTAAAACTTCAATTTGAACTCCCGGAATCTCACGGCGAATAGAAAGCACGGTATCCGCAAAATGCGCGGCACCCTCATCAGCCAAATCATCGCGGGCAACTGAAGTCACAACAACATATTTCAAACCCAATTGCTTTGCCGCAAGAGCGACACGCAAAGGTTCATCCGGCTGTAACACTTCGCCTTTTCCGGTAGCCACATTACAAAAGCGGCAGCTGCGGGTACACGTATTGCCCAAAATCATGAATGTCGCGGTTTGATGGGAATAACACTCGTTACGGTTCGGACATTTGGCCGATTCGCAAACCGTGTTGAGCTTGTGCCGATCAAGAATTTCATGTGTTTTTTCAGCTGAAAAAACAGGCATGGAGCGTCTTAACCAACTTGGCAATCGATTCTGTATCATATTGTTAAATTTGAACTTAAGCCTTGTGAATGGAGGCAGTTTTTTATCAGAAAGCCAAGATCAGGTCAAGGCAATTCCAAACCGCCCTTGGGTTAAACGTGGTAGGTTTTTAGGCCGAGGGCGGCGCTGAATCGCTATCCGATTCTTGCTCATCCGCACCGTCCGGACGAAGAATGTTTTGATTGAACTTCTGCAGCCCCTGACGAAGATGATCCACCTTACGCACCCACTCTCCCATTTCACGCGTCAGAGAAGTGGTTTTACGCTCGCTTTTGCTTTTAAAGCGGCGATATTCTTCGGAGAGCCGCGCATATTTTCCGACAACATCTTCATGCTCGTTAACCAATTTCGTATGGGCTTCTTTTAATGTCTCAAGATTGCCTGTCTTTTCAGCCAGATCTTGCACACGCCGTTCAAGCGCGACCAAAACTTCATCGCGCTGCCGGAGCGACTCATCGCGCTGTCCTAAAGACTCACCCATCTCCACCAATGTTTTATCAAGGCTTTCCACTTTTTTGAGAAGTTCTTTTTCGCGGGCATTCAAACTTGCAATTTGCTGATCTTTATCTTTTTCGGAAGACTGCGCATCCTGCACTTTATTATCCAAATCAGCTAACTGAATTTGTAAATCTTTAATCTTTTGTTCTTTTTGCTGAAGCTCAGAATCCTTACGCGCAATCTCATCCTGCTTCTCATAAAGACCTTGCTCCAAAACCTGAAACTTTTGTCCAATTTCCTGCATGCGCTTTTGAAAAGACTCTATTTCTTGATCTTTCGCTTTAACCGTTTCATCTAACAACGCGGTCAAACGGGCAATTTCCTGCTTACCGGATTCCGCGGAAGCGGATTGCTCAGCCAGACGTGCTTCCAAATTAGAAACAGTTTCGGAAAGGGACTTTTCTTTTTCTGATTTTTGTTCAAGCTCAGAATGTTTTTCGGTTAAATGCTGCTCTTTCGCGTTCAATGCTTTTTCAAGCTGTTCCACTTTTTCGCTAAAAGTAAGTTCAACCTTGCGCACATCTTCAACCTGAGCGTGTTTCGCATCAATCTCTTTACCGCGCTTTTCCAAAAGAGAATGCTTTTCTTCAATTTCTTTATGCTTTTGTTCAACCAGCGACTGCTTCGATTCAACATCTTTGTGGCGGCGTTCAACTTCCGCGTGTTTTTCCTCAAGATTCTTTTTTTTCTGCAGAAGCTCTTGCTCTAGTTTTTCAATTTTTCCAAGCAAATCATTTGACTGGCTTGCAATCGTATCGGTTGTTTCAACGATGGGTTTGACAGTACCGGCGGAGGCAACTATCGGCTCGGGCTGAGCGGACTTCGCTAAAGACGAGGTTTCCTTTTTCACAGGAGCTGACTCACCAACTTCTTTATTTCGCGCAGGAGACTTGGCCGTTGCTTTTTTTTCAGGCTGACTCTCAACCGGCACAACAGCTTCCGAAACATTTTCCACTTTTTCCTTAAGACGAGAACTAGGCTTTACTTCCGCTTCGGGAACATAGGCGCCCATTTTCTCCAAGCGCTCTTGAATTTCGCGTGTTCTCTTCTGCCATTCCGTTTGCTTTAAATCAGAGTTAACAGAAACAGCAGGAGTGTTTGCCGCTGTCTTAGCCGACGGAACAGCCGATGCCGGTTTTTTTGAAGCAGGCAATGGCGTTGTCATATCTGAAACAGGCGGTTTAAAATCAGATTTTTTGTCTTTGTCGCCGCGCAATGAGAAAGGAAACCAGGCCTTTTTTACTTTTTTTACGGGCTCAGATTTTTTTTCGTTACCCCCTAATGAAAAAGTAGATACCGGTGTCGCTAACGGCTTGGGCGGAACAGTCGGCTTTTGCGGCGCAACTTCCGCGGAAGACAAGGCTTTGGGAAGCACAGGAACTTCTTTAGGTTTGACGGCCTCAACGGCCGCAGGCTTGACCGGTAACGGAACGTCCGCCGGTTTGGGCAACTCTGCTTTCAATTCAAAGTAATGAAGACTGGGAGTTTCCGGCCATTCAACCCGATAGCACTGCTTTTTAATAATATCGTGATTGGTAATTTCAATTTCAGCTCCGACCAACTCGATTTTTTCTTTGATGGACTTGGCCTGATTAAGCGCCAGCTGGTCAACTAAAACGATAGGCAGATTTGCAACCGTGTCGCTTGCTTCTTGTTCATCCAACCCAAATCCCTTAACGAGCTCGCTTACAAGCTCTTTTTTCACCTTTTTCGGGAAGGTTTGAAGAATGACGCACCACGAGTTTGCGGGCTTAGAATCTAATGACATAATTTCTCCAAATAAAGCGGACATTTTCGAGGGGTATTATAGCTTCAAATCATAAACTGACAATCAATTAGTCATACTCCATTCATTTTCTGTTCTTTCTTGCTTAAGACCGCCATTTGACGATAATGTCGCCATGAATAAACCGATTAACCTTAAAAACTTGCGGCTGACCAAGCGGGTCATTCAATCCCCCATGGCGGGATGCACGGATCTCGCATTTCGGCTTTTAGCGCGGGAATACGGCATGGAATTCGCATTTTTGGAAATGGTCTCATCGGAAGCCCTTGTCCGCGAAAGCCGCAAAACTGCCGACCTGCTTAAAACCGCGGAGACGGATCGGCCCCTTGGAGCACAATTGGTCGGATGCAATGCCGATGTCATGGCTAACGCGGCAGAAATGATCGAGGGGATGGGGTTTGATTTACTTGATTTGAATCTTGGCTGCCCCGTTCCCAAAATTACCAGTCCGGGCGGCGGCTCCGCCCTTCTCAAAGAACCCGAGAAGGCAAAAGCCATTTTTCACGCGGTGATGAAAAAAATAAAGAAAATTCCCGTCACTGTAAAAATGCGCCTCGGCTTCGAGGACGGCAGCGGAAAAGAAGCAGCGATTATCGCGAAGCACGCGGAAGACGCCGGATTTTCAGCCGTCGCGGTTCACGGACGAACACGCAAGCAAGGTTATACCGGTATCGCGGACTGGGAAGCCATTGCACGCGTAAAACAAGCCGTCAGTATTCCTGTCTGGGGTAACGGCGATGTTTTTTCGGGCGAAGCCGCACTAAAAATGCTCGCGACCACCGGCTGCGACGGAGTCATGGTGGGCCGCGGAGCGCTCGGCAATCCATGGCTTTACAAAAACATTGAAAACGCCATGAATCAACTTCCCTTGTTTCAGCCGGGCCTGGATGATTTAAAAAAAGCGGCTTTGCGGCACTTAGAACTTGAGGAACAAACGGAAGACCCGCGGTCGGGGCTCATGAAGTCGCGCAGAATCGCTTGCTGGTATTTTAAAAATCAACCCGGCGTTCACCGTCTTCGGGATAAACTTCACCGCAGCATGAGTTTTGCCGAGCTACGGGAGCACATTACTTCTTTTCATTCACTTCCGGGTGAAGCGGCTCCGGTAGTAACCGAAAGCGCCGGAGAATAAATTATTCGGACTGGGGCTGAAACGGAAGCGTAATCAAAAAGCGCGTTCCCTCGCCGGGTGTGCTTTCGACGCAAATTTTACCGCGATGCAGTGAAATAGTTTTCTCAACCACCATCAAACCAAGCCCGGTACCGCGCTCTCCCTTGGTGGTATAAAACGCCTGAAAGAGTCGCGCGCGCGTTTCCTCATTCATCCCTTGACCATTGTCTTCAACTTTAATCTGATAAGTCTCTGCGTCCAAAGACTCCGCGCTCAGCGTCACCGTAATCGCGTCTCCTTTACGGGCCTCAAAAGCGTTCTTAATCAAATTTAAAAGAGCGCGCGAAACAGCTTTGCGATCGGCCTGTACTTCGGGAAACCCTTCGGGAACTGTCCACTTTAAAATCGCGGAAGAAGCCTTCGCCTTGGTTTGCAAATCAACGGAGAGCTCTTGAAACAGATCCGCAACCGGAAACTTTTGCGTTTCCAGCTTTTGATCGCGCGCTAAGCTGAGCATTTCCCAGATAAACCCGTCCATTTCCTTCAACGCGTGGCGAATTTTTTGATTTCCCATCTGGATGAATTTGGTATTGTTTTGCTTCACACCCATTTCCAGCATTTCTTCAGAAAGGCGCGCAAGCTGGAGGATATTCTTCAACTCGTGAACAACCATACTGGATGTTTGTCCGATCGCGGCAAGCCTTGCCATGCGAAGATTGTCCTCAAGCAAGCGCATACTCTTAAGCGCGCTCGCAAATTCCATGGCAATGGACGCCCCCAACTCACAGTCTTCGTCCGAAAATGCCTTCCCTGGCAGCGCTTGAAAGCAAACCGCCCCCAAACACGACGTCCCTGTTACGAGAGGAAGCCCCAGCCAATCTTTGTAAAAATAAGGTTTACCGGAAGATTGAACTCCTTCCGCGATCGCAAACAACTTGGGGACCAATTCGTCGGAAAAATTCTCACAGGATTCAAGCCACAGCTTATCGTCTTTACCGGCATAATAAATTGCCGATCGATCCGCGGATAGTAAGGAAGAGGCGCTTTGCAGGAAAAAACCCTGCAGCGCCTCGCGGTCCGCGAGCGCGTGATATACCTTAGAAATTTCACGGGCTGATTGAAAACGGTTTGTCATATAGCTAAGTGGCTAATTGTATCGGCTGAAAAATAAACGGCTTAAGACCGGATTAAGGCTGAAGCCGCGTAATTTTCCAAAATCCCCGCGCTGATTTCTTGTAAAGCAATCGGTCATGAAAACGGCTTGGCCGTCCTTGCCAAAATTCAACTTGGCTCACTTTCAGCAAATATCCGCCCCAATTTTCGGGCATCGGAGGCAATTCATTTTGATACTGTTTTTGCAGCCGAAGGTATTTATCTTCAAGCAAAAGCCGGCTTTGAACCGGGGCACTTTGCTGGGATGCGCAAGCCGCCAACTGCGCCTCAAGAGGCCGTGAACGAAAATAAGTTTCGGACTCTTTGCGCGAAAGCTTAGACAGCTTCCCTCTCAGGCGGACCTGACGGTTTAAAGCTCCCCAAAAAAAGACGGCTTCCGCATGGGGGTTCATCGTAATTTGTTTTCCTTTTTCGCTGGTATAGTTCGTAAAAAAAGTAATTCCCTCATTCGAAGAGGCTTTCATCAGCAAAACACGCGCGGAAGGCTGATTTTTTCCGGAGGTTGCCAAAACAAAAGCATTTCCGTCCGGAACCTTTTTTTTCACGGCTTCATCAAACCATAAACCGAACTGACGCATGGGGTGACCCGCGACTTTCTTCTCAGAAAAAAAATCGGACTGATAATCACGTCGCAAATGCGCGTGCGTCACGTTTAAATTACCGGAATGAATTTTTTTACTTTGAGGCATTACGGGGACACTCCCTTGCGACCCAATCGAGAGACATTCTCGATGAGGCATCATAAGAAATCTCATGAATAATTTTCTTCAATGTCCGCTGAACAACCTTAACTAAAAGTGAATTACCGCGGAAATCCGCGGGAGCAAAATGCTCGGCCCTTTTTTCTGAAACCATATCACTCACCGAGTCGGGAACTTTCTTCGCGGGGTCATAAACCGCGATCGCGTATCCGCCCGCCTTATGAACTAAAGTCATTGAGGGGACATCCGTCAGTCCGTCGCCGACATAAATCATATTTCTGAAAGGAATTCGCCTTTCATGCTCAGGTGTATGCTGATTAATGCTTTCCGTTATTTTGAGCTTGCCTTTATTGATGCGGAACAAAAATTGAGTCTTATTGGTGTCATTAATCACTAATTTCGGAAAAACAGGCCGGCCGTCTTTGTAGTCATATTCACACGCATAAACTTCTTTAAAATATTTACGAATGGATGTTCCGTCCAAAATATCTTTCATTCCGCTTGAAATAATGTAGTGCTCGACCTGAATACCCCATTCATTCACCTCGGGAATGCTTTGAATGAATTTTTGAATCCCTTCGAAATAACCGCTATTCACACCCGGGTAATATTTAATTCTTCCCGCGAGAGATTTTAAAACTTCCGGTGTCAACGGCTTGCTTTTAAAGGGCTCTTCATAAGCGAAAAGTTTGAGATAGGCTAATGTCCGCTCATAACCATGTTTGACGACAAGCTCATTGGACCGCGCCCAAAATTTTTCGTGATTCAATCCATACGCATCAAGAATCGTATCTTCCTGCATGTTATTGGGCGACAACGTCCCGTCAAAGTCATAGACCAGCGCGATAATACTGTGAAGCGGGTTCTGAATCCGTCTTTTGTTTTTCATCAAAGTTTGGGTTATACCTGAGAAGAAGCAAGTGCCGCGGCGACTTCTTCCGCGGACTTAAAGTAATTCGCGCGGTAAAAGCGGAGCTCCTCGATTGATTCGCGAATATCCGACAAAGCGCGGTGCGAGGTGCTCTTCTTGACTTCTTTCTGCTTTGGGTACCATTTTTGCGCTAAAGTCTTAATCGTGCTGACATCGATATGGCGGTAATGCAGAAACTCATGAATCTTCGGCATATACTTAATCAAAAATCGGCGGTCATGGTGCACCGCGTTGCCGCAAAGCGGATTTTGTTTGGTTTCACAAAACTGCTTAATGAAATCTAATGTCTGCGATTCAGCGGCTTCCAAAGAAATCATCGACTTACGAACATCATCAATCAGCCCCGACTTGGAGTGCTGATTCCGGTTCCAATCATCCATGCGCGTCAGATAAATTTCGGGCTGATGCAAAACAAGATCAGGACCCTCTGCGAGAATATTTAGCTGAGAGTCCGTCACGATCGTTGCAATTTCAATAATGACCTCTTTATCGGGATCGAGCCCGGTCATTTCCAAATCAATCCATACAAAGTTATCCTTCGAATTCAATTTCGTATCAGCCATGCTAGCCTTTCCTTCAAGTTTAAATACAATTTAAAAACATATCTCAAAACTGTTCCTTGCCTCAAAAAAAATCGGCAAGACCTATCCTCTTTTCCCCTGAGATAAGGTTCCCTTTAAACGAAGCTCCGCTAAAAAATCATCGAAACTGTTTTCAAAGTGACTGCAATATCCGTCCCAAACGCCGGCAACCCAGTGAAACAACTCCGCCGTATGTTCAGCTGTGACATCACCACCCGCATCGGCACCGACTTTTTTAAAAAAGGCCGTTAAAATTGAAATCAAAGTATGTTGTTCCGGTGCTGAATTAGCGGCATAAAGCGCTTCGCTGAAGTGAGTCGCACTCTCAACGTCTTTGGCTGCGGCATAGTGATCCAATACGGATTTAAAAAACAAGTTCTGAATTTCTTTGGAGTCAATCCGCTGATCATAGCAACAATAACTCCAGCGCTGCGAAACTTGCGCGGTTAAATAAGCGTGATAGATCTTTTGAAAATCAGAGGAAGAAAGACCGGAGCCTATCATTTTCTTTTCCCTGAACTTTTCTTCAATTTCCTTCACCGGCATCGCCGACTTTAAATCACTTAAAAAAAGTTTAGCCTGATTATAAAACTGGTCAGTTAAATTCATTTTCGCTTCCTTGATAACGCTATGGTATCATGACGGTCTTGGGCAAGCAATCGACTCAACGAATGCCCAAACACAAATTTAAGCAGAAAATCACAGTAAGAATGTCTAAAAAAAAACCTGTCCTTAAAAGGTCTCTCGGTCATTCCTCTTCTAAAAATTCGTCCGGAAAATGGGCCGCGCTTCTCGCTGTGGCATTGATTACTTTGCTTACCTGGTCGCTCTATCAAGCAGCATTCTCGCAATCCAAGCTAATATCACAGAATAAATTATCCGCGGAGAGTCCCTCTCTCAAAAAATCGGACGTGCCCGTTCCATCGCCTCGCGACGCTCGCGCAATTTCGGCCTCTTTGCCGAAACCGGCTTCGGTGGCGCCTCAATCTCTTGTTCTTGAAAAAGACTCAACCACTTATCCGGGACAAGCTC
>ERZ761609.827-NODE-827-length-32606-cov-47.140364_pt1 | contig 32606 bp, 25 predicted proteins | sample MGYA00511163_ERZ761609 | MGnify/ENA primary metagenome ERZ761609 (study PRJEB28899, sample SAMN02445070) | bioreactor sludge metagenome | biome: EBPR sludge | place: Australia: Brisbane, Thorneside Wastewater Treatment Plant | collected 2011-12-16 ...
GAGAAGTTGTAATTGTAGTACCGGACGGAGGCGATGAAAGATTAAATGATGAAAGAGAAGGAACACCTCTTTTAAGAGTTATAGTCCTAGGACCGTTTGCCGCTTTCATGGAATCAACCGGACTAATTCTGAACGCCCAGACATCCCACTGGCCTGTTATGGAATCTCCCTGATTCACTCCGATCGAAGCAAGTAAATTATCAAGCGCTCCCATAGTTAAAGTAAGTGAGTTTGTTGTTGAAGGAATAGAAATTAATCTTGGTTCAGTATTGGGACTTCCAAACACCCATTTATACTGAGCACCTGTGGCAGAAGTATCCCACGTAATTGTAGCTGAATTATTTGAATTCGGAAATGATGTCAGAGTAATACCTGAAGAAGGTGTCTGAAGGTTAAAATTATTCAAAGGATAAAGTCCCAGATTCTGAAAAGCTGCAAATACATTTATAAGACCTTTGCCGTATGTATTGTCCTCACCGGCTGCGCCGAGATCTTCAGCGGTAGAAAATAAAATCGCTTTGATCTGCTTTCCCGTAAGACCCGGAGCAGCTTGCTTTAAAAGAGCTATGCATCCTGCGACATGCGGAGCAGCCATTGATGTACCGGATAAATTTCCATATGTATTATTCGGAGTTGTAGATCTTACACTTGTGCCGGGAGCTACAACTTCGGGCTTAATCAGTAACGTCCCGGTTCCGCCGCAGATAGAAGGACCTCTGCTTGAAGTATTGCTAATAGGGTAACCGGGGGAATTACCATTTATATTTCCAACACAAAAAACATTTACGGAATCAATGTTAATATTTTTTGGCGGCGTAATTGTTGACGCTCCGGGACCTGAATTTCCTGCGGAAAAAACTACCGCTATACCGGCAGCTTCCACTGCAGACAGCACTGTTCTGTATATTGAATTTGTACACTGATCACCTGATGAAGAAGGATCCTGCCAAGAGCAGCTGATAACATCCGGCATATCCATAGTCAAAGCGTTGGTATCAGGATCCATTGCCCACTGATACGCTGCGATATTCATTGACGGATTTGAAGAACCCGGACAGTCAGTAATTCCGGCAGCCATCCATCTTGCGTCCGGAGCTACACCGACCGTATCACCTGAAGCGGAGTTTCTTCCGCACATTATTCCCATAGTATGTGTTCCATGACTTTGACAGTCAAAGGGCTGGGTGCTGAAAGGAGAGATCGGATCAAACCAGGCATGATACCATGCGCGTCCGTTATTTCCCCACCATCTAGGTCCGAGCGCAGGATGAAGCACGTCAACGCCTGTGTCAATGTGCATTACAGTTCTGCCTGCGCCTGTGAAACCCAATGCCCAGAGCAGATCCGCCTTTACAACTCTGAGACCGGTTTCTACTGATTCGGTATTGTGCTGCGGAGCCGGCTTTTCGTCATAAGGTCTGTCAAAATCCAGCACTGCGTCATAATCCATTATATCTATATCATTTCTTTTAGAAAGTTTAATGATAACCTCAGACGTTGCATCAGCATATATCATATTAGTGATCCAGTATGAATTATATTTCCTGACTTTTCCGAATGAACTTTCTGTTTTCAGATAATTAAGTATCGGAGACTGTGTCTGTTCGGCTTTGTTTCGAAGAGTGGTGATAACAATTCTCGCCCTGTCTTCGATTCCTGTAGATGAAGTGTACAGATCTTTATCAAGCGCTTCAATATCGACTCTGTCTTTCAAAAGAATCAGTACTCCGGTATATTCAAGCGGGTTCAGGGAATTCAGTTTCTGAGTTAATCTTTCTGTCATCTGCACCTGTTGTGAATATGTTTCGGAAAAAATGAAAAGAGAGATAAAGAGTAAAATTATTTTTTGCATTTTTAAATATATTTGATAATTAAAAAGAGTTTTTAAAATTTAAAATTATTAATCCAAAATTGCAATAATACTTTGAATAATATTTATTTAGATTCAAATTTAAAATGAATTAGAAAAATCTGACAAAATAAAAGTACAAAACGGTTAGATGAGATTTGAAACAATTCAATGATAAGAATTAAAAAAATAATTTATATTATCAAAGAGTAATAAAAAAACCGCCGCGATAAACTGCGGCGGTTAAATATTCGAAAAACTATTAATTACGATTAAAAGAATTCACGAATTTATCAAAATCAAAAACTCTTAATTCGTAAATTGAAACTATTAACTATTTAAGAAGCATCATCCGTCTTGTCTGCACAAAACTTCCCGCTTCAATTTTATAAAAATACATTCCGCTTGCAAAGTTTGAAGCGTTGAAATCAACCTGATGATAACCTGCCTGTTTATTTTCATTTACAAGTTTCATTACTTCCTTACCGAGTATGTCAAAGATCTTTATAGATACGAAAGATTCTTTCGGCAATCCGTAACTGATTTTTGTAGCAGGATTGAACGGATTCGGATAATTCTGTTCAAGCGTGAATTCCGAAGGAATACCCGTTAGATTATTCTGAATGTCAACTGCTCCGACTGTCATTTTTATTCTTACATTTTTTACAGGAGTAACAGGATCATTACTTGTTATTTTCAGGAATCCTTCGTGTACAGAACCGATAGCCAATCCAACTGCATTAAAATTTACGCTGACATTCTGATTTCCGGACGGCGTGATGGTTCCGAATGAAGGAACTTCTTCCACCCATGCAAGTCCTTTTTCAATTTTGATTGCAAGATTATTATGCATATATGCAGCATTGAAAACTGTCTGTAGTGCGATTGTACCTGTTGCATTTTCTACACCTATTGTAGCTGAATTTAAAGGATCATTCATACTCAGATACTGGAAGTATATTCTTCCGTCAGAATAAAGCATAACCTGATAAGTATAAGGTCCGCCGACTGAGAAATGAGGAACGTCTTTGTATTCAATTACAAATCTGTTATTGGCTGCATCATGATGATAGAATACCTGACCTGAAGTTCTTAGATCATGATCATCCCAAAAAGGATAAATAGCGTTATTAGGAACTGCGGTAGAAGGTATAGCGCCATTAAGATATGCGTTGGATGTATTGGCTATATCGAATCCTATCCATCCGTTTGTACAGATCTTAAGCTGATTGTAATCAGTGCCGTAAAAATTAAACTGGAAAGGTAAAGGTACGATTACGGAACCGTCATCCGCTGTTCCGCTTGTCCATGTAGTAATTTGCGTACCGATCGTAGAAATTTCAAACCAGTTAAATACAGGACCTCCCGGTTCATCACTGTCAATCCATCTGTAGCCGTAAGCATCAGGACCGCCCTGACCGTCAGTTACATCCGGACCGTGATAAACATCAGCTGCGCCTTTAGGAAGATTTTCCTGTTGCGAAATCAGTTTCTGATCCGATAAGGAATAATTCCTTACATTCAGATTATCGAGAGTAGTTGATGATTCGACAATTACCCAGTCAAGATTGAACTGACCAGCATTACCGATAATTAGATTTCTGGATAAGTTACCTCCGGTCGGAACGTTTACTACAAGAGAATCCAAATTTGCTGTTACAGTCGGAGGAATGCCTCTTCTTAAAGTTATATTATATGTCTGAGCTGATGCAAGTGAATCGCTTGCGCTGTAACCGTAAACTCTCCATTGTCCGACTGAAGAATCACCGACATTTACTCCAAGACCGGCGAGTGCGGAGTCAACCTGAGAATTTCTTAAAGTGAGTAATGAATCGAATCCGTTATTATTTGAACCGAGCCTTAATTTAATATTCGCCTGTGAAGAGAAATTAGGAGATGCATAAAGCCATCTGTAAGTTACCGCCTCACCTGATTTTGTCCAGTTTATATTTACCGGAGTAGTATTGGTAATTAAAGTCAGTAAGGAGGTATTGTTAGGCGGCGATAAAAGATTAAATGCTGTAAGCAGAGGTTTAGCTCTTTTTAAAGTAATTGCTCTTGGTCCGTTTGTAGCTTTCATTGAATCGTTGGTCTGATTATTTCTGAATGCCCATACATCCCACTGACCAACGAGAGAATCGCCCTGATTAAGTCCGAGACCTGCAAGTATTGCATCGAGCTGACCGCCTGTAACCGTAAGATTGTTTCCGCTTGGAGCAAGAGTAATCTGCCTTGAGGAAGCGTTCGGACTTCCGAATATCCATTTATAAGATGCTGTGGAAGCAGAAGTATCCCATGTAAAATTATATTCTGTAGTATTATTAGGCAGCGTCTGGATTCTGGATCCTGCTGCCGGTGAAGTAAGATTAAATGAATTTAAAGGATATGTAGTAATTTGTACCGGAGCTGTCCAGGCATTATAAATGCCTGCATAATCATCCATCCAGATAGGCCACAATTTTCCGTTACCGGAAGTCATTCCAATATAGTCGCCCTGATACCCGGCTGCGATTCCGGGTGTTCCTATAGATTTTGGTTTGAATCTGTGATCACTTACAAGGACATCTGACCATGTATTTCCACCGTCAAGAGATCTTGAAATGTAAATTTCGGAAGAATCCGATGCAGTATTTCTGTCATCATAATAAACAATGTTAACTCCGCCTGCTTCATCGACTCTGATAGCAGGAAACCACTGGAATTTTCCATTATTGATCGGATCCTGATTTACTCTGATTCCCGGTGACCAGTTTACTCCGCCGTTAGTTGATCTGTGAAGTATTACGTCCGGATCTGAACCAGCAGGCGGGAGATTTCTTTCTGCAGTCACGACATAGATCCAACCGTTTCTGGGACCGCCGCTTCTGTCAATTCCGATTCTCGGGAATCCGTTAACTCTGATGTTAGACTTTGAGGAAAATGTTCCTCTGATGCCGTTCATATCATATGCGTTTTCAGTAACAGTCCATGATACACCTCCGTTAGTGGATCGAGCAAATCCCAGAAAATCTTCGGTGAATGGCGAACTTGAAATAGGAGCTGCCCATACCACATAAACTTCTCCGTTTGGTCCTACTCTTACATCCGCACCCTGTGAATAATGACCGGACGGAGGAGTATTAATTTGCTGCGGAGTAGACCAGGTTACACCGCTGTTAGTTGTATATGAAACATCTATTGGCGGAGCTGATGCGGTAAACAGCGACCATACGCAGTATGATCTTCCGTAATAAGGACTGCCCGGCGCATCATCAGTGGATGCAAGATTTTTGTCCTGCGATCCTGAAGCAATTGTAAAATTCGGTGACCAGGAGGCACCGTTATCGGTTGAATAATTCCCAAACATACCTGAAGTTGTAAATCCCAGATGTGTCTGAATAAACACTCCGTCTTTATCAATTGTAATTCCCGGATCACCGCCCTGATTCGGAACAGGGGTTCCGTTTGCTAATTTCATTGTATCCGAACCACCCCATGTAATACCGCCGTCGGTTGTTACATATACACCTTCACTTATGAACAGAGTACCGGTATTATTGAAAGCGTTGGATGAACCGAACATTATCATCGGATTAGAAGGATGACGGACAATGTCAACTTCACTCTGATAACTGTTGGATCTTGGTAATACTCTGAAGTTCGGAGTTACGGCAAGTACTTCATAAGGAGTCTTTACATAACGAACCTGAGCATTAGGATTAAAATAATCAAATACCTGCGGAAGCGGAGCTCCTTCAGATACACTTGGATCATATAACTGCGTTGGAAGGTGGTTACTCCATTTTTCCGCTTCAGGATTTCTCTGTCCCGACATTACAAAAAATCCAATTGCAATAACCGGGATCAGGAAGAATAACTTTTTCATGGTAAAATTCCCTTTTGGTTTAAATTAATATAATATGGTGTAAATAAATATCGGATATAAATGTGGTGATAAAAAGAAATGAAATCAAAATTTAAATAATATCTGAACAAGCTATAAAAGATCTGATTAGCAATAATGCTTTGTAATTTTAAATAATTTAATCTAATATCTTATTAAATTCAATTTCATATTTTCTTACAACATTAAAAAATATATACACGACAAAAAATTCGGCTATCACTTACAGATTTGACATTCCGGTGAAAGCGGGATACCGGTAGTGCATTGAAACAGAAATAATTTTAAATAAATAGTACAGAGTTTAAAATGATACATGGTAAAGAATAATAATTCAAAAATCTGGTTTTAGCATTTCGTTCGCTAAAATCATAAAATCAGCAGTTCTTTTTATGAGATAGATTCCCGTATTCGATGGAATGACAGATAATAAAGAGCGAATCGGAAAAATTTTTCCTTTGATTTCCCATTCCGTTTTTTAAAAAAAAAATGCTGTCCCGATTTTATTTATATTTTTTTCTTATAAGAGTTTTATTTTAAATCACTAAACAGAACTGCAAAATTAACGCCGGAATTTTTTCAATAATATTTACAAAAAAAATATTCTTACTTTTAATGCTGAACAATTTTTTACTTAAAAAATTTTATCCGGATAAAAAATTATTTGCCGTGATATCAAAAATATTTTTTAAGTAAAAAAATAAAAAATATTTTTCACTGCAATTTTTTTAAAAAATAAAATTGATTTATTGTAAATGACTAAATCAAAAAATTTCAACACTGTTGAGATAAGATAGCCGCATAAATATATTTAACTTAAAATTGCTTGTTAATATTAAAAAATACTGTTCTGTCGCAAATGCAGTATTTAAAGCACTTTGCAGACACATACTAAAAATAAAAAAATCTGATGAACAGATGCAGATCAACTTTACTGCCCGGAAAAATTTAAAACAAAAAAAATTTTTATAAAAATAAATTTTCAAAATATTAAAATCTTTTTTTTATTTTAACTGCATTATTTATTTTTAATTGAAGTTTAATGTTAATAACTTTATATTTGTATGAATTTTTTTAACTAAACTAAAAAAAAATGGCTAAAAAAGTTACCCCACTTAAAAAAGCAGCAGTAAAAAAAGCTGTGAAAAAAGCAGCAGTAAAAAAAGCTGTGAAAAAAGCTGTAGTAAAAAAAGCTGTGAAAAAAGCTGTAGTTAAAAAAGCTGTGAAAAAAGCTGTAGGTAAAAAAGCAGTTAAAAAAGCAGCAGTTAAAAAAGCAGCAGTAAAGAAAGCTGTGAAAAAAGCTTTAAGGTAATTGCAACAGAAAGTTCTGCATATTGAAATAAAAGCGAAGTGTCAGCCGATTAATTTTCCGGCAATCTGAAAATTTCGTTTAGTACAAGTTATAAATCTCCTTCTTCACAATTTATTTGAGGAAGGAGTTTTTTTTTAGGAAAAAATTAATACAAAGTTATTTTGTTGATTTGCTCCCGCTTATAAAATTGTTTATTGAAATATCAATACAAATTAGTTAAGTTACAGCCGTTAACAGTAATAATATTTTAATTAAAATTATTTATGAGCGAAGTAAAACAAACTTCACACACTATTTTCCCGCCGGCCGGCTCATGGGATAATGTAGGAGAAAAATCTCACTCCATATTCCCTCCGGCAGGTTCGTGGGATTGCGCCTCAGAAAAGTCACACTCTATTTTTCCTCCGGCAGGTTCATGGGATAATGCAGGAGAAAAGTCACATTCAATATTTCCGCCCGCAGGTTCATGGGATAATGCAGGAGAAAAGTCACATTCGATTTTTCCTCCGGCAGGTTCATGGGATAATGCATCAGAAAAGTCACATTCGATTTTTCCGCCTGCAGGATCATGGAAATAGAATGTAATCAGTTGTTTTGTAATTAAGTCCCGTTTATGAAAATTTACGGGACTTTTTTTTAATTTTAAAAATTTATGATAAGTATAAAGGAAATTATAAAATTAAAATGTGATCTGCTTATAAACGGATTAAGACTGAATGAACTCAGAAAAGATCTTATAGAATCACAGGGTTGGGAAAAAGACAGAGCTGCGGGATTTCTTCCTGCAGAAATAAAACTTGAATCAAATGTTTTCGCACAGATCAGAGAAAATCCTGAAGCGAATTTCAGACTGAGAATTTCAGGAAGCGATATTGTAATAGAAGACAAGTCCGGAAATTCTTTATGTGCAGGAGAGTTTGTTTCACTTCCTCCGTTTTCAAAAAGTTATACTTCTGATATTACTCCTTTTGAAAAAGTAGTTGTCTATAATGGTATATGCAATCTGAATTTCACATGGAATTATTACTGTGACTATTTCCGTACCGGAACAGAATGCAGATTTTGCAATCTCACTCCCGCTCAGGATTTTTATCCGGAAGAAAATATTTCCAACGCAAGAAAAACCGCCTCACAGGTTGCCGATGTAATAGAAAAAGCAAAAAAGTATCATACGGATCCCAGATCAATTTTAACAAGAGGCACTCCGCCTGATAAGCAGGGTCTCGGCGGAACTATACAGATACTTGAGGAATTGTCCGGCAGGTTTCCGTACAGTAACGAAAGGGAAAGAACAAAACTACTAATGACAATCTCTCCGACAAAAAATATTGAAGATGTAAAATTACTTCACGATCTCGGACTTCATTCCGTTTCGTTTAATTTTGAAGTTTTTGATAAAGGATACTGGAAAGCGATAGTGCCCGGAAAGGATGCAAATATCGGAAGAGATCTTTGGGAAGAATCGCTTACAGAAGCTGTAAAACATTTCGGTCAGGGAAGAGTGTTTACCTCTATCATAGCCGGTCTTGAACCTGCAAAGACGCTTCTCGAAGGCGTGAACTGGTGCTGTGACAGAGGGATCATACCTATCATTGTGCCTTTCAGTCCGGAGACCGGAAGTCAGTTTGAAGGTTTCAGATCGCCGACTTATAAATGGATGTTTGATACTCATTACAGGGCTGCTGAAATAATTTCTGAAAAGTTACCTTTCATTTCAACTTCAGATTACTGGAAGTATGATGCGCCGATCTGCTCAGAATGTTTTACAGGCGGATTTTTGTTTGACATTATTAAGGAGAACGCCGGAATAAACGAACCGCATTCATGTAATCATCTTTCGGAAAATGTAATCGGAATAGATACATCAGAAACTAAAGCCGAAGCAAATTAGAAAATTTATTTTAGAAAAAATTTTTCCAGTTATATAAATGACTTTAGACGAAGCGATCAGATTAAAAACGGAATTACTTATTCAGGGACTTACTTTTACCGATGATGCGCTGACGACAGTGGGGGAGGGAGGTCTTGAAAAAGTTTTCTGGGTATTTGAAATGACTCCGGCTGCGCATAAAGGTACCGGCGACGGTACAAGACCTTTGCCCAATGATATGCTGCTTCCTTTTGACCTGTATGCGGATGTAAGATACAGTCCGGCATCACCTTTTAAAGTTCACAAAAGCGGAAATTCAGTAATTCTTTTAAAAAACAGAAAAGAGATCTGCGAAGTAAGATGGCCGAAAAGACCGGGATTTTATGATATGAATACGCGAAGCGGAGAGTCAATGAAAAAAGTTGCTTCAATGAGAGGCGACTGCGGATTAAGAGTGTGCTTTGATAATGCATGCAATTATTTTGCATCCGGAGAACAGTGTAAATTTTGTAATATTGTACCGGCAAGGCAGAGAAACAAAGATCACGTTGTAACAAGAAAGGAAGCTGATGATATTTATGATGTTGTCAAAGAAGCGATGTTTAATAAACCTGTGTGCTCACATCTTGCTATGACGGCGGGAGCTGCTAAGGATGACGGACTGGGAAACCTGCCGGCGATTTTAGAATCTTTGAAACCGCTGCTTGCAGAGAAATATTTCCCGATAGTAACTGCTGTCACGGCGACAAGAAATATTGAAGAAACTGAATATCTCTGTTCTACAGGCATTAGTTCAGTTGCATTCAATCTTGAGATATGGGATGAAAAAATTTTTAATGAAATATGTCCGGGCAAGACTAGAAGAGTGGGAAGAGACAGATGGATACAGTCGCTTAAGGAAGCGAGAGATCTGCTGAAACCTGCAAGAGCTCTGAGCTCTTTCGTAGTAGGACTTGAACCGAAAGAATCAGTTCTCGAAGGAATTGAATATCTGACTTCTGAAGGTATCTTTCCAATAATGAGTCCTTTTGTTCCGATGGTCGGAACGGATTATGAAGGTAAAGAAGCGCCGGATCCTGAATGGGTTTGGGATGTTCATGAAAAAGCAACTGAGATTATTCACAGAAATTTACCGGATGCATTCTGTGACGAAATCTGGGACGGTGATATCGGAATTTGCCCGTCATGCACTACTACAAAATTGTTTTTTGATTTTATGAGAAGAATAGAACCGAGAGAAAATCCGCGTAGAATCATGTCAAACGAAAGCGTTTCAGCTTTTGCAGGATGAGATAATTAAGGGATTTATTCAGGATTATGTTTTTTAATTTTCAGTTTTATAATTTTTAATTCAGTTTAATTTTTGTTACAACCGGTGAATGAGCAGGATCAAACCAATTTACTGTTACCTGATAATAATTGTAATATCATACATAGTATTTTACAATTCACTTCACAATGAATTTGTTTTTGATGATGAAAGCGTAATTGTAAATAACGCCTCAATTCAGAATACTGATAATATAGTGAAGTATTTCTCAGGTGAGGAAGGATTTCACAAAGTTATCGGTAAATACTACAGACCGTTAGTTTCCGCATCATATGCAGTTGACTTCAGCATCTGGGGACTGGATCCTTATGGTTTTCATTTAACAAATCTAATTATCCATATCATTGCCTGCCTTCTTCTTTTCAAAATTTTATCATTGCTGTTTTCAAGATATAAATACAGAAATATATTTTCATTGTTCGGCGCTCTGATCTTTGCTGTACACCCGATCCATACCGAAGCAGTCAGCTGGATTAGCGGCAGGACAGACTCAATGGTTTCAATGTTTTTCTTTGCATCATTTCTGTTCTATATAAAGTTTACAGGTAATCCTCATCATGAGGTAAATGAAAATACAAAAAGCGCAGAGCATTCCGGAAACTTTCTATACCTTACTGTTTCGCTTTTATTTTATGCGCTTGGGTTGCTTTCTAAGGAAATGATAATCACAATGCCGGTAATAATTTTACTATATGATTTTGTTTACAAAAAAAAAGATTTAAATTATTTTAAAAAGAATTTACTTACATATGGTCTTTTTGCAACCGTAACAGTAATTTATTTATTTATAAGACACAGTGCATTGTCTGACGTACCGGACAGAGACAGTTATCTTTATTTCTATAATAAGGAGTGGGATGTTGTATTATGGACTATGGTAAAAACCATACCTGTATATTTCAGACTCCTGTTTGCACCGTTCGGACTTCTTTATCATTACAACGGAGTAATTGCTAACTCTTCTTCAATTATTGAATTCCCTGCCTTACTTTCTTTTATTTTTATTCTTTTTCTCATAGGGCTTGCGGTATTTTTTTTCAAACGTGACAGCATAATTTCATTCTGCATATTGTTTTTTCTTGTCAGTCTGCTGCCTGTCATGAACATTGTTCCGACTATGAATCTGATGGCGGAAAGATTCCTTTATTTTACTTCGTTTGCACTTGCAGTGCTAATAACTCATTTATTGATGCTGGCAAGCAATAAGCGTGATCTCGGTATGCTGATCATCGGAATAATTATAATAATAATCTCATTATCCTATCTGACTTATGTAAGAAATGAAGACTGGAAAAATAATGAAACCCTCTATTCATCCGCTATAGGTTACGAGGGATCGGTAATTTTAGTAAATGAGGGGAATATATATTCAAACAGTAAAAAATTTGATGAAGCGAAAAAAAAATACAAACGCGCTATCGAGCTGAGAGACAACAGCGTTTTGGCGCATCATAATCTCGGTCTTGTTTATATGATTGAAGGCAAGCTTGACTCAGCAGAAATGAGAATTAAAAAAGGTATAGCCGTTGATTCGTTAGCGCCTGACGGTTACTTTCAGCTTGCTACTATTTATAATGTGCAGGGTAAAAAAGATGAAGCTGTACATATGCTGGAAAAACTGCAGACCATTTCACCTGATTACCGGGAATCCGCAGCCATGCTTGAGAGTCTGAGATCTGTAACAGGCAATAAGGAAAATCTGAACAGCAGACAGTATGAGATTAGTTTTCTACAGCAGAGATCATTTGATAATTTTAATGCTAAAAAATATAAGGAAGCTATTGAGGATCTGAAAAAACTTGCGGAGCTGAATAAAGATCCGTCGTCAGTCTCCGGATTTTACAATAACATTGCAATGTGTTACGCTGAGCTTAAAGACGAAAAAATGTCTGAAAAATATTTTCTTGACGCTGTAAAGCTTGACAAAAAAAATGTCAATGCTCTGAACGGTCTTGTTACTTTATATTTGAAGAGAAATGAATCTGATAAAGCCATGAGCTTTCTTAATATTTTAATTGAGATAAATCCCGGTGATGAGAAATCAAAAAATAAATTGGATTCTTTAATTAAATTAAAGTAACTTTATTAAAAAAATTTTTACAAATTAAATTTATAAATGCATGAACTGGAAACTGATCCTACAATTATCCCTTTTCGGACTGCTGATGGGAATACTTTCTGTATTCGGACTTATCCCAAACGGATTTGAATTAATTCCATGGATTATCATCGCCGTTTTATCGGCTCTTGCAATTTCAAAAAAAACAGATAAGTTAATATTCACACACGCAGTGATAGCAGGTTTGTTTATGGGAATATTAACTTCCGTCATACAGGCAGTATTCTTTGATACTCTCTTAAAGAATAATCCTGACACTTTGGACGGATTCAAGGAAATTCCGACTGCTATGGAACCGCAGTATGTACTTCTTTTTACAGGACCTTTTATAGGAATTATTTTCGGATTAGTCATCGGTCTTCTTGCAGCGGTATTTAAAAAAAGATTGAAGTAAAATTAAATTTTTAAAGGAGTATTTTATTTTGAAAACTGTGTTCCTGATATTGTTTGTTTTGATTTCTGTCGGAGTAATTAAATCGCAGACTCCGGAAAGATTTTCAAGACCGCTTGATGAAATTGCTGAAAGGAATTTCAAAAAAAATACTTCATTCTCCGATTACATACCGGATTACTTTAATCTAAGCTTTACCAATTATAATATCTCTCGTGACAGTTTTCCTCAAAATGAACCTTCGGTTAAAATAAGTAAAAAAAATCCATTAAGAGTAGTTTCTGCATACAGGGACTTCAGCGCCGGAGTAAATCCTGCAAACAGGAGAGTAGGATACAGTTACTCTTCTGACGGTGGAGTTACCTGGTCGGCAAATAAACTTCTTGATTCTACACTTATACCCGGATATCCGAGAAACAGCGACCCTGTGGTGGCAGTGGACACTGCAGGAAATTTTTATATTTCAGTTGTAACTATAGGTCAGAATCTTGCGCTTGCAGTTTATAAATCTACAGACGGAGGGGTTACATTTCCAAGCGCATATATTGTTGCAAACAGCGGAACTGAAGATAAAGAATGGATGGAAACTGATTTCACTCCGGGCAGTCCTTATTATAATAACCTGTATATCAGCTGGACAAGATTCAGCGGCAATCCCGGAATTAAGTTAACTAAATCAGTGAACGGAGGTGTAAACTGGACAAATGCAGTTGATGTTGCGGATCCCTCAAGTCAGGGTCAGGGATCTGATCTTGCAATCGGACTTGACGGAGAAATTTATGTAACATGGGTCGGCGGTACCGCTTCACTTGATTATATTTATTTTGATAAATCTACAGACGGCGGAAATTCATTCGGAACTGACAGAATTATTCATCAGGGAAATACTCCCTTCATTCCTATTACCACAAGCGGGATTACATTTCCTTCCATTGATACGGATGTTTCAGGCGGCGTATTCAACGGAAATATTTATTTAGTATGGTGCGATGCAAGAAACGGCGATCCTGATATTTTTTTTTCAAGATCAACTGACAGGGGAGCGAACTGGTCAACACCGCTGAGAGTAAATAATGATCCTGTCGGTAATAATAAACTTCAGTGCTGGCCATGGATCGCTGTGAGCGATTCCGGAGATATTGCAGTATTGTATTATGATTCAAGAAATACGCTGAATAACAATACAATAGAGGCATGGCTTGCCGTTTCAAATGACGGAGGTTTAACATTTAACAATTCCGTTTTAAGTTCAATGCCTTCAACGACAAATCAGCCGAACTCTGCGATTCGTTTCGGAGACTATATCTGTGTCGATTATTATGGCGGCAGGATCGTCCCGGTTTGGACTGATCAGAGGACAGGCGGCTTTGATATGGAATGCTATACGGCAATAGTGAATACTTCTGTAAATATTCCGAATCAAAGTAATTTTATTCCGGACGGCTTAGAGTTGGGACAAAATTATCCGAATCCTTTCAATCCGGAAACAAATATTTTCTATTCAATTCCCGAAAGAAGTTATATTACATTGAAGGTTTATAATTCTATCGGAATTGAAATAGCAACACTTGCCGATCAATTTCAGAATCCCGGGAATTACATTGTAAAGTGGAACGGTGAATCCTACAGCAGCGGAATTTATTTTTACAAACTTCAGACGAATGATTTTATTCAAACTAAAAAAATGATCCTTCTCAAATAAATTCAGGAATTTTATAATTTGAGTTTTATAATAAAAATCTGAACTATAAATCTGAATTCAATTCAAGCATTTTTTTCTTAAAAGTAATTAATAAATAAGTTTATATTGAAATGCCGTATCCTGAAAAAACAAATAGTCATACCCAAACCTATCAGCGAAGCTTTTGATTTTTTTAAGAAAGCTGAGAATCTTGATTTAATAACTCCACCGTTTCTCGGATTCAAAATCATTACTCCACTTCCGGTCGAAATGAAAAAAGGAGCGATCATAGATTATGTGATCAGACTGAACGGCATTCCGATGAAATGGAAAACGGAGATAACAAAATGGGAACCTCCCTTTTTGTTTGAAGATACACAGATAAAAGGTCCTTATAAAATCTGGATTCATGAACACAGATTTGAAAGCATCGGAGAAGAAACACTAATGACTGATACTGTGAAATATCTTTCTTACGGAGGAATTTTTGAATTCATACCGCAGTATCTGTTTGTAAAAAATAAGGTAGATAAAATATTTGATTACAGAGAAAAGATTCTTGGAAATATTTTAAAGTAAATTATTCGAATAATGGAAGTAATTAATTTAAGCGAAAAGTTCGGAAAATTTTCTGATCATTTCAGTCCGAAGATAATTGCAGAGCTGAACGGACAGCAAGTAAAGCTCGGAAAATTTAAAGGTGAATTCGTCTGGCATAAACATGCCGGTGAGGACGAATTATTTTTAGTAATAAAAGGAAAATTTTTTATGGATTTAAGCGACAGGACTCTGGAAATAAATGAAGGGGAGATGATAGTAATACCAAAAGGCACAATGCACAGACCGCGGAGCGAAGAAGAAGTTCATGTGATGCTTTTTGAACCGGCGGGGACACTCAATACCGGTGATGTGAATAATGAACTCACAAAAAATGACCCTGAGCGGTTATAAGGATTTGTAATGCTTCAATCGGAACAGGTCAAGTGTCTTTACCGACGGCGGAAACCTTCCCAAACCGGGGTTTGGGAAGGAGGTGGAAGAACCGGGGTTTGGGAAGTAGGAGGAAACCTTCCCAAAACGGGGTTTGGGAAGGAAGTGGAAACCGGGGATTGGGAAGGAGGAGGAAACCGGGGTTTGGGAAGGAGGAAAATACATTAGACTTTCTGATCACTTTTTCCTGATTCAATTAGTTATGAGTTTGTTCAGAGAATATTAATTAATATATTTGCAAAAATTTTTTTCAATTAAACTAAATCTGATTAAACTCACTTCATGAAAAAATATTTCGCTCCGGCTGCAATTTATATTCTCTTTTCATTTCATTTAATTTCAGCAGCAAAAGCCGGCTGGCAGGTAATCCCTACTAACAGTTCTGCTTATCTGACTTCCGTATTTTTTATAAATTCCATGACCGGATACATTGGAGGGATTAACGGTTTTTTATCGAAGACCACAGACGGCGGAGTGAGCTGGACTGTTCAGGATCCGTTGTTTGCATCATCATTTGTACGCGATCTGTATTTCATAAACGCAAACACTGGTTATCTTTGCGGGGATAACGGATTTATAAGAAAAACCACAAACGGAGGAAATAACTGGATTCCTTTGACTACAAATACAATCGGAGGAATTTACGGTATTGATGCGGCAGATGAATTGAATGTTTACGCTTCTGTAACTGACGGAACAATTCTAAGATCAACTAACGGCGGTGCTTCATTCACAGGGGTAAGCGTATCTGCCAATCAGCTTCTTACAGTTGATTTCAGTTCAAGAGATACAGGTTACGTTTCAGGACAGGGAGGAGTGGTTTATAAAACTACTGATGCAGGTCTGACCTGGAATTTTCTGAATGCTTTTACACTGAATAATTTCTGGGATATCTGCGCGCTGAATAATAATGAACTTTACCTGGCGGCATATTACGGAACTTTAAGAAAATCTGCAAACGGCGGCGGTACATTTAAAAGTGCTTTCGGAAATAATTATCTCTTTGAAGATATTCAGATGATAAACAAAATGATAGGTTACACCTGCGGACTCGATGGAATATTAAACAAAACAACTGACGGAGGAAATACCTGGTCAGCGCAAATATCAAATACAACTGAATCACTGAATGAAATATTTTTCCTTGATGCGAATACAGGTTATGCTGCCGGTACAAACGGTCTGCTGCTGAAAACAACCGACGGCGGTGATAATTTTAATGTTGCGGTAATAAGTCCTAATAACAGGGAAGTACTGACAGCCGGATCGGCAATTCCTGTTAAATGGTCAGCTGCATTTTCCGGTAATGTAAAAATAGAGTATTCTTTAAACAGCGGAGCGTCATGGAATGTAATACAGAATTCTGTTCCGGCAGAGTTATTTGAATATGAATGGATAGTCCCGACGGGAAATTCGAATCAGTGTAAAGTTAAGATAACATCGGTTGACAATCCTGCAATATCGGATGTAAGCGACGGAATTTTCAACATACTGAACTCAAGTCTTTTTTATAGTGTCCCTGAGTTAGTTTATTACAAATTTAATAACGGGATAAATACTACTCCGAATTATGCAGTGCCGGGAGAAGTTTACGGTAACGCCCGCATATCCGGAATGACATTGCAAAACGGAGGTCTGGCTGACAGTAGTCTGACAGGCGGGGGAGAGAGCGGAGCAACACACTATGTCTCAACAGACTGGGCGACATATCTTCCGGGAAGCGGATGGACAATTGGATTCTGGATAAGTAATATATCGCTCGGTGCTGATCCTAACAACGCAGTTTATTTATTCAGCGATATCACTGCTAATAATATCAGATGTTACTATGGAGGAGCATTGGGACTCACTGCTGCTGATACAGCTATAATGTTCAGATGTACAGGAATGGAGAATGTCAGAATTCCCGTTGTTCGTGGCAGGAATTATTATATTCATATTGTATATGAAGCATCTCCTTCAGTAATTAAAGTTTATGTCAACGGCATGCTCACGCAGAATATTCCTCATACGCCTTTTAGTATTATTGGTAATGGTCCTTTTATAATCGGAGCTCTGGCAACTTTTCACTCTTCGCTCTCACAGAATATGAGACTTGACGAATTCCGGGTTTATGACAGACCGCTTGCTCAGCAGGAAATTACCGCAACCTGGAATGTAACTTTTCCATCCATTATTACCGGAGTTCAGAATCAGATTAATTCAGTCCCAACGGAATTTGTATTGTATGATAATTTCCCAAATCCTTTCAATCCTGTAACTGCAATCCGCTATTCGATCAGCGAAAGTAAATATGTCAGTTTAATGGTTTTTGATATTTTGGGAAAGAAGATTGCGGATCTTGTTAACCAAAAACAAAATCCGGGTAAATATGAAATTAAATTTGACGGCAGCAATCTTTCAAGCGGAATTTATTTTTATGAACTGAGATCCGGAAATTATGTATCGCGTAAGAAGATGGCGCTTATAAAATAATGACAGATAGATCTGTATCAGATAATTTTTTTAAAATAAGTTCTTTGCTTTCTGTTAAGTGAAAAAAAATTTCCGCCGTTAATTGTTTACCAATAAGTTTCAGTGCCTGACTGGAATTTACAAATTCACCTGATAAAACTTTTTAGCCACCGGCAGCAAACTGCATTTTAATATATTCACCTGCCTTTTCTATATTCAGCCTGTACTAAATTTCGAGAAAAATCATTTTCACAAAACGGCATTTTTCATATTTGACACGTGTGGATAAAAATTATAATTTATTGTGAATTAATGATAAAGGAAGCAGAAGAACTTTTCGGAAGATAAGAAAGGTCTTTGCAATTGAACTTACGGCAGGGTCAGGGATCTTATTTCCGGGTAAGTAAAAAATTTTTAAGGGAAAAGGAAAGGGCTTTGCATGTAAAGCAAAGACCGGTGAAGATCAATCTTATAACAGTCAGGCAGAAAAAAAGAAAAATGAATTCAGCTGACTGGTTTATGAAAAGAAGATCAAATATTCCGGATAGAGTTGAAAGAGATTTGAACAATGAAGAAAGGGACTACGGATTTGATAAAAGAGATATTAAATTGCGGAATCAATTCCGGAATGCAGCAGAAAGAATAACGGATAAACGATAAACTAATCTGAAAATGAAATACAGAAGACAGAAAAATTCGGAAAGCGGAGACATGACTGAAGAAAGCATGCTTGATGCAGTATAAAGTAAAACAAATGCTGCGGAATGAAACCGTGCAGTGAAATAAAATTCAGCGGATGTAATGGTATAAATTCTGTCGGAAGAAGAAAATGATATTCATGCTTTGGAATATAATGTGAAGGTCCCGGAAAACAGATTGAGAGTGAAGGAATTTTCAGTGAGGGTGAAGGAAAATTCAGCAGAGGCAGAAGAATAAAGACAGGAGGTTCCGGAATGAGTATTGAAAGTAAAGGAAAATTAAATGAATATGAAGGAATTTTCAGTGAGGGTGAAGGAAAATTCAGCAGAGGCAGCGGAAAAAATTGTGAAAGCTGTGGAAAAGACAGAAGAGATCCCGGAAAATTGTATGAACTGCAAAAATTCCGGAAGAGTGAAAAATTTTTCAGCAAAAAAACCAACAAGAGTATGAACTGAGAAAAAAATGGAAAAAATACCGGTTGAAAAACAATCAGTACCGACTCCGGAGCGGGAATGAGCCTGAATAATATAAATTATGAACGGGCTTGAATTGTAATGTCAATCAGGTATCAGCACCAAATCAAACAAACCATAACTAAAAAAAAAGCCGTAAAACGGCGAAAGGAAAAATTAAAATTGAATAAAAATCAAAAGAACAAGTATTCCATGTACATCGGGGTAAGGGCATATCTGGATGACCACAGCGAGGGATATTCGGATAATGAAGAATTCAATGATCACATAAACAACTTCAAATCAATTCTTCAGGATATAGCCGCAAAGGAAGACGAACGCAGCAAAGCCACGCTGGGAAAGGTAAAGAATAAGTCCCGGATGAGAAAGGAAGCGACAGAACTTGCGCTTGCATTATCGGGAGCGATATATTCGTTTGCGAAGAAGACGGGTGATGTTGCTTTGCGTGAATCCATGGATCTGAGGTCAAGCGATTTCAAAAAATTCAGAGATTCCGTATTGCTGATAGAGCTGAATTCCATAAAGGACAAGGCGGCGCAATACAGTGCGGATATTGCAAGATACGGCATTACTGCGGATAAGCTTACCGAATACGGTGAAAAGACAGCGAAATACGCCGAAGCCCTCGGTGCGAAGGATACCGGCAGCGCGACGAGATCCGGAGCGAGCAAGACAATGATATCGCTTTTCAGGGAGGCGGACAGTCTGCTGGATTCCATGGACAGGATTATGGCATATTATAAGGTAAGCGATCAGGATTTCTACGACGGGTACAAGGCAGCGAGAGTGATAAGAGACCTTGGAATAAGACACGGCGGAGGCGATAACTATGGCGGGAACATGCCGGAGGCAGGAAGGACAGGCATATCAGGAGGCGGAAATTCTACGAAGGCCGGACTTCTTTCGGAAGGCAAGTAAACCGCGTGTAATATTAAGCTGAACTGATACTGATCTGGCAGTACCTTTGGGAAATGTCAGATCAGGTTTTTTAAACGGAAAATATAGAACGGTATCAGTCCGGAATTTTAAAACTTAAAAAGATATATAACAAAGGATAAAAAATGGGATTAAAAAAGAATCAGCATGTAGTCCCGCATAAAGACGGCTGGGCGGTAATAGGGGAGAACAACAGCCGGAGAACAAAAATAACGGCAACGAAGAAAGATGCGGTGGACAGAGCAAGAGAGATTGCAAAGAACCAAAAGACAGAGCTGGTGATCCACAACCGCGACGGAAAGATAAGCGACAAGGACAGTTACGGAAATGACCCCTTCCCGCCTAAAGACAAAAAAGGATAAGAAAGGATAAATAAATAATTGTTTCATAACAATTAAAACCGCATCAGTAATGGTGCGGTTTTTTTATGATAATATTAACCCCACCCAAACCCTCCCCGAAGGGGAGGGCTTAAAACCATTTAAAATCATCATACAAAATACTCAAGTTTAAATTTAATAAACAAATACCATTGACCACTCTATAATATCCAATTAAAATTATAAGGAAATTACTGCGAAAATGAATAATTATTGATTACTCATAAGTAATTAAAGATTTATCAAATCCAAGACTCATAAAAAATAATCACTATAAAATAGATAATTATTTATTTTAGGGCAATAATTATTATTTATATCACTTTATAGTTTGATAATTAATGATAATTTTTTTAACTTAATTCCGGAAAATAAAAATAACCTCTTATGAATGGTAAAAGAATCTGATGTTGTACAATTCCTGAATGATTTAAAACAAAAGATAAAAACGTTTGGAATAATAATAGTTGATAGGGAGAAAAACAGAGATACTTTATCTGAACTTGTAATTTATCAATCACACATAAAAAATTATATTTCAGATTTAAAAGCTGAAAATTTTTGCAAAGGACCTGTTAAAGATTCCGAACATGGAGGAAGCTACTGGGAATTTGGAATTGAAATCAATAACCGTGAGATCTATATAAAGATAAATCATGGAAAATTTAATAAGCCTGTAATTTGTATTTCATTTCATTTTGCTGAACTTAAATTAAAATTCCGTTTTAAAAAATAATTATGAAAAAAATAATCGAAAGTCCATTTTCTGATGGCAAGGCATTATTGAAAAAGAGAATCAATAACATGTCCTTCCGGAAAGAAGAATTTGAAGTTTATGATTTCTATTATAAATGCGAAGATACCGGAAAGGAATTTTCAACGGATGAAACAGGGAATATTACCATGAAACAGCTGTTCAACCTTTACAGGGAAAAAAATGACATTCTCTTTCCGGAACAGATAATAGAACTCAGAGAAAAATACGGACTGTCATCTCCTAAGATGTCTGCAGTACTCGGATTCGGACCGAACATTTATAAAAGTTACGAGAAAGGATATATTCCTAATAAATCAAATTCAACACTTCTTAATATTGCAAAAGACCCGCGACAATTTCTTAAAATTGCAGAAGATTCAAAACAATTAAATAATCTAGAACTGCAAAAATTGAAAATAATTATTGATGATCTGGTTAAAAATGATTTTGTGAATGAAGTCGAAAAATATTTAAGGATCAATTCGGATGAGATCAATCAGTTTACCGGTTTCGTAAAAAGAAATTTTAATAAATTTGCGAATATGGTTCTGTTTTTTTTGAATGATGAAATGACCTTCACAACAAGGCTGAACAAATATCTTTTTTATTCTGATTTTATATGTTATGCCGAAACAGGTTTTTCAATGTCGGGATATCCGTATTGCGCAATTGATAAGGGACCTGTTCCGGATGATTACAAACGGTTATTCGGAAGAATGTGGGAAAAAGGATTTATTGACAATAAGGTGTTAAATATTGATGGTAACTCTGTTGAAAAATTTGTTCCTGTAAGAGAATTTGAATCTAAACTATTTAGTAAGGAAGAATTATTAATTCTTGAAGAAGTTTATGAAAAACTAAGATATAAAAAAACAGATGAGATAGTCGAACTCAGTCATAAAGAAAAAGGATGGGCAGATAATATTGGCGGATCTGATGATATAAGTTATCAGAATTATGCATTTGAAATAAAAGCATTCCGGAATATGATCTAAAATGTTATACGGATGTTGATGAATTGGTACAGATTCTAATAAAGAAATAAATTTGTAAATTTTTTTTTTATTTTAAAAAATAATTTAAAATCAATAAGAAAATTTTTTAAAAACGTTTGCATTTGAAATTAAGTTCTCATAAATTTGCATAGTAAGTTATGACATAAATAAAAAAATCGATTGAATGTAGGGCATTCAACCGATTAAATAAAGAAATTAAAATGCCGAGTCAACAGCAAATGAGAAAACCCATTTTTATTAATTTCTGGTTTTTTGTATAAGTAAAAATAAAGCAAAGAATTTTTTTAAACAAGTAAAAATTAAATGTAGAAATAGAAAGGAGGTAAAAAATGTCTAAGAAAAATCAACACGTAGTTCCGAATCCGGATGGCGGATGGGGAGTGAAAGGTTCAGGAAATGATAAATTCACAAAACTGTTTGACAGGAAATCTGATGCAGTTGAATATGCAAGGGAAGTATCCCGAAATCAGAATTCAGAATTGATAGTTCATGGAAAAAACGGTCAGATTCAAAGCAAAGACAGTCATGGAAATGATCCATTTCCACCGAAAGGATAAAATGATGTAACAGTATATTGTTCTTTTAAATGATTTAATTCAGCAGGGTAAAAAGCCGCTGCTCTTATTTATATCTCCTTGTTTAGTTTTTAGTCACTCCTCTTCTTCCTCCTCCGGTTCATTAAGTGTGAATCAGATTGAGGAATGAAGAGCAAACTAAAAATAATAATGAAAGGAGGTAATAATGATGAGCAATCAGCAAAATAAAAAGGTGAATGCTGGTAAAGTGAAAAAACGTAAGAATATTTCAAGACCTGTTAAGTCAGGTTATAAAGAAGTATTCTGCGCATATATCACTAAGAATGGTAAGAGGATATATCCTAAAGGAAAAGCATTTAGGTTTATCGTCAAAATCTAAACAAGCAATATAGTTTAGTTCACCACCCTGCTGATTAAATTAAAAATTTTTATTACTCTAAAAAAAAAGAATATTTTAAATGACTGACTTAAACTGGAAAATTGAACAAGAAAATTATTTAACAGACAGAGTAAGATTCGATTTTAGAATCTTCAGTTTTGTTTTATATTCAATGGAAAATACAAATGAAAGGACTTCAAAATTGTTAGAAAATTCAAATATTAATAATAAAAAAAATTTTATAATTTAATTAAAAAATTAATGAATAATGAAAATCGTACCATCCCTTCTTCTATAAAAAGGATTGTAAGACAAAGGTGTGGATTTGGCTGCATTTTTTGTGGTATTCCATTATACGAATATGATCATATAGAAGATTGGGCAGTTGTTAGAGTACACAGAGCAGAAAATATAACATTGCTTTGTGACAGACATCATAGAGAGAAAACCTCCGGATTATTAACAAAGGAGCAAGTTATTGAGGCAAATAAAAGTCCTTATAATGTAATAAATAAAACATCAACTCCTTATGATTTACATTTTGAAGGATCAAATTTTGAGATTAGCATAGCTAATGGAAGTTACAATCTTTTTTTAGATAATTTAAACCCAAGATTTGATTTCATAATACCGCTCATAATTGATAATGTTGCTTTGATAGGATTTGTAATTATTGAAAACCAACTCTTTCTTAATCTCACAGTACAGGATGAAGATGGTAACAAACTTCTTGAAATTGTTGAAAATGAATTAAACTTTTCTACGGTTCTATGGGATATAGAATTTGTTGGAAAAAATCTAAAATTAAGACTGGCAAAAAGGAATATTGTTTTTGATATTGATTTCTTCATTCCAAATAAAATTAACTTGAATAGAGGGATTTTTAATTTTAATGGTCGTCAGATAACAGTTGATGGAAATGAAATTCGATATAATCAGAATGTTATTAGATCTTGGAATTCATATTACATTAACTATAGAATATTATTCGCGATCGGTGAATACAATAATATACTACCATGTCTATTCCGTTGGAAATAAGTGAGTGGGAGGTCAAACCGAGAAATATGTTTTTGACCTCTTAAGTAATATTAAATGAAAATTTTTTTCAAGATATACAGAAATCAATTATTGTATTTAATTATAAATTAATTAAATCTTATTCATATCAATCTTTAAACCTGAGTTTTTTAATTCCTTTGCTAATTTTAAATTCCACCCATGATGATTATCGAATTGTATATAAATAATTCCATCATAGTCAGATGGTTTTTCAACTTCGTCTTTTAACAAAACACAAACATTGCTTCGACCAAGTTTCCCCAAAAAATATCCAAGTTCAAAGATGACATTCTGTCTTGCTCTGTTTAAAAGATTATGTTTGTTTTCTTTTGAATTTCCCACATCATCAGGTGACATTAAAACTACAGCGTAAGGCACATTCGAATTTTCTTCAAATTTTTCAATAATAGTATTCCCTTTGTTTGATTGCTCATGAAGAATAATAGGTTCTAAATCAATTTTTTTAAGAAATCTTGCAACTGTTTCCTTCATTTCATTATCATGTCCATGAACTATGAAAATTTTATTTGATATTTCTTCTTTATTATCGTTTAAATTTTCATTTACTGTAATATCTTTTATCTTATCGGTAGAAAATTCCACATCTTCTTCTATTACTCCAATTGCACAATCAATCATATCTAAAATTGGTTTTATTGGATCAAAATTTATACTTGGATTAAAAATAATATCTAAAGCATTAATATTTCTTACAATATAACCTCCAATTGCAGGTGGAGGACTAATAGTGAATAATTTCATACAACCTGAATATGAAAGAATTTTTGTTATTACATTAATATTCTTATTAATATTTGTTCTTGTACTATTTTTAACATCTGAATCGAATTCATTACTATCCCATTTCACTATTAATTTTCTGAATTCGGTCAGCTTTTTTAAACATTCCTTTTGGTTCATTCTAATTCTTAAATAATATATTAAAATTCAAATTTTAAAATTTATAGTATACAAATCAAATCTTAGTATACTATACTAATAAAAAATATTTAGTTACTAACTTTTAACTTTCAATTACACTCAATAATATAAGTAAAATTCTTTACCAACTTTACTTTCTCTGACAATGTTTTTGAAGAAAGTGTATTTGTAACCGCAAAATCTGTTTTCAAAGATAGTGATTCTAACAAATTTTTCAGATAACTTATTTTAACTGCATAAGATGCATTTTCTGCCATTGAATTTTTTGCATTAATTATTCCTACGATATTTCCGCTTTCATCAAATAAAGGACCTCCACTGTTTCCGGGCTGAACAGGAACGCTGATCTGATAAGCAGTTATATCTCCTTTATATCCTGACTTAGCGCTAATTAAACCGTCAGTTAATTTTATTTCGTCACCCATGGTAGATCGTAAAGGATATCCTAGTGCAAAAACTGAAGAGCCAACATCAATCGAATTGCCGGATAAATTGTATGGAATGTTCTCAATTGAAATAAAATCAGGATCATCAATTTGAATAACTGCAATATCATTATTATTATCAGCTACGATTACTTTTGCATTATATAATTTCGAAAAATTATTATTTATACCTCTTACTTTTATGTTATCAGCATTTATTATTACATGATCACATGTAACTATTAAACCATCATTTGAAATAGCAAAACCAGTGCCCGAAATTGCTTGTTTGTTAATATAGGTTTCTTTTGTAGGGTATGATTTTATCCATTTTTGTTTTAGTTTAAACCTCATACCTCTTTTATATTTTTCTTTCAACATTTTCTTCATTTCCTTTTCACCAACTTCAAATGAAAACTCTAATATTCCTATTCCTGAAATTATAGCATTTGCTTTTGTTATTTCATCATAAAATGTTCTTCTATAAAAATAAATATTAGGATTTGCAGAAGGAGTAAACTCTTGAACTCTTTCTTCCGATTTATTATCATCTATATTACAAACAATAAAATCTGATCCATTTCTTATAACAGCTAATTCAAAGTATTGAGATTTTGATATACCTTGTATGAATTCATCATTATAATATGCTTTAAATTCTACATTAACACTCCAAATTCCTTCTATTTGATCTAGATCAGTTACATTTTCTTTGTAATAATCAGCATAAGCAGTAATGCTATTCAAACATTGTGCTTTTATATAAGAAGTGATAATTAATAGGAAAATTAAAACAAATATTTTTCTCATTTGATTCTATTTTAAAAAACAATTTATCAAATTAACATTTTACAAATATAAAATCATTATGAAATTTTTACTTAACCTTCACCTGCCCATTCATAAGCATAGGAAGTAGCCAGTCACGAAGAGAAGTAAGTTGCTTGTTTTCTTCTTTTAAGACCATTCGTCTTTTTCTAATCGGAATTACTATCTTAGAATATATTTTAAGTAAATTATCATTTGGTAATACTAATACTACATTTAGCAAATTATCTTGAGTAATCTTTTTTTGAATAGAACCCGTCATTATTTGTAACACAGAGATAGTTTTAAGAAAGAAATATAAAAATTCATTATTATTAATATTTTTTGCTTGAAGAATGTGTGCATGATTATTAACCCATGTTTTACCCCATATAAATTGAACAAATGGATATCCTTTTTCATCCATGACTGAGCCATCTTCAGCAATTAACACATATTCACCATCGAAAATATAATCGTTAATATAATCCATTATTTCTGTCGCGCCATAGTAAGGGTAAATTCCTTTCATATTTGATCTTTGAACATTTGACAAAGGAATTCTTTTAGAATCAAATATATTCGTAAAATCTCTAAGTTTTCCTACCCCCCACCCCTCCGGTATATCCCTCTTCAATTCCTCATTCCAGACCATTTTACCGCCGCTGGTTTTATACGGTTTTCCGTTCTCATCCGGAAAATCAAACTGCACAAACCAGTAATCATATATTGTCTTTGCCATTGCCTCAAGCTCGGTGTTGATGAAGTTGTTGAGTTCGAATTTTGAATCAATTGAAGAAAGAAAAGATGCAATTTTCGATCTATCAGATTCTAATTCAGGAATTATTAATTCAAAATTATTTATAGTATTTATATTAACCGACTCAAAAGTAGTGCCAATACCTTGCCTTAAAAGATTTTTGATGTTATACTTTAATGCATAATATAGGAATTTATTATTTCCATTTTTTGCTTTTAAACTTGCAAGTCCTCTGCCTATACATAAATCAAATGGAGCAAAATTTAAATCTCCTACAGGAGCTCTCACGCTCAATAATACTTCATTTTTATAAGCCCATTTTGTAACTTTTTTTGTAAACACTTCAATAGAAGGATATAGATTTCCAAAAGTTCTATTGCCTTGTAAAAATGGTATCCCTTCTTTAAATGAATAATATTTTGATTCAGGTGATTGACCTGCAGTAACATCAGCAATTTTATTTAACTCAATTTTGAAAGGTGCTTTATTCAAATTTTAAATTTTCCATTTGATTTTGGATATCGGATTCTAAAATATCCGATTTTTTAAACATTTCAGAAAGGTTTTTTTGAAACTCAATCATCCTCACTTTAAACTCCTCCGGACTTATATCCACATAGTCAATCTTCACATCAAAATACTGCCCGGCACTGAATGAATATTTTTTTTCTTTTATCTGATCGTAGGAAACTACTACAGAAAAATCCTCCTTAGCTTCATGCTTATTGAATACATCAATGATCTGCTGTTCTTCATCAGAGGATAAAAGAGTTTTCTGATTCTTGCCTTCTTTTACTGTAGTTCCGAGTTTTGAAGCGTCCATAAGAACTATATCTCCTTTAGTATTCGCTTTATCAATAAAAAGAACAGAAACGTTTGTACCGGTAGTTGCAAATATATTGCTTGGCATAGAAACAACACCGCGCAGCATTTCATCATCCACAAGCTTCTGACGGATCTTTTTTTCTATGCCGGACTGGGCAGTAATAAATCCCGTTGGTACAACTACTGCTGCTTTACCATTCTCTTTCAGTGAATAAATTATATGCTGAATGAAAAGAAGATAGATCGCCATTTTATCCTTACTCTTTTTAGGAATATTTGGAATTCCGGCAAAAAAGCGTTCTGAATTTTGCTTTGTATCCAGTTCATTTCTGTAATCGCTGAAGTCCAGTTTGAACGGGGGATTGGAAACTATATAATCAAACTTTCTGAGCTTTTCACCTTCCTTATGAAACGGTGAAGTAATAGAGTTGCCCTGAATAATATTCTGTATTGAATGGACAAGATTGTTCAGGATAAGATTGAGCCTGAGCATACCGGAAGATTTCTGAGAAATGTCCTCAGAATAGATAGTACATTTATCCTCGCCGATGGCGTGGGCAAGATTCATAAGCAGAGTACCCGAGCCGGCGGCAGGATCGTAACAGGTTACATTCTTTACCGGACTGTCAACGAGAATGGAAGCCATGATCTTGGAAACGGCATGCGGAGTATAGTATTCGGCATATTTCCCTCCGCCGTCTTTATTGTAATCCTTGATAAGATATTCAAAAATGGTGGAGAAGAAATCAAATTTCTGATCGAAGATCTTTTCGAAACTGAAATTTACCAGCCGGTTAATAATTGCTTTACAGAAATTGTCTCGTTTTGAGCTGTCTGTAATGAACTGACTGAGTTCATCAAACAGAATTACTTTTGCTCCGGTATCGGTTTTTACTGAAAATATATCGTTGTTCAGGATCGATATTTCTTTTAAAGTATTGTCAAAAAGACTTGAGAATTTTTCCTCATCCTGCTTTCCGAATAAATATGATATATAATGTTCTCTGTTCAGTTTAGCACTGTCAGGGGACATTCTTGCAAGAAGTTTTTTATACTCGTTATCTGAATAAGAGCTGATCAACTCTTCCCAGTTATCCGTTTTTTTAAGCTTTGGATCTAATTCTTTTACTTCATATCCGAACTTATCATTCATGAACTTATATAAAAATACCTGTGTGATTATTTTAAATTCATTGCCGTCATTTCCAAGTCCGAATCTTGCGCAGATGCCTTTCAGGCTGTCAATGAGTTCGGTTGTCTGAGTTTTAAAATTCTGTGATACCATTAACTTACTCCTTTATATTCGTTCAGATAATCATTTACAAGACGGTTTTTTATGAAGTCTGCTGATTCGAGTTCGATATCAATGTTTTTATTTTCAAAACTATTTAAAATAGTTCTTTCCATGTCCTTTGAAAAATAATCTTCATTGTTCAGCATGTTTTGGTTATTTAATATTTTCATGTCTGTATTATTTTTAATTTCCATTAATACTTCATTAATTTCAATTTCTTTATTTAAAATATTTCCGTTCTCAAATATCCTTTTATGTATCCGGGCATATTTTTCATCAGATCCATATTTAGCTTTAAGCAGATTATTTTTCCTGTTGAGTTCTAAAGCTTTGTCGTAAATATTCTGAAGATAGTTAATATTTTCTTTCATTTCTTCCTGAGTGATCTCATCCAGATTTTTCTTATCAAACAGTCTTTTCAGTTCTTCATAAAGAGAGATAAATTCAGGATCGCCTTTATCAAAATTTCTTCCCAGCGTTTCCCTCGTTTTCCGAAGAATGTCCTTTAATCTGTCAGAGATAACCATTTCTTCCTCAGAAGTTTTACGGAACATAAAAATGATATTCTCCAGAGCAACATTAAGTATATTAGTAATGTCAGATTTATTCTCAACAGCATTCTTAAGATTCAGAAGATCAAGATGGCGTGAAGCTTCATTGTAAAGCTGATTTAACTTTTTGAAGTCAACCTTCTCCAGCAATTCATCATGTCCGTACATTCTTATCACATTATACAGATCCTTAGCGCTTTCAAGGGCTTTCTTTACTTCAAGAACTGTTTTTCTGTCTTCAACCTCGCTGATCTGCCGGGAAAATATTTCAGCATTATTTAAGTCAAAATGAAAAAGTTTTTCTTTGATATCACTGAGTTCATTTTCAATTTCCTCACTGGTTTTGAATATATTGGAATAGTGTGTGAATTCATCGCCGAGTTCATCTTTAAGTTCATCAAAATACGCTTTATTGGTCTTGTCAAATTCCTGTCTGATATCTGCAAAATCCACCACATACCCGTATCTGAAATCTTTGTAAGGTCGGTTAACGCGGGTAAGAGTCTGCAGAAGATTATGTTCCTTTATAATTCTTCCAATGTAAAGTTTTTTTAATCTCTTGGCATCAAAACCGGTCAGCAGCATATTATAAACAATTAAAACATTGATTTTACCTTCTTTGAAATTAACTATATCTTCTTCCCTGGATTCTTTTGTCCCAACATCATGAAGTATCAAAGATGCAGACATGTCTTTTCTGTATTTTTCCTTATAATCAAGATTATCTCCGGGAATTTCAGCTACAAAACCGTAATCAGTTTTCTCTTCGGTAACAGAATTATTCTGAATATATTTTTTTTCAAAAATATCGAACATATTTTTAGCCTGTTCTGAGCTGTCGCATACTACCATAACTCCAATTGAACTGTCACCGAATTTAATGATGCTTTTTATATAATCCGTAATAATGTAATCAAGCATAGGCTCTACAAACTTAGGATGAGAAAAGACATAGCGTTTATTCGCATCGCCTTTTAAAACCTCAATATCCTCAATTGCTAATTTTAATTTCTTCTTATACGAAGTTTCTATGTCTTCCCGTATCAGTTTCAAAGTATAACCATCGGCAATGGAAGAATTATAATAATATTTGTGAATATAATCGCCGAAGATCTCTCTTGAGTTTCTGTCTTTTCCAATCAGAGGTGTTCCGGTAAGTCCGATAAGAATTGCATTTCTGTCTGAGGTGATAAGGTTTGCAAGGAAACTTCCTTCTGGATCATAACTTCTGTGCACTTCATCAAGAAAGTAAATTCTCTGAACATTAATATCATAATCCTTTTCTTTTAAGACATTCGTTTCATCTTTAAATTTCTGAATATTTACAACAGTGATCTCTCTCTGTCCTGCCAGATTATGAATTGCCTGATTTACTTTGAAATCAGCAATAAGCTCTTCTTTTGTATCAACATTATGAACAATAAGACCGCGGCTTGAAAATTCCTTATTCGCCTGTTTCATAAGATCAATTCTGTCAACAATAAAATAAAATTTCGGAACGATATTTTTCTTCCGGAAATAGTCTGTAAGATAGTGAACGTTATAAAACACAAGCGCTGTTTTTCCGCTGCCCTGAGTATGCCATATAATACCTTTTCTGACGCCTGATTCAAGTTTCTTTTCTATGGCTTTGGTTGCAAAGATCTGCGGATAACGCATGATGTGCTTTTCAATCCCGGATTCAGTCTTAACATACGCAATACTGTATTTAAGAAGCATACTGATTCTGTCTTTGGAAAACAATGAAGTGAGGATACTGTTTGTAGGTGTATTAATGTCCTTATTCGTTTGAAATTCCGGAGAGTGTTTAATGGACAGCAGATTATTATCTTTCAATATGAAATTTTCAGTTTCATCATTTACATCTTTAAAACTAACTGATCTGTCGGATTCTTCCTCTCTGAAGCAGTTAAAATTTGCATTATCAACTGACGCAGATGCGTAAAATGCACCCTGTATTGGTTCAACTGATTCGTCATCATATTTCATATTGTTAGAAAAAACAAGTATCTGAGTAATATTTATGAATTTCCGAAATTTTTTATTTTTAAATCTTACATTTATTCTGTCTCTTTCCGCCAGGATACCTTCCTTATTATTGGGTTTTTTAACTTCAATAAAAGCAAGCGGCATTCCATTGATAAGAAGAGTAATATCAGGTCTGAATTCATCTTCACCGTTCTTGCAGGTGAGTTCAGTTACGACGTGAAATGAGTTATTTTCAAAATTATTAAAGTCTATAAGCTGTACACCGTATGCGGAATTTAACATATTGTAAAATTCTTTTCCAAGGTCTTCGTTATCTAGTACTAGAGATACTTTCTCAAGAGTTTTTGCCAGTTCATTTTTATCAACGCCGGGATTAATTCTTACGAGATTTTCAAAGAAGATGTCTGTAAAAATGTTTGTACTTTCGTCTCTTACTGCATCAGTCAAAGAAAGATAATCATACCCAAGTTTACAGAGGTGCAGTATTGCAGGTAATTTTACTCTTGTATTTTCGTTAAAGGACAAATGCTGATTAGAATTAATAACAATAAATATAAGATATGAGAATTACTGCATATATTTAGTATAGAATACTAATATTTATTGTTCAAATTGTTTCGTTTATAAAAAATTTTCATACAATATATGAAAAATACCTAATTCATTAATTCATAAAATTTATACTCTAATTATTATATTTTTTTAAAACATTTAATGAATAATTTGGTGTAAAGTCATTTTTAGTTGAAATTAAACAGAGACTCATGCTGCTTTAATATAAGTTTTTGCTGTTTTTATTTTTAATGTTTGCATTATTTTTTCTCTTAGTAAATCCAGACTTTTATAGTTTCTAATCTTTTTCATTCGCCTTTCAGCTTCCATTAATCCGCAAGCTG
>ERZ761609.828-NODE-828-length-32544-cov-26.816615_pt1 | contig 32544 bp, 29 predicted proteins | sample MGYA00511163_ERZ761609 | MGnify/ENA primary metagenome ERZ761609 (study PRJEB28899, sample SAMN02445070) | bioreactor sludge metagenome | biome: EBPR sludge | place: Australia: Brisbane, Thorneside Wastewater Treatment Plant | collected 2011-12-16 ...
GCTGAACATCGAGGCGATGAAGGACCCGGCCTATCGCGCCTTCGCGCCGCCGGCGACGGAAGATGGCGGCGCGGCTCTGGCGGCCCACCTCGCCGATTACGGTCAGATCCTGGCGCGTATCGCGGCTTCCCCGGCGTTCAGCGAGGAGGTCGCCAGATCCCAGACCCGGATGACCCCCCGGCCGCCATCCTTCACCCTGCCGGAACGCAAGCCCGTCACCCTGTACCGGACCACGGGCAGGTCGTTCCCCGCCTGTTCGACCACCGTACGCGAGACCTACGACTGGGCGATAGCGGAACGGCAATTCGCCCTCGAGGACATGGTCGCCCATTTCCAGTCCCTGTCGGAGGGTGGACCTGGAAGCGGCCGGCGGCAAGGTTGAGCCAGGCGACGCCGAGCCTCGCTGTATCAACCATGCCGGGGGCGAGCGCCAGAATCAGCGTGTCGCGCGTCTCGTCCAGCAGGCCCGAATCCGTCAGGGTGCCCGGCGTCACGATGCGCGATACCTGCCGTTCCACCGGCCCCTTGCTGGCGGCGGGGTCGCCCACCTGCTCGGCGATCGCCACCGATTCGCCCAGCTTCAGCAGCCGCGCCAGGTACTGCTCGGCGCTGTGGTAGGGCACGCCGGCCATCTTGATCGGCGTGCCGGCCGAGGCACCGCGTGTGGTGAGCGTGATGTTCAGCAGTCGCGCGGCTTTTTCGGCGTCGTCGAAAAACAGTTCGTAAAAATCGCCCATGCGGTAGAACAGCAGCATGTCGGGATGCTGCGCCTTGATGCCCAGGTACTGCTGCATCATCGGCGTATGCTTGTCTATTGCCTTGTCCAGCAAAGTATTGTCCAGTTAAAACAAACGGTTATACCGAATTTTCGATGCATAAACTACAGGCTTTACCCGGTGATTGCACCCGGGTGCGAACGAAATGTAGTTAAGATGCCGCTAGAAAAACTTGTATGGGATACGTCGTAATGAATAGCCGGATGATACGCGACAAGGGGATTGCGGCGGCGCTGCCGTATGCCCTGCCCCCTTGTGTCGACAAAACATCGAAGCCGTGCCTTGCGTTAATTCGGGCCGGCGGCAAGCTTAAAACCTTGCTTTTTTGACCCATCCCCTGATCTGCCGACGGGAATCGGCGAGCGAATTTGAAACGGGCAAGATTGAGCCTGGACCGCGAAAACAATCATGCAAATAGTCGTGCCTTGAGCGATATCGACCCCCACCTGACCGAACCTGCTCCTTGTCGTGCCTGTGCCGCCGTCCGCAGGATGGCGGGGATGGCGCTCGCCGTTGCCATGGCGGCGATTTTTGCCGGCGTCTGGTCGGCGCCGGATGTCGTCCGCGCGCGCCTACCGATACTGGCTGGAATGGGGCTCAATACTTCCATCGCGCTGCTGCTGGCGGGCCTGGCGTTGTTTCTGCCGCGCTACCGCCGTTGGCTGGGAGGGCTCATCGCAGCGATCAGTGCAGCGGTAATCGGGCAATATTTTTTTGCCTGGATGCCGCCCGACGGTGTCTGGCGCATTGCGCTCAATGTCGACGGACACGGCCTGCCCTGGCCTGGGCGTATGTCTCCCCTCGCCGCGTTTTCCCTGCTCTGCGCGGGTTTGGCGCTGGCCACCCTGGATCGGCCGCGGAAGCTGCCCGGGCAGATCCTGTTGCAGGCCGCGCCTGGGCTCATCCTGGCGGCCGTAGTGGGCGGCGCGCTCAATCGCAGCCTCGATGGCCTGCTGTTTGTGGCTACCCTCGATCGCCATGCCGTCATGAGTTTGCCCACCATGGCGGCTTTGTGCGTATGGATCTCCGGTTATCTTGCGGCAATGGCCGAAACCCCCTGGTTTCGCCGTTTTTACGCCGCGCGCGAGGAGCGGCAAGCCCTGGCAATTGGCCTGATTGGATTCACCGCCGCGCTGTTGCTCGGCAGCGCGGCTTCCGTCGCGGTGCTCGGCAGACAGATGCAGGCGACGGTGGAGGAGGAGTTGTCCAGCTCGGTGCGGACGCAGGCAACCATCTTTCCGCTGGTGCTGTCATCGGCATTGCACAGCCTGCATGCCCGGACGGGCGGGCTTGCGTCGCGCGCGGATCTGCCAGCCGCGTTGCGGGAGATGGCCGGTTCGAACGGCTCGGCGTGGCTGGCAGGCAGCGACGGCGCCGCCAGGCTGCGTGCAGGCCTGTCTCCGGCCGATCGGCGATTCCGCCTGCGCCTTGACAACACGCGCTCCGCCTGGCTGACCTGGAATCGCGGCTTGATGCTGGAAATTCATTTGCCAGCCGCGCAGGGACAGGGAACCATCGTGGTGCAGGAGCCGTTGCCCGAGCTTGAACGCCTGTTTACGGAGGCGCTGTCGGATACGCAGGGCGGGGTGGAAACGCGCCTGTGCGGACGTGCCGGCAGCGAGCATATGGTCTGCCTTCCTTCAGCATTCATGCCGCGCCCGTTGCTGGCGCCGATGCGCTACAAGGATGAGCCTGTCCCGATGTGGCACGCTCTCCAGGGACAGCGCGGCGTCGCGGTTGCGCCGGATTATCGGGGGGTGATGGTGGTGGCCGCCTACGTACCGGTGGCGGAACTCGGTCTCGGCATGGTGCGCAAAGTGGACGTCGAGAAGATGTACCAGCCGATCCGCACCGCTGTGTGGCGGGCTATTGCGATCATGGCGGGCATTGGCATGATCGCTGCGTTGCTGATCCATCTGCGGGTCCGCTTTGTGGTGCGGCGCGCCGTCGACACCGGACGGCAGTTGCGCGGCGTGCTGGAAGCGCTGCCGGTCGGGGTGTGGCTGACGGATGCCTCCGGGCATTTCATCTTGAACAATCCTGCCGGCAACCGTATCTGGGCAGGCGAACGCGAGATTGCCACCGAGCGGCCGGGTGAATTCAAGGGCTGGCGGCACGACACGGGCAAGCGCATCGAAGCGCACGACTGGGCGCTTGCCCGCGCCATCGAGCGCGGTGAAACATCCCTTGATGAAGTCATCGACATCGAGTGTTTCGACGGCAGCCGCAAAGTCATCAGCAATTCGGCCTTGCCGCTGCACGATGAAAAGGGCGCCGTCGCCGGAGCCGTGATGGTCTGCAAGGACATCACCGAACAGATGCGGGCGGATGCGGAGATTCGGCGTCTGGAGCGCGAGTTTCACTCCCTGGCCGAGAACCTGCCGGACATCGTTTCCCGTTTCGACAGCGAATTGCGCCGTGTGTATGTCAATCCCGAGATCGAGAAAGCCACCGGCATGTCGCGGCAAACCCTGCTGGGCAAGACCTATGCCGAGCTCGGCGTGCCGGACAAAGAGGTGGAAATATGGACCAACGCCTTGCGCCGGGTTTTTTTCACCGGCGAGCCGGAAGTGTTCGAATTCAAATTCACGACGCAGTGCGGTGTGGTCAAGTATTACCACACCCGAGCCGTGCCGGAATGCGATGCATCGGGAAAGGTTGTATCGGTACTGACCATCGCGCGCGACATTTCCACCCTCAAGGGCGCCGAAGCGGTACTGCGCGAAAGCGAGGAACGCCTTCACGGCATCACCTCCAACGTGCCGGGCATGGTGTTTCAGTGCTACCGGCATGGCGGCGACGAAGAACTGCAATTCACCTACATCAGCAATGGAGCGAAATGGCTGCTGGGCCTGGATGCGGCAGCGATCCTGCGGAACGGACGCGCGTTCACCGGCTTCATCGTCCCGGACGACGAGCGCTCCTTCCAGGACAGCATGGCGCAGTCGCAGGAGGAACTGTCGTTCTGGAACTGGGAAGGGCGCATCGTCACGGCGGATGGCGAGACGAGCTGGATCAACCTGCGCGCCACCCCGCGCCGCCACGGCGAAAACGTATGCATGTGGGACGGCGTTGCGATCAACATTACCGAAAGCAAAACCAGCGAGGAAAAACTCGTCGATTCGAAAAACATGCTGCGCGAGCTTTCCGCTCACCTTGAAAGTGTGCGCGAGGAGGAGCGCAAGCGCATTGCACGCGAAATTCACGACGAACTTGGGCAGACGCTCACCGCGCTGCGGATGGATGTTTCGCTGGCGCGTCTCGGCTTCGGCGAAGCCAATCCGCAACTCATGGCGCGCCTGCAATCGATGAAGCAGCTGGTGGACCGCACCATCGAGACCGCACGGCATGTCACGTCGAGCCTGCGGCCGGGGGCGCTGGATCTCGGCATCGTCGCCGCGCTGGAATGGCTGGTCGAGGAATTCATCGAGTATGCGGGCATCCCCTGCGAACTCGTGCTGGGCGATGGCGACATCGCCCTGGACGAGTTCACCGCAACCGCCGTATTCCGTATCGTTCAGGAGTCGCTGACCAATATCGCGCGCCATGCCGAAGCGACCCAGGTCGAAATCGTCGTGACCCGGACCGATGGCCAGCTCTGCTTCGAAGTGAGCGACAATGGCAAGGGGTTCGATCCGCATGCCGCGGCAAGCCGCAAGTCGTTCGGCCTGGTCGGCATTCGCGAGCGGGTGGCGATGATGGAAGGCGATTTTGAGCTGGACAGCGAACCGGAACGGGGTACGCGCATTCGCGTGTGCGTCCCCGCGGCATGACCGCAGCGTTTACCCCAACCGCGACCCACCCCGTCCAACCGAGGCTTCCAGGATGATCAGGCTCATCATTGTCGACGACCATGCCATTGTGCGTCACGGACTCAAACAGATACTTGCGCTGGCGCCCGACATAAGCGTCGTCGGCGAGGCCGGCGGAGGCAAGGAGCTTCAGGCCGTGCTCGCGCGAACCGCCTGCGATCTTGTCCTGCTCGACATGAACATGCCGGGTCTGGCGGGCGTTGAACTGATCGAATGGATGCACGCGGAATATCGGGATCTGCCGATTCTGATATTGAGCATGCATGTCGAGGGGCCGATCGCCAGTCGCGCGCTCAAGGCTGGCGCCAGCGGTTATCTGACCAAGGACAGCGAGCCGGAAATCCTCGTCGGGGCCATTCGCAAGGTCTCCGGCGGAGGGAAATTCATCGATGCCGCACTGGTCGAAAAACTCGTGTTCGATCATGCGGCGGAAAGCAGCACCCCTCATGAGGCATTGTCGGAACGGGAACTCCAGGTGTTCCTCATGCTCGCTTCCGGCAGGACGATAAGCGAGATCGCGGGCGACTTGTTCCTGAGCATCAAGACGGTCAGCACGCACAAATTCCGCCTCATGCGGAAAATGAATCCCCAGACATCGACCGACCTGGTTCGCTATGCCATCCGCCATCGATTGATCGACGGCTGATTTTTCCTGTGCGACGCATCAACCGTCGCCGCCTCGTCAGTCACCCACCCACATAAAAAAACAGCGTTCCATCGAGGCGGCGCAAGCAGCCGCCCCACCCGGGACGGCGCGAAAAATGCTGCCGGGTTCAAATCTTGCCCGGTCGTCCCCTAGGATTATTCCTACCCCGCTGTGAGCGATAGCTGACGCAAAAGCAGATTACGCCGACTTCATTTACCGCTGGTCGCTTTCGATAATGAATCTCGAACTGGATGTCAGGCTTGTATCCGCTTGCCCGGATTGCCCGGCTTAATGTGGGACTGAGGGGAATGAAATTATTGCTGGTCGAGCCATCGATTCTGCTGCGGGAACGCCTGGCTGCCATGCTGTCCAGCCTTGGGTGCGCCGAGATCGTGGAAAGCACTGCGGTTGAAGATACCAATCGGATCATGCGCCTCATGCAGCCGGAAATTGTGGTCATGGACGCCAGGCTGCCAGATGAAAACGGCCGCGAGGCGCTTGCCCGGGCGAGGTACGCATGTCCTGCGGCATGCCTGATCGTGATGAGTTCCTACTCGTCGGAGCCATACAGAAAACGCTGGCTGCAAGCAGGGGCGGATCACTTTTTCGATCTGTCCGCCCAGATCGATCTGCTGCTGAATGTGGTGCGGCGTCACAGCCAGGCGCATCTGCGCGCGGCGCCATGACATGAATATCGACAAGTGGAAGGTGGTATGGAATTCAATGCGAGTGAAGGCCTGACGACGGATGCAGTGATCGGCATTGGCAGCGTGGAGCTTGCGGTGCTCGGCATATTGATTTTCGTCTGCGGCACGGCGTGCGGATGGGTCGCACATCGATTCAGGGAATCCAGGCGGGCCGCCATGCATGAGCGGGTACGCGAGACGTCCATGATGCGGGGTGCGGGCAATTGCAGCCCCCATCTCGACACGGTATGCGCCAGCGTGCTGCCGATCTGGTCGCTGCAGGTGGAGACGGGGCGCGCGCAGACCGAGGACGCGGTAACCGCGCTCGCCGTCCGCTTTTCCGGCCTGGTGGAAAAACTGGAGACGGCGGTGTCCGCCTCGCAATCGACGGCGGGCGGCAACGGCGCGAAACAGGGGCAGGATGGCCTGGTGGATCTGCTTGAGACAAGCCAGCGGGATCTTGGCTCGATCATCGATTCGCTACGCGAGTCCACCATCTCCAAGCAAAGCCTGCTGCGGGAGGTGGATCAACTGGCGTTGTTTACGGGTGAATTGAAGCAGATGGCGGCCGAGGTCGGCAGCATTGCCATGCAGACCAACCTGCTCGCGCTCAACGCCGCCATCGAAGCGGCGCGTGCAGGCGAGGCAGGGCGGGGATTCGCCGTGGTCGCCGACGAGGTGCGCAAGCTTTCCACGCTGTCCGCTGAAACGGGCAAGCGAATCAGCCAGGGAGCGGAACAGGTCAATGCTGCGATCGCCTCCGCCGTGGCCGCGTCCGAGCAGTCGGTGACGCGGGATACCGAGTCGGTGACGCATTCCGAAGCGGTCATCGGGCAGGTGGTCGAGCGTTTTCACGGCGTGGCGAGCCGCTTGACGGCGTCTTCGAGCATTCTGAACGAGGCCAGCATGGGCATTCGGGACGAGATTTCCGATGTCCTGGTCTCGCTGCAGTTTCAGGATCGCGTGAGCCAGATTCTCTCGCATATCCGCGACGACATCCGCAAGTTCGAAGCGCATGTCAACGAATGCCTCAACACCGGGCAATGCGCGCCGATCGATGCCGAGGCATGGCTGGACGAATTGTCGAAAACCTACACCACGACCGAACAGCGGGAGATGCACGGCGGCGCCAGCGCCAGCCAGTCGAGCAGTTCGGAAATCACCTTCTTTTAGGGAGAAAACTATGGCAAAAACCATCATGGTCGTCGACGACTCGGCTTCGCTGCGCCAGGTCGTCAGCATCGCGCTCAAGGGCGCCGGATTCGACGTCATCGAAGCGTGCGACGGCAAGGACGGCCTGTCCAAGATCAACGGACAGAAGATCCATCTCATCATCAGCGACGTCAACATGCCGAACATGGACGGCATCACCTTCGTGCAGGAGGTCAAGAAGCTGGCGAACTACAAGTTCACGCCCATCATCATGCTCACCACCGAATCGCAGGAGGCGAAAAAGCAGGCAGGGCAGGCGGCAGGCGCCAAGGCCTGGGTGGTCAAGCCCTTCCAGCCGGCGCAGATGCTGGCTGCCGTGTCGAAGCTGATCATGCCCTGAAGCCGACGACGGGGAGCACACCATGCACATCGACGCGCAGCAGGAAAACGGCATTTGCAGGCTGCAAATGGAAGGCGAACTCACCATCTACCACAGCCTGGAAATCAGGGATGGATTGATGGAGCATCTGGCCGCCAACGCCGAGATCGAGCTTGACCTCGGCGGCGTCACCGAGATGGATACCGCCGGATTTCAGCTGCTGCTGGCGGCCAAGCGCGAAGGCACCCGATTGGGCAAGGCCGTGCGTTTCGTCTCCCATAGCCAGGCCGCTCTGGAGGTGATCGATCTCTACAACATGGCAGCCCAGTTCGGCGATCCCCTGCTGCTTTCAGCTCGGCAGTAACAGCCGTCATAGATACCAAGGAGACGAGAGTGGGCATGGATCAGGCATTGCAGACCTATATCGAGGAAAGCCGCGGGCTGCTCGAGGAAATGGAGAGCATCCTGCTGCGGCTCGAAAGCGAGCCGCAGGAAGAGGAAACGGTCAACGCCATGTTTCGCGCCGCGCACACCATCAAGGGCTCCGCGGGTTTGTTCGGGCTCGATGCGATCGTGGCGTTTACCCATGTTGTCGAAAATGCCCTCGACGAGGTGCGCGAAGGCGCACTGGCCGTCAACGGCGAACTCGTCGAGCTGCTGCTCAAATGCTGCGACCATATCGGCCTGCTGATCACCGTGGTGGCGGAAACCGGGGAAGCGCTCGATGCGGAACAGGCGGCTGCGGGCGAGGCCATTGCCGCGGCGCTGAGATCCTTGCTGGGGGAGGCGGCCGCAGCAGATGCCGCCATGCCCGCGGTTCACGAGGCCCGGCTTGCCGCGAGCGGCGGCGGGCTGATCGAGGGGGACTATTGGCACCTGTCGCTGGTCTTCGGGCGCGAGGTGCTGAAAAACGGCATGGACCCCATCTCCTTCATCCGCTACCTCTCGACCATCGGCGACATCGTCTCGCTCAGGATAGACGACAGCGCGCTGCCGGAACTGAATGCGATAGACCCGGAGTCCTGCTATTTGAGTTTCTCGATCGAATTCAAGAGCGAGGCGGACAAGAAAACCATCGAGGATGTCTTCGAGTTCGTGCGGGAGGACTGCAAGCTGCGCATCTTCCCGCCGCCGAGCCATCTCGCCGCTTTCGTCGACCGGCTCGAGCACGCGAGCGGCAATACCGACATGCTCGGCCAGTTGCTGATCGAGGCCGGCATTCTCACCGGACATGAGCTGGAGGATGCGCTGGCATCCCAGGAAAGCATGGCGGCGGCCGGCGGCGGCGCCAAGCCGCCCATCGGCGAAGTCCTGGTCAACGAAGGCGTGGTGCAGAAAGAGGTGATGGATGTGGCGCTGGAGAAGCAGCGCCAGATTCGCGACCATAAGGCCCAGGAAGCCAAGTTCGTTCGCGTGAGCGCGGAAAAGCTCGACGAACTCATCAATCTCGTCGGCGAACTCGTCATTGCCGGCGCCGGCGCCTCGCTGCTGGCCCAGCGTTCCGGCGACGCGGCGCTGCACGAGTCCACCTCCGTCGTTTCAGGCCTGGTCGAGGAAATCCGCGACGGCGCGCTCAAGCTGCGCATGGTGGAAATCGGCGAGACCTTCAACCGTTTCCAGCGCGTGGTGCGCGACGTGAGCAAGGAACTCGGCAAGGACATCGGCCTGGAGATCGGCGGCGCGGAAACCGAACTGGACAAGACGGTGGTCGAGAAAATCGGCGACCCGCTCATGCATCTCGTGCGCAACGCCATGGATCACGGCATCGAACCGGCCGCGGCGCGCGTCGCGGCCGGCAAGCCGGCGAAGGGCACCCTGCGGCTGAACGCCTACCACGACTCCGGCAGCATCGTGATCGAAGTGGCGGACGACGGCGGCGGCCTCAAGAAGGAAAGAATCCTCAGGAAGGCGATCGAGCGCGGCATCGTCAGTCCCGGCCAGAGCCTGACGGACAGTGAGATTTACAACCTCGTTTTCGAGGCGGGGTTTTCCACTGCCGACCAGGTCACCAATCTCTCCGGCCGCGGCGTCGGCATGGACGTGGTCAAGCGCAACATCCAGGCGCTGCGCGGCAGCGTCGACATCGAAAGCGCGGAGGGGCGCGGCACCACGGTGCGCATCCGGCTGCCGCTCACCCTGGCGATCATCGACGGTTTCCTGGTCGGCGTGGGCAAGTCGGCTTTCGTGGTGCCGCTCGACATGGTGCTGGAATGCATCGAGCTGTCCGAAGCGGACAGAAAGGCCGCCGATACGCGCAACTACGTCAATCTGCGCGGCGAGGTGCTGCCCTTCGTTCGCCTGCGCGATCAATTCGAAGTCAAGGCGGCCGCGGGCAAGCGCGAAAACATCGTGGTCGTGCAATACGGCGGGCAGAAGGCCGGGTTCGTGGTGGATGAACTGATGGGCGAATTCCAGACCGTCATCAAGCCGCTGGGCAATGTATTCAGAAATTTGCGGGGTATTTCCGGTTCCACGATTCTGGGAACGGGCGAGGTGGCGCTGATTCTGGACGTGCCGACGCTGGTGCAGCTCGCAGTCGCGCGGGACGAGCAAATGGCCATGCATGGCGCCTGATCGGGCGGATTCTTAGGGTTTTTACTTTTTTTAAGAGACATACAGGGAGGCACGGCAATGTTCAAGAACATGAAGATCGGGATGCGGTTGGGGGTGGGCTTTGGCCTGGTTGTGGTGCTGATGATGGCGATCGCCATCATCGGAATCACCCGCATGGCCGTCCTCAACGAGTCGCTGGAAAACGTCAACCATGACAAGTGGCCGAAAGTCCTGCTGCTGCAGGATGGGCTCGCCGGCGTCAACGCGATCGGCCTCGGCGCGCGCGACATCCTGATGGCGACGGACAAGCCGGGTATCCAGGCTGCGAAGGAGCGCATTCTCGAGGGGCGCGGCAACATCGGCAAGGCCTGGGAGAAGCTCAAGCCGACGCTGATTCAGCCCAAGGGAATCGAGATGTTCCAGCTGATCCTCGAATCGCGCGAGCGATTCATTGCGGCGCAAAACCAGATCATCAAGCTGGCCGAGGAAGGCAAGGTGGAAGACGGCCGGGCATTCATGGAATCCGAGTTCCGCCCGGCGGCGAACGAGTACCGCAAGCGCGTCAACGACCTCGTCCAGTTCCAGGGCGATCTCATGAACGAGCTGGGGAAAACGGCGAGCGAGCAATACAGCCAGGCGCGGACGTTGATGCTCGGCATGGGCGCGGCGGCCTTCCTGCTCGCGGTAGGGATCGCCTTCTGGGTCACCCGTTCCATCACCCGTCCGCTCGGCCAGGCCGTGGGCGTGGCCAACAGCCTTTCCGAGGGCGATTTCAGCGTGACGATCGATGTGCAGTCCAGGGACGAGACCGGCATGCTGCTCACCGCGATGAAGAACATGGTGGAAAAGCTTTCGCAGATAATCACCGAGGTGCGCGGCGCGGCTGACAACCTTTCCAGCGCGTCCGAGGAAGTGTCCGCAACGGCGCAATCCCTGAGCCAGGCTTCCAGCGAACAGGCGGCCAGCGTGGAAGAGACGTCCGCCAGCATCGAGCAGATGTCCGCCTCGATCGGCCAGAACACCGAGAACGCCAAGGTCACCGACGGCATGGCGTCTAAGGCGGCGAAGGAGGCCACCGAAGGCGGCGAGGCGGTGAAGCAGACGGTGACCGCCATGAAGAGCATCGCCGGCAAGATCGGCATCATCGACGACATTGCCTACCAGACCAACCTGCTGGCGCTGAATGCCGCCATCGAGGCGGCGCGCGCCGGCGAGCACGGCAAGGGCTTCGCGGTGGTGGCAGCGGAAGTGCGCAAGCTGGCGGAACGCAGCCAGGTGGCGGCGCAGGAGATCGGCGAACTGGCGGGCGGCTCGGTGGATCTGGCGGAGCGGGCCGGCAAGCTGCTGGACGAGATGGTGCCGTCCATCAACAAGACCTCCGACCTGGTGCAGGAAATCACCGCCGCCTCGGAGGAGCAATCCTCCGGCGTCGGGCAGATCAACACGGCCATGACCCAGCTCAACCAGATCACTCAGCAGAACGCCTCCAGCTCGGAAGAGCTGGCCGCCACCGCCGAGGAAATGAGCAGCCAGGCCGAGCAGCTGCAGCAGTCCATGAGTTTCTTCAAACTCGAGAGCGGCACCGGCGGGACGGTATCGAGCGCCAGTAAGCCGGCCACCCAGAAGCACATCCAGGTGGCGCACGCCAAGAGCGCCGGCAGCAAGCCGGCGCCGAAAGCCATGGCAGGCATCAGCGACGAACTTGAGTTCGTCAAGTTCTGAGGGGGCGACATGAGTGCGCTAGTCAAAGTGGACGGACGGACGGGACTGGCTGCGCCGCAGGATCAGCAGCAGTACCTGACCTTCATGCTGGGGGGCGAGACGTTCGCCATCGGCATCCTCGCCATCAAGGAAATCATCGAGTACGGCAACCTCACCGAGGTGCCGATGATGCCGGACTACATCCGCGGGGTGATCAACCTGCGCGGCAGCGTGGTGCCGGTGGTGGATCTCTCCACGCGCTTCGGCCGCAAACGCACGGAACTCAGCCGCCGCACCTGCATCGTCATCATCGAAGTGGCGTCCGATCAGGAGACGCAGGTGGTGGGCGTGGTGGTGGATGCGGTGAACGAGGTGCTGGAAATACCGCAGGACCAGATCGAACCGCCGCCGGCCTTCGGCGCGAAGATTCGCACCGACTTCATCCGCGGCATGGGCAAGGTGGACAGCAAGTTCGTGATCATCCTGAACGTGGACAATGTGCTGTCGATCGACGATCTGGCATTGCTGGAGCAGGCGAATGCGCAGGGCATGCAATCCGCGAACGAGGCAGCGGCGGGATGATCGGGATCAAACAAGGCATGGGCAGAGGTTTCATGCCGAGCGGACCGAGCCAATAGGAGCGGAGCATGCAAGCGTCCACGCTGTCCGATCAGGAGTTCGGCGAATTCCAGCGGCTGATCTACCGGCTCGCCGGGATCAGCCTTTCCCCGGCCAAAAAGGCGCTGGTATGCGGACGTCTGGCGAAGCGGCTGAAGCATTATTCGCTCGACTCCTACCGCGACTATTTGCGCCTGCTGACCAGCGGCAAGGAACCAGCGGAATTGCAGACCGCGCTGGACCTGCTCACCACCAACGAAACCTATTTCTTTCGCGAGCCCAAGCACTTCGAGTTCCTGCAGCAGCGCATTCTCGCCGAGCGGCGCCCCGGCTCGCCGTTCCGCGTGTGGAGCGCGGCCTGCTCAAGCGGCGAGGAGCCCTTCACCCTGGCGATGGTGTTGGCCGATCAGCTGGGCGAGGCACCATGGGAAATCGTCGCCTCCGACATCAGCATGCGCGTGCTGGAGCGTGCGCGCAGCGGGCTGTATGCGATGGAGCGCGCCCGCCATATTCCCCAACGCTGCCTGCAGGAATATTGCCTCAAGGGCGTAGGCTCGCAGGAAGGCCGTTTCCTCGTCGACAAGCGCCTGCGCGCGCGCGTGAGTTTCCAGCAGATAAACCTCAACGAAACCCTGCCGCGCCTGGGCGAGTTCGACGTGGTTTTCCTGCGCAATGTGATGATCTATTTCAATCCCGACACCAAGGCGCGCGTGGTCGAGCGCATCGCCGCCACGCTCAAGCCCGGTGGCTACCTGATCATCGGCCACTCGGAAAGCCTCAACGGCGTGACCGACGTGCTGAGTGCCGTGCGGCCCTCGGTGTACAGAAAATAGGCCGGCGATATCGTCCATGCGCAAGCCGCCTCACATCATCGAAATCTTCCTCAACCCCGGCGAGTTCTACTTCGGGGATCGGGATGTCCGCATCCGCACGATCCTGGGGTCCTGCGTCTCCATCACGCTCTGGCATCCGAAATTGCTGATCGGCGGCATGTGCCACTACATGCTGCCGAGCCGGCAAGGGCGGGAAACGAGGCTGGCGGACGGCAAATATGCGGACGAGGCGCTCGGGCTCCTGTTCGAGGAGATTCGCAGGAACGGCACGGCACTCGAGGACTACGAGGTCAAACTGTTCGGCGGGGGAAATATGTTTCAGCGGCAGATCGATGCCGGGCAAAGCCACATCGGGATCAAGAATGCCGAGGCCGGGCGGCACCTGCTGAAGCACCATGGGCTGCGCCCGGCGTCGGAGGACCTGGGCGGCGCCGGCCATCGCACGGTGCTGTTCGACATCTGGTCGGGCAACGTATGGGTGCGCCGGTTTGCCCCGCAGGGCGTTGATTGCTGCAATGATGATTGAAGCAAGGGATCTATGTCGACACCTATAAAAGTCCTGGTCGTGGACGATTCCGCCGTGGTGCGGCAGGTGTTGAGCGAGCTCCTCAATGCCGACGCGGGCATCGAGGTGATTGCTGCCGCCCCCGATCCGATCTTTGCGCAGGAACGGCTGAAAAAGCAGTGGCCAGACGTTTTTGTACTGGACGTCGAAATGCCGCGCATGGACGGCATCACGTTTCTCAGGAAGATCATGGCGGAACGGCCGACGCCAGTGGTGATCTGCTCGTCGATTTCGCAGAAGGGATCGGAAACCGCCATGCAGGCGCTGGCGGCAGGCGCGGTCGGGATCGTACCCAAGCCGGGCATCGGCAACCGGCGCGCGGCGCTGCAAGACGCCGCTTCGGATCTGATTCGCGCGGTGAAAGCCGCGGCGCACGCCAATGTCCGCAATCTCAAGATCAACAGCGCGGTGCCGCCCGCCGCCGCGATGCCCAGACTCAACGCCGACGCGATCCTGCCCGCCGCGAGCCAGGCCATGGCGCAGACCACCGAGCGCATCGTCGCCATCGGCACCTCGACCGGTGGCACCCAGGCGCTGGAAGCGGTGCTGGCCGCGTTGCCGCGCGTATCGCCCGGGATCGTCATCGTGCAGCACATGCCCGAGAAATTCACCGCATCCTTCGCGGCCCGGCTCGATAGCCTGTGCCAGATCGAGGTGCGCGAGGCGCAGAACGGCGACCGCGTCATGCCCGGGCGTGCGCTGATCGCCCCCGGCGGCAGGCACATGCTGCTCAAGCGCAACGGTTCCCAGTATCACGTCGAAGTGGTGGATGGCCCGGTGGTCAACCGCCACCGGCCGTCGGTGGACGTGCTGTTCCGCTCAGTGGCCAAGTTCGCGGGGCGCAATGCCCTGGGCGTCATCATGACCGGCATGGGCGACGACGGTGCGCGCGGCCTCAAGGAAATGCACGATGCGGGCGCGGCCACGGTGGCGCAGGATGAAGCCAGCTGCGTGGTGTACGGCATGCCCAAGGAGGCGGTGAAACTCGGTGGGGTGGATCGCAGCGCATCGCTGCAGGCGATTCCGGCAGAGATCATGAAATATGCATGAACGCCAAGCGGGGTTGAAACTCCGTGTCTGATTGCCAGGCCGCGCCGGCGCAGGCGCGTCAATTATTCCTTGTCAATGGCATGGATAATGCCCTGGTCGCGGTTGCCTGCCTGGCGATCCTGTTCGGCATCGTGCACACCATGATGCCGCAGCCGGCGATGTATATCGGGGACTATCTCGCATTCCATAACGTGGCGGAAATCCTCGCCGTGGCGGTGGCGGCCATGATCTTCGGCGTCGGATGGCATGCGGCAAAAGCGCGCGGGCCGGCATTCCCGATGCTGTTGTCCGTGGCGTTTCTCGCAGTGGGCCTGCTGGATGCTGCGCATCTGCTGTCGTATGCGGGCATGCCGCATTTCATTACGCCGTCGGGCGCGGAAAAAGCCATCAACTTCTGGCTTGCGGCGCGCATCACGGCGGCCGTTGCGCTGCTGGCGGCGGTGCTCCTGCCCCGGGTTTCCGTGAACCCCGGTTTGCGTTACGCGGTCCTGGCCGCCGCACTGGCCTGGGTCGCCGCAGTGTATTGGGTCGCGCTGTACCAGGCGGAATGGCTTCCGGCGACCTTTGTTGCCGGGCAGGGGCTGACGCCATTCAGGATCGGCGTCGAGTATTTCGTCGTCGGGCTGAACGTGGCGGCTGCGCTCGCCATTCTTGCCCGGCTTGGCACGGCCGGCAGCTATGCCGCGCCGCATCTTTTTGCGGCCGTCAGCATCATGGCCTTGAGCGAACTGAATTTCACGCTCTACAGCGAGGTGAACGACGGCTTCAATTTTCTCGGCCACGTCTACAAAATCGTCGCCTATGGTTTTCTCTACCGCGCCGTATTCGTGGCGGCAGTGCAGCAGCCTTATCGAGAACTGGCCGCTTCCGAGCAGCGCTCGCAGAAAAGCGAGCAACGCTTCCGCATGATTTTCGACGCGGCGCCGGATGCCGTATTCCTGCTCGACGCGGAAGGACGCATCGCGATGGCGAATTCGGCCGCGGAAACGATGCTGGGCTACAGGCATGAGGAGATGATCGGCCAGCCGATGGAAATCCTGGTTCCGGAAAATATGCGCGCCATCTATGCGGAGCAGCGCGGGCGCTGTGCCGCTTATCCAGTGCCGGTGCCGATGGCCGTTCAGGCGGACATGGTGGCCCGGCGCAAGGATGGCGAGGGCATCCCGGTCTCTATCAGCCTGTCGCGGTTCGAGATGGACGATCAATGCGAAACCATTGCCGTGGTGCGCGACACCACCACGACCAGGGAAATGGAAAGGCTGCTGCGCCGCCATTCACAGGAATTTCAGGCGCTGGTGGACAACGCGCCGGACGTGATCGTGCGTTTCGACCGCGATCTGCGTTACCTCTATGCCAATCCGGCGAACGAGCTGGCCATCGGGGTGGAACAGGGCGAATGTCTGGGCAAGACCTGGGATGAACTGGGACTGCCTGCGGAGGCGGCGACAGCCTGGCAGCACGGCGCGCGCGAGGTGTTCGCACGCGGCGAGGCGACGACCGTCGAGTGCGGGATTGAAATACCGCGGATGGGCTTACGTCATTTCCATGTGCGCATGGTGCCCGAGCGGGACATGGAAAACCGGGTTGCTTCGGTGCTGGTGATTGCGCGCGACATCTCGGAGCGCAAGCGCCACGAGGATCAATTGCTTCATCAGGCCCGCCACGATGCGCTGACGGAGCTGCCTAACCGCGCGCTGATCCTGGACCGTCTGCGACAGGCGATTTCCCACGCGCAGCGCGGCCGGCGGCTGCTCGCCGTGGCGTACCTGGATCTGGACGATTTCAAAAACATCAACGATACCCTGGGCCATAACGCGGGAGACGCGCTGCTGCGCCAGGTCGCGCTGCGGATCAGTGGGGTGTTGCGGCAGGGCGATACCGTGGGCCGCCAGAGCGGCGACGAGTTCATTCTGCTGTTGCCGGATATCGCGCGCATCGAGGATGCGGCGATCGTGGCCGAAAAGATGCTGGATACGCTGGCACGGCCGTTTTCGCTGAACGGCCGCGAGGTGTATGTGACGGGCAGCCTTGGCCTGTCGATCTGCCCGTCGGACGGCGAGGATGCCGAATCCCTGCTGCGCAATGCCGATGTCGCCATGTACCGCGCCAAGGAAGAAGGGCGCAATTCCTTCCGTTTCTACGTCCCGGAAATGGATACGCGCATGCGCGCCCGGGTCGAGATCGAACACGATCTGCGCCTGGCCCTCAAGCACGGCGAGTTGATGCTGCACTACCAGCCGCGTGTCAGCCTGATTACAGGCGAGGTGCTGGGCTTCGAGGCGCTGGTGCGCTGGAATCACCCGCGCGAAGGCTTGATCAGCCCGGACCGGTTCATCGGCGTGGCGGAGGATACCGGCCTCATCATGCCGCTGGGCGATTGGGTTCTGCAGGCGGCTTGCCGGCAAGCGCGGCAATGGCAGGATACAGAGCTTCCCGGGATGCGCATGTCGGTGAATCTTTCCGCGCGGCAATTCCGCGATCCGGATCTGGTGGGGCGCGTGGAGCGAGTGCTCACGGAAACAGGGCTTGATCCGGTTTTCCTGGAACTGGAGATCACCGAGAGCACCGTGATGCACGACAGCGAGGCGGCCATCGGCACGCTGCGCGCGCTCAAGAAGCTCGGCGTCACGCTGTCGGTGGACGATTTCGGCACCGGCTATTCCTCGCTGTCCTATCTCAAGCTGTTTCCGATCGATGTGCTCAAGATCGATCGTTCCTTCGTGTGCGACGTCACGACGGATCCGGACGATGCCGCGATCGTGCGCGCAATCGTCACCCTGGCGCACAGTCTGGGTTTGACGGTGGTGGCCGAGGGCGTGGAGGAGGTAGCACAGGCCGCTTTTCTGCGCCATGTGAAGTGCAACGAGCTGCAGGGGTATTACTTCAGCCGCCCGCTGCCCGCGGAGGCCGTCGAACGCCTGCTGCGCGGTGAGCGCCGGCTGGATATGCGCACGCTTGAACGCGAAGGGCCGGCGCGGGCCGTGACCGCCGAGCATGGATCGGGCGATGTGTGGGAGGGCGCATGAAACGCGTGTTCAAAAGCCTGCGTTCCCGCTTGGTCGCATTGATATTGCTCGCCATGCTGCCCATGCTGGCTATAGCCTGGATCATCGGCATGCAGATGTATCGACACGCTGTCGGTGAGGTTTACCGCGAGACGAAAACCCTGGTGCAGGGTATTTCGCTGGAGCAGGACAAGCATATCAATGCGGCCCGCGAACTGTTGTTTACCCTGTCGGCCAGGCCGTCGATCATCGAGCGCAGGCCGGGATTCTGTTCGATTTTCAAGGATCTGCTTGCACGGCAGGCCATTTTTGCCAATGTCGGCATGACCGATGTCGAGGGGACTGCCATCTGCAGCGGGTCTGCCGAGATTCACCAGGCCAGTTTCAGCGACCGGCTGTGGTTCCGCCAGATACGCCAGAGGGGCGATGAAGTTGTGGTGGGTGACTATCATCTTGGCGTCATGGTGAAAGCGCCCGTGGTGATCGTTGCCAAGCCCGTTTTGGGCGAACGCGGCGAGCATCTGGCCTATCTGTTCGTGTCGGTGGACCTTTCCTGGTTTGGTCGGCACAACCTCGGCAGCGTATTGCCCAAAGACGCCGAGATGGTTTTTTACGACCATAACGGCATCGTTCTGCACAGCGATTCGGAGCCGGAAATCTGGCGCGGCCAAGCTGTCGGCGCGGCGATGCGGCTGGTTGGCGTGCCGGACCCAACGACGGGCGTCGTCGAGGGCTACGGCAGGGACGGCATTCCGCGGCTGTTTTCCTTTGCCAAACTGGAAAGCAGCTCGGCCAGTGAAAATGCGTTCGTCGCCGTCGGCATCCCCACCGACACCGCGCTGGCGCAGGTGCGCCGCACCGGGGGATGGGCGATGCTGGTTGTCCTGGGCGTGTTTGGCGGAATGCTGCTGTTCGCCTGGATGGGCACCGAGCGCCTGGTAATCGCGCCGGTGCGCCGCCTGATCCGCCAGGCGAATGCGCATGCAGCGGGTGACCTGGCGCAGCGCAGTGGCGTGGCTGCGGACAGCGAATTGGGCGAACTCGCGCACGCGCTGAACGAGATGGCGGCGAAGCTGGCGGAGCGCGATCGTGAACTGGCGCAACACCTGCAGGCGTTCAACGCGCACGCCATCGTCAGCGCTGCGGATACGGCAGGAAATATCGTTTACGCCAACGACAAGTTTTGCGAGATCAGCCAGTACAGCCGGGAAGAGGTCATCGGCCAGAATCACCGCCTGGTCAACTCGGGCTTTCATCCGCCCGGGTTCTTCATCACGCTGTGGGAAACCCTTTCCCGGGGCCAAGTCTGGCACGGCAACATCCGCAATCGGCGCAAGGATGGGAGCCATTACTGGGTGGCCTCGACCATCGTGCCTTTCTTCGACGACAACGGCCGGCTGGAACGTTACTTCTCGATTCGCACCGACATCACGCACGCGCTGGCGATTGATGCGGAGCTTCTGAAAAGCGAGGCGCGTTTCCGGCTGCTGGCCGAGAACGCCATGGACGTGATTTCGCTGCACGATCCGGATGGCCGCTATTCCTATGTCAGCCCGTCCTGCGAGCGTGTGCTGGGCTATGCGCCGGCCGATCTGATCGGGCATGACGGCTACGAACTGGTGCATCCGGACGATGCCGCAACGGTGCGCGACATGCTGCATCGGCCTGCGCTGCTCGGCGAATCGGGCGCATGTGAGTATGTCCGGATGCGGCACCGGAATGGTGAGTACATCTGGGCAGGAGCCACTGCCGCGCCGAGCCGGGACGAGTCCGGAAACATTGCGGGTATTCAGGTTTCCGTCCGCAACGTGACGGCACGCAAGCAGGTGGAGGATGCGTTGCGTCTGCACGACCGGGCGATTGCCGCGAGCGGCAGCGGCATCGTGATCGTCCGGCGCGGCGATTTCGCGATCGAGTACGCCAACGCAGCCTATTCAGGCATCGCCGAGCTTCCCCTGGCGGAGATTCTGGGGCAGCGCTGGCCCATACTGGCGGCCTCCCCGGGGAGCGTGGCGGCGTGGCAGCTTTTCCTCGACGCCGTGATTGCGGGCGACGAGATGCATGCGGTGGTGGAGGGTATATCGCGCCGCGGCCGCAATGTGTGGTGCGATATTTTTGTCTCGCCGGTGCGCAACGAGGCGGGCGAGGTCACCCATTACGTCGTGGCGATCAGCGACGTGACCGAGCAGGTGGTCATGGAGGCGGCGCTGGTGCGCGCCAAGGAGGCGGCCGAACAGGCCAGCCACGCCAAATCGAGATTCCTCTCCCATGTCAGCCATGAGCTGCGGACGCCGCTCAACGCCATCGTCGGTTTCGCCCAGTTGCTGGAATCCGACCCGCACACGCCGCTGAACGAGGAACAACGGGACTGCGTCGAGCGCATTCTGGGGGCGGGCTGGCTGTTGCGCGAACTGATCGACGATGTGCTGGACCTGTCCCGAATCGAGACCGGCCGGCTGGAGCTGAAGCCGGAGGACGCCAATGTGCTCGATCTGCTGCGCGAGTGCCAGGAGGCGATCGCCGCGCAGGCATCCGAGAAAGGCGTGGAGATCGTCAATCCGGGCGGCGAATGCGCCCTGCGGCGGGTGCGCATCGATGCGCGGCGCTTCAAGCAGGTCATGCTCAATTTGCTGAGCAATGCGGTGAAGTACAACCGGAAAGGCGGCAGCGTGGCGGTGTCCTGCCACTTGCCGGGCAACGGTGTAATGCGCATTGCTGTCAGCGATACCGGAATCGGCATTCCTCCGGAGAAACGGGATGAGCTGTTCCAGTATTTCAGCCGGCTGGGTGCGGAAAACTCCAGTATTCCGGGCATCGGCGTGGGGCTGGCGCTGTGCCGGCATCTGGTGGATTTGATGGGGGGCAGCATCAGCGTGGAGAGCGTTCCGGGAGAAGGCAGCCGCTTCACGGTCGAGCTTCCGGAAGCGTGCTGCCTGCCGGATCCGGCTTTAGATGGGGCGCTGAATGACGAGGCGCAGCATGCATAACCCAGGTTCGATTACCCAATTGATTGATTTTTGAAAGGAGTGGAAGCATGGACATAGATACCCAGATGGATGGCAGCAGGGCACGTTTGGTGCTGAATGGACGTTTTGATTTCAACAGCCACGTTTCATTCAACCAGACTACCGACTCCCTGCTGAGGCAGACGAACATCAACGAACTGGAGCTGGATTTCGACCAGGTGAAATATATCGACAGTTCCGCCATGGGCATGCTGCTGTTGCTCAAGGAGCGGGCAAAAGGTGCGTCGAAGTCCATCACGCTGCTCAATTGCAAGGGTGCGGTGGCGCAGGTTTTCGAGCTATCGAATTTCCGCCGCTTGTTCACCATCAAGTAAATGGATGGTCGCATGGGCAAGTCGGGCATGACGGTCATGGTGGTGGACGACATCGCCAACAACGTTGCGATCGCCGGCCAGGTGGTCAAAAGAATGGGGCACCGCCTTATCGAGGCGCGTTCGGGAGAGGAAGCGCTGGAGAAGTTCCTTGCCGAACCGCCGGACATGATCCTGATGGACGTGATGATGCCCGGGATCGGCGGCCTGGAAGCGACACGGCGCATCCGGCAGGCGGCGGGCTCGCGCTGGCTGCCGATCCTGATGGTCACCGCGCTCACGGGTGAGGACGAGGTTCTTGAAGGGCTGCGGGCGGGGGCGGACGACTATTTGACCAAGCCGCTGTCCTTTCCGGTGTTTCAGGCCAAGATCCAGGTGTTCCAGCGGATCGCCGAACTGCAGCAGGCGCTTTCCCGGCACTCGGCGGAACTGGCCGCCTACTACCGGCAGGCGGAAGACGAGCGGCGCCTCGGGGCGCGGCTGATGGAGTACATGGTCAACCGCGAAGGACTCGATGACCCCGCCTTGCGCTACCGCGTGACCCCCGCATGGCATTTCAGCGGCGATCTGATCGCCGCTGCGCGCACGCCCGGAAAATGCCACCATATCCTGCTCAGCGACGGCATGGGCCATGGCCTGCCCGCAGCGATGGCCTCGCTGCCGCAGTTCGATACCTTTTACGCCATGACCGAGCTTGGCTACGGCATCGGACGCATCGCCGAGGTCATGAACAGCCGCATGCACACCATGATGCCTCCGGGACGCTATGCCGCCCTGACGCTCGTTTCGATCAATTCCGTGATGGGGACGATCGAGGTCTGGAACGGCGGAAATCCCTATCCCCGCCTGGTCGATGCCGACGGGAAAATCGTCAAGCATTGGAAATCCCGGCATGTGCCGCTCGGTCTGTTGTCGCCGGAAGAATTCTCCGCGGAACTCGAGGTGTATTCCTACGAAGGGGAATGCCAGCTGTTCCTGTGGACGGATGGCCTGACCGAGGCTGAAAATGCCGCAGGCGAGCAGTTCGGCGCCGAGCGTGCCTGCGCAACGCTGGAATCGGCCGCGCCGACGCATCGTTTCGAGGCGCTGGTGGCGGCGCTGGACGAGCATCGGGCGGGTGCGCTGGCGGACGACATCAGCGTGCTGATGGCGGCGGTTCCCGCTCCGGGCACGCTGGAGCAGCCGGCTGCGCATGCGGCCGCTGCGGAATACGGGAGCGATGGCCTGTGCATGTCGTTCCATTTCGAGGCGCAGGACCTGAAAAACCTGGATGTGGTGCCGACCCTGTCCGGCGTGATCGAGCGGATCGCGGCGACGAAAGAGCATGCCGGCCAGATTTTCCTTATTCTGTCCGAACTGGTGTCCAATGCGCTGGATCATGGACTGTTGCGGATGGATTCCTCGCTTAAAACGAGCAGCGACGGTTTCGCCGCCTACGCGGCCCGGCGCCAGAACGCCTTGAAGGAACTGCAGGAGGGGTTCATCGACATCGGGATCGAGATCCTGCGGCGCGATAACCGGAAGATGGTGAAAATCTCCGTGCGCGACAGCGGTCCCGGATTCAATTGGACGGCCCGCTCGCGGATGTCGGAGAACGGGTTGCATGGGCGCGGCATCGAGCTGGTGCGGCGCTTGAGCCATGAAGTGCTATACACCGGTACCGGCAACGAGGTGGTCGTGTATTACGAACTGAATCCTTTGAGCCGCGCTATCGGCGATAAGCGGAACCATCCGCTTATGCAGTAATGGGGTCGGCGCCCTTGCAATCAAGGGTGGGTTCATTGCCGCGCTACGGCCGGACGTCGCTTCGAAATCAGTCAGACCTTCAGTTCGGGCGGCAGGTGGGGAGCGAGGATCTGCAGCATCTGAGCGAAGACTTTCGGGCTGGCGGCGACGATGTTGCCGGACTCGAGAAAGCCCTCGTCGCCCATGAAATTGCCGACCAGCGCGCCGGATTCCTGCGCGATCAGGCTGCCGGCGGCAAGATCCCAGGGCTGCAGGCGCATCTCCCAGAAGCCGTCGTAGCGGCCGCAGCCGACATAGGCGAGATCGAGCGCGGCGGAGCCGGGGCGGCGCAGGCCGGAGGTGGCGTGCATCATGTCGCGGAACATGTTGATGTAGGCCTCGGCGAAGCTGAAATCGCGGAAGGGGAAGCCGGTGCCGATCAGGCATTCGGAAAGCTTGCTGCGTTTGCTGGCACGGATGCGGCGCTCGTTGAGATAGGCGCCACGGCCGCGGCTGGCGGTGAAGAGCTCGTTGCGGGCCGGATCGTACACCACGGCCTGAGTGATCTGGCCCTTGTGCCTGAGCGCGATGGAGACCGAATATTGCTGCAGGCCATGGAGGAAGTTGGTGGTGCCGTCGAGCGGGTCGATGATCCACTGGTAATCCTCGCCGTTCCTGGCATCGGCCGCGCCGGACTCCTCTGCTAAAATCCCGTGATTCGGATAGGCGTCGAGCAGGGTTTCGATGATGGCGCGTTCCGCCATCTGGTCCACTTCGCTGACGTAATCGCGATCCTGCTTGCTGCGCACGGTGAGTTGATCGAGGTCGAGCGAGGCGCGATTGATGATCGCCCCGGCTTTGCGAGCGGCTTTCACCGCCGTATTGAGCATGGGATGCATGATGTCTGGCAAACGATTCAAAGAACGAACCCGCTATTTTACTTGATGACCCTGTCAGACCCGAAACTTCTCGCCAATATTCGCATCGTGCTGACGCGCACCAGCCACCCGGGCAACATCGGCGCGGCGGCGCGGGCGATGAAGACGATGGAGCTGGCGCAGCTGGTTCTGGTCGATCCGGCCATCTTCCCCAACAGCCAGGCCGACGCCATGGCCTCCGGCGCGACCGACCTGCTGGCGCAGGCGAGGGTGTGCGCCACGCTGGCCGAAGCACTGGCCGACACCACTTTGGCGCTGGGCGTGTCGGCACGCCGGCGCGACATCGTGGCCGAGGTGCTGACGCCGCCCGAGGCGTCCGTCCGCTTGCTGATCGAAGCACAAGCCGGCCCGGTGGCCCTGGTGTTCGGCAACGAAACCAGCGGGCTGTCGAACGAGGAACTGAGCCTGTGCCAGGGGCTGGTGACGATCGCCGCCAACCCCGACTACAGTTCGCTCAACCTGGCGGCGGCGGTGCAGGTGCTGAGCTACGAGATCCGTCAGACCTGGCTGCGGCGTGCGAGTTGGCCGCAGCCGGATATCGATGCGGCGACGGGCGACGAGGTGGAGAAGTTGTACGGCCACCTGGAAACCACGCTGGCCGAACTGGAATTTCTGAACCGTGGCTCGCCTGGCAAACTGATGCTGAAGCTGCGGCGGCTGTTCGCGCGCACGCGGCTGGCGAAGGAAGAAGTGAACATCCTGCGCGGGATCCTGACCGCGGCGCAGGAGGCGAAACAGGCGGCGGCCAAGGCGCGGAAGTCCGATATCCAATAATTGACCAAGTTACCCGGAAACAGCATCCTCCAGCGCATGAACCTGCTCAGCAAATTCAAGGAAGACATCGCCGTCGTATTCGACCGTGACCCGGCGGCGCGCTCGACGTTTGAAGTTGTCACCACCTATCCCGGCTTTCATGCCATCGCTATCCACCGGCTGGCGAACAAGCTGTGGCGCATGGAGTGGAAATGGCTGGCGCGTTTCATCTCGCATCTCGGCCGCTGGTTCACCGGCATCGAGATCCATCCCGGCGCCACTATCGGCCGCCGCGTGTTCATCGACCACGGCATGGGCGTGGTGGTGGGCGAGACCGCGGAAATCGGCGACGACTGCACGCTGTATCACGGCGTGACCCTGGGCGGCACCTCGTGGAACAAGGGCAAGCGCCACCCCACCCTGATGCCCGGCGTGGTGGTGGGGGCGGGCGCCAAGATCCTCGGCCCGATCACCATCGGCGCCAATGCGCGCGTCGGCTCCAATGCCGTGGTGGTGAAGGATGTGCCGGACAATGCGACGGCGGTGGGTATTCCCGCCCGCATTCTCGACAGCGCGGCGGAAATTCAACGCAACCAGCAGGCGGAAAAGCTGGGTTTCTCGGCCTATGCCATTTCCGCCGACATGAACGACCCGATGGTGAAGGCGATCCATGGACTGATCGACCATTCCGCCCACACCGATCATCGGCTGGAACTGATTTTGGCTCAGTTGCAGAAGCTGGGCGTGGAAATGCCGGCAGGGCAGGACAAGCCCGACGATTTCGATCCGAACTATCTGAATAAAATAGTTGACTAAATTGCTTGGGTAATGAATAGTTGACCGAAATGCTCAGGTATTTTATAGTTCGGATGAAATTTCAGGAGAATAGTCATGAGGCTGACCACCAAGGGTCGATTTGCGGTTACCGCCATGCTCGACCTGGCGCTACGCGGCGGCAAGAGTCCGGTGACGCTGGCCGGAATCAGCGAGCGCCAGGACATCTCTCTGTCGTACCTGGAGCAGCTTTTCAGCCGCCTGCGCCGCCATGAGCTGGTCGAAAGCGTGCGCGGCCCGGGCGGCGGCTATTACCTTGCCCGGCCGCTCGCAGATGTCAGCGTGGCCGACATCATTCGCGCGGTCGACGAACCCATCGACGCCACCCAGTGCGGCGGCAAGGAAAACTGCCACGACGAGCACCGTTGTCTGACGCACGACTTGTGGACGGGACTCAACGCCCACATTTACGATTACCTGGACAACGTGACGCTGGCCACGCTGGTGGCCAGGCAGGACGAATGCAAGGAAAAGGTGGTTCAGGATCGCCGCGCATCAAAATCGAAGATGACGCTGGCTGTTTGAACGGTTCATTCAGGACAAAACGATGAAAACATTGTATTTCGATTATTCCGCCACCACCCCGGTCGATCCCCGCGTGGCCGAAAAGATGATCCCTTATCTGACCGAGCATTTCGGCAACCCGGCATCGCGCTCGCATCCGTTCGGCTGGGAAGCCGAAAAGGCAGTGGAAGACGCGCGTGCCCAGGTCGCTGCGCTGGTCGGCGCCGACCCCAAGGAAATCGTATTCACTTCCGGCGCCACCGAATCGAACAACCTCGCCATCAAGGGCGCCGGCCACTTCTACTCGGGCACCAAGGGCAAGCACATCATCACCGTGCGCACCGAGCACAAGGCGGTGCTCGACACCGTGCGCGAGATGGAGCGCCAGGGTTTCGAGGCGACCTACCTCAACGTCAAGGAAAACGGCCTCATCGATCTCGACGCCTTCCGCGCGGCGATCCGTCCCGACACCGTGCTGGCCTCGGTGATGGCGGTCAACAACGAGATCGGCGTGATCCAGGACATCGAGTCGCTCGGCAGGATCTGCCGCGAGAAGGGCGTGATCTTCCACGTCGACGCGGCGCAGGCCACCGGCAAGATGCCGATCGACCTGAAGACGCTGCCAGTCGACCTGATGTCGTTCTCGGCGCACAAGACCTACGGCCCCAAGGGCATCGGCGCGCTGTACGTGCGCCGCAAGCCGCGCATCCGCCTGGAGGCGCAGATGCATGGCGGCGGCCACGAGCGCGGCATGCGTTCAGGCACTCTGGCCACCCATCAGATCGTCGGCATGGGCGAGGCTTTCCGCATCGCCCGTGAAGAAATGGCGACCGAGAACGAGCGCATCCGCATGCTGCGCGACCGCCTGTATGCGGGCCTCAAGGATATCGAGGAAGTGCATCTGAACGGCGACATGGACCAGCGCGTGCCGCACAACCTCAACGTCAGCTTCAATTTCGTCGAAGGCGAGTCGCTGATCATGGCGATCAAGGATCTGGCGGTGTCGTCCGGTTCCGCCTGCACCTCGGCCAGTCTGGAGCCGTCCTACGTGCTGCGCGCACTGGGCCGCAGCGACGAACTGGCGCACAGTTCAATCCGTTTCTCCATCGGCCGCTTCACCACCGAGGAAGAAGTCGACTACGCCATCAAGCTGCTGCACGAGAAGATCGGCAAGCTGCGCGAGCTTTCCCCGTTGTGGGAGATGTTCAAGGAAGGCGTCGATCTGAATACCGTGCAGTGGGCTGCGCATTAATAGGAGTCAGGATTCAGGGATCAGGATTCAGGGAATGAGCGGCCAAAGGCCGCGCCAATCAACCAGGTGCGAAACACATCGCCCCTGACCCCTGAATCCCGACCCCTGCCCCCTAATTAAAAGGAGCAACAAATGTCTTACAGCGACAAAGTACTCGACCATTACGAAAATCCCCGCAACGTCGGTTCCTTCGGCAGGGAGGATGAAGACGTCGGCACCGGCATGGTCGGCGCGCCCGCCTGCGGCGACGTGATGAAGCTGCAGATCAAGGTCGGCAAGGATGGTCTGATCGAAGACGCCAAGTTCAAGACCTACGGCTGCGGCTCGGCGATCGCCTCGTCCTCGCTGGTAACCGAATGGGTCAAGGGCAAGACGCTCGACCAGGCGATGGAAATCAAGAACACCGCGATCGCCGAAGAACTTGCGCTGCCGCCGGTCAAGATCCACTGCTCGATCCTGGCCGAAGATGCGATCAAGGCCGCGGTTGCCGACTACAAGCAGAAGCACAGTCAGGAGTAGATTATGGCCGTCACGCTTTCCGAGCGCGCAGCGCAACACGTCACGAACTACCTTGCCAAACGCGGCAAGGGCGTCGGCATCCGTCTCGGCGTGCGCACCACCGGCTGTTCCGGCATGGCCTACAAGCTGGAGTTCGCCGACGAGACGCCCGCCGGCGACGAGATTTTCACCAGCCACGGGGTAACTGTGTTTGTCGACCCGAAAAGCCTGCCCTACATCGACGGCACCGAACTCGACTATGCCCGCGAAGGCTTGAACGAGGGCTTCAGGTTCAACAATCCGAACGTGAAGAACGAGTGCGGCTGCGGCGAGTCGTTCAACGTTTAAGGGGTCAGGGGTCGAGATTCAGGGGTCAGGGCTTTTGTGCGGCCTTTGGCTGTGCCTTTAAAATGACGCGCAGCAACGCAGCCCCTGAATCCGGATCCCTGAATCCTGATCCCTAAAATGGATTTCACCCAGACCCACTTCGAACTGTTCGGCCTGCCCACGGCCTACGCACTTGACCGCGACAAGCTCGACGCCGTCTACCGCGAACTGCAGAACACCGTGCATCCGGACCGCTTCGCCGCGCAGCCGGGGGCTGGACAGCGGGTGGCGATGCAGTGGGCGACGCAGGTGAACGAGGCGTACCAGACGCTCAAGCACCCGGTGAACCGGGGCGTGTATCTGCTGCGCTTGCAGGGAATCGATGCGCTCGCTGCCGGCAACACCAAAATGTCCCCTGCATTCCTGATGCAGCAGATGGAATGGCGGGAGACAATCGAGGACGCGCGCGCGAACAAAAACGTAACGGCACTGGACGCCGTGTCCGGCGACCTGCGCGCAGCGCATCGCCGCATCGAGGCGCAACTGGCCGAGCTGATCGACACGGCGCACGATTTTGCGGCGGCCTCCGAGGCCGTGCGCCAGCTGCGATTCATGGACAAACTCATCGCCGAGGTCGGCGACGTCTACGAAGAACTGGAAAGTTAAGATGGCTCTGCTGCAGATTGCCGAACCCGGCATGTCCACCGCGCCCCACCAGCACCGGCTGGCGGTAGGCATCGATCTGGGCACCACCAATTCGCTGGTATCCACGGTGCGTTCCGGCCTGGCTGTGGTGCTGGACGACGAAGCCGGACATTCGCTGCTGCCTTCGGTCGTGCGTTATCACGCAACGGGCCAGGTCGACGTGGGCTATGCCGCAAAATCCGCACAAAACAGCGATCCGCACAACACCATCGCCTCGGTCAAACGCTTCATGGGGCGCGGCATTGCCGACATCGAGGACATCGCCAGCTTGCCGTATCGCTTCGTCGATGCGCCCGGCATGGTGCAGTTGAGAACGGCCGCCGGAGTGAAAAGTCCGGTCGAAGTGTCGGCCGAAATCCTGAAAGCCCTGCGCCAGCGCGCGGAAGCCGCGCTGGATGGCGAACTGGTCGGCGCGGTGATTACCGTGCCGGCGTATTTCGACGACGCCCAGCGCCAAGCCACCAAGGATGCCGCTCAACTCGCCGGCCTCAACGTGCTGCGCCTGCTGAACGAGCCGACTGCAGCGGCGATCGCCTACGGCCTCGACAATGCGTCGGAGGGGGTCTATGCGGTGTATGACCTCGGCGGCGGCACGTTCGACATTTCCATCCTGAGGCTGTCCAAGGGCGTGTTCGAGGTACTGGCCACCAACGGCGATTCGGCGCTGGGCGGCGACGACTTCGACCAGCGCATCTTCTGCTGGATGCTCGAGCAGGCTCGTTTCGAGCCGCTGTCGGCGGGCGATATGCGGCTGTTGCTGACCAAGGCGCGCGACGCCAAGGAAGCCCTGACCGAACATACCGAGGTGCGCGTCACTGCGGTGCTGTCGACCGGCGAAATGATGGACGCAACGCTAACCCAGGCCGCGTTCAACGCCATGACCGCGGGCCTGGTCAGCAAGACGCTCGCCCCCACCCGCAAGGCGCTGCGCGACGCGGGTCTGGCCGCGAACGACGTGAAAGGCGTGGTGATGGTGGGCGGTTCGACGCGCATGCCGTGCGTGCGCCAGGCGGTGGCCGATTTCTTCAGGCAGACCCCGCTGACCAATCTCGATCCCGACAAGGTCGTCGCGCTCGGCGCGGCCATGCAGGCCGATGTGCTGGCGGGCAATCGCACCGGCGACGACTGGCTGCTGCTCGATGTGATCCCGCTGTCGCTGGGTCTGGAAACCATGGGCGGGCTGACCGAGAAGGTCATCCCGCGCAATACCACCATTCCCACCGCACGCGCGCAGGAATTCACCACCTTCAAGGACGGCCAGACCGCAATGAGCGTGCACGTGCTGCAGGGCGAGCGCGAGCTGGCATCCGACTGCCGCTCGCTGGCACGTTTCGAACTGCGCGGCATTCCGCCGATGGTGGCGGGCGCTGCACGCATTCGCGTCACTTTTCAGGTCGATGCCGACGGACTGCTGTCGGTGTCGGCGCGCGAACAAAGCAGCGGCATCGAAGCGAGCGTGCAGGTCAAGCCCTCGTACGGGCTGGGCGACGAAGACATCACCCGCATGCTGAAGGATGCCTTTACCCATGCCAAGGATGACATGTACGCGCGCGCGCTGAACGAACAGATCGTCGATGCGCAGGGCCTGATCGCCGCCACCCGTGCGGCCATGGCGGAAGATGGCGCACTGCTCGACGCGGCGGAAAGCGCGGCGATCGAGGCCGGCATCGACGCACTTGAACGCCTGCTGTCGAGCCCCGATGCCAGGTCCGATCATCACCTGGCCATCAAGCGCGGCATCGAAGCGCTGAATGCGGCCACCACCGAATTTGCCCAGCGCCGCATGGATCAAAACGTGCGCCGGGCGATGGCCGGGAAAAAACTGGAAACGTTTGGTTGAACCTGATTATGTTGAACGCAGATTTCATCGAATCCCTGCGGGTGCGGCTCGACGCGCATCCGATCTACGCGGCTGTCGCCACACCGGGCGACCTGCGCGTGTTCATGCAGCATCACGTCTATTCGGTATGGGATTTCATGTCGCTGATCAAATATCTGCAGAACGAAGTCGCGCCCGCGCGCTGGCCGTGGATGCCGGGCGGCGACGCTGCGGTGCAGCGCTTCATCAACGAGATGGTGCTTGAAGAGGAAACCGACGTCGCGCCGCCAGGGCAGGAAGGCCATACCAGCCACTTCATGCTGTATCTCGCCGCCATGCGCGAAATCGGCGCCGATCCCGGCGTGCCTGCGCGCTTCGTGCAGAAAGTGGCGGAGGAGGGGGTCGATGCGGCCCTCGACGCAGGTCTGGCGCCCACGCCGTCCGTTGCTTTCACCCGCACCACCTTCGATTTTCTTGCCAGCGGCAAGCCGCACACCGTTGCCGCCGCGCTGGCGCTGGGCCGCGAGCACATCATCCCGTCGATGTTCCGCGCGCTGCTGTCGCGCATGGCGGTGACCGAAGCACAGGCGCCGAGCTTCCACTATTACCTCAACCGCCACGTTCACCTGGATGGGGATTCCCACGCACCGCTGTCGCGGCGACTGCTCGCCGCGCTATGTGGCGATGACCCGGGAAAATGGCGCGAGGCCGAAGCGGCGGCCGAAACCGCCGTCGACGCGCGGTTACAATTATGGGACGGCGCACTCGCCGCCTTGCCGGGCCGGCAATCCAAAGCCGCCTGACCGTATCCCAATTCAGTCGTATTCAATCAAAAAGCCATGCCTCAACTCATCGTACTGCCCCACGTCGAACTCTGCCCCGAAGGCACCGTGATCGATGCCAAACCCGGCGACACCATCTGCGACACCCTGCTCGCCAACGGCGTCGAGATCGAGCACGCCTGCGAAAAATCCTGCGCCTGCACCACCTGCCACGTCATCGTGCGCGAAGGCTTCAATTCGCTGGACGCGTCCACCGAAGAAGAGGACGATCTGCTCGACAAGGCCTGGGGCCTGGAGCCGCAGTCGCGGCTGTCGTGCCAGGCGCGCGTGGCCGGCAGCGACCTGGTGATCGAGATTCCAAAATACACCATCAATATGGTCAAGGAAGGGCATTGATATGAAGTGGACGGACACCCTCGACATCGCCATCGAACTCGCCGAGGCGCATCCCGAAATCGACCCGCGCACCATCCGCTTCACCGACCTGCATGGCTGGGTGATGGAGCTGCCCGATTTCGACGACGACCCCAACCATTCCGGCGAGAAAATTCTTGAGGCGATCCAGATGGCGTGGATCGACGAGGTCAATTAATCGGGCAACATGCCACCGGATCATCGTCCCCGCTTTTGATATTCTTCAACGCCAGCCGGCGTACCTGAAATCGGGCGGATTGACGGCCAGCGCAATCGAAAACCCTGCCATGCGGCCGCGGCGCCTGCTGTTTCGACCGCAGAAAGCCTGCCCCGCCTCGTGCTAGACTCCCCCAAAACTCGAGACAAGCATGGCCGAGGAGACTGATCTTTCCCGTACCGAACCGGCAAGTCCGCAGCGTCTGCAACAGGCGCGCAGCGCGGGCGACGTGCCGCGCTCTGCCGAACTCACGGCGTGGGTCGTGCTGCTGTCGGCGCTGGGCATGCTGGGCTGGCTGGCGCCGCGGCTGTTGAATGCCTTGCAGGCGATGACCGAGGCGGCGTTCATTCACGCGGCGACGCCGCTTTCCCCGGTTTTTCTTGAGGCGGTCTGGTCGGCGCTGTGGGCTTTGCTGCCGCTACTGGCCGTCATTTTTGCCGCTGCACTGGTGGCGCCGGTGCTGTTCTCGGGATGGGTGTTCGCGCCCCAGGTCAGCCGCGCCGATCCTTTCAAGCCCTTTACCCGGCTGCTTTCCGTCGATTTTCTGTTCGATGGAACGCAGGCGCTGCTCAAGCTGGTGCTCGCCGTCGCCGCTGTGGGCTGGGCGCTGGCAAGCGGCTGGCCGCAGCTGCAGGATCTGGCCGGCAGCGGGATCGGCGTGGC
>ERZ761609.832-NODE-832-length-32472-cov-49.545516_pt1 | contig 32472 bp, 19 predicted proteins | sample MGYA00511163_ERZ761609 | MGnify/ENA primary metagenome ERZ761609 (study PRJEB28899, sample SAMN02445070) | bioreactor sludge metagenome | biome: EBPR sludge | place: Australia: Brisbane, Thorneside Wastewater Treatment Plant | collected 2011-12-16 ...
GTTGTGATTTGCTTTCAAAAGTTCTTTTTACAATATTTGTCACAGCCAGTCAGGGTATAAGAAGGGTAGAGATGCGTTGTGATTTGCTTTCAAAAGTTCTTTTTACAATATTTGTCACAGCTTTTTTAAAGATGCTCAAAACATAACCTTGTTGTGATTTGCTTTCAAAAGTTCTTTTTACAATATTTGTCACAGCTCCGGGAGTTGACTTGTTAAGTAAATCTTGTTGTGATTTGCTTTCAAAAGTTCTTTTTACAATATTTGTCACAGCCTCTTCAAGTAAGATTATTCTTTCACTATAGTTGTGATTTGCTTTCAAAAGTTCTTTTTACAATATTTGTCACAGCTCCGGGAGTTGACTTGTTAAGTAAATCTTGTTGTGATTTGCTTTCAAAAGTTCTTTTTACAATATTTGTCACAGCTCATAGTTGAGTTATTGATTACTGTATCCGGTTGTGATTTGCTTTCAAAAGTTCTTTTTACAATATTTGTCACAGCTGACAAACGCAAATGTATCCGGAAAGCTGTGTTGTGATTTGCTTTCAAAAGTTCTTTTTACAATATTTGTCACAGCCGGATAAGAGAGCTACACAAATCAAGCTTAGTTGTGATTTGCTTTCAAAAGTTCTTTTTACAATATTTGTCACAGCTAACTATATTGCTAACGTCATTTTCGATAAGTTGTGATTTGCTTTCAAAAGTTCTTTTTACAATATTTGTCACAGCACCTATGCTGGAATGTACACCTTGCAATTTGTTGTGATTTGCTTTCAAAAGTTCTTTTTACAATATTTGTCACAGCATTTTAAAAGAATGTAAGACACTGAGAGAAGTTGTGATTTGCTTTCAAAAGTTCTTTTTACAATATTTGTCACAGCATTTTAAAAGAATGTAAGACACTGAGAGAAGTTGTGATTTGCTTTCAAAAGTTCTTTTTACAATATTTGTCACAGCGATAGATGATGCTGTTACAATATTTATATCGTTGTGATTTGCTTTCAAAAGTTCTTTTTACAATATTTGTCACAGCTTCCTATAAAGATGCAGTTCAGAAAGGAGTGTTGTGATTTGCTTTCAAAAGTTCTTTTTACAATATTTGTCACAGCCTGAAAGGAAAAGCTTTGTCTGAGCTGGCTGTTGTGATTTGCTTTCAAAAGTTCTTTTTACAATATTTGTCACAGCGTTGAGCCATAATGTTATACCGCCATACTGGTTGTGATTTGCTTTCAAAAGTTCTTTTTACAATATTTGTCACAGCAGGCAAAATACGGCGAAGAATATCAGAAGCGTTGTGATTTGCTTTCAAAAGTTCTTTTTACAATATTTGTCACAGCATTAGCAGAGCATACCACAAACAGGCTACGGTTGTGATTTGCTTTCAAAAGTTCTTTTTACAATATTTGTCACAGCTATCCGACTGAGGGGCATCGTTCTCAATCAGTTGTGATTTGCTTTCAAAAGTTCTTTTTACAATATTTGTCACAGCAGATCAGCTGGATGACCGTCTGCAGGGGATGTTGTGATTTGCTTTCAAAAGTTCTTTTTACAATATTTGTCACAGCCTTCAACCACCTCAGAGCTATAGGATTTAAGTTGTGATTTGCTTTCAAAAGTTCTTTTTACAATATTTGTCACAGCCTGGAATCCGATCAGAGTAGTAACAGTAGGGTTGTGATTTGCTTTCAAAAGTTCTTTTTACAATATTTGTCACAGCTGATCATTCTTAATGTCTATCAGGAGTATAGTTGTGATTTGCTTTCAAAAGTTCTTTTTACAATATTTGTCACAGCAAATATGATCAAATATAAAGACAAGGTTTGGTTGTGATTTGCTTTCAAAAGTTCTTTTTACAATATTTGTCACAGCGCGAATACTTTATTCTCTGCATATACGCCCGTTGTGATTTGCTTTCAAAAGTTCTTTTTACAATATTTGTCACAGCGAAAAAACCGAACTCGCATTTATTCTTATAGTTGTGATTTGCTTTCAAAAGTTCTTTTTACAATATTTGTCACAGCAAAGCAGTTAATGAGCATTTCCGTCTGATGGTTGTGATTTGCTTTCAAAAGTTCTTTTTACAATATTTGTCACAGCATGATGGGCAAGTATATGTCGCTTTCTCAGTTGTGATTTGCTTTCAAAAGTTCTTTTTACAATATTTGTCACAGCTGCCAGAATGGATTATATGCCGCCTGATGCGTTGTGATTTGCTTTCAAAAGTTCTTTTTACAATATTTGTCACAGCTGCTCTGATTGATTCAAAGATTGAACTTGGTTGTGATTTGCTTTCAAAAGTTCTTTTTACAATATTTGTCACAGCAATCAACTCAAACAATACTTTAAACCACTAGTTGTGATTTGCTTTCAAAAGTTCTTTTTACAATATTTGTCACAGCGCCAGAAATGAATATCCGGTCTTTACTTTCGTTGTGATTTGCTTTCAAAAGTTCTTTTTACAATATTTGTCACAGCCGCTGCCGGCCTTGAAGTCATATTGGCTTGTTGTGATTTGCTTTCAAAAGTTCTTTTTACAATATTTGTCACAGCCAGCTCTGATGAAGTTCAGAAGATCGACCCGTTGTGATTTGCTTTCAAAAGTTCTTTTTACAATATTTGTCACAGCTAATCCGGATAACTATGTATGGTCTCAGGTGTTGTGATTTGCTTTCAAAAGTTCTTTTTACAATATTTGTCACAGCTGGCCCTTCCTGCTGAAATATCCTTAAGGTGTTGTGATTTGCTTTCAAAAGTTCTTTTTACAATATTTGTCACAGCTAGTTAAGTGGAAGATAAAGGCAAGGAACGGTTGTGATTTGCTTTCAAAAGTTCTTTTTACAATATTTGTCACAGCTTGAATTAGGCAAGTTGGTTATGTTGAGGCGTTGTGATTTGCTTTCAAAAGTTCTTTTTACAATATTTGTCACAGCGCAGTTGTAATGATCAGTAATTACCACACGTTGTGATTTGCTTTCAAAAGTTCTTTTTACAATATTTGTCACAGCTCAAAAAAACAAGTTGAACCTAAAGTAATGTTGTGATTTGCTTTCAAAAGTTCTTTTTACAATATTTGTCACAGCAAATTCTTATCTCAATCGTTGCATTGCTTTGTTGTGATTTGCTTTCAAAAGTTCTTTTTACAATATTTGTCACAGCCTCTAATGTTACAGGAGTCGGCAGGGAGGGTTGTGATTTGCTTTCAAAAGTTCTTTTTACAATATTTGTCACAGCATTCACCAACCTATTCAGTACATATTCAGTGTTGTGATTTGCTTTCAAAAGTTCTTTTTACAATATTTGTCACAGCACATAACCGGTACCGAGCTTATTACTCCGTGTTGTGATTTGCTTTCAAAAGTTCTTTTTACAATATTTGTCACAGCTTATTTTTTAGTTAAGTAATTGTTCTAAGGTTGTGATTTGCTTTCAAAAGTTCTTTTTACAATATTTGTCACAGCTTCCTATAAAGATGCAGTTCAGAAAGGGGTGTTGTGATTTGCTTTCAAAAGTTCTTTTTACAATATTTGTCACAGCGGATTTTTATGCAGACACTATAACCACTTAGTTGTGATTTGCTTTCAAAAGTTCTTTTTACAATATTTGTCACAGCGGCCAGAATAAATGAGCTTACAATTGGTTGTTGTGATTTGCTTTCAAAAGTTCTTTTTACAATATTTGTCACAGCTACAGTTGGTAATTCTCCGAGAGTAATGTAGTTGTGATTTGCTTTCAAAAGTTCTTTTTACAATATTTGTCACAGCTCAGCACAACGTATTTGAAATAAATTTACAGTTGTGATTTGCTTTCAAAAGTTCTTTTTACAATATTTGTCACAGCTCCCGCTTGTATATCCGGCAACTCCATTCAGTTGTGATTTGCTTTCAAAAGTTCTTTTTACAATATTTGTCACAGCTATAGGTTATCCGTTTGTTTTGTCGGTTAGTTGTGATTTGCTTTCAAAAGTTCTTTTTACAATATTTGTCACAGCACTCTCCTGCGGTGATGTAATCGATAACTGGTTGTGATTTGCTTTCAAAAGTTCTTTTTACAATATTTGTCACAGCTCCAAAAGGCAGTTGACGAAATGGCGAATAGTTGTGATTTGCTTTCAAAAGTTCTTTTTACAATATTTGTCACAGCCAATCCAGCAAGCGGAATGCTTAAATATGAGTTGTGATTTGCTTTCAAAAGTTCTTTTTACAATATTTGTCACAGCTCTGCCTTGAGCATACAGCTCTGGCAGAGAGTTGTGATTTGCTTTCAAAAGTTCTTTTTACAATATTTGTCACAGCGCAGCCAAATCAACCAAATCAAGGAAAAAAGTTGTGATTTGCTTTCAAAAGTTCTTTTTACAATATTTGTCACAGCGCAATGACTTTACAACGCCTATCGGAACGGGTTGTGATTTGCTTTCAAAAGTTCTTTTTACAATATTTGTCACAGCTCTGGGCAGACTGCAGAGATTTAACCAGTTGTTGTGATTTGCTTTCAAAAGTTCTTTTTACAATATTTGTCACAGCTTGGACACTAAAAGTTACATTTCAATAATCGTTGTGATTTGCTTTCAAAAGTTCTTTTTACAATATTTGTCACAGCAAACAGAAAAAAAAGCTGAGAACGGAGTAAGTTGTGATTTGCTTTCAAAAGTTCTTTTTACAATATTTGTCACAGCCAAACTTGCAATATCTTCGTTTGAACATCCGTTGTGATTTGCTTTCAAAAGTTCTTTTTACAATATTTGTCACAGCGCTGACAGCAGATTATATGATGATGATGAGGTTGTGATTTGCTTTCAAAAGTTCTTTTTACAATATTTGTCACAGCAGATCGAAACTTGTTTCAGACATTGATGCAGTTGTGATTTGCTTTCAAAAGTTCTTTTTACAATATTTGTCACAGCATTCTGATACAGTTTTGAATTTGGAAACTGGTTGTGATTTGCTTTCAAAAGTTCTTTTTACAATATTTGTCACAGCACGATTTTTGAAATTTGGAAACGCAACGGAGTTGTGATTTGCTTTCAAAAGTTCTTTTTACAATATTTGTCACAGCATATAATAGGTGTTGACAGGCAGGAATTTGTTGTGATTTGCTTTCAAAAGTTCTTTTTACAATATTTGTCACAGCCCAAATAATTATTTACCGCTTGGATCAGGGTTGTGATTTGCTTTCAAAAGTTCTTTTTACAATATTTGTCACAGCTCTGATAATGAATTGCCCGGCGTCGTGCAGTTGTGATTTGCTTTCAAAAGTTCTTTTTACAATATTTGTCACAGCACGAAGATTATAACATATAGTTATATAATGAAGTTAAGGCAATTATTGTAATTAAAAAATATTGTGAAGATTAAAAAGGAGTAGTGCGAAACTATTCCTTTTTTTATTACGAATTTAGAAGAGTTCTAATTGCTGTGAAGGAGATATATTTTTTGTTTCTTTCTTTCTTCCGTAAAATATTTCAATCTCGCCGAATTGTTTATCTGTGATTCTCAAAATTCCTATATGACCTTTCGGAGGTAAAACTGATTTTACTCTCTTTACATGTACATTACTATTTTCCCTGCTCATGCAATGTCTTGTATATATAGAAAACTGAAACATATTAAATCCGTCTTTCATTATTGCTTTTCTGAATTTAGCATAATTTTTTCTGTCTTTTTTCGTATCTGTCGGAAGATCAAATAATACTAATATCCACATAATTCTGTATTCGTCTAAGATCATGAGATTAATTATTTATTAAACCAACTTTAAATTCAGGGTATGTTATTTTTTTACTCTTTCCTTCAAAACATTTTGCCAAAGAAGCAGTAGTTTTCTGCAATCCTACCATAAGAGGACTTCTTTCATTATCTATAATAATTTCTGATGCCGGTAACTGTAATAATTCTCTTTTAATTTCGACTGAAAGTTCATATAAATCTAACTCTTTATTAACCAAACTGCAGATAATTTTATCGACATATGGCCTGTATGGTTCCATTATATCATCTGCCAGACAGTAAGCATTATATTTATTGCGGTGATGAATTCCAAGTGTGGGAAGAAGTCCGGAAGCTACTAATCCTCTTGCAACCACTGCTCTTAAAATTGCATATCCGTAATTCAGTAAATTATTCGGAGGGTCACCATATCTGTCTCTGTAAAATTTCATTTCTTCAGGAAACAAATTTTTCCAGTAGTATACAGATGCCCTTGCCTCCAGATTTTTTGTATCTCCGGAGTTTACCTTTGCTGCCCAGTATTCCATATTAGTAACATCTACACCAATACTCTTCAACAATTTTGACTGATTGGATATTTTGGATGAAACAGTCTGCTGCCAGAGATTTTTTCTGAGAGGAACTGAAGAATTTATCTGTGCCTTGAATTTTTCTGACTGAACAGAATTGCCATCAAGATTTAAAAGTAATCCTACAGGATGATGTTTATCATTACAGAATATTACAGCAACGTTATTTTCCAGTAACTTTGATATTAAGTATTGCGATGTACTTACTCCGTAATGATCTAAAATAACGATCCCGATATCTTCTACCGGTATTGATTCATTTTGAGTTTTTCGCTTTAAATATTTGTCATTGGAATTATTATCGTCTGAATCTGAAATATTAAATTCAGTAAATATATCAAAACTTCTTTTCTCAATTATCAGCTGATTATTTTTGAAATTAAGATATGCAGGGTTTCCGAAATAGAGAGTTCGCTTAATCATTGGGCAAATTTATATTACCTAACCAATCAATTTTTATTTTAATACAATAATCTTGTATCTTTTTTAATGGAGCATTAATATTGTTTTTACTTTTTCCAAAGACCAGCTCTCTAACGAAACTTTCGTTAACTTCAGTTCTTGCGCTGTTGCCATAAGATCCAAATTCTTCAAAGTTCAATTCCTTTTTTGGAATTTTTTTATCTTTATACTGAGTTTTTAAACTATTCATTTGCTCATCAGTTAAATCCTTTGAAATACTTATTGTGTTTGCATAAATATGAGGAATGAAATTGCAGTCCTTTCCGCTGAACTTTACAACTTTATAAATTCTTTTAGCAAATTTACATTTATTTAAACTATTCGAAATCCATTCTTCAAATTCACTTTTTGTAAAATTTAAAACAGGATCTTCTTCATTTTCCGGGAAATAAACAAGTTCATTCTGCTGCAAAGTAAACAATACTTTATCCGGTTTCTCCTTATGATTAAGTCTATAATCTTCACATATTCTCTTTTTAAAGTTTTCGTTATTAATCATCAATTCATCTTTGGCAATACGAGCTGCATCATATAATGAAACAATTTCGAAAACTCTTTTGATTTTGTTATTAACTTCTTTTTCCATAACAATAAATAAATAATTACCACCGGTTTTTACACTAAGTTTATCATTATTTTCGTATAATCGCTGCAGAGAACTTTCTGTTTTTTCCATTGTACTATAATAAATTTTTATTTTATATACCGGCGGTTTCAGCTCAGTAGGTTTTTTCCTCTGGAATCTATTCTCATTAAAAAACTTTAATCCTTCTCCTGTAAACGCTTCTTTCATTGATTCGTATTTTTTTCTATGTGAGTCAATTTCATTTTTAAGAATTCCGTCAGTAATTTTAGAAATTTCTTTTACAGTTAAATTGGAAATACTTACTGTTTTTGTGTCTTTACCATTATGTTTTCCATAAAAAGTTGCTTCATGAAGCGCACTTCTTATTTTTAATTCTTTCTTGCCGGTTATTTCATTTTTCTGAATTGATAAATTGTCCTTTGGTTTGTGTGAGATTACCATAGATGATAAGAATTCATTAACTTGTTCTAATAAATCAGGTATAGGTTTCTCAAAAACCTTAAAACCTTCTATCTTTTTTTGAATTTTATTTCTTTTCTCTTCATCCAAATTGAAATACGCTTCAAGTATTGTTTCACCATCACCTACATTTAAATCAATATCTTTCTTGTTATTTGTTAACCAATTCTGTAATTCCTTATTAAGATTATTTAATCTTTGAATATCTTTTTGTTCAGTTAAAGCTACAACCAGTGCGTCTATAGAGTGGTGTCTATGGTCGTATCGTTTACTCCAGTTCTTTATTTCATATATTTTCATTTTTTTCACCTCATCATAATAATTTAAAACCAAAATAGAATTTGGAGTATTGGTATCTTTATTCCAATCCCATAATTCCATTTGTTTAAATCTACTTTCAGTTAACTCCATAAATAACTTTCTTAACCCCCATCGGCTCCTTAAAAAAGCAGTAACTTCCCCAGTAGTTGTTTTTACATTTTCACTGCCAACAATCTTTGCAAGCTCATTTTTTACAGCAGTAGATAAATATTGAGTATCTTTTATCTGCCGTTCCACAATATTAGCGGGAATGTTTTCAATTAAGAGATTTCTTTTCTTCCTGCCATGGAAATTTCTATTGGTATGCATGATAAAACTTTCAACTGAGCAAATTTCAAACTTAGAATTTTGCTGTGATATATATTCCCATGCAGTACGATTACCTTTCTCTTCATTTATATTCGTTTCACATACAACCTGATTTGTTAATGAATCATCAAAGAACCTGGATTTTGGAATAATATGATCAATATCATAAAGCCTTTTATCTGAAAATAGTTTAGATAAAGGAATTGGTTTTAATGTGTATGGTGAAATGCATTTTTGCTCTTCCCAGATTCTTAATTTATTAATTTCTTCTATAGTTGGCTCTTTTGACTGTTTTGGATAATCTTCAATTCTTTGTAAACTCCAAAGCTTGTACTGGGTTATATTTTTTTGTGTAGGTGCTTGTTTAATTTCAATAAGTTTCTTTTTTATTGATTCATTTATTCTTTGATTGGTGATATAAGCTTTGTATATGCTAGCTCTTTCTTCTGCGCTATTTTTTAAATCTCTGGCTAATTCAACTCGTATTTCTAATTCATCAGGGTTAAATTTATATTTTTTCCAAATAGCTTTTATAACCTGCATTGTTTCATTTGTTATTTGCTCAACCACAGGATTTCTCAAATTTCTTTCTTTATTATATATAATTTCGTGATAATTTGTAATTGAAGGTATCACATTAATATTAGAATGTTTACCATAAATCATTGACGTTGCAAATGAATACATCATGCCGCCGCTATTAATGAGATCAGGATTGTTATTAATGTAATTTATAATATTACTTTCTATAGTATCTTCATCATTAATTTCACCTGTCTCAATAGTTTGCTTAATCTTTTCCAATTTTTCCTTTACAAAATCAATTTCATTTAATGGAGTACAATTTAACAATGGTAAAATCCTATTAATTGCTTTTGACGATAAATCTGAATATTTCCTTGGATATTTTATATTTATTGCAAGTTTCAAAGCAATTTCTTCAGCTGTACTATTATTTAAATATATATTTAAAATATCTTTTAATGCTTTAACTTTATCACTATTTATATCATATTCGTTTCCTGTTTTATTATATAATGCGTCCCATAACTTTACAAATATTATTTCATCTTTTTGAATTAACTCTTCAAAAAAATCTCCTAAAATGTTTTTTATATTAATGATTGTATCACAACCTTTTAATTTAGCTTTCACATTTAATCCGTTCAAATATTCTGATTTATCCATCTTTAAACCAATGATTTTTGCGACTTCAGAGAATCCAATATTTTTTTGAATCTGAAGCTTTCTATATATTTCATTCTTTTGATCATTAGTTAAATATCTATCAGTATATTTATATACAGTCTTTTTCTTTTTTTCATTATAAGTTTGAATCTTAGAAGTTATATACATTTTGTTGATTTGCTCCCAACATCGAAACTCCTGAAACAGCGGATGTGTATTTGCTATAACTGTTTCATTAGTTTCAAACTTACACTTCCTAATTAGATCTGTCTGAGACTTTAACGGTCTCTGGTAATAAATTATCTGTTCTTTGATAATATATTTTAAACCACCATCAATTGCTGACCTTCTTAACTTAACTTGAGATTCACTTTTTCCTGGAAATAAGTAAGCAGCAATTATTTCTAACTTTTCCAATGGCACATTATTTAATATTGGATATTCATTTGCTTGTATTTCCCAAATTTTATCAAATTCTAGTTTGTATCGGTTTCTTAAAAAAACCCGATTCCTGATTTTTTTCCATTTGCTTTCTTTCAGATCTTTTAAAAGTAACTCTCCGACAAATAAATTTTCAGATTTTAGAATTTCCTCAGTGCTTTCCAGTTGTTTTCTCCAGTTCGTTTTTTGAGGTAATGTAAAACTTATATCCTCACCCTTTTTCGTCCTTTTAATTCTGATTTCTAATTCTTCTTCTTTTCCGGCTTCTAAAGTTTGAAGCGTGGTAGTCCCGTTTATTTCCTCATTGTTCAGATTTACTGTTATATCATAACAATTAAATTCTTTACCTTTATTCTCACCGCTTTTTGCTTTAAATGTTTTATCCGATTTTTTTACTTGCAATATTTCAACTTTCTGAGTTATAACCTCATATTTTTTTTGTGTAATTTCTTCCGGATCATCAATTAAATTTTCGATTTTATTTTTGTTGTCTTCATCATAACTTCCCCCTGAATATCCTCTGAGTTGATTAAACTTGTATAATATTTTACCAAAATCTTTTAAATTAACTTTTTTTGTTATCGCATTGACTCTTAATTGGAAATGTTCAATTGAATTTAACTGTAGTGTTCCTTTTTTAATCGGTAACAATTCTAAGTCCTGTATATTTTTAGCTTTCGGAAATCCATCATTGTATATATCTGTTAGCTTTCCGTTATTGTCTCTTACTTTATACCTAAATTTAAACTGGTCAGGACATATTTCTAATTCATTTAACACAAATAAAAGTTTGTTTCTTCTCATTTTATATCTTTTTCCCATTCTTCGGACAGAACGGGCTGCTCTTCTTTCAGCATTCTTTGTAATTCCTTTGCCTTTCTCATAGTCTAATTTTTCCGAACCCATTGGAATAATACGGCTGCCCATACCAAGAATTTTTTTATTTTCTTTATCGTAAAGTGCCCATCCAATAGAGTTTGTACCCAAATCTAAACCAAGAATTTTTTTCATATTATATTTGAATTATGAATTAAAATAGTTAAGTTGTTTCCGAACTTAAGAAAGCAAATCACAATAAGGATTATTCCGTTGTGAAAACATTTAAGACGGGGCAACTCGTCTTTTTTATTTTATATAAATTAAGAATCTTAAATCTTAGTAAGGAATAACTGAAAAAAGAGAAGATATAATTTTTTACCTTATTCTGACTTAAATATTAAACCTTTTCATTGGCTGAAATTTAGTAACTAAATTTGAGAATATAAATACTAAATGCCTATTCCTTGAAATCCCGCTTGAAAGGAATCACTTATTTTTCTCAAACATTCATCTCGCTGACTTTTTCCAAAATCCAGTTACGGCTTATAAAATCCGAGTTATCTGCTTTTGATATAATATCATCAAGTTTATGAAATTTTTTCTGTTCCTTTACTTTGTATAATTTATCAATAAAACTTACGAATGCTGAATGAGAAGAAATTTCTTTTTTACTGAGAATGAAAGCGCTGTCTGAACCTTGATTCACATGATTTCAGGATTACCTGATTTCATAAACAGCTGCTATTTTTTTTAGCAGTCATAAATCAAGAAATCCTTCAATCCTTTAATCATGGTTCAGACAATTGAGTCAGGATTACCTGATTTCATAAACAGCTGCTATTTTTTTTAGCAGTCAAAAATCAAGAAATCCTTCAATCCTTTAATTATGGTTCAGACAATTGAGTCAGGATTACCTGATTTCATAAACAGCCACTATCTTTTAGCAGTCAAAAATCAAGAAATCCTTCAATCCTTTAATCATAGTTCAGACAATTGAGTCAGGATTACCTGATTTCATAAACATCTGCTATTTTTTAGCAGTCATAAATCAAGAAATCCTTCAATCCTTTAATTATGGTTCAGACAATTGAGTCAATGTTTTTATACTTGTCATTCCCGACTCGCCTGCAGATTTTAATCGTGAATAAATTTTTAATTTTAAAAGCAGTCGAGAGCGGGATTTCGGAAGTACTGCTGTAAATTTTACAATTTTATGTTAAGAAAATCACGAAGTAAGAAATTGATTTATTGTCCGGCAATCTGCAAATTCAATTCTAAACTTTTAAATCAACTGCAGTAATAACGTTCATGGATTCCCGCTGAGAGCATGCGGGAATGACAAAATTGTGGAGCATGCCGGAATGAGAATTTTTTAATCATTTAGTGAGGATTGGATTCCGGCTGAAAGCACGCCGGAATGACAAAATGTCGTGCAAGTCCTAATGAAAAAAATGGGGGGCAAAGAGTGATGACAGTATAGTTAGCATTTTGTGGACATATATGAAATCAATAATATTTTTCGATTTAAATCTCACTCGAATGAAATCATCTGAATTTCTCAAACATTCATCTCGCTGACTTTTTCCAAAATCCAGTTACGGCTTATAAAATCCGAGTTATCTGCTTTTGATATAATATCATCAAGTTTATGAAATTTTTTCTGTTCCTTTACTTTGTATAATTTATCAATAAAACTTACGAATGCTGAATGAGAAGAAATTTCTTTTTTACTGAGGGTTCTGTTTTTTGAAAGGTACATTCTGTAAGACGCGATGTGATTAATCAGAAGATCAGTTTCATTCAGCTCATAATAAATCCTTGCAGTAAGATTTTTTATTTGCAGATTGTAATAATTATCTTCATACCTGACTTTTGCTGAGAATGAAAGCGCTGTCTGAAAATCCTTTATGCTGAAGTAATACATTGCATATGAAAGATCTCTTACTGACTCTCTGTGATCAGGAAGAAGATGTCTGTTATATTGATCTATAAAATCTGAAGTCCATTTGAACTCACCCAGTCTCAGAGCTGAAGTTACAAGATTAAGAAAAAACATATTTGTTATAAAATTTTCCGGCATCAGTCCGTTCTCTACTATTCTTTTTCTGAGAAGAAAAATTTCCTTAACGGATCCGAGGTCATTTTTTTCCCGTGTTCTTTTAATGAAATCAATCAGATCTATATATTTATTATATAATTTTTCCCTGTCCAGAAGATTACCGTATTTAAAAACCAAAGACTTCAACTCTTTATAATACTTTTCATTTTGTTTTCTTTCGAGCATCAGGGCATTATAGTAAATTTTTACCTGCGGCATATTCCTTATGCTTTCAGGCATAATCTTAAGGGTTTTATCAACATAATCAGCGTCTATAAAAAGAGAATTGTCGATTCCCAGAATTCTGCATTCATAGAGTATATAATTCTGAATCTCCATTAATTTCATGATATAAAATTTCATAAAACTCAGTCCGGACATAGTTATGTCTTTCTTAGAGAATTTATTTATGAAACTGTTATACAGGTCTTTCTGAATGTAAAGATTGTATTCGTTCAGAAAAAATTCAGAATCCCTGATTTCAGACTTATCTAAAAAAGTTAAACTTTCCTTAAAATTTTTTTCAAAGAGACTGAAAATATTCTTTGAATTAAGCTCGGACAGTAGGTGAATATTTTTCAGAACCGGATTTTTCAAATAGTTTTTAAGTGAAAGAAAGTTTTCGGCATGAGAAAGCAGAATGGAATTCAGATTTCTGAAGACAGTATCGTTGTAAATTTTCTTCGGAAATAGCTTTGAAAATATTTTTTCTTTTGCAAAACCAGTGTCATCAAAATGCGGATAATATTTTTTATAAATATCCAGCAGCTCCGGAATTATCTTTCTTTTATTAAAGAGAGGCGAGTTAAGATAATCTGAAAATTCTTTAAATTCGTCAGGTGACAGCTTTTCCAGTATATCGAGGATTTTAATTTTAAGCATTTGAAAGAAATTTTCAAAAATTAATTAATGCTGAATATGATACAATTAGAATCTCAAAATTCTTTAATTACGGGCTAAAATTAAACATTTAAAAGGAATATTAAAACAAACTAATAATAAAATCATGAAACAAAATGAGAATTGTTCGATTGTTTGCTGCATAACATTGTAAGTAATTTTGTACAGAAATTAATTATAAAATTATTTTAAATAAATTAACCGAAAGGAAAATTAAAAATGAAACACTCAATCACAATCTCAAAAGTTACAGCAGTTTTAATCGCAATGATCAGCTTAATGTTTTCAGATTTAAGCGCTCAGTATCATATCAGAACATACGATCTGAGATGCAATAATAATTCAGGTCATGATAATGCAAGATCAATCATCCACAATCTTGAAGGCGGAAATACGATCGCCGGATTTTCATATGCGGCAGGCTGCGGAATAGGAATTTATGACTGGATGTTTATGCAGGTTCAGCCAAGCGGAAATCATTTATTTGCAAGACTGTACGGAACGCACGGTGATGACAGATGCAATTCCGTAATTCAGACAAGAAAAGATTCTACTTCTTATCTTGCAGGTTTTATGCAGGAAGGACAAAACTTTTTGAGAAAAGCGACTTTTCTTAATGTGAACAGACTGGGCGGAATAATCAACGGCAGAATGATCAATGACACAGTAACAAGCATTTACAATCAGAACTGCATCGACAGCTCATACAGAACGGCAAACGCAGGGTGGAAAGATTTTTATCCGACTGCAACCAGTAAAAAACTGGAAAAAATTATTGTTACAAATTATTCGCCTTCAGGTGTATGGAACTGGGGATACCTTTACAATACAATGTCAGGTATTTTAAACGCAAACAGCTTTGATGAAGCGCAGACAATGTGTTACCAGAAAGCAGACGATACATACGGCGTTGCTTCAAGGACTAACATTCAGTCAAAGAAATTAAATGTCTGGGATATAATGGTCACAAAACTGGCAAACACCGGAGGAGTTATATGGAATAAAACATATGCTTTTAATATTACGTCATCACAGCCATATCCGAGCACGGAGCCAAGAAAAATTATTCCAATGTCTGACGGAGGATTTGTTGTGGCAGGATTTACAAACAGATATGTAGCAGGTGAAAATGATATAATTGTATTCAGAGTCGATGCATCAGGAAATCTGTTATGGTCTTACTGTTACGGTAATACGGCGTATAACGACATCGGACAGTCTATAGTGCTTGACGGTAATAATTTAGTACTGACTGGATCAATGAACAGAACAGGTCAGCCGACTGATGCATTCACAATGAAAATACCGGTAACAGGAGGAGCAGCCGTCTGGACAAGATTATGGAACAGAAATAACAATACAAACGAAAGCGGTTATGATATTATCAGATCAAACAATACCACAGCGCCGGGTTATTCGGTAACAGGCGATGCAGCATTTAATGTACAGGATGCTTTTCTCTGGAGATCAAATTCAAACGGATTTATTCCCGGCGGATTATGCAATGATTCTTTTTATGTGCAGAATATTCAGAATCAGCATATAGTAAAAGACATAGTGATGAAGCTGAGAAAAATTACTGACAAGTCATTCACTCCGGTATTTGCAAATCCGGCGGTAGTAAATATATTAAGATGTTTCGAGTCAGATTCATCCGAACCTGAAAATACAGGTGACAGCAACTTAAATCCGGAAGTTTCGGAGGTTACTGAATATAAATTAAATCAGAATTATCCGAATCCGTTTAATCCCGTTACAAAAATATCTTATGATATTCCTGTATCATCAGAAGTAAATATAAAGGTTTTCAATTCTGCAGGAAAAGAAGTAATGACATTAGTAAACGGTACAGTAAACGCAGGAAGATATGAAGCTGTATTTAACGGATCAACTTTATCATCCGGGATATATTATTACAGAATAACCGTGAGAGGCGGCGGGACAGAATTTACAGACGTAAAGAAAATGATCCTTGTAAAATAAAACGTAAACAAAGCGGAAAGGCAGAGATGAATTCTCTGCCTTTTTGCTTTATATAATTTAAAATTAAATTGTTATTTTGTTGAGATAATTAAATCTGAGAAAAATGAAAAAAAGTATTTATAAAGTTTTATTCGGAATTTTATTTATGCTTCTATCCGGAAAATCTTCTGCGTTTATGTTCTGGAATCAGGCAAGCGGTTTCCCCGGCACTGCAAACGGTTACGTCGTCTTCGGGAATTCATCTTCAATAAACATTTCAGGAAGTTTTACAATTGAAATGTGGATAAATCCTGTAAACTCTACCGTTCCGGCTTTTCAAATATTAGCAGAAAAAAGATTCGGAACGGGCGGAAACGGGTATACAATTTATCTGAATCAGGGAAGAGCAGCAATAAGAACAAATTCAGTAACAAGACTTATCGGCAATACTATCATTCAAAATAACCAATGGACTCATATCTGCTGCACCTTTAACTCTTTTTCGGATCAATTTTCAATTTATGTCAACGGAGCTCTTGATACAAATGTAATAATTCAAAATGCCGAGCCTGTTGCAAATACAGATTCACTCAGGATAGGAAAGGGAAACGTAAACAGTCCGTTTACCGGTCAGATGGATGAGATAAGAATATGGAACAGACCTTTGACATTAAATGAAGTCATCAGACTGAGAAGGACAACTCTTGGCGTATCTTCCGGAATTTATTCGAACTTAATTTTTTCGCTGACATTTCAGGACAGGGATTCACAGGGAACTGATTTTAGTTTATTTGACTGGACAGGAAACAACGGTACCGGAAAAAATATCGGAGTAAGTCCGATAAATTATAGTGAGAGACCACTGCATACAATTGTTCAGAATGACTGTATAGAATTGAACGGAACTAATGATTATCTAAGCGGCGCGGATAATCCGGACATAAGTCCTGTCAATGAAATAACACTGGAAGCCTGGATAAATCCAAGATCACTGGCCGGCATCCGTGGTATAATTTCAAAAGGTACGGGAGCAGCAACAAATTATTCTCTCAGATTAAACGGTTCCGTACTTAATGCCGTGATAAACGGAGTCAGTAATTTTAATTCAACAGTAACTCTTGTTCCAAACATCTGGACACATATTAGCTTTACATATAATTCATCAACGGGTAAATTCAATTTCTATATTAACGGACGTAAAGCAGGAAGCGGAATTAATACAGCCGGTGCTATTACGGACGGATCAGACAGTCTTGTGATCGGCAGCTCAGGAATTGCCGGAAGTTTTTTTAACGGATATTTAGATGAAGTCAGAATTTCGAATTATGAAAAGACTCAGCAGGAAATTGACAGATTCCTGTATATGTCAATTGACAGATCAAACAAACCATATCCAATGATGTCAAACGTTGTTTATAATTTTGACGGATATGCAACTGACAATTCAGATGACGGACCTGTTCTGCAATACAGAAACAGCGCGAGCTTCTCTCACAACGGAACAGAAGATGATAAGCCGGTATCACCGATAAACAGATCCGACAGATTAAATTATTCGGACGGATTCAGGATCAGTCAAAGCATTAGAAAAATTCCCGCTTCAGGATTTTCCGGAATTGTTACAGATTCATTTGAAGTATGTCAGGATACATTGATCAGCGATGTGAATTTATTCATGGCGCTGAATCATACTTCTGAAGAGGAATTGAGTATAACGTTAATTTCACCTGACGGTGCATCTGTAAACGTATTCGGAAATAATAAGCTTACAGATAATTCGGATAACATAATCACAATATTTAATGATCAGGCGGACAGTAATTTAAATTCGTCAGCGTCATTTACATCCTTTTCACCTGAGATAAAACCGAAGAATCCATTAAATGCAGTGTTTGCGGGAAAGAAAACTTCTGGTAAATGGAGGATAGTTATAAATGATCAGACAGGAGCCGGCACAGGAAATCTTTATGCATGGGGAATTCAGTTCAATAATTCAGCGATCAAAACTTCAGCACTTTGCCTGAAAGTTTATATGGAAGGATTTTACAGACCGGTTGATTCGACAGTCATAGATACTGTCAGGACGAAACTGAGAGAGGAAGCATCTCCATACAACGAAGTGGGTATTAAAGGAGAAACTCCTGATGAGGATAATATTATAAGATATAATTTTCCTGAAGCGGATTTTGTTTCAAATTACTGGCTGCAGGTCAATCATAGAAATTCAATAGAAACATGGAGCGATACTGTAATTTCATTTGAAGTGCTCAGCGGAAATATGATCTATGATTTTACGAAGGATGCAGACTTGGCATATGGATCTAATCAGACACAGGTGGAGAATATTCCGGCGAGGTTTGCTGTTTACAGCGCAGATGTAAATCAGGACGGAGTAATAGATCTGACAGACAATACGCTGATTGATAATGACGCGCTTGCGTTTGCGGTCGGTTATGTAGTAACAGACGTAAACGGAGATGAGACAGTTGATATAGCTGACCAGACATTAGCAGATAATAATTCTTTTTTATTTATAACAAAGATTACACCCTGATAAAAATTTTGAATATGGGATTAAATGATTCAGAATATAAAGAAATGGATCAGACCTGCGAGTGCGCTGATGAGAATCCACAGAGGCACATTAATATTAAATTTATACAGGAAGATCATTGAAATTAATATCCATAAAACAGCAAAGAAATCAATACTGTTAAAAGAAAACTGGCCGGGGAAAATTATCGCTTTACCGAAATAGATACTGAGATTCAGAATAATGCCTACGACAGCTGCGGTTACAATACTCAGTGAATTTTTAATAGAGCTGTTCTTATGCGATCTTTCAATCAGCGGAGCTCCGGCAAAAATAAAAAAGAAACTCGGCAGAAAAGTGTAGAATACAGTAGTCAGGAGACCGGCAGTTCCCATCAGAAGCGAACCTCCGTAAAAATTAAAACCAGCCATGAAACCGACGAAAGCAAGTATCATAACAAGCGGACCCGGAGTAGTTTCACCAAGTGCCAGTCCGTCAATCATCTGAAGTTCGGTAAGCCACTTTAAATTTTCAACACTGAACTGTGCAACATAAGGCAGTACAGCATAAGCACCGCCGAAAGTAACAAAAGCAGCTTTTGTAAAAAAGAGTGACAGAGTTTTCCAGAATTCAAAATTATTTGGAAAAAAATAAAAAATAAATAAAGGAACCAACCAGATAAAAGCAAAGATCAAGGTTAATTTTATAAACTGAAGCGGATTGAATTTCAAAACTGAAATTTCCGACAGGGAATTAATGTAATAATTTTTTTCAATTTGGGAGTTAACGATAAAATTATCATTATTAGCAGAGTTAACAGCCGGGTAAAATTTTCCTGCTGTAAAAGCAATGATCAGCGCTCCCAGCATTATAAACGGAAAAGGTATATTAAGAAAATATATACAAACGAACGCCGCTGCAGCGGTGATGTAATGCAGGGGAGTTAACAGAGATTTTTTTGCAATTCTGATAAGGGCAATAATTACAACAGCTACAACAGCAGGTTTAAGACCGTTGAAAAGGGCGGTTATCCAGGGGATATTTCCGAAAGTAACATAAACTATACTAAGACCAAGCAGAATAAAAACAGAGGGAAGTATAAAAAGGATACCAGCTGTAAGACCTCCTTTGATACCATGTAAAAGCCAACCGTTGTAGGCGGCAAGCTGCTGAGCTTCGGGACCGGGCAAGAGCATGCAAAAATTCAGAGCGCTGAGAAATTTGCCGTCACTGATCCATTTTTTTTTATCAACCAGATATTCATGCATTATCGCGATCTGGCCTGCCGGACCTCCGAAACTTATAAAACCGAGTTTCAGCCAGAACTTAAACGCTTCTTTATAAGTTGGTTTGGGTGTCATAAAATAATATAAATATAAATATTTTTTTAATATACTAATACTTTACGAAGTCATAAATTCAGATATTCAAATTCACTAAAAAAAAAATTAAATTTATTTTCACAAACGAACTTGTTCAAAAAAATCAGATAAAAAAATGACAAAGCAGATTTATGCTGAAGAAACAAAGAGCAGTTTTAATCTACAGCCGGAACTGAAGAATAAATTTATTGAAGTAATACCATTAAAGGAAGATGATTTTGAGGAATTGTTTGAAGCGGCTTCAGATCCGTTAGTCTGGGAGCAGCACCCTAATAAAGACAGATATAAAAGGGAAGTATTTAAAAATTTTTTCAGAGGCGCGATAGAATCCGGAGGAGCATTTAAGGTAAAGGAGAGAGAGACAGGAAAGGTGATCGGGAGTTCTAGATATTATGATTATAATTCTGAAGAGAGGGCTGTATCTGTAGGGTATACATTTTTAGCAAAGGAATACTGGGGAAAAAATTATAACAGAACGCTTAAGCAGCTGATGCTGGATCATGCTTTTAGATATGTTGATATAGTATATTTTCATATAGGTGCTGAGAACATACGTTCACAGAAAGCGATAGAGAAGATAGGTGCGGTAAAAACTGATGAGAGAGATATGAGATATTACGGAGAGGAGATGAAGAGGAATTTTGTATATGAGATAAGGAAGGGGGAGTGGGGGGATAAACCGCTTTAGCGGTTTATTGCTATTGATGCCGAAACCAGAAGTTTGCAGCAGATGAGTTTAAAAAATGTTCAGATGAATTATCTGTTTTGCGGTTATATTAAAAGTCAGAAGAAGTATAATCTAAATAATTTTTTGGCGTCAATAAACCACTAAAGTGGTTTACTGCCGCCGCGCGGAATACAATTCCGCGCTACCCCCTCACCCCAAATTTAATCTTAAAATTTATGCATATATTAACTATTTTATTTCATGACTAAATCTGACGAACTCTGTATTAACACCATCCGTCTGCTCTCCGCTGACGCTGTCCAAAAAGCGAATTCCGGTCACCCCGGTATGCCGATGGGCGCTGCTGCTATGGCTTATACTCTATGGACAAAGTTTATGAAATTTGATCCGGAAGCTCCGGACTGGACTGCAAGGGACAGATTCGTTTTATCTGCCGGACACGGCAGTATGCTTCTTTACAGCTTACTGCATCTGACAGGTTTTAATATTTCTTTGGATGATTTAAAAGAATTCCGTCAGCTTGACAGCAAAACTCCCGGACATCCGGAATACCATCTTACGCCCGGGGTCGAAACTACAACCGGTCCGCTCGGTCAGGGATTTGCTAACGGAGTCGGATTTGCAATCGCGCAGAAATATTTATCAGCTCAATATAACAGACCTGAATACGGAATTTTTAACTACAATATTTATGCAATTGTAAGCGACGGCGATCTGATGGAGGGTATTTCTTCTGAAGCAGCTTCGCTTGCAGGACATCTTAGATTGGGAAATATTATTTATCTTTATGATGATAATCATATCTCCATTGAAGGAAATACGGAAATTACCTTCACTGAAGATTCTTCAAAAAGATTTGAAGCGTTTGGATGGCATGTCACAGAAGTCAGTGACGGAAATGATGTTGATAAAATCTCTAACGCTATAGTATCTGCAATAAACGAAAAGTCAAAGCCGTCTCTGATAAAAGTGAGAACTAAAATAGCATTCGGCAGTCCGAATAAAATTAATACTGCAGGCGCTCACGGTTCGCCGCTAGGTACGGATGAACTCAGATTAACAAAATCCGCCCTCGGTTTTGATCCGGGTAAAGATTTCTTTATTCCTGAGGAAGCTCATAAAGTTTTTAAAGAAGCAGGAGATAAAGGGAAAAAAGAAAAATCTGAGTGGGATAAGTTATTTAAAAAATATTCCGCAGTTTACCCGAAAGAAGCTGAGGAAATTGATACTTTGCTTAAAGGAAATTTTAAGAAAGGTTGGGAAAAATCTTTTCCGGTTTTTAGTCCTGAAGACGGTGCAATTGCAACAAGATCCGCTTCTGGTAAAACACTAAATGCCATTTCAGAATATTTCCCTCAGTTAATAGGCGGTTCTGCAGACCTTGAACCGTCCAACGATACTTTTTTAAAAAAATATAAAAGTTTTCAGCCCGGTTCTTATGACGGCAGGAATTTCCACTTTGGTGTAAGAGAGCACGCAATGGGAGCGATTCTGAACGGTATAACTCTTACAAAACCTCTGATAGCTTACGGCGGAACTTTCCTGATTTTTTCAGAATATATGCGTGCACCAATACGGCTTGCTGCCATAATGGGAATTAGACCGGTTTATGTATTTACGCATGACAGCATTGCGCTTGGAGAAGACGGTACTACTCATCAGCCGGTCGAACAGCTGATTTCTCTCAGATCAATTCCTGAAATAACGGTTATAAGACCGGCTGATGCAAACGAAACTTCCGAAGCTTGGAAAACGGCGCTGAGTATAAAGTCCGGTCCGGTTGCTCTCGTACTTACAAGACAAAAACTACCCGTGCTTGACAGAGGAAAATATGCATCGGCGGAAAATCTCAGCAAAGGAGCTTACATATTATCTGAATCAAAAAATAAATCTGATATAATAATCATTGCTACAGGATCAGAAGTTCATCTTGCTCTGGAAGTTCAGGACGATTTGCAGAATGAAAACATTTCTGCGAGAGTGGTCAGTATGCCTTCATGGGAATTGTTTGAAAAACAAAGTGATGATTATAAAGAAAGTGTGCTGCCTGAAAAATTCAGAAAGCGTGTTTCCGTTGAAGCCGGATCTTCACTGGGCTGGCATAAGTATGTAACTGACGCAGGAATAGTAATCGGAATTGATAAATTCGGTAAGTCAGCTCCGGGAGACATTATTATGAAAGATTTCGGATTTGATAAAGACCTGATAAAAAACAAAATTAAAAATCATTTTTTGCTATAAATACTTTATGTGCTAATTTTACAGATTTAAATTATGAAAATTACTAAAAAAGATTTTAAATTCGGAAGATTTGAACCCGATGTAAAAAGGAAATTTAAGAATTACGAAAATTCCGATATTCCGGAAAGAATTTATTCAAAGGATTTTACAGTCTGGAAAAACGAAACTGAATATGAGGCATTGATTAAAAATCGTCTCGGATGGCTTATGCTTCCACTCTCTATGCAGGAAAAGTCAGATGAAATAAATTCATTCGTAAAGGAAGTTAAGGGTAATGGCTTTGAATACGCTGTAGTATTGGGAATGGGAGGCAGCAGCATGTGTCCTGAAGTATGCAGGGATACTTTCGGCGTAAGAAAAGGATTCTTAAATTTATTTGTGCTCGACAGTACAGACCCGCAGGCGATCAGCGATATTGAAAATTCTATAGACATTGCAAAAACTCTTTTCATCGTTTCAAGTAAATCCGGATCGACTATTGAAGTGGATTCTTTTTTAAGATACTTCTACGCAAAAGCTGAGGATATTTTCGGCGCTGATGCAGGAAGCAGATTCATTGCAGTCACGGATCCCGGTACATATCTTGAAAAACTTTCTGCAGAACTCGGCTTTAGAAAAACTTTTATTAATCCTGCAGATATAGGGGGAAGATATTCTGCGCTTTCATTCTTTGGACTTGTACCTGCTGCGTTAATTGGAGTTGATATTGTAAGACTTTTGAAAAATGCCGAAGAGGTAATGAATGTGTGCTTTGAAAATTCTATCAGTGTGAATCCCGCTTTTGCTGCAGGAGTTTTAGCTTCAGCGCTTTCGGAATTAGGGGTAGATAAACTTACTTTCATACTCTCTGAAAAAATCGAATCATTTGGTTACTGGGCGGAACAGCTTATTGCTGAGAGTACCGGGAAAGAAAGCAAAGGCATCCTGCCTGTGGAAGGAGAAATTACTGGTAAAGCAAATACTTACGGCAGAGACAGATTCTTTGTGAATATTTATTTGAAAAAAGATAAAATAAATAAAAAAGTTAAACCGTTATTTAAAAAGAAATTTCCCGCGCTGAATATTGAACTGGATGATCTTTATGACCTTGGCGGACTTTTTTATTTCTGGGAATTTGCTACTGCTGTTATGGGAGCTGAGCTGAAGATTAATCCGTTTGATGAACCAAATGTAAAGGAAAGTAAAGACAACACATCAAACGTTCTTGATTATTATGAAAAGAATAAAAAATTTCCTGAACAAAAAAGTATATCAGGCAATAAGAAAATCCAAATTTTCCCCGGTAATGAAAATGATGCTTTGAATATTCTTGCACAGAAAACCGGCGAAGTAAAAATTACTGATTCAATAAAAAATTTTACTGACAAGTATACTGCAGGAGATTATTTTGCTGTAATGGCATATCTGAATAAAACGGAAAAGACGGAAAAGCTTCTCCGGCAGCTAAGGGAAATTCTCAGAAGCAATTTTAAAGCTGCGACAACAATCGGTTACGGTCCCAGATTTCTTCATTCTACAGGTCAGTATCATAAAGGCGGACCGGATAAAGGTATGTTCATTCAGATCGTGTGTGAAGATAAAATTGACAAAGACATTCCCGGAAAAAATTTCAGTTTCGGAATTCTAAAACAGTCACAGGCGGCAGGGGATTTTGAATCTCTGCAGATGCATAACAGAAAAGTAATTAAGATCAGCGTCGGAGCGGATGTTAATAAAGGTCTTAAAGTAATAATTAAAGAGTTTAAAAAAGCATTGAAATAATTTACTAACTTATAATTTAAATATACCGGAGCATAAATGAAAATTGGTTTTATCGGTCTCGGAAAAATGGGAGCTTTCATGGTGGAAAGGCTTCTTATTCATAAACATGAAGTTGTGGTTTATAACAGAACACCGGAAAAGACAAATGAGATTTCCAAAAAAGGAGCGGAAGCTTCTTTCTCTTTAAGTGAGCTGGTCTCAAAACTGCCGTCGCCTAAAGTTGTGTGGATGATGATCCCGTCCGGAGATCCGGTTCAGAAAACTATTGAAGAACTAATTCCTTTACTTGGCAAAGGCGATATTATAATCGACGGTGGAAATTCATATTATAAAGACTCCGTAAGAAGAGCCGCCGAACTTGATAAATACGGTATCAATTATATGGATACTGGGACAAGCGGCGGGATATGGGGACTTGAACTCGGCTACTGCGTGATGGTCGGTGGTGAGAAAAATATTTTTGATCAATGTGAACCGGTATTTAAATCACTTGCACCGGAAAACGGATATATGTATATAGGTAAAGCCGGAGCGGGACACTATGTAAAAATGATACACAACGGAATCGAATACGGAATGATGCAGGCTTTTGCCGAAGGATTCGAACTTATGCACAAATCCGATTACAATATCGATCTTCAGGGAGTAGCTGATCTCTGGGATAAGGGAAGCGTCGTCAGATCCTGGCTGCTGCAGCTGCTTGCTAATGCTTTGAAAGAAGATAAAAATCTCAGCACCCTCAAAGATTATGTTGAAGATTCCGGAGAAGGACGATGGACCGTAATAGACGGAATTGAAAAAAGCGTTCCTGTAAATGTAATTGCGGATTCGCTCTTTGCTAGGTTCAGATCCAGACAGGATGAATCTTTCGGCGGTAAAATACTTGCCGCACTCAGAAATGAATTCGGCGGACATTCAGTAAAGAAAAAATAATTCACTCCTTATTATAAAATATATAATATGAAAATTACGAATCTTGATTTTATGAACGGATCCCCTGAAAAGAAAAAAATTCCTGATCCGTGTACTATGATCATTTTCGGAGCAAGCGGAGATCTAACTGCAAGAATGCTTGTCCCTTCTTTGTATAAATTATATGCTGATAAACTTCTTCCGGAAAATTTTTCCGTAGCGGGTTTTTCAAGAAAGGAAATGGACAGCGGGACTTTCAGGGATTTGATGAAGAAGTCTGTAAAAGAGCATAGTGATGAAAATGAATTTGATGAATCCATATGGAATGCATTCGAGAAAAATTTACATTACTTCATTGCCGATTACAAAAATACGGAATCATATAAAAATCTTCTAACGGAAATTGAACTTATAGAAACAGCAAATAATACAGGCGGTAACAGAATCCTTTATATGGCTGTACCTCCTGATTCAATCCTTGAAATAGTTACCAATATCGGAAAAAGCGGACTTAATAAACAGGTAAGTAGCAGATCGTGGACAAGGATAATTCTTGAAAAACCATTCGGGCATGACCTAGAGTCAGCGCTTAAGCTTAATAAATATGTAAGCAGATGTTTCACGGAAAAACAAATTTACAGGATCGATCACTACCTGGGAAAAGAATCAGTGCAGAATATTTTGGTTACTAGATTTGCCAACGGAATTTTTGAACCTCTCTGGAACAGAAACTATATAGATCATATTGAGATCACTTCTTCCGAAAGCATCGGCATTGAAAACCGGGGCGGATATTATGACTGCTCGGGAGCTTTAAGGGATATGGTGCAAAATCATCTCCTGCAGATCCTCGGTTACATTGCGATGGAACCGCCTTCGACTTTTGATTCAAATTCTATCCGTGATGAATCGCTGAAAGTGTTTCAGTCGCTCAGACCTGTCAGCGAAGAAGAAGTAAGTAAAACTGTAATAAGAGGTCAGTATGTAAACTCAAAGATCAGAGGTGAAAATGTCAATGGATACAGGGAAGAGAAAGGCGTTGCTGCAAACTCAAGAACCGAGACTTATGTCGCTTTGCAATTATTTATTGATAACTGGAGATGGGGAGGAGTGCCGTTTTATATCAGAACAGGAAAGAGACTTCCGACAAGAGTTACGGAAATTGTCATACACTTTAAAGCTACGCCGCATCATCTTTTTAAAAGCATTAGGGATTTACCCGATTCATATAATATGCTGGTAATTAGAATTCAGCCGGATGAAGGTCTGCTTTTAAAATTTGCGATGAAGGTGCCGGAATCTGATTTTAAAATACAGAATGTAAGCATGGATTTTCATTATTCTGATGTCACAGCGGAAAGTCTGCCGGCTGCTTATGAAAAATTACTGCTCGATTGTATGCTTGGTGATCAGACGCTTTTTATCAGAGCGGATGCTGTCGAAGCCTGCTGGAGATATATTCAGCCGATCCTCAATGCCTGGAAAAAAGATCCGGAGATAGTAGTGTATGGTTATCCAGCAGGTACTTGGGGACCGGAATGCGCCGATGATCTTATTGCAGGTAAGGATTTTATGTGGCGTTATCCATGTAAAAATCTTGCTAACGATCATAACTACTGTGAACTTTAATTTCCCTCATTTATTGTTTTATTAAATCTTAATGTCAACTTAATTTTTCCCCACATAACTTTTTAGCTAAATGAAACCAGAACCAATTTTAAAGATCAGATCTGATGACAGACAGACAGCAGCGTTGCTTGCAGAGGATTTTATTAATTCATGCGGGGAAATTCTGAAGAGTAGAGAGTATGTAAACACGGTTCTCTCCGGAGGTAATACTCCTAAGATCTTTTTTGAAATACTCGCATCAGAATATTCCGGATTCAAAAACTGGGACAGAATTAAATTCTTCTGGGCTGACGAAAGATGCGTTCCGCCGGATGATAGCGAAAGTAATTACGGAGCTGTGAAAAGAATTCTGTTTGATGTTTTAAACAATCCGGATACAGGTGAAATCAAAATACCCGATGAAAATATTTATATGATAAACGGCATAAACGATCCGTCTTACGAAGCTGAAAGATATTCGGAGATACTGCTTAAAGAAATGAATATGAATAATTATTTCCCGTCGCCTGATGTTACATTGCTTGGTATCGGTGAAGACGGTCATACCGCTTCCATTTTTCCGGGAAATTACGATCTGCTGGACTCGGATAAATACTGCGCATTTGTAAGACATCCTGAATCCGGAAAATACAGGATAACTATGACAGGAAACGTACTGAAAAATTCCGGCTCTGTAAATTTTCTTGTTACGGGTAAGAGTAAGGAGAAAATTGTCTCGGAAATTATCCTTGAAAACGGAAACTTCGAAAAGTATCCCGCATATTTTATAAAACCGTCTGATGGAAAACTTAATTGGTATCTTGACAAAGCCGCCGCAGGAAGTTTACAGGAAATTTAAATGAGATTTAATTTAAAATGAAAAAGATCATTCTTGCAGGAGATGCCGGCGCTACTAATACGGAGCTTGCGTTATTCAGTATTGAAAATGACGGGCTTAAAGTTTTATTTTCGGAAAAATATAAAAGCGCTGAGCATGTTTCCTTATATGAGATCATTAATAAATTTATTTCAGATAAAAAAGTAAACCCGTCTGCTGCATGCATCGGAGTGCCTGGTCCGGTATTTGGCGGAAAAATAATTTCTACGAATATTCCCTGGGAAATTGATGAGACCGAACTCGGAAATAAGCTTGGCATACCGAACATGAAAATTGTAAATGACCTGGAAGCGGCTGCTGCTGCAATTCCCAATATGAATCCGGGTTCACTTGAAATTATTTATGCCGGTAATGGAAAAACGAATTACGGAAATAAAATGGTAATTGCTCCGGGTACAGGACTCGGAATGGCGATACTGATTCATAATAAAGACGGCTATTCCGTAATACCGACCGAAGGCGGTCATTCGGATTATGCGCCGGTAACTGACATTGAAATTGAACTTCTGAAATTTCTTAAAATGAAATTCGGACGTGTCAGCCCGGAAAGAGTTATCTCAGGTCTCGGCATTCTGAATATTTATGAATTTCTGCTTACCAAAAAAGAGTTCGGCAATTCAGAAAATTATTTTGAAAAATCGGAATTTAAAGACATTGCTGCAAAAATTTCCGAAGAAGCATTGAATAGCGGAAATGATATCTGCATAAAAGTTATGGATATTTTTATTTCATCACTGGCAGCGCTTTGCAGCAGTAAGGTCCTCGGAGTAAATGCATCAGGCGGAGTTTATCTCTGCGGAGGCATTCCCCGTAAAATTTTAAAACTTCTTTCAGACGGAAAATTTACGGAAGCATATCTTAATAAAGGAAGATTAAAATATTATATTGAGCCGGTTCCGGTTTATGTCGTCAGGGAAAGTTCAGCGGGACTGAAAGGTGCCGCGCTAATTGCCGGAAGATTTATCAAATCTGGGATTGAATAAGGCAATACCAATAAGTAAGTTTGTATACAAGGAACCTCTAAAAAAAGAAATAATTCATACATTATGATATCAGTTAAGAATTCAAAATTAGTTATTCAGTTAATCGCTGTAATTATTTTTTTTGTCAGCGTTAATTTTGCATCAGCTACAGCTGCCGTTAATGAAAATCCTAAACATTCCAAAGTAAGAGTTTATGTTTCGGGTAAAAGCGATATAGACAAAATCACCTCACATGACCTGCATTTTGATCATGCGGAAACATCTGAAAATTATATGGAAACCTGGCTTTCTGAAAATGAAATATCATTGTTAAGAAAATCAGGAGTTTCTTATCAGATACTTATTGAAGACTGGAATACTTATTACAACTCTCTGGAAAAAATGTCGGCGTCAGAGATTCGCGATGCTATTCAGCTTTCCATACTTGAGTTTAATGTAAGCCATTCGATTTACGGATCGATGGGCGGTTATATGACATTTAATGAAGTGATAAATAAACTTGATTCCATGAGAATAGAATATCCGAATTTGATCTCACAAAAATTTTCGATAGGACAGACTGTTCAAAGCCGGGAAATGTGGACAGTCCGCGTTGCTAAAAACCCTGATGCGCCGGCGGGAAGACCTGAAGTATGGTTCCATTCACTTATTCATGCAAGAGAGCCGATGAGTATGCATCAGAATATTTATTTCATATATTGGCTGCTGGAAAACTATAATACAGATCCGGTTGCAACTTACATTCTTAATAACAGAGAATTGTATTTCACTCCCGTTTTTAACCCCGACGGTTACGAATACAACCGCTCTACAAATCCAAACGGCGGCGGCTTCTGGAGAAAGAACAGAAAGCAGTTCGGCGGAAATACATACGGTGTGGATCTTAACAGAAATTACGGAATATATCAGTTCTGGAATTCAGCTAACAACGGTTCATCAACCGATTCTACAAGCGATACTTATAGAGGCAAATCACCATTCTCCGAACCTGAAACACAAAACGCAATGAATTTTGTAAACTCAAGAAATTTCAAAGGAATTCTAAGCTATCATACTTACGGAAATTATCTTATCAGACCATGGGGATATGTTGACGCACCGAGTCCTGATGAAAATATTTATCAGAATATTTCACAGGATATGGTGCTTGATAATCATTATACTCTTGGCAGATCTAATCAGACAGTCAACTACGGCGTTCGCGGAGTTACGGATGATTGGTATTATCATGACAGCGGGCATTCGAAAATTTTTGCAATGACTCCTGAAGTAGGAACGGGAAGTGACGGATTCTGGCCGCAGCAGTCAAGAATACTTCCTCTTGCGAAACAAAACGTATCGCAGAATATTTACTTCGCAATGTTCAGCGGACCTTTTATGAGTGCAAATTCATATAAACTTAACACTGAATTTTATTCACCGGGAGATCAGGGAAGTCTGAAAGTTTATTTAAAAAACAAAGGTCTTGAGAATGCTCAGAATGTAAAAGTAGAACTTGTTTCTCAAAACTCCAATGTTGTTGTGCTTACCGGCGCATATTCGTTTACGGATTTTTCTTCATTCAGGGAAGACAGCGTATCATTTGATTTTTCCCTAAGTCACGGTGCGGTAATTAACACCGGATATAAAATGGTCTTAAGGATCAAACAGAATGATACCAATACGGTTTATACAAAAAATATTCACGTAGTGGTCGGAAGCGGGAATGTACTTCTTCTTGACAGCGCTGAAAACGGAACCGGTAAGTGGACGGCGTCCGGCGGATTTGGAATTTCAACTGTTCAGTCTTTTTCTCCGACAAGATCTTTCGCAGACAGTCCGACAGGAAATTATACTAACTCATCAGTCAGAACATTAACGCTCCTGACTGCGCTGAATATTTCTTCCGCGCCAGTTGTTGTTCTCAGCTTTATGTACAGACATGCAATAGATACTCTTGACAATGCATATGTGGATGTCTCAAATGACGGAGGCGCTTCATGGAGATCTGTAAAGTTTTATAATAAAACCGTAAACACCTGGACAAAGGAAACGCTTGATATATCTGACCTTGCAGGCGGTTCCGTAAATATGAAAATAAGATTTTCGCTTGTCAGCAACGGATCGGTTACTAATGACGGAATTTATATTGACAACATAAAGCTTGTAAATTATAACAGTATTCCGACGGGAATTACAGGAGTGAACGAACTTCCTTTCAGTTTTGATCTTGGTCAGAATTATCCAAACCCTTTTAATCCTTCCACTGTGATCAGTTACAGTATTCCAAAGTCTTCAAACGTTAGTATAAAAGTTTACGATATCAGCGGTAAATTTATTTCGGAGATTGTGAATAAATTTCATTCTGCAGGAAATTATGAAGCTTCATTCAGCGGAGAGGATCTCTCAAGCGGAGTTTACTTTTACCGGATAGAAGCTGGAGAATTATCACAGACAAAAAGAATGATGCTGCTGAAATAACCGAACAGCTTTTTATAAAATTTATAAGACCTGCAAAATATATTACAGGTCTTTTTTTTAATGAATACTTTCGGAGATTGTTTATATGATTAATAATTTTCCGCCGTTGTTGGTCTTAGTGAGCATAGCGAGCGTGACCGGCAACAAACCGAAACGTGATTCCGCCGTTATTGGTGTTCCAAAAAGTTTGCGAATTTAAATGTTCATGTTGAATGTAATTCCTCTGCAAACTTTTTGGCCACCAACAACCTGAGAACAATGTTACATCAGACGGAGATATAATTCTCAAGAAAACCAAACTCGTCAATACCTTTAAAATAAAATCCTGCTGATGAATATTTATAATCTTTAGGCTCATTAGCTAAACCTCATTTTGGATTTACAGGGTTAAAGTGTATATAATTTATTTTTTGTTCAACTACTATTTGTGATATCAGCGGAACTGATAACGGATTCCTTTCCCATTACTGATAATTTCTGTCCTTTGCTCCTACATAAAGCTGTTTATGAATTTCCGGATGAATATCTTTCAGATCTCTCAAAATAGTCTGTGATATAAATTTCATCATATCTCTTTGAAAATCTTTCCTTTCCAAGTCCTCATTTATTTTCCATACCGTATGAAAATGATTCGGCATTATTACAAAAGCAAAGATCCTAACTTTACATTCTCTGACAAGATAACTGAAACTTTCAATAATAATATCCTTGTATTTATTGGGTTTTAGTATGTGCTTCCAATTTAAAATTGTTGCTGTAAAAAATAAAAGTTCTTGATCATTTTTCCTTCTTTTAATTTTATTGCAGTGATAAAATAATTTTTACCTGATCTTAATTCAAGTTGATATAGGATAGGTCTTGTTTATAGATTAGAGTGCAGTTTGTTGTTGGTGACCAAAAAGTTTTATAATGTGAATTTGTAAACTCAACTTAAGCAGTAAAACTTTTTGGTCACCAACAACGGCGGAAATTATCACTTCACCAGCGACAGTTTTTTCGTATGAACAAAATCTCCGGCTGTGAGCTTATAAAAATATACACCGCTTGCAAGTCCGCTGCCGTCAAAAACTGATTTATAATATCCGGCTTCTTTGTATTCATTTACAAGCGTCTTTAATTCTCTTCCTGAATTGTCAAACACTTTTAAAGTCACATAACTATTTTCAGATAAT